>JAABUU010001534.1_pt1 | contig 38362 bp, 39 predicted proteins | sample 5559301 | NCBI WGS metagenome assembly JAABUU01 (sample SAMN10711884, study PRJNA513360) | rock metagenome | isolation source: Antarctica rocks | place: Antarctica: Victoria Land, Richard Nunatak white
GTCATTTAACTAGAAGATAAATGCTAAGAAAGAAAGATAGCTACAGAAAAGAAGCTGACTACATATGTGTGTTTCTCAGTCGACGCTAGACTCAATAGAGACTAGTCAAGATGACGAAGCTAGAATAAATCTGGCAAGGCTAGAAGACTGAGTCTGACAAGACTAGAATCGTGACAGAACTCAATCGAATATGAAATCACTTGAGCTAGAATCGAAGCAGACAAAGCAAAGAATATATTCAAACACATGAAATGATCACTAGCATTGATCAAACAAGTCTTGACAAGAGTCAGAATCACAATGAAGAAACAGATTGACAAGCATTGAAAGAAAATGATCTACAAGATAAATGACATGATGTTTCTGAATTCTAGAAACATAATGATCTCACGATCATCAAAGAAGCTAAACGATAAAATGCTAGAATTCTTCAAGATTCTGATCGAGATTGAACATGCATATTGACTGAAACTATCATCGATTATGAAGATACATTTGAAGTTTGCATCAAATCTGCTGCAACTAAATTCAAAGAATTCTCTGAATGAACAATGAAATGAATCGTCTGACTCTATAGTGATCGACGACGAAGATGAATGAAAGATGAAGAACATACTGAACTTCAGACACTACAAATGAGATAAACGACTACAATATCATGTCAATTGAAAAGAATACGACGTCGATCTGTATTGATACAACGTTGATGAAAGTGAATTCAAAGAATGCTTGAAGATTGTAAATGACTTTCATGAACGATATTTGAACAAGTCAAGATAGAAATCAACTTAAGAAAGATTGATCAAACTACAGTAATGAGAACATTGCTAAATGAAGAGAGAAAGTAATGTTGCGATCATGCACTTTGAGTTAGTCTAACATAGATCATGTCAGACTATCATAAACTAGTATAAAGCTGATGTTGATACGCTAGCGATTTAGCGTGTCTTCGTGAGTAAAACTCACGACGTGTTGCATCTTCTGTCTTCTTCAGCTTTGAACTTCTAGTTAGAATACACTCATATGATTCGCTTTATGCAGACTCATAACACATTTCAGCTCAAAGTCTTTTTAAACACTGATCATCAGTATACTAGAGATTGTAAGATCTTTTTGAAAGCAAATGTATGCATAGTCATCTGTATTACATCGCTTTATCTTTGATCTGTATTATGATGTCAGATCATCATTTCAGCTCAGAGCATAAAATATGTCATCAACTCAATCTAATATCATCGATATCTTAGAAAGTCTTGATTCATTGAACTAAGTCATTAATCTAGTCATCATCATCTTAGTTTAATCACATCAAAATCTGTTTCATGTCTTTGCAATCTTAAGTTATAGAACTGCTGCTCAGTTCTAACATTACTCAATTCATGTATATAGAAGTTGAGTTCTCATTCTGTTCTTTCATTTCTTGTTTTTCATCTTGTACATTATGTGATGTATTGTTCTGTATCTAGTTCAAGTAATATAATAATCAATTCTTTATATTAATAAAATCTCTAGTTCAGTCTAGTCTTTGACATTACAAAAGATTTACACTTTCTGCAACATTTTCATACGTTGAAATCTCGTCTAGTTATTCTTTCGCTCAAATGAAGTTGTCTCACAATCTCTTAATTAACAATGAGCATGCTGTTGAACAATTCACTCAAAGTGTGATTGAAAATTCAGTTGAAATCTTTCGCGTAATGCAAGAGCTTTAAAATCAAGTTTGACAACATGATATTATTATTTCATTTTCATTCATCGTTCTCAATTCTTCAGTTTATATAGAATTAAATTCTCAGTTTCTTGCAACAATAGCTCAGATCGTTGCACAAATCTTGAATAATCAATCTTCTTTCATCATTCACTTCTCTGCAAACTCTGTCGCTGTCATCATTGCTTCTAGATTCGAGAAGCTTCTTGACATATCTGAGTATGAGAAAGACAAAGATTGATTGAATGCATGAAAGCAGAGTCTGATACAGCGCATGAATGTGAACGATGATCATTACTTCTTTCATCATGTCAAGATCATTTATGTCGAGTCATAACTCATCATAGATAAGAAAACTTACAATCTAATGAGTCAATATCAAGTCAATGATCTTTGTATCATTTTCATCTTTGCAGATTGACAACACAAGTTGCATCATTGCTGCAACAATTCTTTCAAGATAAAAGATGCTCATTTATGTTATGAGTCTGCATAAAGCGAATCATATGAGTGTATTCTAACTAGAAGTTCAAAGCTGAAGAAAGAAGAAGATGCAACATGTCGTGAGTTTTACTCACGAAGGCACGCTAGGTCGCTAGCGTGTCAACCTCAGCTCTATACTAGTTTATAATAGTCTGACACGATCTATGTTAGACTAACTCGAAGTGCACAATCGCAACAATTTATATCTTTGCGAAATTCAGAAGCAAGACATGAATAGCTTTGCTGACTACTACAATCTTTTCTATCAAAAGAAAGAATGTTCTTTGATGAAAGATTTCTCATTGATTGACTGTCTGAAGCGCAATGTCAATTATTTCATTCAAGTCATCACTTTCTTCTGACGAAATTTTGATGAAACTTGATCATTCATCTTTCATCAATGAGTTCAAGCATTCTTTGACATCGACGAAGAGCTTCAGCAGCTTAAGCATCGTCAATCTCACTTCATCTTCATTATTGTCTTGTTCATCAAAGTCAAGAGCATCTTTGCATTGATTGATAATTCTTTGAATTCAAAGATCATCATTTCTGTGACTGTTGTTTTAACAGTATCTTCATCTCTTTCTTTCTCATTTCTCAATGAATCAATGAATCTAAACTTTGTCATTGTCATCATTCAAGATAAGATTCTGATTGTTTCTGAAATCAAGAAAATCTGCAACAAGTGAAAGCTGTGCTACTACTGCAAGTTGCAACATTCAAGCAAAATTGCTAAAGAATGCTCAAATAAGAAGCTCTTCACTCTGTGTATCATGAACGTTTACGACAGTGACATTATCAATATAAATGAAGAAGTCTTGCTGTTTGCAAGAAAAGTTTAGTTTTTGAACTAAGTCACGCTTAAAGATCTGTATACATATCATTTTGTTTACTAGTCTCAATCTTTTCACTCTCACTTCAATCATATAGAAAGTTTTCTGCTAAATTTATCTTAAAACTCTTTGAATTCAATTTGACATTCAAAGATAATCACATGATAGTATTTTATATTCTACATCAAGCTCAATTTAGAGTTTTCATTCTTGCTTTGATTGATAGTGAAGTCTTTGCTTATGTTTTTATGAATAAATTCTTCACGCAACAACATCATCTTCTCTTGCATCAATTAACTCACTTTTGCAGACTTCAAGAATTTAATGATCAAGTTGCTTTAATTGATGACATTATTCATGTTGTTGAAATCACAATGATTCTTGATGAATACATCAAAAGACTATTCTTTTATGTCATTGAATTAAGTCAATATCTCATCATTATGAGTTTATCATGACTTCATCATCACGTCATTGATGTCAATTTTGAGCACAATATTCTCATCTTGTTTTTCTTCTTCTGTTTTAATCATTATTGCTCATTTCTCATCAAGATCTATGATCTTAATCAACAAGAAGAAAATTTCTTGTTTGAAGTTAACAAAGTAGCTTTCTCTCAGTCTTGTTTTCAATTCACTTATAAGAAGTAATTCAATTCATGAATCACTCACAAGAAGCAATTCAGTCTACAAATTGCTCACAAGAAGCAATTCAGCACTCAGTTTGCTTGCAAGAAGCAATCTAGTCTTTCATTCACTTGAAAGAAGTAATTCAGTTCTCAATTCACTTGCAAGAAGCAACTCAGTTTCTCATCTGCTCACAAAAAGTAATATAATTTCTCATTTGCTCATGAGAAGTCAATTAATATTCAGCTCGTTCACAAGAAACAAATTTCACTCAGTCTTGTCTCTCATCTGAAATAAGAAGCTTCTAGTTGTATTCTTCAAATCATTCAAAAAGAATATTCATTAAAAATCAAGTGTTAAAATTCTTTCTTTTCTAGAACTTCTGTTGTTCTTCAAGCAGATCAATTCAATCAATCTTTTATACAACTTGACGTAGTTGAGTTAAGAGCTTGAAGCTTTAATCATGCTGCTCATGTCAAAAACATTGAAGTGTTTAGCGTCATTTTAAAGAAAATCAAGATCTTCTTGAATCTTGAATTAATCTCATCTTTTAATCTAAATTCTGACGAGTGTCAGAACTCAAATCTATGAGAGTCAGAATTCTTCAGAGAATAGAGAACAGACATGAGAACTATTTTTCAATGTTATCATTGAGCTCTCAAATGAGAATCTGAGTCTATGAGAATCGAGACTCTGAGTCTACAAGAGATTCTACTGTTGATTCTCAGAGACATCGAGTCTACAAGAATCTCTATCATCAATTCTCAGAGACTTTGAGTTTACAAGAGTTCAAGTCACATACAAATTTTGACATTTCATCGACAATAAGAGTTCAAGTCACATACAATCTTCGAGAAATCTTGCAAAGATCATATGTAATTTTGCTGATTTCATCAACGATGTTTAAGCTTAGTTTTCTGAGTATATAGAGAAGAATTTACTTCTGTATTTCATAGTTTAATGTTAACTTTCTATATGAATAAATATTATTAAGCTACTATCAAATTTGATCATATTATCTATGTGCATATTCTTTAGTGTGACTGTGCATTTCTTGAACTACTCATAATTTTAACACTTTACTCTATTGCAGAGATGATAGTTTATATGATCAAAAAAAATCGTTGACTTGAACAGCAATTCTTCAAATATGATACTCAATCTTTGTAATGAATTTCAATTTCTTCTCATTCTCGAAGCTTCTGCATCTCTGACTCAAACGATCATCATCACTGACATCATAAATGTATTCTTCAAGCATCATGATCAAGATATAACTTTTCTTGATGTTGTAATTGTTAGAGATCAGCATAGAGCGAGTCATATGAGTGTAATGTAACGAGTATATAAATGCTAAGAAAGAAAAGTATCTAGAAGAGAAGAATCGACTATCTATATGACTCAGAAGAACATAAGCTAACTCTGAATAGAATTGACTTTGAAACAACTCGATAGTCTAGTGACGAGCGATCAACGATAGTCAGAAACATAGTCATCAACATAGTCATCAACATAGCTATCAACATAGATGCGTAGCTAGAATCGTAACAGTAATCTCACTTCTTGAAAGCAATATTTGCATGTCTTTCAAGAGTGTTATCTCATTTACTCTCATCATTTTTATAGAGCTTGCACTCGCTCTGCTTGATCAGACTCATTGCAACAATAAAGAAGAGTTTCAATTGAACTTGATAAAGAGTCTTGTGCAACGTCAAGTGATCATCATTGACATCATGATCTCATCAACTCAATTGTCTTCTGATTTTGCAAGCATTAGTTTGAAGAATCTATTAGAGACTCATTGTCGTGCAGCGTTGAATGAAGATATCAGAAATGCTTGCATTGATGTAGAAAGAAAAGAGAAATAGCACATGCTGCTTCAGACAAGAATGAAAGTTGTTGAGCATGAATTCTCGTTTGTCATTCTCAATGAAATTCAAAGCATTATTGATGACGTGAAGATCTTGCAGAGACAACAGAATTATTTGAAGATGTGTGCTTGACGTGAAACGTTGTTCGTTGAAAATGTCATTCTATTAAAAAATCTGAATCAAGTGTCTTGCATGTTGAACTCTGATTACTTTTTAACATGACAAAGTCATGCATCTGATTGCTTCAAATCGAAGTTTTGCAAAAGAATCATCGCTAAAATCATAAAAAGTTCTTTCGTTGATGATGATCTTTCTAAGAAGAGAGCAATCATCTTTAAAATCATTCTTTCGAATAAGTTTTCAAAAGAGAAGAAGTTCAAGTTCATCATCGATGAGAATCTGAAGTTGTTTTTCAGAAAACTAAAGTTGAACTTCATCAAGATAAACTACATCAAAGATGACAACAAGCTTGATTACGTCACGAAATATGTAAAAATCACAGCGATGCACTATCTTCAACAGATCGAGAAGACTGTTGAGAAGAGAGATCATAAAATCACATGAGCGAAGTTTCTTGAAACTCTTTAGCAATGCTTGCTTGACGCAAAGTCACTTCAGAATTGAACGAACAATTTATGAAATGTCATTATAAAAAGAAGTGATCAAACATGCATGTCGTTTTTTCTGAAACTCAACAAGACACATTTTCAAAATTGTGTTGAGATCATGAAGTTTAAGAAAGTGCTATTGTTCAGATTTCTGAGTGAGTTACTTCTTTCAAACAAGATCAAGCTAATTGTATTAACTTTCGCTCAACAAAGCAAAATGTTTTGTCAAGAACTGACAAAGTACATCAATATGCAATATGTTTTGAACTATGCTCAGCAGAGTTAATAGTTGAAAATGAACTCGTTTCTCAAGAATCAATCACACAAGAAGAGTTTGCAGAGTTTCTTGCAGAGAATTGATGATTGAGAAAAAGAAGAATACTTTGATGATCAACAAGAGCAACAAGAATCAGAACTGAGAAAAACAGTCTTTTGAAAGAAAAAATATTGCAGAGTCAGCGAGAGAGCGTGCATCAGATGCAAATCTAGAGATCACGCAGAGTTGAATTGTTCAAACTCATGATTCATCTTTTCAGAAACTTTCTTCTCAGAAGCTTCTTTTGCTTCTAACAACATTTTCATTGTCGATGTCTTGAAAAAAGACTTAGCTCGATAGATTTCTCTCATTTATCGATCGCTCAGAAGAAGAAAGCAACTGAAGAGTATGAAACTCAGTGAATCAACTTAATCAGTCAACTGTCTGTTGAACTGAACGCGTTGACAATGTTGAAGAACTCAAACTTCGTCACAACATCATTCACTTTCGTAGTCAAGATCAAGTTGAGATGTCTTGATCTTCTTGAAACTCAAGTCATGATGAACACTGAGTGTATGCTAAACGTGATTCATCACAGTTTCGTGAAACATTTAAATAAGATTGAGAATATTCATTCTTGAAAGTTCACGAGAATTTTCTTCAATGATAAATCAATGCAACTACATGAAACAATACTGCTTGATCTGAACATTCAGAACTTTGATGAAAGCAATCTATGCATCTTGAAGATCTTTATCATTGTTGAATATGTTTCAAAGAATCTCATGTTAAATCTTTCATTCTTTGAGAAGCACAATCTCATTCACGAGTTTGCTCATCAATGCTTACGCTGAAGAATCTTGTGTACTCAGAATGAAAGAAAGAGACTATTTCATCAAAAAACAGTTTCAGAATCATCTTACATGATGTTCAATAAAGCAAGACTTGCATCAAGTCTTTTTGCATGCAATATTCATTAATCTAATCTTGCAAAAAAAGTTACTTTCAAGTTTTCTCATCAATGTAATCAGCAGAAGAAATGAGAAGTCTCAAGCGCTTAATTGACTCAGAATCTCAAGCAACAGAGCATCACAATACACATTTGATTGCTTCTAGATGCTTTGTACAATTCTTTGAGTTTTTCAATGACAGAAGAAAACTTTCGACTCATACAGATTGAGAATACGATAGTCGATCAATTTTTAAATGTTTCAAAAGAATTTGCAAACTTCGCGAATTTCTTCACTTAAAAAGTCAAAGTTCTTTTGACTTATGAGTTTTATGATCACGCTATTTGCATCAAGAAGAATCGTATTGCTCTTTGAGATTCTTTGTACAATCTTTTTGCCGTTGAACTCATTGCACAAAAGATGTACATCAAGAAACAGCTTCAAGTAGACATGATATGATACTTCATCTCTTCAGCTGAGATGTTCATGCTTTTTACATCTAAAAAAGATGAAACGTTGCAATTGTGCATTGATTATTAAGAGCTTAATACAATCATTCTTAAGAATAGATGTTTTCTTTTGCTGATTAATGAAGCTCTTGATCATCTTGCAGACATCAAGTGATTTATCAAGCTTGACATCAAGAACGCGTTCAACAAACTTTGTATACAAGAAGAAGACGAATGAAAGATGACATTTCATACAAGATTTGACTTATATGAGTATCTTGTAATGCTCTTTAATCTCATCAATGCATCGACTTTCTTTCAGATCTATATGAATCAAACTCTGTTCAAGTTTCTTGACATCATCTGTCTCATCTATCTGAATGACATTCTGATATTCAGTGAAACTTGCAAGAAACATGTTTGTCACGTATGACAAATTCTTGAAAAACTGCAAATTCTAAAGCTCTACATCAAACTCTCAAAATGCAAATTCTTCAAGAAAGAACTATTCTTTCTAGAATATAAAGTAGAAAAAAGAGAAATTTCAATGAAGAAGAATTGAGTGCAAATCATTCAAGATTGATTACAATCGAGAATGATGAAAAAGATTCAAATGTTTCTTAACTTTGTCAACTTTTATCATCAATTCATAAAGAATTATTTAAGAATAGCATCATTCTTGATTGATCATCTCAAAACGAGTCTCTTTTTTAATGCAAAGAAAAGATGAATTCTCAAAGAATAAATGAAGTGAATTGAACTCATTGACAATGCTTGAAATGCTTTTCAGAAGCTGAAAGTCGTTTTTGCTTAAAATGTTGTTCTTCAGCACTTCAATTTTGCAAAAGTCATAAGATTGAAGATGAACATCTCTGAATTTGCAGAGAAAGTGATGATGTTTCAACAAACAGATATCACACTCAAGAATCTACATTAACACTCAGTAGTCATCTGATCGAGAAAGTGATAATCGATTGAACGAAACTATGATGCACATGATCAGAAAATGTTGATGATCATTGAAAGCATGAATCATTGAAGACATTATTTAGAAGAGACTTGACATGAAATAAAGATAATCAGCAATTATGCAAATCTTTGACACTTCATGACAACAATTAAGCTCTTTTGCAAACAGATGAAGTGAGTCAACAAACTTACTGTGTTACGATTCTAGTCTTCGTCTATTCTTCGCCTAGTCTTCGTCTGATTTCATTTCAATCGAGCCTAGCACAGAACTGAGAAACACACATATAAGAATCGAGTTCTTTTCTGTAGATACTTTTCTTTCTTAGCATTTATCTATTAGTTAAATGACATCTCTATGACTCGCTTTAGATCGATCTCTAACAGTAGATAAATGCTAATCAACTACTCTGCTATCGACGTGTAGATGATACGAAATAATCTACTTCGTTTATTCAGAAAATTCGCAAGAGATTCTTTGAATTACTTTCATCAAAACACATCTGCAAATTTACTCAAATTTATCAAATCAATCACTCAATCTTACTACAATCAAACCTACTCATCTATTCTTATCTTTCTCACAATGACACGCGACTCTGAATCAGTCGAGTCACGAACAGCTCGTCTGCTTAGAAGCACTGCTAGCAGACGCGTTTTCATTATTTCTTTCGATGCTTCAGCTGAATCTCAGAATGTCACTATCTCATGAAACATCAACACGAATCAACAACTTCGTCAATGAACTCATGATCAGTCAAACGAGATCATCAAAATGTTGAACGAGCTTAGATCTCAACGAGACACGACTTTGAAACTCAACGAGCAGTGAATCGTTGTTCAAGTCGAACATGACAAGAGATTGAATCAACTAGAGATCAAACAGATGATCATAGACACTCTGAAAGAGACAAACAAACGCTATCGAGAAAAGATGTTGAATCTCAAGAATAAACTCAAAGAAGTAGTATCACATTCAGCGAATCAGCTTCGATCTCGTCAGTCTACTGAATCTCGAGTTTCTACGAAATCTCTATCTCGTCAATCTATCGAGAATCATACTCGACGTGAGTCATTCACTCTATTCAATAATGATCATCACAAGTCTTTCAAGTTTTCGAACTCATCTGTATTCATCGACGAAGATGAATCAACATGAGATAGCTGAAGAATCAAGATGAACGACAAGCTTCAGACAAATGTCGATCACTTCGTCAATGAGACTATCTGCATTGCCTATGTGATATCTAGACTAGAAGGTGACGCTGCTGAGCATATCTTCGCTTGACATCGTCATGACGCTTCGCATTCTTACATCTCGATCTACGAGCTATTTGAGCATCTGAAAGAAATATACGATGAACTGAATAGAAATCGAAAGTGTCGTCGCGAGTACAACGCTCTGAGACAAGCAGACAAGTCTTTCAATGTCTTCTACTTCGACTTTATGAAGCTATTCAGCTATCTCGATTATGACAATCGCACTTTGATGAACGATCTTCAGAATAAAATCAATAATCGCTTGCAGAACGCTCTATCAGTCTGTTCAGAGAATTTTACTTCGCTCACTCGCTTAAGAATCTTTCTTCAGAATGTGAATAATAAACAGCGAGTCAACTATCAGCTACGCAGCGAACGTCGCACTGTCATCGTCAAAGTCATGATCGTATCTGATAAACGCGCTGCTACTTCATTGTCAGCAGTGACGACTTCGATAATCGAATATGTCAAGTCGACTATCTTTTCTACTTCTGAGTCAGTCAGATCGCCTATCGTCTGCTATATCTGCAAGACTTCAGATCACTTATTCAAGAACTGCTCTCAGAACAAGATTGACATCTCGACATCTCATGCATTCATCTCTCGCCTACATGAAATTGTCATTTCGAAGAATAAAGAGAATGAGAAAATGTCTTTCGAGAATAGCGAGGCAAAAAACTAGAGACTTTCATCAAAGACGCGATGAAAGATGTGTTAATTTCTTCAACGACGAGCATGTCAGATAACTCTTTTGCTTCTGAATCTTTGACTACTGAATGTGTACTTTCTAGCAATGAAATCAGTTACTCATTGAAGTCATTGATAGACATCGAAGCTGCTGATTATTCGTTCATTGATGAAGTGATCGCGCAGATTGTTTGTGACCAGTTGCAAATCGAGTCTCTGACTTTGATCAAAGCGAAGTCAATTCGAGAATTTGACGATCATTATGCTAAGAAATTCATTACTCATGCCATCTATTCGAACCTGACTGTTTTAGATCATACGATTGACACAGCTTCTATGTTGATCATTCGATTAGATCAACATCAAATGATTCTCAAAAAAACATGAATGAACAAAATCGGCCTAGTAATTGATATGCGAATCGATTTTCTTCGATTTTCGAATTTCACTCTCAATCAGAAATCGATTGTTCTATTCACAAGCAACAAGACAATCACGAAGCAGAAGAGTTTGACTTCTACTCATATACTGAAGAGATCTTTCACTTTCGTTACATCTCAATCTCGTCAGAAATCACTTTCTTTCAGTTAGTTCAATGAGAAGTCAGTTAAACTAATCAGACAGTCAAAATCGCTCGAAGCAGTTTCGTCTAGCGTCAACTCTAAATCGACGTTCAGTCTGAAACCAGCTTTCAGTTCAATCAACATATTCATGATAGAAGCAGCGACATATAGAATGTTAGTCAAACGATCAGATGTCAAGATCTTTGCTGTTATCATCTCGAAAATCGATCGACTCATAACTACAGTCAAAAACAAGCCTGAAGAAGTGAATCTACATGAGCTTTCACACGTCGAGATTCTTGAGCAAGTCAAGATCAAGCTTTTCTCTGAATATCATGACTATCTAAACGTCTTCGATCGAGCAATGATCGATCAGCTATCATCTCATCGTATCTACGATCACAGAATCGAGTTGATCGACAAGAGAATGTTCTCGCGAAGCAGACTATATCAGATGTTCGATCACAAGCTTCAGAAGGTAAAGAAGTATCTGATCAAACATCTGAACAAAGAATTCATTTTCTTCAGCTTCGCTTCATACGTCTCGTTCATCTTGTTCGCTGAAAAGAAAGACGAAAGTCTGCGTTTCTGCGTCAACTACAGAAAGCTCAATGCTTTGATCAAACGGAATCGCTATTCTTTGCCCTTGATAGACGAGACTCTCGCTCGTATACAAGAAAGCAAATATCTGACTCAATTGAACATCATTGTCGCGTTCAATAAACTGCGAATGCATTCAGATAGCGAAGATCTGACTATCTTTATCACCTTCTTCGACTCATACAAATATCATGTAATGCTCTTCAAATTAATCAACGAATCGACGTTCTATCAACACTATATGAACGACGTGCTGTTCGAATATCTTCATCAGTTTTGCCAGATCTATCTAGATGACATTATCATCTACAGCAAGACATTGAAGAAACACAAGCGACATGTACGATTGATCTTGAATAGACTACGAGAAGCTGATCTACAGATAGACATCGATAAATGCGAGTTTCATGTTCAGAAAATCATCTTTTTAGAACTTTTGATGTCAATCGAGAAACTTAAGATGAATTCACGAAAGATACAAGCAGTAGTTGATTGATCTACACTCAATAACCTCATTCAGATGCAGTTCTTCATTGACTTCTGCAATTTCTATTGACGCTTCATCAAGAACTTTTCGAAGATTGTTCGTTCAATGATTCGACTCACTCAAAAGAAGATCATATTTGAATGAAACGAAGTCTGTCAAACTGCATTCGATCACATGAAGAGACGTATGACTGAGACTTCTATACTTCGTCACTTTGATCAAACTCACGATTTCATTCTTGAAATCAACTCATTCGACTACGTCAACGATGAAGTTCTGTTTCAATATGATGACGAAGATGTTCTACATTCGATTGCTTTCTATAGCAAGAACATGTCTTCTGCTGAGTGCAACTACGAGATATATGATAAGAAACTGCTGATCATAATTCGAGCTTTTGAACACTGATGACTCGAACTGAAGCTGATCGACATTTCTATCAAGATGTTCATCGATCATCAAGCACTCATCTCATTGATGAAAGACAAAGAGCTGAGCAGACGTCAGATGCGCTGAGTTCAGAAGCTAGCTGACTTCAACTTCAAGATAATGTATCGATCTGACAAACAGAACATTAAGATCGATGCCTTAACTCGTCGAGCTGACTTCGTGCCTAGAGATCTCGACGATGAACGCATTTGATATCAAAGAACTACTATTCTGACATCGAATCAAATGAAGATCGCTGATCTAGAGAAGAATAATGATCAACCAATCTATAAACAGGTTCTTGAGACTAATGAAATCGACGAGAATTGTACGCTACTTCGCGAAGCAATAGCAAGAGACGAAGCACAATGCAAAGACATCAAGCTGAAGAATTGTCGAATTCAGAATGAAATCTTATACAAAGACAGTCAGCTATGAGTCTCGTTCAATGAATCTCTGCAAATGAATCTGATTCGTGAGGTGCACGATCAATTCTCAATAGATCATCTCGATATTCTTAGAACGATGAAGATCATCAAACGAAACTACTATTGATCGTCTATGCGAAAAACGATAGATCGATATATTCGAAACTGCTATGTATGTCAACGTTCAAAGACATCAAGAGATAAATCAAACGACTTGCTTCAATCTCTATCTATATCTGAACAGCGATGACAGAACATAGTCATGAACTTCATTATCGATCTATCTGATTCGTACGATTACAACGCTATTCTGACTGTCATCTGCAGATTATCAAAAGAAAGACATTATATCTCTTGCATCACTGATGACGAAGGTATCACAGTCGAAAAGACAGCTGAAATGTTGCTTCAATGAATATATTGAACTCACGATCTACCAAGCTTCATTGTATTCGATTGAGATTCTCAGTTCATCTTCATTCTCTGAAAGTTTCTTTGCAAACGACTGAGCATTTCTCTTCGATTGTTCATCGTCTATCACTCTCAGATCGACGATCAAAGCGAACGAGTCAATCAGAATGTTGAGCGATATCTTCGTTCTTTCTGTTCGTATATGCAGAACGACTGGTCTAAGTGACTACTCATGATCGAGTTTGTCGACAATAACGTCTTGTTCTCAGTCATCTTCTTGATCTTCTTCTTCATGAACAAGAACTTTCATTCTTGTATGAGCTTCGACCCTGACATCATCGAGTATGAAAGCATTCGCGAACGATTGCAGATCGCTCGAGTTGAAGATATATTTGAACAAATGAACAAGACATTGATCTTCGCTCGTGAAGCTCTGGTCAAAACACGAGAACAAATGATGAATCAAGCTAATAAGCATAGAAAGAAGATCAATTACGAGATCAAATCAAAGATGTTTCTGAACGAACGAAACATTGTTACAGCGAGATCTTTCAAAAAATTGAATGACAAGATGCTTGACTCATTTCAGATCACTGAGTCTGTTGACTCATTCTATAAGTTGAAACTATCAGAGACTATGCGTATACATGATGTATTTCATTCAGAGCTTCTTCGTTCTGCCGTCGATGATTCTCTATCTGGTCAAAAGAATGAACCTTCGAAATCAATAGTGATAAACGATGAAGACGAATGAGAAATCGATGATATACTGAACTTTCGACACTATAGAAGACGACTTCAATATCGAGTCAAATGAAAGAGCTATGACAACGATCTCAACTGATATAACGCTGACGACGACGAATTTATGAACGCTCAAGAGATGATTGACGACTTTCATACCAAATATTCAAGAAAAGCGCACTAAGAAACAACATTCATGCGAACATGAATAGTCAAGAAAGAGAAGATAATGTTACGATTCTAGTCTTCGTCTATTCTTCGTCTAGTCTTCGCCTGGTTTCATCTCAATCGAATCTAGCACAGAGCTGAGAAACACACATATAAGAATCGAGTTCTTTTCTGTAGATACTTTTCTTTCTTAGCATTTATCTATTAGTTAAATGACATCTCTATGACTCGCTCTAGATCAACCTCTAACATACTGCGTACAACTTCAAGATCTTTTATCAAAAGAAAGTGAGCAACTTTGTTGATGATTCATCAAGAAGACTTGACTATGAGAAAGATATCAATGCAGATGAGAAAGAGTTCACTTGTGATTTAGCATACATGAGAGAACTCTTGAAGAATTTCTCAAATTAGTCAGCGTCAACGCTTGTCATCTTCACTCAACAGTTCAAGATTCTGAGCATCAAGAATCATGAGAAAATAGTCATCAGATTATTTGAAAAGATCATTAACTTATCAACGTCAGCAAGAAGAATCAGAAAAGTTTCTCAAACTTTGAAGAAATTCTTGACTGCTGATGAGAAGTTTCAATGATGATTTCAAAACATCATTATTTCTCGTCAAAAGAACATCTGTTTTCACAAAAACATTGAGTCAAGATCTACTACTGTTGCTGAAACTTGAAGAGACATCGATTTTCGCGAAAACATTAAGTCAACGTCTACTACTGTCACTGAGATTAAAGAAAACATCTGTCTTCATGAGAACATTGAATCAACGTTTACTACTGTTGCTGAAACTAGAAAAGATGTCTGTTTTTGCAAGAACATCATGTTGATGTTTATCACTATCGCTGAGACTGAGAGAAACATCATTCAGATGAGATGAAAATGCAGAAGAGCAAATTCTTCTGCTGAAGAAAGCAAATGTTTGATCATGAGTCAGAGCGAGAATTCGACTATGCATCATCTTGCTGACAATAGCAAATGTTTGATCATGAATCAAAGCAGAGAATCAACTATGCATCGTTCTGTCAAGAAGAGCAAATGTTTAATCATGAGTCAGAGCAAAGTCTTGACTATGCATTGTTCTGTCGAGAAGAGCAAATGTTTGATCATGAATCAGAGTAGAAATTCAACTATGCATCATTCTGTCGAGAAGAGCAAATGTTTGATCATGAATCAGAGCAGAATTTCAATCATGCATCATTCTGTTGAGAAAAGCGAATGTTTGATCAAAGATCAGAACAAAGATTCAACTATGCATCATTCTGCTGAAGAAATGAAGAAAGCTTTATTCATGAGAGAGAAAGTGAACGCATCAGAAAATCATTTCGTTGCGATTCAGAATGATTCAGATGAGATAGATGATGCAGTCTCGAAATTTATGAAAATTCATAAATGCTTCAATTCATTGATACAAAATAATGTTCTAATCTTGAACTTTGTCAACTTTGCAAGCTACTCTTTCAAAAGTCTGACTCGACTGATCTGCAAACAGCAGAAAATGAATTATCTCATCATTACAGTATGAGAATTAATGAAAAAGAAAAACTCAAGCATGCACAATACTGAGATTGACTTCAGCGTCTTCATAATCAACTGATCGAAGAAAATCACAAACAACATCATAATATTTCAAGAATTCATTTATGTCTCTGCACAAAATAAATTTAGAGCAGAGATTATGAAATGACATCATGACAGCTCTCTTGCAGAACATCTCGATTCTCAATGAATCTTCAACTGATCATTCGCAAATAAGAACATTAAGAAATACTGCAGAATTTGTAAATCATGTCAGCAACACAAGACATTATGTTACAGAATCTGAAAACTTCTGAATAGTTTACTTATTTCTTGAAGAGTATGAAGAAGCATTATCATGAACTTCATTATCAATCTTTCTGACAGCATAAGCATTTCAGACATCTTCTATGACAGCATTATGATTGTAGTCGATCGTCTTTTTAAGATGATGCACTACATTTCTATTTAAAAGACAATGACTGCTTTTGATCTGATCAATCTCTTTCTCGATAGAGTAGTTCAATATCACGAAGCTTCTGATGATATAATCTCTGACAGAGATTTCATATTTACATCACACTTTTGAACGTTGCTGTGCTATCATCTTCTGATCAAGCAAAAACTTAGCATTGCATTTCATTCTTGCATCAATGATCAAATCAAGAGACAGAATCAAATTCTTGAGACTTATCTTCAAGCATACTGTAACGATGTTCAAAATGATTGAGTTCATCTTCTTGTCATGATCGAGTTCTTTTATAATAATAGCGTTTACATTATAACATTAATAACGTCATTCTTTGCAGTCACAGAAAGATATCTGAGAATGAAGTTCAGCGTCAAAAATCATTCAAAGAAATCAGAATCAATCACGAACTACACAATGAAAATGAAAAAACTGCATGAGAATCTTTGCTACAGACTTGCAGAGACAAACGTCGACTATGCAACTCAGTATGACAAAAGACACTCTGCTAAAATGTATTTTGTTAATTAGTTGATGTGATTGAATGTCAAGAACATTCAAATCAAGAAGTTTTTCAAGAAACTTAAAGCTAAAAAATATCAATTGTACAGAATTTTAAAGCAACTGAGCAGACAAGTTTATCATCTGAAACTGTTTTCAAAGACGCGCATACATTCAATATTCAATGTCAGCTTGCTGAAATCTTTCTGCTTGAAAGAGAAAAAATCAAATGAGTCGCTCATGAAAGATCTTGAGCTAGAGAAAGAGATACATGATAGCTGAAAGATTGATGATATACTGAATAGTTGCATACAGAATGATCAGTTGCAATATCTGCTTAGCTGAAAGAACTTTGAAGCTTCAGAAAATATCTGAAAATCATCAAACTATCTTGACAACTGCAAGACTTTATTTAGATTCTTTCATTGCAAACATCTCATCAAGCTCGAAAGTAAGTCATTAACATCATCACAAAAGATCACAAATATGCATAAAACGAAGTAAAAAGATTGATAGCTATCTAGTTATCACTAGAAAGAAAAAAAGAAAAGAAAAACAAGACTTTCTTGCTCAATCATTCTCGTCAGTACTCGACTCAACAGTCTAAAAAAGTCGTTAGCAGATGCAGAAATTGATACATAAATAGCTCATGAGTTTCATATGATATGTATATCATTCAACTCTTACTTTCTTGAAAATTTGAAGATTGATGAAGATAAACTCTTGCAACTATTAGTCAGATAGCACAAAACATATACAAGCTATCATATTAACAGAATGAATGAAATAAAAAGCTCATATCAAAGCTCACTGTGTTCTTCATCTCTTCGATGATAAATTGCGTGATCAACGTCAAAAATGAAGAAAGAGAAGAAGTCATCAACAGAATTGAATCAGATGAGAACGAGAACAGAGAGACATGAAAGAATGAAAAGAACAAGAACGAAGATAACATCACAGAAAAGCACATTTTAATTGTAACAGAGACATTCTGATCTTTTGAATACATTGCAAGAAGAATCAGAGCACTCTGAGTCTGAATAATCAAAGCAGATTGAAGATTGTCATATCTTTCAATCTGCTTTCACAGATCTTCAATGATCTTGTTCTGTCTTGCAATTCAACACAGCAGATCATCAATTCAAGTCTCTTGTGTTGTCATTTGCTTTTGCATCTCTCTGCAATTAATAGTCACGTCTTCAACATTCTTCTTTATTTCACTGATGTCATTTCTGTTTATCTTGATATCAAGAACGAGAAAATGCAACTTCTTCTCAATATACTCTTCAAATTCAAGAAACATCTGACTCTGAGCTGAGTTGAAAGAAAGATCGCAAGAGACAATCATCATCTTCTCGATCACAGACTCAGAATCAGATGCAACAAAGAACAAAAAGAGACTTGCGTGAAGTCAAGAAGAAAGAAAGCTTGAGCGAAATGATGAAGAGACAGAACTGACGAGATCAAACTTGAGATCAGATGTAATCTTGACATGAGAAGAGTTAAGATGAGACAGAGAAGTGCTTAAGTTAGACGAAGAGAGAGCAAAGCTGACAGAAATGAGCATTGAATCACTCTCAAGTGCTCTAAAAAGTATCAATTAATCATTGAATATTCGCATCTTGAAGCTATTGAAAATTATACTTACAACTCATATTGACAATTTGCTTCGAATACTGCGCATAAAAGCGCATTTCTTTGAATTTTTTTCAATAGAAAATTTAATCTTAATACATTCAACATTTCTTTCAACGCATTTCTTGCATCTTTTTACTGAAACACTCTTGCAATATACATTAATAGCGATCTTCTGATGCTGAACTGAAGAAGATAGATTCTTCATGTAGACGAGCATAATAAAGATGACAGAAGACACGCGAGAATGATCATTAATGACAGACAAAGCGATCAGATCAGAGACAGCAGAATCAACAGCAGATGAAGTGCATAAATAAAAGATGAGTACATTTCTGAATCAAAGAAACAAAAATGACAAAACACTTTGATGATTTTCTTTCTTTCTTATCTTCAGACGTGAAATGATCAGCTCATTGCACATCAAATCAAGAATCTGACTTACACTCATTATGATCATGATACTCAAAGAAATTGTACAGAACTACTTTACAGAATGAATAAAAAATTGAGTAAAATAATGAGATGAAGATTGAATGCAAGAACGAAAGTTGAAGAAGAAAAAAAGCTGAAAATCATGCAAAAGATAAAAGAGATAAATTAATAAAAATTCACTACTTCACAACAAATAAACATAAATATCAATGATCATCATTCTCGCGCTAGTCACAATAAACAACGAAAGCATCGCTCTTCTATTCATTGTTTACTTCTACTATTTGATATTATCTTCTGCTCATTGTTTGCTTCTACTATCGAGTATCATCTATAGAAGAAAACTTCAAATTGAGCAAATCTCAACTTTTGTTACAATTGTCATCATGAAAATTCAAGTCTAGTCGATGTGCATATGCTAATGAAAGAAAGCATCAAGATCGTGATCACATCATGCATGAAGCGACAGTTGAAATATGATGAAACAACAAGATAATTGTCAAAATTCAGATTTACGAGATTCAGAGAATTAACATGAATGATACTGCTGATCATCTAGAAATTCTACGTGAGTCACAGAAAACACTTAATCTACGTCTACAAGAATCAAAGAATGAAGAATATGTTATCATCAATATCTAAATCTATGAGAATCAGAGAATAAACATGAGTGCTACTGTTGATTCTTTAAAGACTTAATGCTCACGCTATTGAAAGAACACTTCAAGAATACAATGATGTACAGCGAATTTGATGTCATGTATTGTATGAAGAAATAAAGTAATTCAATAATCAAAACTTTGTTATTAAAAAAAGAAATAATTATCAGAACTCAGATTTATGAAAGTCAGAGTTCTTCAGAGAATAAAGAATAGACATGAGAATTATTCTTCAATGCTATCATTGAGTTCTCAAATGAGAATCTGAGTCTATGAGAATTGAGACTCTGAGTCTATGAAAGACTCTACTGTTGATTCTCAAAAACATTGAATCTACGAGAATCTCTATCATTGATTCTCAGAGACTTTGAGTCTACAAGAGTTCAAGTCACATACAAATCTTGACATTTCATTGATGATAAAAGTTCAAGTCACATACAATCTTCGAGAAATCTTGCAGAAATTGTATGTAATCTCGCTGATCTCATCAACAATGCTTGAACTTAGTCTTCTGAGTATATAGAGAAGAGTTTGCTTCTGTATTTTGTAGTCTAGTGTTAACTTTTCATATGAATAAATATTACTAAGCTACTATCAAATTTGATTGTATTATCTACATGCATATTCTCTAGTGTGACTGCGCATTTCTCAAGCTACTCACAACGAGTCAAAATTGCATCATACAACTTTGACTGTTCATTCAAAGAACAGTTCAACTCTTGCTCAGTTCTTGTCTTGCTTTCAAGACAATACATATAATAAGAATCATTGTCTGAATCTTCATCAAATGAAAAAGAAATTTTATTTGACTGCATTCATCACACAAGAAAATCTTGAAGTCTATCAACAAAGTAAAAACGTTGATTCAGTCATAATTTTATCATTCAGATATTTTGAGTTTCTAGATGTCTTCTTCAAGAAAAACGTTAATATCTTGTCTTTACATTAAGCTTATGATCATGTCATACATCTTAAAGAAGATGCTCAATCTTCAGTCTTCGCTTTGTACAACATGAGTCGTGATGAAATTTTAGAACTTCGTCGTTATCTGAATGAGAATCTGAGCAAAGATTTTATTCAAGTCAGTTACTTTCAGATGATCATCTCTGTTCTCTTCATCAAGAAACTTGAAGAAGAACTTTGCTTCTGCGTGAACTATTGAGATCTGAACATTATCACAGTCAAGAATCAATATTCTCTGTCTCTGATCTCAGAAACGCTGAATCATCTAAGTTGAGTTAAAATCTTTATCAAGCTGAATATCATCTCTGCATTCAATCGACTTCAAATCAAAGAAGAAGATGAAGCTCTCATCATCTTTCATACTTAATTTGAATTATTCAAGTATCTAGTCATGCTCTTCAATTTATGTAATGAGTCTGTCTCATTTCAAAAGTATATCAATAATATTCTTTGCAAACATTTAAATAAGTTCTGTACAGCTTATTTGAATGACATCTTGATTTATTTCAACAATAAACTCAATGTTAGAACTCTTTCGCATGTGATTACGTAACAGCAATGATTGAGTAATCATTGAGTAATCAGAGTTTCGAAGTGATCGCTCTGATCGCTCGAATCAGAAGTGATCACAGTGAGCATGATGAGCATGATGCTCATCTTGCTCATCTTGCTCGAGAATGATCGAAGTGATCATTCAGAGCAGAGACGACTTGGCACGATTCTTCTATGTCTATATAACGATGATCGTTCTCTTAGATAGAAGCTTCGTGCTCAACTCATGTAAGTAGTCAATACATATTATTGTCTCAGCTATCTTCAGATCTCAAGTCTAGTAATAGTGATTACTGTTTGATCTCTGTATATATCTTGTGTTGTTAAAGAGACAATCGTTACACTTTGAGCATCACTCTTTCACAAGATATCAGAGATGTTCATTTCTTTCAGTCATGTCTAGTCAGTCAGAACGAGTCACGCTCAGTCAAGAAGCAAGCATCTTCAGCGCAGATAAGATCAAGATCTCAACATCGAACTTGTATCACGACGATCGAGATAAACTCGAAGCATACCTAGTACAGATAGAGCTATACGTCAAATGACACTCATTTCAGTTCAAGTTCATCGAGAACAAAGTACTCTTTGCATTCATCTATCTAAAAGATAATGCATTCACATGATTTCATCACTATCTAATGAATTACCTGCAGAAGAAATCAGAGAAACGAGAGAAGAAAATCAACACGATATTTCGTGATCTTCAGACGTTTGAGAAACGTCTAAGAAGAGTATTTGAAGACATTGACAAGAAACGTACAGCGAAACGTCAGCTGTACAATCTGCGGCAGAAAATCTTCGCAGCGACTTATTCGATCAGCTTTCAGCATATTGCAACGAATACGGAATGAAATGATGCAGCTCTCACCAGTCAGTTCTATCAGAGACTGCGAGAGAAAGTCAAGGATGAAATCGCTAGAATCGATAGACTCGCTGACTTGCAGAAGATGATATTCAGAGCGATGATCATCGATAACAGACAGTATGAGAGACGTCTGGAAAAAGGTAGAGAATCAGCTATGCCAGTAGTATTGGGCCGAAAGTTCAAGAAGAAACGACGACAGTCATACTATGATTCTCAATCTATGAAGTTAGACGCAACTCGAAAGATATCAACGAACGCTCGTGATAAAACAGCTCAACAGAGCAAGACATGTTACACATGCGAGAAGCTGAGTCATTACTTCAAGAACTGTACTCAGAATAAGTACAAGAACAAGTCAAAGTCTTATGATAAGCAAGACAGATCTTTCGCAGCAACGAAAGAAGATCAGAAAGACAAGCATCAAGCGTTGTCGTGAACAGCATGTTACGAGAACAACTGTCGCACTCACCTGAGCGATAAGGAAGATTCTGAATGATACTCAAAATCCTCGCGAAAGAATCGTTTCTACGCAGCAACTCATCGTCAATCAGAAGCACACGATGAAGATAGTGACGAAAGTTCGTTCACTATGATCGCGGAATCAGAAATTCCCGACAGCGAAGCATATGACTTGAATAGGTCGAACGACATTGAAGAAGCTATTCATCAAGCAGTCGAGAAAGAAAATCGACTTAGCGAAACTCTACGAGCATTCACTATCGCAGCAGAAGACGCTCTCGACCAAGGAGAAGATCGTCTTGAGGTAAAGAAAGATCTCAGGAAGCTTACAAGCCAAGCAAGCTTTATAAGCATGTACAACGAATTGTACACTCTCTTTAAGCAGAAAGAGGAAGATTTTTCTCAGTGAATGCAACAGATCAAGAATGATATACATCAAGCTATTTATGACACTATGCAAGATGAGTCGATCGCATCGCGCAAAGGCATTCGATACCGTGACATAGTCATGAAAAAGTCACTCACAGAAGTCAAGTTCATCAAGCAAGAAGAATATGTACTTTCTGATGAAGATCACATATTCAGAGAGCTTAGACAGATGGCAGAAGTCATCAGAGAGAGGTTTGATCTGTGTGATTCAAAGAAATATTCACTTAAAAAGATCAATTCGAATCGATTTCAGTACATAGAACAGATACTGAAAGAAAGAACTTCTAGTTCAAAAAACTAGAAGACTCTTCGATCGACAGATCATCGAAGAAGTCTAGTCGAAGATCGAAAATCGAAAGCATATTTGCCTTCATCAGTGACTCGTCGCAATTACGAGTCTGAGCCAAAGTTAATGATCACGCAGCACGACTATTCATAGACAGCGACTGCACGAGGAATTACATATTCTCAGAATTTGCTGAAAAGGCGCAAATATCTACGCAGAAGAAGAAAGAATCTTACAATCTGCGAAACTTCAATGAAACACTCATGAAGTACAATAACGAACTAATAGATCAAGAAACTCGACTCATTCACTTGAGACTCGAACGACATTGAGAAAAGTTACGTTTAGATGTTACGAAGCAGTCAGACAGTGATATAGTTCTAGACATATCATGACTTCGTACGATCAATTCAATGATCGATTGAGTCAATGAGACAATCGCATTTCTAGGTACAGAAACGACGCGATTGCACTCGATATTGAAGTCATCACAAGAAGTGAAGATATTCGTCATGACGAGCGAAGAAATGCGCGAAGAGTTCAGAGAAATCAATGACGCACAGATGTTATGAAGCAGAGAGATTCAGAGCGATCATTCGAAGAATCTCGCTATCGCTATTATCTCTAAAGAATATCAGAAATACAAGATTCTGTTTGAGAAAGAAAGTGATCAGGAGACACTATTCAAACATCAATCGTGAAATCACGAGATTAAGCTCGTTGACGGCAAGGAACTCACGAAACAGTTCATATACTCATTGTCGACAGAAAAGCTCGATGCTTTGCGACAATATCTGAAAGAGAACATGCGAAAAGAATTCATTAGAGAATCACAGTCGTCAGCAGAATATTCAATTCTGTTTGTTTCGAAATCGAATGAAAGTCTAAGACTATGTGTCGACTACAGAGCACTGAATAACATCACGATTAAAAACAGCTATTCGTTATCGCTTATAGCAGAACTGCAGAATAGATTGCAGAGTGCACAGTGATTTACGAAATTCGATATACTCGAGACATTCAATCGAATACGAATTAAAGAAGAAGACGAGTGAAAGACAGTCTTTTGCACTCGACTAGAACATTACGAGTATTTGATCATGCCTTTCGAATTAATCAATGCTTCAGCCACGTTTCAGATCTTTGTAAATAACGTGCTACGACGTTATCTGAATCAATTCATCATAGTATATTTGAACGATATATTAGTATACTCAAAGACGAAGAAAGAACATGTGCAACATGTTAAGAAAGTTCTACAGACTTTAAAGAAAGTCGACCTGCGCATCAAGTCAGAGAAAAGTGAATTTCATGTACAGAGTGTACAGTTTTTGGGATTCATAGTCACGTCTCAGAGTCTAAGAATGAACTCAAAGAAGATAGAAGCTGTTACGACTTGATCGACGTCAAAGTCAAAGATCGAAGTTCAATTCTTTCTAGAATTTGCGAACTTCTATAGACGCTTTATAGAGAGATACTTCAGAATCGTCTCGTCACTTACGAATCTTACGAGAAAGAACATATCGTTCGTGTGAACTGAGAAAGCAGAAGAAGCTTTCAAGAAGCTGAAGAAATTGTTCATCTTTCAGTCAGTACTGATCATGTTTGAATCAGAAAAACTCATTACGCTCAAGATGAACGCGTCAGATGAAGCTATTGAAGCATGTATCAGTCAATCAGACGATAAGAGATGTCTGCATCTCATTGCATTTTACAGTAGAAAGCTTACAGACGCTGAATTGAACTATGAGATACACGACAAGAAGCTGTTAGCTATTGTCGACTCTTTCAAACAATGAAGAGTGTATCTGAAAGAATCTAGACATCAGATTCAAGTATATACAGATCATAAGAATCTGCTATACTTCATGATCACAAAAGTTCTAAATTGAAGACAGATTAGATGATCGAAAGAGTTGTCATCGTACAACTTTCAAATTCAATATCGAAAGAGATCTGAAAACTTGAAGATCGACGTCTTGAGCAGAAGAGCAGATCATATGACAGATAAATCACAGGTAAATCAGACTATCTTGCAAGAGAACTCAGACGGTTCAATTGTCTATAATAGACAAAACGCAGTCACTTTACGAATCAACAACAGAGATCTCGAGAAATGAGTAAAGCTAGAGCTAGCAAAGAACTCAGTCGCGCAGAATATCATAGAAAATATCGAGAACAACACGAACTTTGAGATTATCAATGAAATACTAACATTTCAGAATCTGATCTATGTTTCAACAAGATGCAGACAAGAGATGATAGATGATCATCACAAGTCAATGATACACGAACATCAAGGTTCGAATAAGATCATTGAGAGAATATCTAGAACCTACTATTTTTCAAAGATGAGAAAACAGGTAGAAGATATTATCAGAAAGTGCGATGTGTGTATTCATATGAAACACAATCAACATAAACTCTATGAACTTTTGAAAAGTCTCAGCACATCGAATCGTGCGTGAAAAAGCATAGCTTTGAACTTTATAGTCAAGCTATCTAAGTCAAAGAAAAGAGTCACTGAAACAACATATGACTCTATATTGATTATAACAGACAGATTAATCAAGTACGAATACTTCTTGCCATATAAGAAAGCAACATTCGCAGAGAATTTGACTTACACGTTTCTAAGAACGATTGTAGCAAATCATGAACTATCAGACGAGATAATTTCGAATAGAGACAAGCTCTTCACATCGAAATTCTGGAAATTTCTGGTGAATCAGTTAGAAATTCATCATAAGCTGTCAACAGCTTATCATTCGCAAACAGATGAGCAAACGAAAAGAATGAATCAGACACTGAAACAGTATCTCAGATGCTATATTAACTATAGACAGAACGATTGAGTACAGCTACTGTCAGTAGCACAGTTGACTTTCAATAGCGCAACGACAGAAGTAATCAGCATGTCATCATTCTTTGCAAACTATGAGTTTGAGTCAGAGACTCTCAAGAAATCGCGTGAATTTGCACAATTAGCTCAAAAAGCTACGCTACAGATAGAACAGTTGCAGCTGCTACAGAAAGAATTACAAAAGAACATACAGTTTCTTAGCAAGCGCATGATTCTGTATGCGAATAAAAGAAAAGATAGAGAATCTACTCTTAAGAAGAGAGACAAAGCGTATCTACTAAGGCGAAACATCAAAACGAAAAGATCAAGTAACAAACTGAATCACACAAAGCTAGAATCTTATAAGATTCTAGAGATCAAAGAATCGATTAACTATAAGTTAGATCTGTCAGCATCTATGAGAATACATTCGATATTTCATATCTGTCTCTTGAAGTCTGCAGACTCGAATACATCAATTCAAACAGAATCTTCAGAAATTGATTCAGAAAGTCAGAACGTCGAATACGAAGTAGAGAATATACTGAATCGACAGAATATCAAAGGTCAGTCTCATTGATTAATCAAGTGAAAAGATTACGAACATATCGAGAACACTTGAGAATCGAAGGAAAATCTCAAGAACTGTCAGACGCTTCTGCGACAGTTTCAGTTGAGAAACTCAGTCAGTCAAAGCCTGGTGGAATCTCAACCTGCTCGAAGAACACGTCAAAGAGAAGATCGTCTAGCGATGGCTCGCTAGCCTTTCTCTCATTCTTCTCGAGCTCGACGATGTTTCGAAACTCTCGTTCAATCATCGTCTGTTTCTTGTTCTTCAGAAACACAAATTGATTTTGCAGGCGAGTAGTTCTCGCGAAGATCTCTTGCACCTGTTTGTGAGCGTTCAGCAGCTCATCAAGAACGCGATCGCGTTCTGCCTTTATTCTTTTCCACTTCATCATCGAGAAAGTAAGGTTGCACTTGCGATCGAGATGCACACACTCGATGCAACGATCGAATTCGTTGCCAACACGACATTTCTTTTGCAGGCGACTGCAGTGTTCACAGAAACGCATGACAGCACGCTCAGAATTCGTACGTTCAAGAAAACCTCTGCGACGCAAGGTAGAGTTTTTGATTGTGCAATGAGAAAACATGAAGAAAAAAGTGGTTTTCGAAATGAAAATCTTAGAAGAGAACCTAGTGTTAGAACTCTTCCGCATGTGATTACGTAACAGCAATGATTGAGTAATCATTGAGTAATCAGAGTCTCGAAGTGATCGCTCTGATCGCTCGAATCAGAAGTGATCACAGTGAGCATGATGAGCATGATGCTCATCTTGCTCATCTTGCTCGGGAATGATTGAAGTGATCATTCAGAGCAGAGACGGCTTGGCACGATTCTTCTATGTCTATATAACGATGATCGTTCTCTTAGATAGAAGCTTCGTGCTCAACTCATGTAAGTAGTCAATACATATTATTGTCTCAGCTATCTTCAGATCTCAAGTCTAGTAATAGTGATTACTGTTTGATCTCTGTATATACCTTGTGTTGTTAAAGAGACAATCGTTACACTCAAGCACAAGATTCATGTCAAGCTCATTCTGCAAAAGTTGCAAGAAGCAAATCTTCAGATGAATATAATCAAGTGCAAGTTTCACGTCACTTAAGTCTTGTATCTAGAATTGATAATCATCATTGAAGAAGTTAAGATGAATTCTTCTAAAATAAATATCATTGTCAACTGATTCATCTTGATCAACGTTAAGAACGTTCAAAGTTTTCTAGATTTCGCGAACTTTTATAAAAGATTCATCTATGACTATAGTAGAATAACTATCTCACTCACTCGTCTCATCAGAAAAGATGTATTTTTTGTCTGAATTCAGAAATGTCAGATTGCATTCAACATTCTTAAGAAAGTCTTCACTTTCAAGATTATTCTTTGTCACTATAATTCAGATCACAAGATTGTGATAGAAATCAATGCTTTGAACTATGTGTTCAAAGACATTCTCTCTCAATACAATGAGAATGAAGTTCTTCATTCAGTCGCTTACTTTTTCAAGAAGCATAATTCAGTCGAGTGTAACTACGAGATCTACGATAAAGAACTCATGATCATTGTTTGCACATTCAAAGAATAACGCTCAGAGCTCAAAGACTTTATCTGTTCTGTTGAAATGATCACAAATCACAAAAATCTTAAGTATTTCATGTTAACTAAGCAGTTGAGTCATCATCAAGCTCGTTGAAGTGAGTTTCTGTCTAGATTCAACTATTGCATCACATATCATCTCGACAAGATTGATGATAAATTGAATGCTTTGACACGTTGCTCAGAAGATCTTTCTAAGAAGAAAAATACATTTGATTCTTGACATCAATATCAGCATCAGACAATTCTGAAAACTCATGTTTTAGATTTCAAGATTATTAAAAATCTCGTCTTTGATACTCTTGACATCAAAGTCATGATGCTTCAGTCACAAATCATCATCTTAGATTCAGTTCAGTTACATCTGTTTTCAGTCTTTTTAGTTTCTTCGCTAACTTTAACTTTCATGAATCTAGAAGTCGAAGAATTCAACGTTAAAAACGTTGAATTTCAGCTAAATCAAGACATTTCAAATCATAATGAAGATTCTGCTGATACTTTCACTCAGACACTGTGAAAACAAGTCAAAGTCAATGACATGTTTGCAACTCAGATAATTGAAGCGCTTTGCAGTGAAGCACATCATCATAACAAGATCTTTCTAGTTGAGTGTGAAAAACACAAGAATCATCTGTACTTTCAAGAGAAAAGATACATATTCAACTTTGATAAACTACATCTTCGTATTATTTAGTTTGCTTACAACAATGTTGTCAATGATCATTCAGAAAGAGTTAAGAGCTATGAACTGATCAATTGTGTTACGATTCTAGTCTTCGTCTATTCTTCGTCTAGTCTTCGCCTGATTTCATTCTAATCAAGTCTAGCGAGAATCTGATTTAGAAGTGATATCATTGAAACTCTGCATCATATGTGTAAGACGTCAACTCAATCGAGTCTAGCACAGAGCTGAGAAACACACATATAAGAATCGAGTTCTTTTCTGTAGATACTTTTCTTTCTTAGCATTTATCTATTAGTTAAATGACACTTCTATGACTTGCTCTAGATCGATTTCTAACAGTAGATAAATGCTAATCAACTATTCTGCTATCAACGTGTAGACGATACGAAATAATCTACTTCGTTTATTCAGAAACTTCGCAAGAAATTCTTTGAATTACTTTCATCAAAACACATCTGCAAATTTACTCAAATTTATCAAATCAATCACTCAATCTTACTACAATCAAATCTATTCTTATCTTTCTCACAATGACACGCGACTCTGAATCAGTCGAGTCACGAACAGCTCGTCTGCTTAGAAGCACTGCTAGTAGACGAGTTTTTCTTATTTCTTTCGATGCTTCAGCGAGATCTCAGAATGTCGCTACCTCATGAGACATCAACACGAATCAACAACTTCGTCAATGAACTATTAATCAGTCAGACGAGATCATCAAGATGCTGATCGAGTTAAGAGATCAACGAAACATGACTTTGAAACTCAACGAGCAATGAATCAATGTTCAAGTTGATCACATCAAGAGACTTGATGAGCTAAAGATCAATCAAATGACAATAGATACTTAAGAAGAGACTATCGTTGAACTACAAAAGAAAGTCTTGAGTCTAAAAAAGAAACAGCGTTCAGCAAATCAGTCTCGATCTCGTCAATCTACTGAATCTCGAGTTTCTATGAAATCTCTATCTCGTCAATCTATCGAGAATCATACTCGACGTGAGTCATTCACTTTATTCAATAATGATCATCACAAGTCTTTCAAGTTTTCAAACCTCTCTGTATTTATCGACGAAGATGAATCAACATGAGATAGCTGAAGAGTCAAGATGAACGACAAGCTTCAGACTAATGTCAATCACTTCGATAATGAGAATATCTGTATTGTCTATGTGATATCTAGACTAGAAGATGATGCTGCTGAACATATCTTCGCTTAATGTTGTCATGATGCTTTGCATTCTTACATCTCGATCTACGAGCTATTTGAGCATCTGAAAGAAATATACGATGAACTGAATAGCAATCGAAAGTGTCGTCGCAAGTACAACGCTCTGAGATAAACAAACAAGTCTTTTAATATCTTCTACTTCGACTTTATGAAGCTATTCAGTTATTTAGACTACGACGATTGCATTCTGATGAACGATCTTCAGAATAAAATCAATAATCGCTTGCAGAATGCTCTATCAGTCTGTTCAGAGAATTTTACTTCGCTCACTCGCTTAAGAATCTTTCTTCAAGATGTGAATAATAAACAGCGAGTCAACTATCAGCTACGCAGTCAGCTTCGCACTGTCATCATCAAAGTCACGATTATATCTAATAAATGTGCTGCTACTTCATTGTCAGTAATGACTTCGATAATTGATTATGTTAAGTCTATCTTCTCTTTTATCTCTGAGTCAGCAAGATCGTCTATCATCTGCTATACTTGCAAGATCTCGAGTCATTTGTTCAAGAATTGCTCTCAGAATAAGATTAACACTTCTGCATTTTATGTCTTCATTCTTCGTTTACATGAAATCATCATTTTGAAGAATAAAGAGAATGAGAAAATGTCTTCTGAGAATAGCGAGGCAAAAAACTAGAGACTTTCATCAAAGACGCGATGAAAAAGATGTTAATTTCTTCAATGACAAGCATGTCAGATGATTCTTTTGCTTCTGAATCTTTGACTACTGAATGTGTACTTTCTAGCAATGAAATTAATTACTCATTAAAGTCATTGATTGACATCGAAGCTGCTGACTATTTGTTCATTGATGAAGTGATCATGCAGATTGTTTGTGATCAGTTGCAAATTGAGTCTCTGACTTTGATCAAAGCGAAGTCAATTCAAGAATTTGACGATCATTATGCTAAAAAACTCATTACTCATGTCATCTATTCAAATCTGACTGTTCAAGATCATATGATTGACACAGCTTCTATGTTGATCACTCGATTAAATCAACATCAAATGATTCTTGAAAAAACATGAATGAACAAAATTGATCTAGTAATTGACATGCAAATTGATTTTCTTCGATTTTCGAATTTCACTCTCAATTTGAAATTAATTGTTCTACTCACAAGCAACAAGACAATCACAAAGCAAAAGAGTTTGACTTCTACTTATATACTGAAGAGATCTTTCACTATTTCTCAACTCAGTCTGAAATCACTCTCTTTTAATCAGTTCAATGAGAAGTCAGTTAAACTAATTGAACAGTTAAAATCGCATGACGTGACTTTAACTAGCATCAAAAATTCTAAATCAACGTTCAATCTGAATTCATTCTCTTTCAGTTCAATGAACATAGCAATGATAGAGACAGCGACATATAGAATGTTAGTCAAATGATCAGATGTCAAGATCTTTGCTGTTATTGTCTTGAAAATCGATCGACTCATAACTACAGTTGAAAACAAGTCTGAAGAAGTGAATCTGCATGAGCTTTCTCACGCTGAAGTTCTCAAGCAAGTCAAAGTCAAGCTTCTCTCTGAATATCATGACTATCTAGACATCTTCGATCGAGCAATGATCAATCAGCTATCATTGCATCGTTTCTATGATCACAAAATTGAGTTGATCGATGAAGAAATACTTTCTCGAAGCAGACTATATCAGATGTTCAATCACAAGCTTCAGAAAATAAAGAAGTATCTGATTGAACATCTGAACAAAAAATTCATTTTCTTCAGCTTCACATCATACGTCTCGCTTATCTTGTTCATTGAAAAGAAAGACGATAGTCTGCGTTTCTGCGTCGATTACAGAAAGCTCAATGCTTTGATCAAACGAAATCGCTATTCTTTGTCATTGATAGACGAGACTCTTGCTCGTATACAAGAAAGCAAATATCTGACTCGATTGAACATCATTGTCGCGTTCAATAAACTACGCATGCATTCAGATAGCAAAGATTTGACTATCTTTATTATCTTTTTCGACTCATACAAATATCATGTAATGCTCTTTGAATTAATCAATGAATCGACGTTCTATCAACACTATATGAACGACGTGTTGTTCAAATATCTACATCAGTTTTGTCAGATCTATTTAAATGACATTATCATTTACAGCAAGATCTTGAAGAAACACAAGCAACATGTATGATTGATCTTGAATAGACTACGAGAAGCTGATCTACAGATAAACATTGATAAATGCAAGTTTCATGTTCAGAAAATCATCTTTTTAGAACTTTTGATATCAATCGAAGAATTGAAGATGAACTCGCGAAAGATGCAAGCAGTCGTTGATTGATCTACACTCAATAATCTCACTCAGATGCAGTTCTTCATTAACTTCTGCAACTTTTATCGACGCTTCATCAAGAACTTTTCGAAGATTGTTCGTTCAATGATTCAACTCTTTCAAAAGAAGATCATATTTGAATGAAATGAAGTCTGTCAGATCGTCTTCGATCATATGAAGAGACGTATGATCAAGACTTCTATACTACGTCACTTTGATCAAACTCATGAGACTATTCTCGAAATCGACTCATTCAACTACGTCAACGATGAAGTTCTCTCTCAATATGATGACGAAGAAGTACTACATTCAATTGTCTTCTATAGCAAGAACATGTTTTTTGCTGAATGCAACTACAAGATATATGATAAAGAACTTCTGATCATCATTTGAGCATTTGAACACTGACGATCTGAACTGAAACTAACTGACATTTCTATTAAGATGTTCATCGATCATCAAGCATTCATCTCATTGATGAAAGATAAAGAGCTGAGCAGACATCAGATGCGCTAAGTTCAGAAGCTCGCTGATTTCAACTTCAAGATAATGTATTGATCTGATAAACAGAACATTAAGATCAATGCATTAACTCGTCGAGCTGACGTCGTGCTCAGAGATTCAGAAGATGAGTGCATTCGCTATCAATGAATCACTATTCTGACTTCGAATCGAATGAAAATTGCTGATCTAGAAAAGAACATCAGTGAATCAATCTATAAACAGATTCTTGAGACTGATGAAATCGACGAGAATTGTACGCTACTTTGCGAAGCAATAGCAAGAGACGAGACACAATATGAAGACATCAAGCTGAAGAATTGTCAAATTCAGAATGAAATCTTATACAAAGACAGTCAGCTATGAGTTTCGTTCAACGAGCTTCTACAAATGAATCTGATTCGTGAGATACACGATCAATCATCAGTTGATCATTCTGATATTCTTAGAACTGTGAAAGTCATAAAGCGAAACTACTATTGATCATTCATGCGAAAAACGATAGATCGATATATTCGAAACTGCTATATCTGTCAACGCTCAAAGACATCTAAAGATAAATCAAACGACTTACTTCAATCTCTATCGATATCTGAACAGCGATGACAAGACATAGCAATGAACTTCATTATTGATCTATCTGATTCAAGCAAGTACAACGCTATTCTGACGATCATCTGCAGATTGTCAAAGAAAAGACATTATATTTCTTGCATTACTGACGATGAAGATATCACTGTCAAAAAGACAGCTGAAATGCTGATTCAATGAATATATTGAATTCATGATCTATCAAGCTTCATAGTATCTGATCGAGATTCGCAATTCATCTCTATACTATGAAAGTTTCTTTACAAACGACTGAGCATTTCTCTTCGATTGTTCATCGTCTATCATTCTCAGATCGATGATCAAAGCGAACGAGTCAATCAGAATGTCAAGCGATATCTTTGATTCTTCTGTTCATATATGCAGAATGACTGATTCAAGTGACTATTCATGATTGAGTTTGTTGATAATAACATCTTGTTTTCAGTCATTTTCTTGATTCTCTTCTTTATGAACAAGAACTTTCACTCTTGTATGAGCTTCAACTCTGACATCATCGAGTATGAAAGCACTTGCAAACGTCTGCAGATCAATCGAGTCAAGAATATATCTGAACAAATGAACAAGACATTGATCTTCGCTTGTGAAGCTCTGATCAAAACACGAAAACAAATGATGAATCAAGCTAACAAGCATAGAAAGAAAGTCAATTACAAGATTGAATCAAAGATGTTTCTGAACGAACGAAACATCGTTACAGCGAGATCTTTCAAAAAATTTAATGACAAGATGCTTGACTCATTTCAGATCACTGAGTCTGTTGACTCATTCTATAAGTTGAAACTATCAGAGACTATGCATATACATGACGTATTTCATTCAGAGCTTCTTCGTTCTGTCGTCAATGATTCTCTGTCTGATCAAAAGAATGAATCTTCGAAGTCAATAGTGATAAATGATGAAGACGAATGAGAAATCGATGATATATTGAACTCTCGACGATATCGAAGACGACTTCAATATCAAGTCAAATGAAAGAGCTATGACAACAATCTCAACTGATATAACGCTGATGATGACGAATTTATGAACGCTCAAGAGATGATTGACGACTTTCATATCAAATATTCAAGAAAAGCGCACTAAGAAACAACATTCATGCAAACATGAATAGTCAAGAGAGAAAAGTAATGTTACGATTCTAGTCTTCGTCTATTCTTCATTTAGTCTTCGTCTGATTTCATTCTAATCGAGTCTAGCGAAAATCTGATCTAGAAATGATATCATTGAGACTCTGCATCATATGTGTAAGACATCAACTCAATTGAATCTAGCACAGAGCTGAGAAATACACATATAAGAATTGAGTTCTTTTCTGTAGATACTTTTCTTTCTTAGCACATATTTCAAGCTCTTTAGACAACAAATTCAAGAATGATTGCATTCTCTTTCAGTTCTTGAACGTTGTTGACGTGATGTCTTCATGAACTACGTAGATTCTTTATCGCTCAGTATCTTCATGAGTATCACATATAAATATGTTCTAGTCTTCGTTAATTGTCTTATCAAAATGAGACATTTAGTTCTCATCACTTTTATGAAAGTTGAAGAAGTTATCAACTGCTTCTATGCTCATGTTTGAAAACATCATGATTTGCTTGAATTCTTCATGTCTGATCGAGACACACAATTCATCTTCGATGTTTGAAAGCATATGTGTAAAATGCTGAAGATAAACGTTAAGTTATTAACGACGTATCACTCTGAGATTGATGATCAAATCAAGAGAATCAATGCTGTCATGAAGCATTATCTTCAAGTCTTCGTCAACTACATGCAGAATGACTGAGCTAAGTGACTTTCTGAAGTCGAATTCATCATCAATAACGCATCATCATCAATTACTTTAGCATCATTCTTCTTGATCAATTTGAATCAGAACTCACGTTTAGACTTTAAGCTTTCTGAGTCTTTGTTCAAGAATCTTACATCTCAAGCTTAAGACAAGTTAATCAATGTCAAAGAGTTCATCAAGAAGATGAAGAAACTAATTGAGCATCTACGTGATGAGATGCTTATAGCTCAAATCATTTACGAATTTCATGTTAATCTCTTTCGTCGTTCTTGTTCTAAATACTTTGTTGAAGATGAAGTCTGACTGAATGCTTGCAATCTCAGCATCGCTCGTCTCGCTGTTAAGTTAAATAATCATAACGTTGATTTCTTTAAGATCAAATGTGTCTTCAAGAACAATTCTTTAGTCATTGAGTTAAATCTTTCAGTATTCATGAAGATTCATTTAATCTTTCATGTCATTCTTCTGAGTCATATCACAAATGACTCTCTTTCGAATCAACGTCAGAAATCTTAAGAACTCATTATCATCAAGAATGATGAAAGATTCTGATATGTAAACAGCATACTAAACTTCAAGCGTGATAAATGTTATCATTCATCTCTGCTCAAGTATTACATTGATTGAGAAGATCAATTTTCTACTTGAAAGTCTTTCAATCTTCTGAATAATTGTGAGTAAATACTCAATGAATATCATCTCGTCAATTCTGTCGTTGAAGAATCAGATGTACTGTCATGTGTGATGTCTCAATGTCAATGTCAAGAACTTTAAGTTCAATCTTCATTGTCTCAATTCAGCTCAGATCTGACTCAGATCTTGTTTAGATTTGACTTGAACATCTTGTTTAAATCTGATTCAAATGTGATTCAGATGTATTTTAGTTTCGCTTATGCATCATCATGTTAAAATGCATCTCGTCTCATCTCGTTCAGATTTAACTCAGATGTGACTCAGATTTATTTTAATCTCGTCTGTGCATCATCACATTAAACTGCATTTCGTCTCTTTCTTGCTCAGATCTGATTCAGATCTTGTCTAGATTTAACTCAGACATCTCATTTAAATCTGACTCAGATGTGACTCAGATGTATTTTCATCTCATCAATGCTTCATCACTATAAAATGCGTCTCGCTGTATCTTGTTTCATCATCATCTTCAATTCTTTCTTGTCTCATCTTGTCTTCGTCTTGTCTCGTTTACATCTCATCTCATTTAGTTTCAATTCTCATCTTGTCTTGTTCTTTTCATCGTTTTGCAGAAGCTCAGTCTTTGAAAGAAAAGCTACTGTCATGATGTCAGATCATCATTTCAGCTCAGAGCATAAAATATGTCGTCAATTCGATCTAGTATCATCAATATCTTAGAAAGTCTTAATTCATCAAACTAAGTCACTAATTTAGTCATCATCATTTTAGTCTAATCACATCAAAATCTGTTTCATGTTTTTGCAATCTTAAGTCATAAAACTGCTGCTCAGTTCTGACATTACTCAATTCATGTATATAGAAGTTGAGTTCTCATTCTGTTCTTTCATTTCTTGTCTTTCATCTTGTACATTATCTGATGTATTGTTCTGTATCTAGTTCAAGTAATATAATAATCAATTCTTTATATTGATAGAATCTCTAGTTCAGTCTAGTCTTTGACAATCTGCTCATTTAAGAGATTTTATTGAAACAGTAAACTTTTCAAGACGTATTGAAAGATCTTCTGCCTCAGTTGAATCAGTCTCTTTCAACATCAATTGAGCGATAGATCAATCTTTATTTCAAGCAGCAATCAATTTCTTTGCTCAAGATATTCAGCAATTTCAAACTTCAGAAACTTATCTCATCTGACATAATCAGCAATATTCTATCACATTTTCTTTTACTTTCATCAATAAATCTAGAATTAAATTCACAGAAGAAGTTACTATAACAAATTCGCAGAACGTCATAACTGCTTCTTTTACAGAAGTTCAGCAAGAGACATTAAATTGAATTATCATTGAGAGTGTCTCTCGTACAATTCAAAAACTCAGTAATCAAGATGATTTGTCTTTTGAATCATTCAAATCACTCGAATCTACTGACTCTACTGATTTAGCAGACGATGATGATGAAAACAATCATCACAATCATTGAAATTCTACTGAAGTGAGATTTTTTGACTCTATGTACAATGACAAGTTTATGCACATTGATGATTCTCTGAAACATTCAGACAAGAAGACATACTTTCAAGATGTTCATCTCTTCATTGAATGTATCAAGAATATTCTTCATATTAAAGATGTTAATTTAGTGAGAACAAATTTATGAATTTATCTTCAAGACACAGCAATGAAATGATATATTAAAAAACTCATTGATGACGAGAAAAGATTGATCAAATACGAAGATGATGTCAATGAGTGAATACACATTTTGATCAAACGCTTTTGCTGTCAGAATCGTGTCTAGATGATACAATCAATGAAGATCAGAATTGATAGTGCTTGATCTTTAGAGATAGCTATAACTGAATATTAAGAATACAGAAGAAGATTGATACAAGAGCTTCTATTTATGTAATGTTCAGAGACTGCGCTAGGTTCGAAAGAGATGTGTTTGTAACACGAAAAGAAGATGATGTAGATGAACAAAATGTTGAGAAAGAAAAAGAATGTTGAGTCATATCTGAGTCAAACCTGAGTCAGATCTAGGTCAGATCTCGACTAGATCGTTGACTAGTTCTAATCAGTCTTGATACGCTCGTAACATTACTCTTCTCTTCGAAAATTCATGTTTGCATGAATGTAGTTTCTTTGCTCGCTTTTGTTGATAGTTATTTCGATATTTAGCGCGGTTTGCTTGAATATAGCTTATGAAATTCGTTCAAAACTTTCTCTGAGTCATTGAATTTCCCTTTATCGACATAGTATCATTCGTCGTCTCTATCTAGATCTTTTCATT
>JAABUU010001535.1_pt1 | contig 38325 bp, 38 predicted proteins | sample 5559301 | NCBI WGS metagenome assembly JAABUU01 (sample SAMN10711884, study PRJNA513360) | rock metagenome | isolation source: Antarctica rocks | place: Antarctica: Victoria Land, Richard Nunatak white
CCATCCCCTATCCCCCCCCCCCCCCCTCTCCCCCCCCTCCTCTCCTCTCCCTTCCATCCCCCCCCCACCCCAAACCAAAAAAAAAGAAAAAGAGGGATTACCTATCCCACCCCATTAAAACTATTCACAAAACCTCATAAACTTACAACGAGAGAGACAGAGATAGTTCCTCCCTTGTTAAAAACCTGTTTCCTGGCTTGAGAAAAAGTCAGATTGTGAGTGAGTGAGTGGGTGGGTGGGTCATACTGAGAGTCATGAGTCATGCGTACTGTATAAGGTAAGGTAGAGAGAGGCTGCAAAGGGTTTGTTTATTTGGGCCCGCAGTAATTGTACTGTAGCTATGTAATAGATGGGATACTGTACACAGTAGGAGTTTGCCGAAATAAACCAAACTTTGCGCCTCTGTGCATACCATTCATTCTCTTTCGATTAAAAGTAGTATCATCACGAGGTGCTTTTCCAATATCCGGAGTGACAAAATCCATTGTTATACCTCCCTACCAACCCTAACCTATCTAGCTACAGCGAATAGATCTTGCGATAGTCCTGTTTTTTTATAAACGAAAGAGCGCCAACATGTCATCCCCGTTCACGTAAAATCAAAAAAGGAGCCACCGAGGAGTTCGTCACCACAGATAAACACAGATTTACAACCAAGCCTCTTCTCCAAGCGAACGTAAGCCACAAACTCTGCAACACCGATATAGAAGCGTCCCCCGGAATTCGTTAATCGTAGCTTTTGCGAACTGAAATGACTCGCTAGTTTGGAAGGTATACACGCCTCACACTCCGAAGAGAAAAAATGCAGCGGTTTTGTTGTTCATGTTGGAGACGAAAACAGCGCTGGCTAACGCTGCAAGTAGGAATATCCCCCCGGCTGCTGTTGAGGATGTCGGGGAGGGTTATATATGTTCTGCATGTTCGATGGCGATGGCGAATAACTCATCTCTGGAGTCGTAGCACCAAAGCCCATGGCTGTCGCAGGGACTAGCGGTTGTTGAGGAAAAGTCGAAGGATTTGCGCGGTAAGAGAACACTGGCTGCGTTTCAGCGGCACTGGTGAAAGTTTGCTGAACTTGCGCGTTGTATGTAGAGGGATAGTGACTGGCGTCCCCAGGAAGAGCGTAAAGTGGACCTGTATATGGTTGAGACGGGGAGCGAAGTTTGGTAAGGATGTTCTTGGGACGAGTAAAGCCAGTGCGATTGTTGTTATTGTTGTTCGAGTTATCGCGGGTTTGAGAAGGGGCCTGAAGATCTTCGTATTTGAAGCCGGCAATGGGGTTATTCGCATATGGGTTTCCACGTACGGGTCCCCAACCGACCGGTCGGTAGTTGGGGAGTGGTGGATAGGTCGATGATACACTTGCGCTTCGCTGGATGGAGGCCTGGCTTTGGTTTGACTGGGCAAAGTAGTTTTGTTCGGTTTGAAGAGGCGGGTAGGAAGAAGGACTTTGGCTCGTTACGTTTGGTTTGCCATAAGCTGAAGAGGCTGGTGGAAATGGGCTTGCGGCTGCGGGAGACATGCTAATTGTTTGACCGATATGATTGTCGATTGGACTGATGATGGTGTCGGATGATATGTTCTGCTGGTTAATCACATTCAAAACTGGCATGCTAATCTGCTCCATGTGTTTGGCCAGATGAACGGTAAGCTTCTTCCAACTGTTGCAGACGTTACCACAGAATTTGCAAGGCTCTTCCTTTGGATTCTTGAGCGTCTCGTGTCGACATTCGTCAACCAGCCTCCAGACAATATCAACGTCGTCTTTCGCATCTTCTTTATCTTGAGCCTTTGTTCGGGCCTTTTGCGCCGAAGGACCTCGAACTGCAGGTTTTCCAGGCTTGGCAACCTTGACCTTGGGCTCTGGCAGCTTGTGTTCGCGGACTAGATGCTGGACGAAATTGTCTTTTCGATAGCACTTGTGTGTGCAATCATTCATGTTACACATCCACCACTCTAGCTGTCTATGACGCTCATTCTCATGTCTCACCCAGTCAGCTTTCCTTTTGAATGACTTGGGATCGGCACAATTGGCGAATGTACACGTAAATGGTTGCACGTCTTCATGTACATGCTTCGACCAATCCGAAGGCTTGTGGAATTTCTTGACTTTGAAGCACAGCGAACACTCAAATTCGGCAGGGAGACGCTTGACAGGCGGCATGGGCACTCCCGGAGGAAACTGCGCAGCAGTCACAATTCCATCGGCCAAGGCATTAGCGTCGTCGTCAGATCCTCCAAGCCCAGCGACAGAAAAGCCAGTGTGCGAGAGCTCAGGCTCCTTGGTGCTGGCTTTGGAGGGCAAGTACGTGGGCTCACCTCCGAGCTCAGTGCAATGCTTCCCCGAGTCACATTTATGCGCGTTGATGGCCTGAGAATGCTTGACTTTGAAATCCACAAGCTTCTTGTACCGTCGCAGCTGCTCTTGGGCTATTCGATCAATCATAAACTTCGGAAGACGAGGGTTCAATTGTAGAACGTTCGACCTAAACCCTTCGAGGGTAGGTACGATAGGGTCTGGACGGATAGTTAGATCCATCGTGACTCCCCTGTCTTCTAACGTCTCGTCCTCGTCTTCATCCTCAAGGTCTGCTGGGAGGGCCGAATGTGCGGGAATCTCACTTTCTTGGTGGGGCGTAGCAAGCGTCGGCATAGGTGGTCCACCTTGCTTGGTCCACATCTCGGCTATCTTCGACTGAGATGGGGATGTAGGCCTCTGCATATCACTCCGGCTTCTACTCCGCTTGATCACTTTCTTAGCCGATGTCCAAGGACTGGAAGGAGACGCAGCCGGGACAATTCCGGTGCCGCTAGTCCCCAGGGCGTTGTTTTGCATAAAGGCGGGCGCCGAGTGGCTGCTGTCGAGCCTCGGAGGCCCTGTATTGGGTGATGCCAGCGGGGCTGCGGTGTTGGCTTCGGCTTCATGGCGGCTCCCGAAACTATTCTTCTTATCGCTCTCTAGGACAGCAGGGCGGCCATCTGACTGCTTCGAATTGTCGCTCTGGTATCGCTTCAGAGCACTACCATCCCGCCGCCTCGACAACAACTTTGCGGCAGCTTGTTCAAAGAAACCCCTACGTTTCTCGTCCTTTTCCTTGTCGTGGGATACATGCTTGATCGAAAGTTGATCGAAGAACCCTTCCAGTACTCCGTCGCTTAAACGGCGTGTGCCCCAGGTAGCAGCAAGTGAAACTGTTTCGAAGTCTTCTGCCCGTTGCTTGAACCTCATAATAGCATCATTCGACGTGGTCGGCTGGGCTTTGGACTGGGGATCGTAGTAATCAAGCAAGGAGTCCTGCCAAACTCGTGTGCGGTCTACTGGCGCCTGATTCAGCGCTTCGTCCAAGGCTTCAGGAGACTGGACGAGGTCAGGCGGACTTAGGTTGGCTGGTAAATCCTCTTCGTCACCGGTATCACTTCCTTCATCATTGTCATCATCATCTTCGTCGCCACTTTCGATGTCGAGCAGTGCACCCGGTCCCGGTAGATGTGCATCTGGGCGCGTAGTCTTCATCACCTGGAGGTTTGCGTGAGACAGGATATGCTCTCCCGCACTTCGGGCCCTGAGTCGCTTCTTGAGTGCTGTAGGCTTGGCAGGTTTAGACTTGTTGGGGTCATCTACCCCAGCCTGAGGCCCAACTGCGCTTGTGGATAGCCAGTCTTCGACATCGGCTTTCTTCAATTCTACCTCAGCGCTCCTTTCCTGATCCTTGAAATTGGGCACATTAGTGTCGGCGAGGTTGAGCCGTGCCTGCGGGTCCATGCCGGCTCTTCCTGTTGCTGATCCTGCACCATCTTCATCGCTACCCACGTGAGTATCTATTGGCATAGCAGTCCCCTGCGAGTCTTGCATACTGCTGTTGTCACCGTCGTCCTCGTCTGAACTGTCACCATCGTCCTGTACAGCAAGGTGCGAAGGAGATGGACTTCCGCGACTCCGCTTGCTTCCATGTCGGACCATGGGCCCCACTGCGCGGGATGGGGAATCTCCTCGACTGTAGCTCTCCACATGTACACGAGGGCTTGGGACCCGGGCTCCATCAGAGGCTGTACGGTCGGCTCCCTGATTGTTTGGGATTCCTTGCAGACCTAGCCCGTAATGCATCTGGCTGGAAGGGTTGCCAATGTAGCCTGAGAATTGAGGCTGGCCGAAAAAGGCCGAGGACACCTCCTTGGAAAACCCATTGAGTTGCTGCATGTCTATTTTCGGACTCGTCATACCGTCCCCCGATCCCGGACTTGCATTATCCGTCAACATTGGGCTCATGAGATGCGACTGAAGAGTGGCCTTCCCCGAAGATGCCCAGTTCTTGTACTCGGATTCGCGATGATCATACGTGCCGATGCATATTGATCCTGGCGGTAAAGTGCTTATGTGGTCTGGCGAACGGCCTGAGTTGAGCTCGTATTCTGGATCGAGCAAGCCATAATTTGTCTCTAGGTAGAAGTCATCGTCGACCTCAGGCGTAGCCGAGTGGTCGCTCGGCTCGGTGTATCCGTTGTCGGACAGATATGGAGCATGCGGGCTCAAGAGGTTGTTTGGTGTCGCCGCGTTCTGATATTCATCGTGGGGTTGCGGAATGTAGGGAGGGTAGAGGTCGTTGGGATCGGAACTGTCGGGCAGCTGCTGATATGGTTGGTTGAAGGTATTTGAGGGAGACGTCGTAGGATTTCGGGGACCACTGTCGGCGAAATTCGAAATGGTTGGAGATGAGTGGACTGTATAAGACAAAGGTCTTGCTAGGTATTGTTTCTTGACCGGTACCAGTTTCTCCTCGCTCGGTGAAGACGGAAAGAAAGGGTCATAGTCTGTGTGGTCATTGAAGCCTACCGGATGCGACGCCAGGGTTGAATTCGTGGGCGACGTGGACCCAACGGTGAACATGTTTGCTAGAAAGCGACGACAGCAGGATTGATAGATTGTAGTTCGTCAAAGAGAGGACAGTAGTAGTCCGTGCGTTGGGGCCGAGAATTTTCAGGATAGCTGTAAGTAGAGTGCGGCACAGAGTAGGGTGATCTACATCTGGGGGGTCCAGTCCGCAGGCTGATCTGAAACGCACGCCAGAAAGGGGAGTTGGAGAATGCTGTACCGGTGTAGTAGAGGGTATCTACTACTACACTCGCAGGAGACTTGGAACTTTTCGCAATGATTGGACGGAGTGGTGGGGGGGGGGGGGGATGGTCCGACTGTCACGACAGTGAGGCGTGGCACAAAGCAGCAATTGCGACAGAAATTGGAGGCTCTTACTGTACGCCCAAGGAAGGCCGTTGGGGTATTCTAACGGTACCGTGTCAGGCTTTTCAGGTACGGGTGGATAAGGTATAGTGAAGGATAATCATGATGATTGAGGGAATACTCCGTACGGTATGCTGGTAGAACTCTGGGGGGTTCGCACTAAGTATGGCCTGTCGATTGGGGGACAGCAGTTGACAGTGAGGTGAGGGAAGGTAGGCATGGCGGATGGGTTTAGATTGAGGGGGATTATGGTCGGTGGTTTAGAGTGTTTCCAACTCTCCAAAAATACAAGGCAGCAATCGGAGAAATGGTCAAGCCACACCGCAATTACTGTAATCCGTACCTAGGTACGGTAGGCAGCGTGGCAGCCTACTACAGTACTCTACCTCACATGGTAAACACTACAACAACAAGAAAATCAACAATAATAATTCGACGATGGAACATGGTAAGGTGCCAGAGAAGGTGCCAGAGGAAGCAACGAGTCGGTGAGAGCTATCGACAAAGAAGCGTCGATTATTCCTGACTGACTTTGCTGTGGCTGTGGCCGTACTGTTCTTAAGGGGGCGAAAGCCTTGCGGTGTGCCCGCTAGAGTAAGGTGATGCCCCAATTGCCAGCTAGAGAGGGGGCTCACACGCAAGTGCCAGCTCAGGCACAGGGCTAAGAGGATAGATTCGCTTTGGACAGGACCACCCCTTCGGACTCTGAAATAGATCACCGTTCGCCGTTCACGCCAAGGCAGAACACTCGACAGATACATAGTACATACAAGTTACAACCATCGCTCGTAATCAGCCTCATGCTTAGCTACCTTATGAATCGAGCTTGTGAAGTGCATTTTCCCCGGGTGTTTCAACAGATCACCCTGTTGCCTTTTTCGACCCGATGGTATTAAAAGCGTGGATCACCTTTTTTGAACCATGATGTTGTTATTGCGGTTGGGAGATATCTACTTGCTTGACCTCCCCAGCTTCCAGAGAAATTCGCCGTGTCCTGCCTCTCCAGAAAATACCGCCCAGTTCGTAAGATTGCTTGTTGTGGCTGTGCTCCCTTCCAACGCTGCCCATCGTACCGACCAAGCGCGAAGCTGCATCGATCGCAGCATCATACGGCAATCATGCCATCTTCACCATCCACATCCACCTTGAGTGTTAGGGACAGCCCCGTTTGCATCACCCCAATCCGGCAATGCTGCAGGAAGGGCGGTCGAGATGGAAGCCCTATCACTGAACGACCCGTTGTCGCTTGCGTTAGTCGAATGACGGCCTATGGGAGGGGTACGGCTGCGCGAATAAGTTGATTGTATAGCCGCAAAATCTTCTTGAACTGTCGGCAATGCAGATTCTGCTTCCACCTTCATCTTCTCCGCATCGCCCAAGTAGTCGTTATTTGCTATGAAGGATGGCTGCATTGGAAATAACGAAGCGTCATGCCTGACCAATGGCGATGTTGGCCATTCCCCTATACTAATGTTGAGTGATTTATTCTCGACTCCTTGGGTTTCTGTCATCGGAGTCGGTGTCTTCGTTTGATCTCTGAGGTCTGTGCTAATCGGCCTCTCCATCTCTGAGCCATTCTCTTTTCTCTGCCCAAGCTTCTGAAGACTGGCGAGAACGAGATGGTCATCAGCGTATAGCATGCGACCCGGAGTATATACGCATCCATCGTTCTCTTCTTTCGACTCTCCTCGGAGCTCTTCAGGCAGGGGCTGTCTTTCAATGGTTGGGAACAGCGGTAGCAATATTTCTCGCAATTGAATTTGCACAGGCTCCGCGCTTGGGATACCTCCACCAGGCTGTTCCAGTCTCGGGACAGTGGAGCGATCCTTATTAGACAGTGAAGCAGTAATGACCGCCTTTTCTAGTCCTGCATACCTCCACGTTTCCGCCGCAAGCTTTACAATCCTCCGTATACCCACTCTGATCGACTCCCAGTTGGCTTGGTCAGCGAAGGGAGTGATGGCGTCGACAATTTTGTCGATAATAACCATAGCGGCCTTGTTGATGGACTGCTTTGCGCTGGAGCTCGTGTAAGCCGCATGGAGTATTTGCTGTCGAAAAAGAGTCTGTCTCGTCTTGGACTTCTCCCATAAGCTCTTTGACCACTCCATAACTAGGTTATCCATGGACTTGCGGCGCGTGGCTAGGGTGAATAGGAAAGGCTCGAATATTTGGTGAGTGATCGCGCTGGAGACCATGTGCTCGATGTAAGCTACTCGAAGTTGTTTCGAGGGATCAGTGTTCGATAATATCGATGGCAATTTCTTCGGAATTCTCTCTATGACATCGTTCGGTACTTGCTCAGGACCATCCCGAAAATATCGCACAGCGAGGTGGGAGATCTGGCTTTGCAGAGAGTTGAAAGCATCATGGCTAGGACCATTCATGTTAGCTGATGGGTAACCCACAAAGACCCCTCGGACACTGCTTGAAATCATGTACGAACCTACGATGAAAATGCAAAACACAATGCGAAAAGATCAAGACAGCATCGTCAACAGCGTTGACTTACTAAAAGGGATCTCCCTTGGACTTAAGCTCCGTGATATTTTCAAGGGCCTCGGTCAGCTTCTGCAATTTGATATTCTCGTCGTTCAGCTTGTTCGCTGCAGCCTTGAGTTCCGTCGTCGCTTTATTAAACTTGGTCTTATCAGTGTCCCAACCTGCCCTAAGCTTCTCTATCTCGTTGTGCAGCTTTATACCACTCTCTTCAGCTTGTTTGCGAATACGTGCCTCACATTGCCTGTACGTCTTTTCTAGCTCGTCTCTCTCGATTTGGTGTTGAGCCACCAGAACTTTCCTTTGCTCCTCGGTTCCTTTGCCGAGCACTGTCCGCTCCTTGTCCCAAGCTTCTCTGTTCAGCTGCTGTTTCCTCTGGGTTTCTTCCATATCTCTCTTTCTGGCCTCTAGCGCATCGTCCAAGTCCCGACGCAGCATATTGTTGCTTGTTTCAAGCTCGCGCCTTCGACGGGACCAACCATCCTTTTCTTGGGCATGAACTTTATGGATCTGGCCTAGCTGAGCTTGCAGAGCTGCTTCAGATTCTCGAGCTCGTCGTAACTCGTCCTCCAAAGTTCTCTGTTTCGCAGCGAACTCTTCAGACATTCTCCTCTTCCAGAGATCGAAGTTTCGAGTCATTACAACTTCCTTCTCCTGCAACGCCCGTTCGGCTTGCTCCAACCTTACTTGCAGGCTTCGATGTGCTACTTCCAATTCACTCTTCGACTTCTTCTCAGCGGCCAAACTATCTTGAAGCCCTTTGTGCTTCTCTTCCATGTTACCAATCTCGAGCCTCAACTTGCTACTCTCGGCAGAGTGCTTCGTAGAGACCCCCTCCAGCTCTTTTGCTAACTGTTGTATGTAGCCTTCTTTCTGTTTGAGTGCTGCCGCCTTATGTGCTTCTGACTCCTTCATACGAGACTCTCGTTCTCCTAAGCGACCTGAAGTCTCGCGGTACTTGTTTACAAGTGCATGCAAATCAGGTATTGCGCTCTGTATACGTTGGAGAAGATCTACGGCATCGTCTTCTGGTCCTTGATTTTTCGAGCCCGCACCGGCAGACTTTGCAGCTGAATCCATTGGATGTGAAGTTGGCGGCGACATGCCATGAAATGAATCACCAGAAAAGCTTATAGATGAGCTTGGAGAACCATGTCGGATAGGTGGACTTCTCAAAGCTTGTAATGAAACCTGCCCTTGTTGTACAGAACCTTGGGGTGGATAAAACGAATGAAAATCCATAGGCGTATCAGCAGGTTGCGGAAATGGGATATACTGAGGTCCACCGTAGGGAGATGCGAAGTAATGTTCGCCTGGAGCACCACCAGGAATTGGAAAAGGAGGTGCTACTGCTTGTTGAGGGCCCACGTATGCCAGACTTTGTGAGTATGGCTGAAATGCAAGTTGGCCTGGTGCAGAGACCGGAGGGCCCCAGAAAGGGGATATAGTTGTGGGTGGTGGAGACGGCGATGGGAAAGGGGCGTTTTCTATTAGCTTCGGTGATGATGCTTTGGGCAGAGCTGTGGTATTTGACTCCGAGGATGGTGGAAAGAATCCGGGAGACGCTGATCGAGGATGAGGTTGATCTTTATCCCTATGAGAATCGACAGCGAGCGGTGTTGCTGTATGTGAGTCATAAAATTTGTTGGGCTGCTCTGGTAAGGCGAAGGAAAGGCCGGGTGAAGTGTCGGATTTCTGACCAGCCGATGTCACTCTGGTTATAGTGTTGCTACTAGGTTCGTCTTCGTCGTAGTCTAGATAAGGTTGTAAAGCCGCCGGAGTGTGTATTTGAGCTGCAGATGTCAGTGAATCCGTGGAGCCATGAGTACAGGAGCTCGCACGAAGTACTGGCGACTTTGCTGACAAGGGGGACACAGTTCCAGACTCCGGCAATGGAGGTAGCTGGTCGTTTGTTGTGTTTTGTTGGGTATACAACGAAGAAGGGGCCGGTCGAGATGTTTGTGGTGGCGAACGGTTGCTGGATCTAGACGTTTCTCTTTGCCTTCTGCCACTGTTGCCAGATGTTGTGCTACGAGCATCCTTATCTTTGGTACGACGAGGCCGTACGAAGGCATCCGTGGTCTTGTATTCGTAAGGCATCATGGATGTCTTATCTAACTCAAGTAGATAGGTGACAGTAATGAAGTCTTTCTTGTTTGCTCGCTGTTTGCGAAAGCAGGCTTCCCTTTTGGCCAACCTGTGAAAAGTGAAACCAAGGGCACTGAAACATCTGACAATGAAGCGATCTACGATTACACGCTTAGATTCCAGAAAGGTAGTAGTACAACAAGACCGAGTACTCGCAAATCAAACCATAGGCTTAAAAATTTGACGAAAAGAAATTGGCAGCAAGCCGAGATGCATACCACGATATGACAACATGTCTGATCGGAAAAGCAAACACCAATACAAACTCATCTTCAGCCAGCGCACATCTCCTGTGGTCCATGAATGAGTGAGAACTTGAGTAATGGGCTTGCGTCCTGCCTGAGGTTGGAATAGGCCAAAATGTTCAGTAGAGACTGCTTAACGAATGACTGACAAAGGATGAAGATTACTCGTAGATGGAAACATGCTGCAAGAGAACTGATGTATGTCAAGCATGGAATCAACTCATTAAATGCTGCCACGCATGCATTAGGTATCTCTATATTTGGGTGATAGATGTGGAATATCGTGATGCGACTGGCTCATTATTGGGCTCGTTGGGCAGCAATTGGAAATAACGTGGCCCCTGTAAGTAGGTCACTTTGGTCTGCAGCAGTTTCATGCAAGCGACCTAAAATTATTTGGGGGCCCTTCCACGCTGCCTCTTCATAGTGAAGAACACCAGCAAGGTCAATCATTGTTCAACAGTCAGCTTCATCTCAGGTTCCTTTGTATCCGGTAAGAAGAGAGTTGTGGTTCTGATCATTTACGACAGCAATAGAGTGCCTGGTTGCAGAAACTTTCAATGGGGCAGCTGGGCCCAGAGGCGACGCCTGGACGACAACATGTATCGAATGCATCTTGTGTACGACACCCTCTACCCAGATAACCATGATGCCCGCTTACTACACATAAAATACATTGATATTGTCGATAACTTTACTCTGTCCGGAGCACCCTGGCCCCTCGTCGTTTGGCCGTCCTCTTTTTCTTATTACCTTTATCAAACGCTACCGCGCTGGCATGATCTCTTCCGACGTTGTCAAGATCTTTCACTTTGTAAATCCTGATAATCCAGTTCTCGCTTGTGAAGGCTTCCTCGAGGGTGTTCAATTGCGGCCCTTCCGCGGGCATCTTGGATCCTCGAACACGATCTTGGGCTTGTCCCGCTGGGAATAGCGAGTTGTAGTTGTAATATGACATTTTGTACCTTAAGGATTCAGTTAGTCTTATATTTTGGGCCAAACCAAAATTGAATTGCCCAGGCTTACATCAAGCTATTTCTCATTGTCGGTGTGGCTTCATCGTCGACCCTGTACTCTCCCCTGGCAGTGAAGAAGTCGCGTTCTTTTACCTCGTCTGGCCAAATACCCTCAGCAATACGGACCATCCATAGGAACTTGTTGATGTCGTCTCCCGAATAACCCAGTAAGCCTCCAAATACGACCAGGACATAATCTACATCATGCTGCCTCAAGATTGGATAGCTAACTTCTTCCCGCGAGCTCATGGCCTTTCCAACAGTGGCTATGTGTGTGTTGTTCCAGGTATTATTGTCAACCAAGGTGGGCCGATCGGCCATGCCTCCAATTTGATAGCCATAGTCCCACCATGACATAATCTTAGCCTTATCGGCGGTATTCTGTCGAAGCCAGTAATAGGCTTCACGATAGTCATCGATAATATGTTGACTTCCGTCAGGCATCTTACTGGCTAGTACTACTGAAGGCGAAGAGTATGCATTTGAAGTGACCCAGGTGCAGTGCAGCACAAACAAGAGCAGATAAGCGGTGACTGCTGAGACGGTGGAAATCTTCGAAACATACGAGTAGATGCCCAGAATAGGTTTTCGAGTTGATCTCAGCGAATCCAATACAGCTGAAGCCGCACTCTTGTTACTGTCGCCAGTCGCATGTCCGTTCGACTGGGCTTCTGTTGAAGGAGCTTCGGCAATAAGATAAGTATCCAAGATGCTTGAAAGTGCCAACGCTGCAGCAATACAGACAACAGGTGTGAGTGTTAACATCAACCTGACCATCACGCCAGCAAAATAGCTTGCTAAGACGGCGTAGATCACAACAAACACTTGCTCGTCTTTTAACTGCTGGAAACACATGTAGACTCCGGCAGGAAAGAGCCATATTAACAGATTCAAGTCGAAGAAGAAAGCCGGCCACGCAGTCGGTTGATGTTCCGATACCGATGCAATAATAGGAATATGGATTTTTGCATAGCCCGTGTCCCAGAGTGAGTAGAAGCGACCGCTCCAAGGGGCAATGACTCCTGATACGGTCAAGAGGACCAGAAGACCGAATGAAACAGCAAATACAACCAATATCAGGCTGCGAAGGAGCGTTTGGAACTGCTTGTTTGGCACTTGCTGACGAATGAACTCAACAAATGCTACAAGTTGGAGTAGACCGAATACACCTGCTTCAGTCAGTACTAGTAAGATGATCGGGTCAGAGGCTCACTGACCTAAAGCCGACATGTGTTCACTGCTTCTGATTGGAAGGAATCCGACAAACGGAACCTGCATACTAGCCAATGTACCGAGGGCGAACCAAGTACTATAGCTGACATACAGTCTTGGACTGTACCTACCCATGCAGATGAGAACAAAAGCATGGAGTGGCAGTAGATTCGTAATGAATACATAGCCTCCCCATGCCGATACCATGTAGCCGTAGAACAGTGCAGTCCATGCACCCCACATAGCGGATCCATTCTTGATCGCCTTAATCCACAGGTAAAAGGTGAACACAAGAAGGAATATAGCAATAGCCTCGTTATCATAGCTTCCAGCAACAGATCTTGAGATGTAGCCTGGTGTGATCCCCATGAACGCGGCTGCAAGAAGACCAGCTGATGGGGACGTTGTCATTTCTGACGTGATGAGGTATGATGCGAGGGCAGTTAAGCCGGAACATGCTGGCGCAAGAAGCACACATATGTTTCGAATGTCGATAGGCATTGACAGAAGGCGAAGGACGTGGTAAATGATACCACTGGTTACCATCAAACCAGGATAGAGTGTCCCGCCTGTGACTCGGCCTAGTGGATGCCATGTTCCTGCGAGATGAATCGAGTAAGCTGAAGCTATTCCTTAATTTTTGGGGAACCATAGCCTTCTGCTAATGCCGCTTTTTGCCCTTTTGATTGTAACAGCTGCGAGAGGACTTGGTAAGGCTTACGGTCATCGAACCAGTCCCAGAAGCTGTAGAATCCATTCTGCACAAGATATTTTGTAGCTCGAAAATTGAACCAAGGATCAACTGGTTTGCTGGTCAGCTTCTGGAGTCGATCTTCAGCAGAAATGCTTCAGGCGGTCGTCGCTGTTAGTCGGCTCGGAAGGAGACGAACATTCATGGATGATACTTTCGAACCCTATAGACGAAAACATTAGCCGTGGGTTCCATCAAGAGCTCGGCGACCATTGACTGAGAGATTGGGGTACGCGTACTGATAACACTGAACAGCCGACTAGCAACTGCGGCGGCAGCAATTGTCAAGAGTATAACCAATCGCAGCAAACCCCGTGTATTTCGACCTGTATCACCCTTCAGAAATGGTTCTACAGAAGCGGGCGGCATCGTTAGAGGCGTGGATGGAGAAATAAAAGAGAAGTCGTGAGCAGGGGATTCCCTAAAGCCAGATCTTTTGTTTTTGAGCCTCAAAAATTAAGCTCAAGCTCCCGAACCCGGCCAAGCTAGAGTAGCATTTACACTTGCACCATCTCCCTCATACACTTCTCCCTATAGATACCCTTTAGCATCTGCTTGAAGCCACAAGAACTTGCTGCTGTCATGCCTGGCCGCCGAGCGTGTGATATTCCATTGAAGCTAGCAAGCTACGATGCAGGAGCGGCTGTTTCTTCCAACAGTTGCATTGATTTAGTCCAATCATCTACTTGTCTACGAGTCCCAATTTGACCATGGAGTCATCCTCTATTACTATGGAATGGTCGTGTCCGATTCCTTAACAAAATAGTCTACATCTCCAACAGCATGATCGTCCACCCCAGCGAGAAGTGTCCTCGCTCATTGGGAACTTCTCTCTACGTCTCAGCGATGGTGAGCATGGACCCAACAACTCAAATGTAATTCCTTGTCGGAGACATCGAATTGGGATTTTAATGTCCATTATCGGCAGGTACTTGAACCGCTGATCTGTTCCTACGCAGTACTGTCCCACGGCCCCGAGCTAGATAATATTTGGATGGAACAATAATACTCTTTCACAAAAGTTTTCCAATCGCTGTGGAGGCAATGCCTGAGCCTACAAGCTCGCCATGATTTGGCAAATACTCGCTCAATTGTCGTTGCCCCATAGTTCACCCGATATACTCTTCGCGTACTACAACTTATTGATACAAATCTACATCCAATTTGTTGATATCCACTCTCGTCCATGGTCCAATTCGTCAACCAAATCCGCAACCATAGATGTTCAAGTAATGGTGGAGTTGAAAGTCTCCACAGCGGACAGGAACCAAAACATGTTGAGTTGTCAGTATTGGATTTTTTGAAGAAGACTGCTGCTTGCCCGGAGGTTATGCAGTCTCTTTCAGCGGGCCATTTTGACCTCCGTCCCTTGTGCAATCCTGGCCTCCCAGGCCTTGGCCCCTTATCTCTCCACAGCCGTCCCAATCTAACACCTGTGCGGCACCTGCTCTCACTAGCTAGCATAGTGAATATCCTATCGTGTATACAGCACAGACTGGTCGAGCTACGACTTAGCAAGGAGAGAACACCGGCCATGATAGCTCGTCGATTGAGTTAAAGAGCTTCGATGGTTCAAAGATTGTTGCAGCGCCACCGTCTTGTTTCTTTGCTTCAAAACAGACAGCGAGCGCAGGTCAAAGCGTGTGAATATTCAATTAGGGTTTTTTCTGCATCATCGTCAATTTTTTCAGGGACCCCTGGTGGATTGACTAAGGGAAGCTTTCCAGAACCTTGAGGTTGAAAAGAAGGCCCCGCTCCAAAAGCAATGAAGGAATACGTGAACAGTGTATCAGTGCATTTCGTCTGCCAGTAACCCAATCTATAAAAGCCTTTTGGGCCAGACTATTGTGTAAATATACCACCTATATATGAAGACTACGCTTACACGATACGCTAACACTAACATTAAAGTCAAACAACCAGGGCAACATGTATGGAGCCCTATGCTACTCGAATGCGAATTTGACGTCTTGCCAGAGCTGGGACCAAAGACTCCTGACAGCACACAACATGAAGCCCAGACAACCAAGTCACAAGTGTATGGAGCAAAGTGCTTTTTAGACCGGAAGGGAAGATTAGCCGAGAAGGAGTCCAATGAGTCCAACACTGAACATTTACAAACTCCAACTTGCTTGTGTTCTCGAAGTATGTAGTGTGATAGAATATCTACCAATTAGCCAAGCGCAGCAAGTTGGGCCGACAATCTTCTTTAGAATAACACCAGGGTGAACATGTGCTGCCTGAAATCCTGGCCGCAGGATAATCCTTGGGTAATCCAGTGAGCGGTCCCGTCATCAACGACAGGCGCATTTGGTGCATCGACGGCTTCAGAGAATGGCGTGTGATGAGTGATGTGAATGGTCATAGAAAAGCAGACGCCCTCGATGCAGAAAATGGAATGGGTAGAGGTTCCATTGGCCGATAAAACCGTCGATACCTCGTTAAGATTGGGCGTCATTCGCATTCGCAATCCACCAGATCCGTCAATCCAACAGGGCTAAATGCTTCTCGCTTCAGGAAAACCTTCGGCTGGTTCGCGTTGGAAAAGTGCAGGTTGCGAGTGGTTACACGAGGAAGAAGAGTCCCCGTTCTGCAGTCATGCAACTACGAGATTAGCTCAAGGCATTCTGGCGGTGGTGTGGTCACGCCCACAGTTCAGAACTCGAAGCGGCACTTTACTCGAGAGTTTGAACAGCCCTTGTCAGAGACAGACTCAGAGTTCCCTTGTAAGTTGTGCTTGTACAGTAGGCTGTCGCAGGGCAAGTAACCGACCGCCCCGTTAGAGACCAATGGCAGCAATGCCGGGCGCTGTCGCCTCACTTTTCGAAAAGACTTCCCGCAAACCCGAACCTGTCGATTATACACAGTAGTAATCGATTGTATCCCAAAACCCTTACACAGTAAACTCAAGCCCGCTCTAGCGTGCTTGAGGCATTTGCATACACCGGTTGGTAGACTGGTACGGAGTACTCCGTAGTTGCGTCAGCAAGCCTCTTGTTTGTAGTCCTCAAATATGCAAACCGAGCCCACATGGCCTTCCGTCTAGAATTCTTTTTCGTGCCTCTCTGCCTTCTTGCCCACCCTCTCGATTGCTAACCTCCCCCCATTCTTAGTTCATCCAACTGTAAGTCAAGGCTTTGAGGATCTTCCAGCTATCAATCCTGGATGCGTGCGGCAAATACAATCATGGATACCTCGTCGAGTTTTTCGACTGTCCTCAACGTTATGCATGTGGAGAAGGAGATTTTCTGGCTTGAGAACAAAGACCTCACACCTGACGAACTCCAACGGCAATGGGCACACAAAACTGCCGAGTTCAACGCTGTCCTCGGTCCAGCGGCGCCCACCCATCGACTCGACCTCGACTTGAAGACTTCGGGTCCGCAAGAGATGCAACAGTGTTCCACCGTACCTCGAGCGATACCAGAACTGGCGTGGCCTTGCTCTGTAAGGTTTCCAATCCCACTGCTTTGCCGTTCAGGGCTGACTTTGGCTTTAGGACAGCCCTCCCACTTACGGGCTTAATCGCGATGATAACCTCTCTCAAGATTCAACCCCAATGTCTCGAAAGCGCTCGAATAGTTCCAGAAACGGACCGTCTCCGTATACCAGCACTGATGGCGTTATTCCCCCGCCCAGAATCAACAGCTATGAGCTCGACGACGACGAACCATTCAGCAATTACACTATAAATAAGCCACACAAAATGCGACGTACTGGTTCTGGGCGACATCCGTTACATGTACCCGACCTCACTATCTACGAAGATCCCAAAGATTTCTTCGGCAAGTCTGAGAATGCGCTCTCGCCTGCGGTACCTATCCATCAACATCCTCGACGCAACTCGCGTCGTCTATCATCCTCGCCGGGGCAAGCGGCGATCTTCAGTCAATACTCACCTCTATCCCAATCGCCCGCTACACCAACGAGCGACGGCCTAACACACGCAACAACCTATACAAGCGGTAATATGTCTCGTCAGAGCAGTCATGCTGGCAGTTCGTTTGTTGGTGGCTTCGATATGCTGAAGCTCAATTCTCACATTTCCGATGTCAATTCGAATCTTAGCACAAGTCTGCAAGAATCTCCTCTCGATCTCAGTCAGTCGTTGGCTACAACCAAAGACTACAGTCCCAGTCAATTCGAAGCTGAATTTTCCTTTCTTGTTGGTCATGCGGGGGGAATGCACGGTGATACACTACATACCCAATCTTCATCTGTTCCTGAGATTTCTTCTTCGTTACAATCTGCTATTGACGCAGAGGCGGCTGTCATGAAACGATCGAGTTCTACTGAAACTAATGGCTCGTCCCAATCTCGAGTAACTCGACGCAGCCAAGAGCAACTTGCACAAAGTTCTCGTCCCATCGCACCTAAGCTTGGCAACGCAACGCTAATGTCGAGAGAACCGTCGGCGTCGTCGACCGCATCGTCCGACCATCAAATGGTTCGGATCAGGTCAGCAGATGGGTCGATGAAAGACGTCGTACCGATCGCCAAGGCGCCTTATGTACGCCCAACTCACGAGAAGGTCAAATGTACCCAATGCGACGAGCATCCTGACGGGTTTCGAGGGGAGCATGAATTACGCCGACATACCGACCGTGCTCACAGCGTTGTCCGTAAAGCCTACGTATGCATCGACATCTCCCCCGACCAGAAGTTCTTGGCCTCGTGCAAGGCGTGTCGGAACAACAAGAAGTATAATGCCTACTACAATGCTGCAGCACACCTTCGCCGAACCCACTTCAATCCCAAGGAGAAAGGTCGCAAGGGCAAGGGTAGCATTAAGCCGGAAGAAAAAAGAGGCGGGAAAGGCGGCGGACACGACCCTTCTATGGAGAAATTGAAGGCGTGGATGAAAGAGATTGAGGATAGGGTCCCTCAAACCATGCCCCCTTATGAGGACGGCGAGGACGAGGAGGACAACACCGTTGAGTACGCCTACCCGCAACCAATTCACGGCGACCCGTTTGGCCAGCACAGCTTTGCACCCTCGACCCCAAGCCTAAACATACCAGATGCCAATGCCAATGCATACACTCCGCCAATGTTCGCCATGTCAGCTCCCGCCCGGCAATCACCCTACAGCGTACCATTGCATCTTGCCCGCCCTCAGCACGCCGTCGCCGCCAACGACCCCGATATGGTTGACTTTTCTCAGAACACAATTTCTAGTGATTTGAGCAGTTCTGTGCCTCCTGACTTTGAAGATGTTTTCAACATGTCTCCTTTGTTTGAAGATCCGCAATACTATGATGGGTTAGATGGTTCTGGTTTTCCAGGCCTATCTTGAGTTTCTATCTTATCTCTGGTGTGTACAGTTTTCCATTCCTATTCCCATTCTTCTTTCGTCTAGTATGATCTTCCTTTCTGTTTTGTACTCTCGATGGGAAGGCTGTATGCTTTGTTTGTACACGTCATACATTGGTTGGTAGGAAAGTCAGTGGCTTTGGTGGAGGGATTACGGGAGTTTGCTCTGGTTTTCTGACGTTTCTTCGTCAATGTCTCTACAAGTCTTAGCAGGTTATAGTGGTGCGGTTCTTGTATTATCTCCCCTTGCGTGTTCTTACACGGAAGCGCTATTCTTTCAACGGCAGTACGATGTTACGATGTTACGGTATTGGTGGGATGATTGTATGGCTTGGTCGTCTTGCTGCGGGCATGTGTACTTTATGAAACTACAGAGTTTGAGCAATATATATCTTTGACTCTCATTCTTGATTTTCCGTCCGTCCGACTATGTTGTGGAGACTTGTTCATCTCTACGTCCTTGGATTCTTAGAGGCTCTGGCTCCAGGTTTGTTGCCCGTGATTTAACAAGCATCTCCTCTCCTTCCAGCACAACGCTAGCCTTTTCTCGATTCCAAGATACTATCGGTAACGCAGACAAACATCGACCGAGACTCGACAAATTTTTACTCGAAAACAAGAGTATCAAACAACCGATGTGGATGCCGAGGTGTCGCATGGCTTAAACGATGGCAAATCCTTCGTGCCCCTTCCACGCCGCTCAGCTTCGTAAACCCACAGCCACTTCCAGCTCTCTCCAAAATTAGCAGCGCCAACCCAAACGTTTATCCCTGGTCCTACAAAGCGGCGGCAATAACATTGTACACAAGTTCTCGCTGTGGCCTGTGCATGTACTATGGCAACAAGTAATAGAAATCCACTTAACCTCTTTTCATCTGTTTGCGCTCCATCTACGTGGAGTGTGTAGCTGTTGACACACGCGTAAATTGTAAGTACTCTATACTCATGTAGGTAAAGCTTACTTACATGCAGCTTCGATTATGACACCATAGGGGGTCTGGACTCATCCTGGTGCAATCAGCCACTGTTGGCGGAAAGCCAACTAATTTCCTTCAAGTCTGCGAGATATCGTCGTGTGACAGAACCGCTTGTGCGTTCAGTGTAATGGCTCGATTATACCTCTCAGTTCTGCGCTTTTAAAGTATTGTACATGGAATATCGGGATGTCCAATAACTCATTGAGCTGGAGATTCAATGAGCTGTGGGTGCCTGACACGATGAGATAAATAGAATAACTGAGTAAACCTCGCCGCTCGGTGTCTCGATAACCTGGGAAGATCGACGTTCGATTTGCTCGTCGCTGGTCCAGGATCTCGTCTCACCAAGTTCAAAGGGAAGAAGGGCCTTGGGAAGCAAACAAACATTCGAGACATCAACGCTCGGAAGACATTGGAGTCCTTCCATGATCACAGCATCTTCTTGTTGCAATTTCTTGTAAGTCTGTAGGAAAGAGCGGTCGCCTTCTAGTCTTTCTCTGGGAATATTTGAATATTCGTGATCTTCGCTATTCAGACTCTGTATTTTAAGCTGTGTCGGGTTGGTCTGGAGTAGATCTAGTTTTGCCTCCTTCCCTTCTTGCTTTCCGTGTACATACGTTCCGGATAACGACTGTCATGACTGCATATCACTCACTGCTGCTACATGTTTGACTGCTTGGTGTGCTAAAATTTTACCTCATGTCGCCTAATTAGTCGTTCACGACGTTAAGTCAAGACGTGTTTCGTATTTTTGCTCCCTCCTCTAGGAGCCAATTACTCGTGGAAGATCCTTCCACGGCAGCAAGACCGCCTCAGACTGAAGCATGTGGACATTAGTCGAAGCTGCATTTTCCGAAGCACCTAGGATGGAAGAATATGTTTTGGATTTTGAGAATAAAGTAGGTGGCGTTACGGAATGCGAGACTGGTGTGACTAGCACAAGGAACAAGTTGGGTGACATCTTCGAAGCAAGACTACAGTATCTGAAGCAGAACAGCAACAACAAAACACCAAGTAAGGTACTCTACACCACTGGAGGACATATTTACAGTAATCCGTAAATCCCTCCAGCTACAGTAGAACCTCTCTAGCCCTCACACCGGCAATCCCCTAGCGCGTCCCCCTTAAGGCAAGAGCCAACACAAGCCTTTTCTGCGTACGATCCCGCGCTATGCTTCCATCCAATCACAACGCATGTGGCCTAGTCCTATACCTTGCTTCGCCTTCTTCCATCCTTTTCAGCTTGTGACGTTCTCCGTTTCATCCACGACGTTTGACATACCTGTTCCTAAATCCCATACGCATACAACCGCCAGTCGTTCAGAGAGGCAGCTTTGACAGATACATATACTTCTGTGTACTCCTGTGTTGTTGCAAAGGAAGAGCGAGATTGTCGGAAGAACTTGTGCGTTTGTTCGTTGTCGGTCGCGGGTCCGCTCTGGCCACGCACGACACCACACCACGCATCGCTCTTTACTAACTTCTCCCAGACATCATCTCCTATACATTCTACAAAACCCCGCACAGCGAAACCAAAAAGCGATTCGCAATGTCGAACCAAGGCTATTACGCCCAGCAACCTCAGTACCCGCCTCAGAGGTGTGTTTTACTCCTCCTGGTTGCGACGTGTTTTCGTCTCATATGTTTGTTTTTTTTTTAAAGAGGGGATAGAGAGAGCTGATACTTGCTTTGATGGATATAGTTATGGCGGCGGGTATCCACCGCAGGGGTATCCTCCTCAGGGGTATCCTCCACAGCAGGGGTATGGGGGACCTCCACCGGTATGTTTTTGATGGTGATGTGGTCTTTTGGGGGGTTGTTTTTGGTGGGGCGGTGGTTGAGGGGGCAGTTGGCCAAAGACGGAGATGGAAATAAGAAGACTGACTAAGAGTTGTAGATGCAATACAGCGCCGCGCCTCCCCCCCAGAAATCAAACAACGGCCAGAAAGGGTGTCTAGCTGCAATGTGAGTTCTCACTACTCTTCGGATCTTTCCCCTTCCATCCCTTCAAGATGTTTTATTACAAGACTCGGGAAACGTTTGGCATGAACGCCACTTTCGTCTTGTCTTGCTTTCGCGCAATATTATAGAAGCTCGAACATTTTCTAACCTGCATCCCACAACCAGTCTCGCTACCGTCTGCTGTTGCTGCGCCATCGATGACTGCCTCGAGTGTTGCGAGTGCTGCGCCGACTGCTGTTAATCCTATATCCAGCCGAGGGAGAAAAAAGCAGTTGCCAAAATGTGAATATCGCTGTTGGCGTGCTTGATGGTGGGCTGAATGATTGTGTCTGTACCTCTTTATCAGGGAAACGGGGGTTACATCACCTACCCTGGCTCTTGCTTTGCGGTAACGGCCGTTGCGTGTATATCTTGCGCTGTTTCGGGTTTGCGATCGCGGGGCGTGTCGTTCTTTATAGCATCGCTTGGGCTTTTAGCACTCAAATTGTTCCAACTAATAGCTGAGCGTCCAATTGTTTCGATGCTTCAAATACCTTGCGTTAGTGAAATGTTCCCAAGCAATGGCCTTGAAGACTCTTGCCACTGGACAGGTAGAGAGCGGACGACACTGGAAGTTGTCCCTGCAATATCGAAGTTGCGGACTTTTAGGTTCTTCTTCTTCTCCGAAAGGTCATACTTTCGTTTCTCGCTCTTTCCCGAATATCCATTCTATGCTCCAACTCCTCGCAACGCCCCCCACGTCCCCTTGTACTGGATCGTGGGAAATTTCCTGTCTGTTGCCCTTGACATTTTCCTCGTTCAAAGTTCAAGATCAAGATTTTTGCCGTTTGATTCACTCTTTTACAGCTCGCTTCTCGCACATTCACATGCTCATGTTCCGGGTTGTTTGAAATACTCGAGGAGGATTTTGGTAGGGGTATGGTTTTTGGGTTGGCTTCTTTTGGAGTTGGGGCTTCTTGGGCGGGTTTGTGGTGGGGGATTGGGGAGTTTGGGATACGGCGGTTTTTGTAGATGGGATTTTTCGGTCTTTGGGGGGGGGGTTGGTGGGGTTGGTACATGGGGTTTGGACATGTCCTGCAACGCACCTACACCATAACTCCAGGCCATCGATCTCATCACCCTCCTTTCTCTCTCCCCAGATCCCTCGACGTCTCGGTCCGATCGAACAGAGCGCCATAGCCCTTCTCAACCCCTCAATTCCTCCCTTCAACACCGTCGTTTGAAACGCTTTTCATCTTCACCACACTCCCTCGGCGTTTTCTCAACGTCCGATTCGAATCGTCGTGGTTCTAGCGGGGGTGGATGTTTGCACGGTTTGCGAGAGGGAGGGGCGATGGAGATCATAGATGGGATTAACGGGGGGGGTGTGGGGATATCATTGGCTTAAGGGGGTTTTGTTTTGTGGGGACTGCTTGCGCGTGATGTGTTGTTTTGTGCTGAAAGTTTCTCGGTGGAAATATGGTTACTGTGCTTTGAACATATTTTTTGGGGATTTCGTCATCAGCATCTCATTATCTGTTTCTCATGTCTCATTTCTCATTAAAATCACGGACATAAATCACAGAAAGAAACATCTATTTTCTCACACCTCACTGTTGCTTTCATAACTTCATGCTGTGATATTCTTCGAAGCATTTCACATATCTTATTTCACGAACTTCATAAAGACATCTTCCTCCCTTTCTCATCACCTTGTGTTTAAACCTTTCCTTTAATATCTTTATAGCTCAAGACATAAAATTACACATGTCTACTCAGTAAAATGGCCCAGTAAAGAGATGGAGGGGGGTTGTGGTACGAGGCTTGTGGGGAGAGGAGATGAAGGGGAAGACGAAGACGAAGAGAGAATTAGAGGGTGGTGCGAGGGGGAGAAGAAGAGGGAATGAGTGAATGAGAGAGGTGAAAATGAAAATGAAGAGAACGACAGAGCTGATAGAGCGGAAAGAAGACGATGTGTTAACAGTTACTTTGAATGCCTCTCAACTTCCCTAAACGCCTTCCCCAACCCACTTACTTCACAATCTATCCCAAAATAAACGATCCTGTTCCTCAACTTCTTCTCCAGCATTTATATCAAGCATCGTTTCAAATTCAAATTCAAATACATCATTTATTTACATAACCAACACTACCAACACAGCCTTTCCCTATGTAGTGAATATACGCAACAACAACAATGATGGGATCGGGCTTGACAGTTTGGAAGGAGCGGAGGAGGGTGTACCCGATCCCATCCACCCATCCTTCTTCTTCTTCTTCTTCTTCTTCTTCTTCTTCTTCTTCTTCTTCTTCTCCTTCTTCTTCTCCTTCTCCTTCTTCTTCTTCTTCCTTTCACCACACGTTCAACCCCCTCAACCCCCTCAACCCCTTCAACCCCCTCAACAACCACCCCCCCCCTCACTCTCATCCTCCACACACCCACAACGCCTCCCCACCCCACTCTCCCCCAATCCCACAAGCCCTAGCGAAAAAAACCCCACAACGCGCAGTCCAAGTATTGGCGAAAAGGTTATAGGATTCTCGGGAGGGGAGAGGAGGTATGGAAGCGGTGTTGGGGTGTGGAGTTGAGGGGGGTGAGAGGGGGGGTAGGGGGGATGGGAGAGGGAGGAGGGAGGAAGGGAGAAGGGATGGGTGGTGGTGATGAGTGGGGGGGTGGGATCTAGTAATGTGGGTGTGGGTGGTGGGGGATTTGGGATGGGGAATGGGAGGGCTTGGGAAGTGGATCTTCGGAGTGGGTCTGAGACGGAGGGGGTGGGTGTAGAAGGGTAAGAGGATGGTGGTTGCGCGATGGGAAAGGGAGGGGTGGGCAAGGGGAGAGGTATTGAACGAGGTGAAATTTTTCTGTGGGATGAGGGGCGCGATGGCGTGTAACAAAGGAGTAGGAAGAAGAGGTCAAATATGGTTTACTGAGAGATTGAGACAGCTTTGGTACATTGAAGACCATCGCCGAGCCAAATCCAAATTGGAAATCGAGGGAAAGAAAGAACGTCCGTATCCAGTTGTACTTGACGCTGTTCTAATTCCCGCTTGACATTCTGATTAACCGTTTCTACTAGGATAATCCTGAAATTCCTTGAGAGCCTTTGTGGAGGACCTATGTTGATTTTTAGAAGGGTTTGAATCTCTTATCAAATGTTGTATGTATATTGAAGGTCCTTGGACGCCAGTCTACTTTTCTCGACAGCTTGAGCGAGTTCGAGGTAAGCATTGCCGGCATAATGAAGCACGCTCTTGCCGGTGTGTAGAATGAGAAGACTGAGTAGATAAACATAATAAAGTGAGGGTAAGAGATCAAATGGTTAGAAGGACGGCCAATTGCGATGATATGCTGCCGAGCATGCTTCTATATGTTGTAGATATCTTTATTATTCTCTATGTAATTTAAGTTTGTAATTTTGGGCTATTGGCTTGAAGTCATCGTCGGCTCGACAAGAGTTTATCAGTTTGTGAAGTGCTTCTTGTGTCGAATTGTTTAGTTCACTCTTCTGAATCACCATGTGACAAATACAATGGCAGCGGTGAGTTTCGAGTCTATCACCGATGCTACTGTGTCGGTCGTGGCCATGCGTGATCTTCATATAGGCCTTATATCAAGGGTTATCGCTGCAGTGAATAGAAAAGCTTGTGCCGCGATGGTGTTATCGTATCTGTGGAAAGGAAAGACAGGGGACATAAGCGTTTTTGCCTTTGATCGATCGCCGACGAACTTCGTGTGGGAGTTCGTTAAAGGATCCCCAAGAGCAGTACTTCGACGGCGCAACGGGCAACTTCTGAACTCCTCTCTCACAGTGTATCATCCACCAGGGCCTTTTTATATCCTTTCACACTTCAAATTACATGGGCGCTCCTTGATTGCTCCTTGAGCCATCTTAGGTCTCGACCTGACCTTCTGTCTTCGAGCTGCCAGTCCGACATCCTCAAATGCAAAGCATGCTTTCTCCTGATCGAAGCGGCGGCAATATCCGGCACTCGGTCTTCGTCACTGTAGATATTTGGAGAACGTAGGTAGGAATGCTGATATTTCTGGTTTTTTTTGTCAACGGATAGCATATTCTTCAAGTTTGTCGTCGATGCCATCCATGCTTCGGTGCATTTGGCCATGGACATAGCACTCTCCGATAAGACGATGATGCTCCTTCCCAACCCGCCTAAGAACGTATGGTGTTTTGCCTCCCAACAAAACACAGACCAGGTCGCCAGGTCGGGTGGATGGAGGCGCTAGCCCCATATATCCATTGTCCGAAGTAAAGAACAATCTTCCATACGCCACATCTTCTACAGCATCTCGATACCAGACCCAATGAGTACAGATATCATCTGACATCTCCTTGTTGCAGTATATAGGTCCTGTATCACGGAGACAACCCCAACTCTTCAGATAAGCTTCATAGAGGAATTTTAAATCATGAGTTGACAGCTTTCCGCGCATATCGAGGCCGCCAGCCAATGTGTGGAGGAACGCTTCGAATGGGACTTCCCCATTGGGGTAGGTGTCGAGTTTGAGAGCCAGACGTTCCCACTGTTTCCTTCGCGCTTGTTCAAGATACATGTGAGTATTGTAGTTAAAGTCAGATAGGTTCATCCGTCTAAGCGAGTTGCCGACAATGTTGTCTCTAGGCTCATACCTCAAAAGGGGATCGCTACATTCCTTGATCTTGTCGATCTGAAATCCCATAAGATATATGGTGCCAGAATCTGCCATTGTTCTGATCCTTGCCCGCGAATCACCGGTAGCTCGGTAGGAACGATAGACAGAGGTTCCCCGTAGTGGATGTGAGCGAGGGTGTACAGACCAATCGGCTACCCAAGAGGGAAGTCCTTTAATGCCCGTGAACCAAGGATCTTCCTTGTGACTGAGACAATCTAGCGACTCTTGGTCCACTATCATTCTTATCGCCAAGGTGGAATAGACTTCAACACTTGACTTCGAATAGTCCGGGTTAGAAAGCAGAGCGTCCGCATCGGAAGCAAGGCCCAAGACACCAAATATTTTGTCTCGAGGATCCATCGAGAAGTGGGAACGAGTCGCGCTCAGTATATCTAGTAGACCAGGAGGAGTGTCATTTTCAAATTGTGTATGACAAGTATCCATGCAACTAAAACGATCGAAATCGAACCGCAATCTGACATCCCAGTAATGTATACTAGCCGCTGTCTGGAGGCAAACAGCTGCAGGCGCAAAGTAGGCCCATGGAACACGGCGACCTCCACAAAGTACCGTAGCGGGCTTCGCAACGGCAAGCTCTTGGACAACCCAGATACGCGTAAACCAACTCCGACGGTACAATTCGGCAAGAGATGTCCACACGATAGAGTCGAATCCTGGAAGTCCTGCCTGGTCGAGCCTCATGGACAGACTATCTGGACCCTGCAATAGCTTGCCGTTCAATGCAGCAGCGTGTATTCGTGGTAATAGACTTACCCCATCAGCGCTATTTTGTTTGTCTTCTCCGAGCCATACTACCACTTCCACCGCCCTTTGATAGATTTCTTTCATCAAGCGTACTTGCGAGTTTCTCTCATGGATATTCTTTTGATTGATGCAAATGGCATCTATCCAGAAAGTACGTGTATCGGTAGCTTGCCGAAGGCTTCGTAGCGCTTTCCAAAGATTGAGAGTAACGCCGAGGCGTAGACCATCACAATCGATGAAGCGTTCCTGAACAGGGCTTCCCCAAGTGTAGGACAAGGCCGAATATTGGGGTGGATCATCAAGTAAATGTACAGTTATATGACAATTCAAGGCCGCTGAGCGTTCTCCAGGCTGAATGTGGACGAGTCGTACATGGCGGGTCGAAGGCAGCGGTTGATACTCATAAGAGGTTTGACTAGTCGCTCAGGATCAGAAAATCATAGAAACCATTATTCCTAACTTTCACTTACCTTGGATGGAAGAAACTCAGGATCTTTGCTTGGAGAGCTTTTCTCAGCCTATATGACGGCATGCGATGTCTCCTCTGGAGGAAGTAGCCTTTCCTATCGGGATGGAATGCTATAGGCCTGTATGGCCAATGCCGTCTAGATCGGAAGGGGCTATGAGCGAGAAAATACAGCGTAAAGCCAAGTCGTGCATACTCACGTTGCCGGCTCAATCAGTCGGATCAGGGGGATCTGATATGTGTAGACCCATGGTACAGGATAGAAATCCGAACCATTCTCGGCTTTGTTCTCCTTCACATGACGGTTCACCGCCATACGTCTTAGCAGCTTAACCCCGGGCCAACAAATGCTATGTCATGTAGCAGTCTCTTTTGATGCCACACGTACCTTAAGCCAGGCAGCGATCCCACGACCCAAGACTAGGAACCTCACATGGACCATGAGCATGTGGAACAATAGCAATATTTCTAATGGGTAAACACGAAACTCGAGATTGAAACATGAGCTTCGTATCCCGGCGGGAGCAGCCAACCTCTTCTAGAGGAATAGCCGACTGCGATCGCTTGCACCGCAGGGAAAGTGTCCTGGAGCACCATCACAGACCAACCGTAGGGCCGGGCAGCCCAAGGCCAAGGCTGTTCTTGGCGGCTGGATCGTTGCACCCAGTAAACAAGGTATATCTATCTGAGGGGACGCTACGCCTGTATATGGGCAGATCCATCATTATCTTCCCGGCGCGAACACCAGGGGAGTGATGCGTGTTCCCTGAGTTCGAAAACTTGTTGAAACATCCCCGGCGCTTGGGGAACAGCAGCGACTGGGCCGAGAGAACAGCTCACACGCAAATACGATAATGTAAGGACTCTTATTTGTCGGAAGTCATGCATGAACTCGCAGTCTCGCACGTGGTTATCAAGATTCTGCTGTGATTGCATCTTAAGACGCAAACTTGAAACGATAGCTGGACGGACCCAACTGGGTGCCACTAGTCACAGAAGCACATAAAAGGGGTGTGATACAGGCATTCCTGCTGGCCTACATGATTCGCGAAATAGGCGAGGAGGGTCCGGGCAGGTGTATTCCATTCCGAGGACTTTCCGCCCCGGCGCCAGTAGGACAGTGGACAGCCCTATCTGAATCAAGGACTTGAACAACAGGAACCACGTTGAGCTGTTACACAGTATGCTTGCGATATTGCTGGAAAGTGGTCTTTTTGGCAATGAACTCGTCTTTTCCCGTTGGATTCCGTTGTTCGCGTATACCTTCCACTAATCCTTGATATGCAGCACGTCGATCTGGAACATGTTGATACCGACTTAGATTTGGTTGTCCCAGTATTGCAATATCAACAGCTTGTCGACTGCCATAATTGAGCAAATCCAAAGCGATTCTTTGGACTGGCAATCAATCTACAACTTTCCGTTCCACAGCTTACCTTTGAGGGACTATCATGATAGTAGTCAGGAGTCTGGAGATCCAAGAGACTTGAGCGCAGACAGCCTTGAAACCGATCAAGTTACCAACTCTGGTTATTGAGCACGACTATGGTAGCATGTCTGAATACGCATCGACATCCGTTTTTTATGCGGGGCCTTTTGTTATTCGGTATGCTGATCTTGACAATGGCGACGTATAAATGGCCTACTCATTTATATCGCCGAGAAAAGTTCGGATTGACCAAGGGGCTTTCCCCGTGTTTCGAAAGATTTTCCTATGACCAAATATGGGAATTATTATGAGGGTTGTCCCTTGATGCCGAGAGATATCAATCAATGTTCTAAAACTGGGCTACCACTTTGACAAACGGTCTCATGAGAGTAGCAAAGTATGAGAAGCATGAAATTGCTGCTGGTGACGTTAGCAGGTACGAACATAGCATAAACATGCCAGTTGGAGTAATTCGGGATCCTGCATAAGAAATGGAAGCTGGGGTGCGGCATTTGCCCTCCACAGAGAGGTATATTTGCCTTGACGTATTAAAAAAAAGGCAGACTATTAGCGCTGACAATATCAGAACACGGACAGAGGATGTGAATGGTTCGACTGATGATGATGGCCGAGAGGACATCGGATAATACACAAGTAATGCGTTGTGACGTGTGCAAGCTCTGGTGAACCATATCAGAGCTGTGCTTTCAAGCTGCGGGCTCACAATGTATGAGGCATTTTCAAACGTATTTTCAGACTGCCCTGCAACTAGAAGCGATGACAAATGTCCTGCCGTTGTAGATACCTAACGTTTTAATATGAGATGTTGACAGACACGAGATACGGTAGGTACGGGTAGTGGAGGTATTACGAGCACAAGCCACCACTTTTTGTGGCAGTGCTGCTTGCCAAGACATTGAAGCTACTAGTAGGTAGACAAACAAACAGCCGGAGAGTGGCTTTGGTTGTGGGGTTTGTTGAAACTTGGAAGACTGAGAGCGGAATGCGGGGTTCTTTAGGTACACTGTCCTACGGTACCTACGGTACCTTTACGGACGTACGGTACAGGTGCAGTCAAGATGTGGAAGGTACCACCTACCTACCTTATGCGCCGTTGCGGTGGTTGAAGCAAACATGTTCCGGCCGGACCGTAGAGTACCACAGTCACCCCGTCATCTGACTCGCTACCAAGCATCGGTAGATGCAACGCCACCAAAACGCCCGGTTTTATAGCAGAGTAGACGCTAGTAGACAGAGCTTGCTGGCTTTGAGCCTAGTGTCGCCGAAACCGAGAAATGCAATAATACGCCCCACCAAGGCCCCGCCAACTTTTTGGAGATCAGATGCACGAGATGCACGAGATGCACGAGATGATGCTCGAGCCATCATCACCACATACATACATACATACACACATACATACACGACACACTTACAACGTCCATCTGTACCTTGCCTGACCTTTGCACTGCCTCATGATGCAATCTACCTTGCTATTGCGCACCATTGACAGCGTCTCGTCTTCACCGGTTGATGCACGAAATATTCTGGTTTGGACCAATCGATCATGTGGGACGTCAAGCAAGAATCCCACGCCTACACAGTACCTCAGTCCCAGGAACCCATTCGGTAGACACAGTAGCGACGTTTAGAGCTCTATTACCTACGAGTACGCCCCGACCATGTACTCTGCTTACCGAAACTCCCGTGGCAGAGACCCAGATATTCTTAACATCCCCGGCGCTTGGGAATAACGTGGCTAATCAGCAAAGTCCGGGAGAGCACCAGGAGCTTATCGAAGAAGAGTTTACGTGACAGCGGGCATCGAAAACGAAAACGGAAATCTTTGGTAGCACTCTCATGCAAGTAAGCGGCCATGGAATGTGTGGCTCTCTTATTGGCTGGCGTGAACCGAGTGTACAAGCTAAAAGCCATCTGTACTGAAGCAGGCAAACAAGGCGTCGATGTTCTCCCAGGGTCGGTTCAGCTGAGTACGTTGTTGCCTGTTCAGGCTTCATCAATGTCGAGAAAGAGCCTCACAACTTGCCAGCCGAACCAATCGAAACGTCTGTGCGTCCTCCCCCCACACGCAGATTGAATCAGACTGCTGGCAATTCAACGTACTAAGTAGGGACTTCGGGGAATTCGGATGCACCAAACTTGAGACATTGGGTATCGAACTATCGACTGCCGCATGCGCCGCCTTCTGAGAAATGAATTAGACAGTCGTGCCCACAACTTATTGGTTGTGTATCTCCACCGTCAATGAAGACGTGCGAATTACAAGTAAGAAACCTAGCGCGCGACTCACAGAAAACTAGTAGGCGCCTGGTGGCTGTCGATCATACACAGCACCCACTTCTTGTCTCCGATATGATTGTGCAGGACGACGCGATAACTTTGTGGGGGCTGAAGGCGTGCAGAGTTGCGGTGTCGCGGAGTTGCGGGCTTGTGCACGGAACCCAAAATCCTCCATACGCCCTGCCGCAGCTGTGCTCTTAGTACAAACCAGGGACGTGGTAGAGGGGGTCAGCTACTCGACTGCACAGCTCACAACCAGCCATTGAGCACTCGAGACTCGAGACTGCTTTTCCCCTGGTTCCAATCTAGGTTCGTCACCCCACAAGTGTCAGGACGATAATCCGCCATGAGTTCCATCCTCGACACATACCCTCGACACGCCGATACTTGTGCAACCCCAGAAGTAAACTCGTCCTACTGCAGGGGTTGATGGTTGGGTAGTATCCTCCTTTCCTCCTTTTATATTAGCCGTCTCTTCCAGTAAAGTCTGCTTTGATTTCATTAGTGCTGAGAAGGAAGGGCCAATACAGGATCAGGGCTTGTCCATACATAGCATCGATCTGCGGGTTTTCCATTCCGAGATCCACACGTTTTCCCTCTCTCTTAGTGCGGCTCAACTTTGCAGTCTAGTACCTACATCCGTTCAAGCATGCATGTGCAAGCAGGATTATTATTTCTTGCTCATATATCCCAGTGTCTGCCCTACGTAAAGCCCTTTTGCTTCGCCTCAATTTCTTCTGTCACGCTTATACTATTCCGCTCGGAAACTCGATACTCTCGTCGCAGCATCATAGTACAGCAGAAAGCTAGTCTTGCTGATGATAAGTATACGTGTGGTCTCCCTATGGCCGCTGGAAATTAATCCTTATCCTTCCGACCAAATTGTGATCGTAAGTGGTCGTCAGACAACTGAAAACACGAAAGAATTCTGCGTTTCCCGCGTAGGGCTACCATCAAAACATTGACAAACCGATCTGTTTGCTGCACCACTAAGGCGACTAAGGCAATAATCGAGGCAATTAGGCCCCAACAATTTTCGAAACCATGGCAGCTCTCCACATGTTCCATGATCTTAACGAGCTTCAGGAAGAGCTTCACCAGCATCAGCCGTTTGAACTTTACTCATCTCCTTATGGTCCATCAAGCATGACGAACGACGCGATTGCGAACGGTGGCATGGACATGTCAATCCAATTGCAGAGCAATCAGATCAACTCCAACGTTAAGCGTTATTTAAATTCCCGAGAACAACCAAGCTTTTTCAATGCGTTGCCGTCGTGGCAAACCGAGTTCTTCAGATTGGACGAAAGGAATTATACACCTCTGTCACTGGGCCATTGTGATGTCGCATCAGAGCCATGGCCCCGCGGCCAAACGATTCCTCGTGGGATATCGCCAGATGGATACTGGATTGGCGGTCGATCCACGATTGAACAGGAATCATGCTCCGGTAGCAGTGCCAGGAGCGATCGCACAAGTGAAGGTCGTCCAGAATACGAAGCAGGCCCTGGCTATGGGTTCGCTAGCTGGAACAGCCAACGAGGGAGCATTGCCTCTCAATTCGACGCTGGTTGTTCGCCAAGAACTCCCAAGGACGGATCTTTCAACAGTTCCAGCTCGGATTCCTGTATCGCGCTTCGAGACGTCCAAGAGTACCCAGATGCCGGCTCTGAAGATGCCTACAGGAAACCAGAGATACAGGAATTAGACTCGGCAGCGTCATACTTCATGGAGACCCCAGCACCGTACCAACCTCGAACGGAGTCTGTCCACTTCATCCAAGATGACGAAGGCATTGGTTCTTCGATCCACGATGACTCGATCGCTTCTCCCACCAAGGAAGAAGCAGAAGACGATGATGCCAACATGGAAGACGATGTTAAAGATGACGGCGGCGACTCTGACGCATCTGATTACAGCCCAGCTGCCATCACCAAACGTACCTCCACCCGCCGCACCTCTCGCGCCAAAGCCCCCGCCTCCCCAACAACAAAACGCCCCTCCCGCTCCAAAGCCTCCCCAACCACCACCCTCACCAAATCCTCAAAGATCACCAAGCGCCCCTCAAAACCCCCCTCCTCTCTCACCTCGCCCACCCTTCCATCCAATAGCACGTCCAAAACCAAATCAACCTGTACCCGCTGCTCCGACATCCTCCCATCTGCCTCAGCCCTAGCAAAACACATCCTCACAACCCACACTCGCCCCTTCACCTGCCCATTCACACGCTACGGCTGCCCCGCAACATTCGGATCGAAAAACGAATGGAAAAGGCACGTCAGCTCGCAACACCTACGCCTAGGCATCTACCGCTGCGACATCGGTTCCTGCGTCCCACGCCTGGACCAGCACCGCCGCAAATCATCCTCCGCTTCCACCACAACCAAACGCGGCGAGGTGGAAGAATCCAGCATGGGCCACAACGACTTCAACCGCAAAGACCTCTTCACCCAACACATCCGCCGCATGCACAGCCCGCCCAACCCCGCCGACGCCGACGCTTTTGACGCCACCCTCGAAAGCATCCGCCAGCGCTGCTGGAAGAGCCTGCGCTCCCCGCCGCCGCGCAGTTCGTGCGGGTACTGCCTCTCCCCTTCTTCATCCTCTGACACACCTGAGCACCAACCGGGCAAGGAAATCACCTTCTCGGGTCCCGCGTCCTGGGATGATCGCATGGAGCACGTCGCGAGGCATCTGGAGCAGGGCACCGCGGCTGACGAGGAGAGGGAGGATGTGAGGCTGCAGGAGTGGATGGTTGGGGAGGGTTTGTTGGAGAGGGTGGGGGGTGGTTGGAGGGTTGTTGGTGTTGGGGGGAGGAGGAGGAGGGGGGCGAGTGGGGGGAAGGGGCAGGAGGATGCAGTGGGGGAGGAGGAGTAGGGTTCTTATAGTGGTAGTTTTGGTTTTTGCGTGATGGGGAGGAAGGGGGGGAGGATAGGGTGTAATGTCTATTAACGGCCGTATGATATATGGGAGTTGCATGGACTTTTTGAGAAAGTAGATTCGGAAAATCCTGGGTATTTGCGACTTTCTTGGACGGCTTCAAAGGTTCTCGTTGATGTTGCTCGCTCGCTGGTTTCCTCTTATGTCTACTCGTAAAATGGTACCTACCTCAAGAAATATGGGAAGTTATGCAGGATAGGGTTATGCAGTATTATGTAATCTATGCAACTTCCACCACACCCTCCGACTTCATAAAAACCCCCCAAACCCAGACTCCCCTTCCAACCATCCTGAAAGCCCTTCAATCAACATCCTATCTTCAACATCACCTCTTTGCCTATATCCCAAACCTCGCAATCTCGATGATGCAACTAGTAGGACAGGGAGTTCTTGTAGGATAGGGAGACAGGATAAGAACTGATGTCTTTTCGGGAAGTAAAGTGTTGGTGGAGTTTCCAGAGAGGGGTAGGAAGGGGGAAGTGGGCTTCGTGTTGCATAGGTCGATGTCTCCAGCATGAATGATTGAGATTGAGGAAGAGGAGTACCACAGGGTTCCTGCAGTGAATCAATAAAACACGTCCGAGATATTTAACCTCTGCTGAAGAGCTTGTCTTCGCTACTGTACTTTGGTGCCATCTCGTTGTATTCCGAGACCCGGTACTCGAGAATTGTATCTCTCTTTGGTTTTCATTTCGACTGTGTACCGCTCCATTAACTCACACCGACAAAGCAAAGCCCCTCCGCTCGCCCTCTCAACCTATGAGACTCGTTCAGAAAACAAATTTCAACCCTCATCATATATCACTGGAGTCACAACTTCCTCCTGCGCACCACCACGAAACCTCAATTTGCCCAAGATCCAACTCCAAATCCTGTCTGACCTCCACCTCGAGGCGCCGGCCGCTTATGATACCTTTGAGATCACACCGCGAGGGCCCGTCCTCGCCCTCCTCGGTGACATTGGCCGCGATCCCGGCTGGATACAATTTCTAGAACGCCAGCTCTCCCTCTTCCGCACCGTCTTGCTTGTGCTAGGTAACCATGAACCCTACAATAGCTCCTGGGCTCGGGTTCGGGAGCAAATTCGGGACTTCAACTCCGCCCACGAGAAGAATAGGCATCAAGGTCAAGGCGAGCTCGTTCTCCTTGATCAAGGACGCTACGATGTTACAGACGACTTTACCATACTAGGCTGTACCCTGCACTCATAAATCGACGCGAAGCATGAGGTACACGTCAGTTTTGGGCTCAACGATTTCTACTGCATCGAAGACGGCTGGGACGTCTCGAAGCACAGTCAAGTACACAAGGATGACTGGGCGTGGCTCAACGGCCAAGTGACAACCTTGGCGCATGAGGCACCGCACCGCCGTATTGCCATTCTTACACATCATAGTCCTTGCATTACATCCAACGCTATCGATCCGGAGCATGCGACAGGCCCACTCGCATCGGCCTTTGCTACGGATCTTTCGGCTGAAACGTGCTGGACTAGCAAAAACGTGAAACTTTGGGTGTTTGGGCACACGCACTTCAACTGCGATTTTATGGATGAGGGGACGGGCAAGCACGTAGTCGTCAGCGCGGGTACTACTTCTCTCAAGCCGGCAGATTCGATGCGGAGAAGGTGGTTACAATAGAGAATTGTGACGTGTCGGGTTCAGTGTTCGAAGATGCAAAGGCGACTATGGCTCATCCATCTCCTACTACTCGCTCGACATGTACGGATGCGTTTCATAACCACGTCACAGTTGCGTCCCAACTCCCGAGTCAAAGTCTCGACAACAATCTCGTTGCCGGCATTGCTCGTATATTGGATGAAGCGGGTATCCCGAGTGTCCTTTGGGGCAATTATTTACTGAGTGTCTTCGGGGTGCTGACAATCGTTGATGTCGGTTCGCCACATTACTGTTGTTGCAATGCACTGCTAACGTACACTAGGATGCTTCCTTTGTTGTGCCAGATAGTATAATCGCTACCTCGACCTCAACGCTCATAAATGCAGGCTTCAAGGACGCACTGCATATTCTACCAGCCCAGTAGTCGAAGTTGACTTTCGCTGCTCGCCTGCACCATGTGAACATGTACTCGTACATCTCAACCAGGACATTTGTATCTCGCTCTTCAGGAAATCGCAAACACTATGACGCTTGGAGCGCCCTTATCTTCGCCTCCTGAAGAGGAGAGTTGAGGTAAGTTGGCGAGCATGGATATTATGCTTGCATCAGATCCCTGCCTTCCATATTACAGGCCAGGTCGTGGCAAAAGCGCCTTCTCTTCCACGCTATACCCAGTTCGCATCCCCTCCGCCAACCGACTACTGGAGGCCTACACGTTGCTCATGATCCGCGATCTGGGGCTAACCTACGAAAACTTTTAGTCAGCTATACTGAGTTACATCCGCGGATATGTGGAGGAGACGGGCTTGATTGAGCAAAATGAGCTCGAACCTTGGTGCTGGAGCTTGTATACTGCCATGTTCATGTCTACAGGATATGTTGGTGATATATTGGATAAACTCAAGAACGACAAGGACTTGGCACCATAGAAACGATCAATTTCTGCCGTGGAAACACAGATTGGGGTAAGCAACTCTGCAGCTCTGAATACGAATGACGTCGTAGGAGAAATCCTTTCGAAATCCTCTGCATGCTCCTCCCCACCACATCTGCTCCGTTCCCCCCTTCCAAGAGCCTATAAAAAATCTCCATTGACTCAGTAGTTCGGCTATGCATCATCAAGCATCCGAGCGAACAAGTTACAGAACGGAAATGCAAAGGAAGAAGTATGTTGAGCCGGGGAAAAGGAACGAAGAATGAAGAAAGAGATCGGTAAGAAGAGGGGAAAGAAGGGAATTAGAGGCAGTAGTGGGAACAGAGAAAATAAATATGTATGATGTTAAAGAAGGCTGATTGACAAAGCTAATGAATTGATGTCCATCGTCAGAAGAGATTTAACATGAAATGAAATACAAAGAAATGAAAAAACTCTCTGCCACCTCATCGCGTCATTATGGTCTTTTGCAGACTTTCTCTTGCTTAACCCGTCACATCGCCCCATCCCCTCCGCCCACTCAATCCACATCCACATCCACTTCCCTTGCCACATCCACATCCACATCCACATCCACCTCCTTGCCACATCTCCACTCTCCTCTCCTCCACTCTTCTCTTTTCCTTTTACCAATTTCAAATTTCGAATTTAAAGAAAATTCGTCCCGAACTGTCGAAGAAGAAGATTCGATTCAAGGTTGAGAGGGTGAGGTGATGGGTGAAAAGGGAGTGTAAGATGGATGGGGTGGATGATTGAAGTTCCGCCTATTCTACGTCCCCACCCCCACACTTCTGACCCACCCTCTTCCACCCCCGCCTCCTCTTCTATCCAACTCAACACCGCCCTCATCCCCCTCCCCCTCCCCCTCACCCTCACCCTCTCCCATCCCCTTCCCGCTTCCCTCATCCCTCATCAACCTCCACTTCTACCTTACCGTGCATCTTATACCGCATACCCACCCCTTCAATCCATCCCAACATCTTCACTTTCTTTCCAATTCCCTTCCTACTCGCTACTGATCTACCAACCTACCAACTAACTAATCCCCAACTCCCATCTTCACAATCCCATCTTCACAATCTTTTACTTCTTCCGTACTTTAAAAACCTAGCACATAGTTCATTTTTTCCCCCTGCGCTGTCAAATTCCACGTGCAAAAATAATCACATTTTCCGTTTTTTCTTTTAAAAAAAATTCGCTTTGCTGTTCTTCGAGAAAGTTCGGTTTTGCACCGTTCGATGGAACATTTTAAGGGAAATTGCTGGTGCTGTTTGCAGGAGAGGAGGCTACGTACGACTCGGGGGTTATGATTTGGAATTTCGGTGAGAGAATACGAAGATAGCTTAAATATCAAATATCAACCCTTCAATGTCTTCTTCCTCGCCTCTCCCTCCCCCCCTCTCCATCCCTCTAATCCCCTATCCACCCCTCCACCCCAACCAAATCAACCCACCAAAACCCACCCACCCACTCACCAAGCCCAAGCCCCCCACCAAGGACAAAACCCCATAGCGAAAGAAAAATTTCGACAAAAACGCCCAAAAAGGATGAGACAAGGCCGAGCACGAGCACGAGCACGAGCGAAATAGAAAAAAAAGGGCAAGCACAACCCCCCCTAACTAGAAGAAAACGAGAAAATGCCAGAACGCATATATTCAAACCAAGTTTATATATATATACTGTATATATCTCGCAGTTAATTAATCAGTTCAAGTGTAATCGAGTGATTTAGAGAAAGAAAAATGTCGCTGGCTATATATATATAGTGAATGGTGACTGACACACGTCAAAAATTGGGGTGGGGGAAGATGTGGATGCGGTGTGTGTGTGGGGGGGGGGGGGGGGGAACAACTGGGATATTATT
>JAABUU010001537.1_pt1 | contig 38287 bp, 36 predicted proteins | sample 5559301 | NCBI WGS metagenome assembly JAABUU01 (sample SAMN10711884, study PRJNA513360) | rock metagenome | isolation source: Antarctica rocks | place: Antarctica: Victoria Land, Richard Nunatak white
ATGGAATGTGGATCGGAACGCGGCAGGGAAGGGCGTGAACTGGCGATTCACGACGGAGGATGCACGGATCAAACTCACACATCTCTATCCATCTATTGAGGATTGACGGGCCACTAGAATGAATCATGCATATTGTATCCACACGTCGCGACTCTTTCATAGTGGCCGGAGCGCATATCGGTCGAAGCGTATCTTGAATGAAGTGAACGGGTACGTAATTTGTAACTCGCGGCCCCGCATTATCGTATAATTGCATATGGGGAAGCATGTTCCTCAAAGGTGCTTCGGAGAGGATCGTGAATCATGATGCGTGCATTTTCCGGTGTTCGGCTGATCGTCTTTCTCGTTATTGCAGCGGTGCTCGCCTTCCTCATTGCGAAGATGCTAGCGTTTGCGTTGCATCTCTTCTGGGTGCTCACGGGGTACGTGTTTGCATTCGTCATCGCCGTCGTGCTGCTTGGCTGGTTGTGGGGGCGGTTCGCGAAGCCACATAACAGCGCGCCAGTCAAATATGACGAGGAGCGCGACGAATTCGGGCGGCGACGGTACTAAACCGGGCGCAGTTTGGATTGGTGGTCGTAGGCTCCCATCCTGTATGCCTTTCCGGCTGGAAGCCTGCCACCACTTTGTTTCCTCTTGATACGCAACAAAACGGGACGGCAATCTGCCGTCCCGCTGTCGTTCTTGTGAAAAGTCAGGCGGGTTACTTGCCCTTCGCCGCCATCCGACCGGTCTTGGTGAGCGTGCGCAGGGCACGAGCGGAAATCTGGATACGCACCATCTTGCCGTTGATCATTACGCGCTTCTTCTGCACATTCGGCAGCCAGTACCGGTTCGTGCGGTTCTTGGCGTGCGAGACGTTGTGCCCGAAGGAGCGCTTTCTTCCGGTAATTGCACACTTCATCGTGTTTCATTTCCTTTGCCAGTCGCCGCGCCCTCCGCTACAATGGCGGCGCGGGCCCTTTGCTGCATCTTCGGCGTCGTCTCATGTCGCACTCGGCGGCACCGTTCGATGCCGCAGCCTGCGTATGCTACCATCCCGCCCGCATGGATGCAAGTGAGTATGAGTACGGCAACATGTCGGGGGGATGAGTGCGAGTGGCGCGGCAGAATACGGCGAAGGAAACGGCGAGCGAAGGGCCGGATTGGGCGGTTGTGGATGGCGCGGGCTTGCTGCGGTCGTTGCGCGCCGGGACGGACTGGCTCGAACGCAATGTCGCGGGCGTCAACGCGCTCAATGTCTTTCCGGTGCCGGATGGCGACACCGGGACGAATATGTTTCTGACGATGCAGTCTGCATATGCCGCTGCCGCCGAAAGGGGCGAGGGTGACGGTCGCTCGGTCGGTGACGTGGCCAGCCGGGCGGCGTATGGCGCGTTGATGGGGGCGCGCGGTAACAGCGGCGTGATTCTCTCGCAGATTTTTCGTGGCATAGCGAAGGCGCTCGATGGACATGTGACGCTTGATGGCGCGCTGCTCGCCGCCGCATTTACCGAGGCGTCCACGATGGCGTACAAGGCAGTGATGAAGCCAGTCGAAGGCACTCTCCTGACCGTCTCGCGTGGCGCGGCGGAGGCCGCCGAATGCGCTGCTAAGGACGGTGGCGACGTGCAGGCCGTGTTGGATGGTGCACTGACCGGAGCCCGCGCGACGCTCGCAAAGACACCGGAGATGCTGCCACTCTTGCGCGAGGCGGGCGTCGTGGATGCCGGGGGGCAGGGATACGTCGTCATTTTGGAAGGGATGCGCCTCCATCTCGCAGGACGGAACGTTGCGGCGGAGGCATTGCCGACGATCGCGCCGGGCGATACAACGATGGCCTTCGATGTCGTCGGGATGCACGGGCAGCATGGCGTGGACGAGTACGGCTACTGCACGAACTACTTACTCACCGCCGCGCCCGGCACACCGCTCGATTTCGCGATTATCCGTGAGACGATGGCGGCGATGGGGCACAGCGCGGTGATCGTCGGCGACGAGCAGTACATCAAGGCACATATCCATACGACCGATCCCGGTGCGCTCCTCTCGTACGCCGTGCGGTTCGGCTCGCTGACGCAGATCAAGATCGACAACATGGATATGCAGGTCGAGAATCTTGAAGGACCGACGCCGCTTGATACGCCGCGCGCGGAATTAACAAGCCACATTTCAGTCGTCGCCGTTGCGGCGGGCGAGGGATTGTCCGCTGTCTTGCGCGGCCTCGGGGCGGCGAAGATCGTCCGGGGTGGGCAGACGATGAACCCCTCGACACAGGAATTGCTCGACGCGATTACCAGCGCACCATCCGACACGGTGATCGTGCTGCCGAACAATGGCAACGTCATCCTCACGGCGCGACAGGCGGCGACGATGGCCACCAAGCAGGTGCGCGTCGTGCCGACGACATCCATTCCGCAAGGAATTGCCGCGCTCTCGGCCTTCACGTTCACCGCTGATCTCGACACGAACGTCGCAGCGATGACGGAAACGGCGAGCGGCGTGCGCACTGGTGAAGTGACACGCGCCGTCCGTGACGCGACGATTGGCGGTGTCGCGATCAAGGCGGGGGAAGTGATCGGCCTGCTCGATGATCTTCTGACCGTCGCCGGTGACGACAGCGCGACCATCGCGCTCGACCTCCTCGGCAGGATGGACACCGAGCATGCCGAACTTGTCACGCTCTACACTGGCGCGGACGTTTCCGACACGATAGCGGCAGCCCTCAGCGCGCGGATTGCTGAATGCTACCCGAATGTCTCGGTCGAGATCGTCACGGGCGGCCAGCCGCACTATGATTTCATTGTGTCGGTGGAGTGAGGGAGAAGGAGACAGTCGCCAGTCGTCAGATGACCCCAACCCTCTCTGACGACTGGTGACTGACGACTGACGACATACGGAGGATGGAATGGCGGAACCCGGACAGGTGCGGATCGTCACCGATAGCACATCAGATATCCTGCCGGAGTTGCGGGAGCGATACGGGATTGTCACGGTGCCGCTGACGGTGCAGTTTGGCACGGATATCTACTTCGATAATGTGGATTTGACGCCCGAGGAATTCTACGCGAAGCAGGAGGCTGGGCCATTCCCGACGACAGCGCAACCGCCCGTCGGTGCGTTTGAAGAGATGTTTCGCCAGTTGCAGGCCGAGGGCGCGTCCGGTGTCTGCGCGGTGATTTTCTCCTCCAAACTGAGTGGCACGTATAACTCGGCGGCGCTCGCGGCGAAGAATTTGGAGGGCGAATTCCCCGTCGAGGTGATAGATACCCTGAGCGCTTCGATGGGCGTCGGGTATCTCGCGCTGGAAGCGGCGAAACGGGCCGAAACGGGCGCGTCGCTCGATACGGTGAGCGCACGGGTGCGGGAATTGATGCCGCGTGTGGAAGTACTCTTCCTCGTCGAGACGCTGAAGTGGCTCGAACGCGGTGGGCGCATCAACAAGGCAAAATCGCTGCTCGGCTCCGTTCTCTCAATCAAACCGCTCCTGCGGCTGCACGAGGGGCAGTTGGAGCCTTTTCAGCAGCCTCGGACACGCTCCAGGGCGATTGAGGCGATGATCGAGTGGATCAAAAGTTTTCCCGACCCCACGGGCGTGACCATCCTTTACGACGGGGCGGCTGCGACGCGCGCCGAAGCCGAGGGAATCGCCGACCGTCTCGCGCCAGCCATCCCGCAGGATCGCATCACGATCGCGCATTACGGCACGATCTACGCCGTCCATCTTGGGCCGCGCGGCGCCGGAGCAATCGTCTTGAAGCGTGCATGACGGTCCTCCCGAGCGCCATAGTCCGTCATTTCTGCATATTGTCGTATCAAGCGCAATCCAAAGCGTAGTACAATGCCACGGCAGGTATACGTAGTGATACCTTTACATGGTACACTCCGTACGGACAGTCTGGACGGATACGAAGGGCCTCCTGCCGTGGCTACAATCGCCGAAACAGGCAAGCGAACCAAGCGGGACGAACTCCTCGAATTGCTGCGCGACGAATGGAAACGCGGCTTCGACAATCGTGTCGTCATGGGCGGGATGCGTGCATTGCAGGCGGGATACGCCCCGTTCGTGCCGCCGGAAGTCTTCGCTGCGCTCCGCCATTACAGCACGCTCGACGCCGCCGGTCGCAAGCAGGCGCTTACGCTTGCCGGGAAGATACTGAACAACCCGCCGGATACCCTCACCCCCGGCCCCTCTCCCGCCGTGCGGGAGAGGGAAGTCTTAATGTCGAGCGTTGATCGCATTTCTCGCGCGCCCGCAACCAATAGCGCGCCGAAAATTCCGCCAAAGCCGAAGCCGCCACCCGTCGTCAAGCCGATGTCGCTCAGCGACGAGGTGATGTTTCTGCGCGGTGTCGGACCGAAGAATGCGGCGCTGTTCGAGAAGATGAAGGTGCGCACGGTTGGCGATGTGCTGTATCTCGTGCCACGCCGCCACGACGATTACTCGCAACTCCGACCGCTCGGGCATCTGAACTACGGCGACGTAGTGACGGTCGTCGGCACGGTGCTGCGGATCGCGGAAGTACCTACTTCAACCGGCAAACCGCGCACGCAAGCGGTCGTGATGGACGAGACCGGCACGATCAATGTCACGTGGTTCAGCCAGTATGTTGCGCGGCAACTCCCCCAGGGAGAGCGGGTTGCGCTCTCCGGCACGGTCGAGGAATTCCGTGGCGTCCTGACCTTCACGAACCCGGAGTGGGAGCGGATCGAGCCGGGAACCGACCTCGGCAGCCGGATCATCCCCATCTATCCGCTCACCGACGGTCTCTATCAGAAAACGGTGCGCTCGGTCGTTCGTGCGGCGATTGCCGCGACGGAAGGGCAGATCGCGGATTGGCTGCCGGATGCGGTGCGTCAGGTGCAGGGGCTGATCCCGCTCGGGGAGGCGCTGCCGCAGTTCCACTTCCCCGATTCTCCTGAGGCATATCACCTGGCCCGAACGCGGCTGACGTTCGACGAATATTTCCTGATGCAACTCGGCATGGTGCAGCGCAAGCAGGCGTGGCAGGCCGAGGCAAAGGGCGCCGCGATGCCCGCCGATGCCGCGATGCGCGATGCATTCCTCGCGCGTTTGCCCTTCACCCTCACTGGCGCGCAGCAGCGAACGCTCGACACACTCCTTGCGGAGATGGCGCAGGAGATGGCGATGAGCCGTCTCATCCAGGGAGATGTCGGTTCCGGCAAGACGGTTGTCGCGGCGGCGGCTATGTACGCGGCGATGCGGAACGGCTATCAGGCCGCGCTGATGGCCCCGACCGAGATCCTTGCCGCGCAGCATTTCCGCACGCTTAAGCAGCTCTTCGACACGTTCCCGGTCGGTGAGCGCCCCTATGTCGAACTGCTGACGGGCAGTACGCGCGTCACACAGCGCCGCCCGATCCTCGATGGCGTGCAAAAAGGGGTCGTCCATATCCTCGTCGGCACGCACGCGCTGATCGAAGACCCGGTCGTTTTCGCCAATCTCGGCTTCGTCGTCGTGGACGAGCAGCACCGCTTCGGCGTCGGTCAGCGGGCGCGGCTGCGCTCGAAGGCCCGGACTATCGCGCCACATATGCTCGTGATGACGGCGACGCCGATCCCCCGCTCACTCGCGCTGACGCTGCACGGCGACCTCGATGTCTCGACGATAGACGAACTGCCGCCCGGTCGCACGCCCGTCGAGACGAGAGTGATCGGGGGCGACGAGCGAGAGCGCGCCTACGATACAGTGCGCGACGCGGTCGCCGCCGGTAACCAGGCCTTTATTATCTGCCCGCTTGTCGAGGAATCGGAGACGCTGGAGGCGAAATCGGCGGTCGCCGAGCACACGCGACTCCAGGAGACGGTCTTCCCGGAACTCTCGCTCGGCCTCTTGCATGGCAAGATGCCGCCGCGGACGAAAGACCGGGTAATGAGCGCTTTCCGCAACGGCGACTATCACGTCCTGGTCGCGACATCAGTCGTCGAGGTCGGCATAGACGTGCCGAACGCGACGGTCATGCTGATCGAGGGCGCCGATCGCTTCGGTCTCAGCCAGTTGCATCAGTTCCGGGGGCGTGTCGGACGCGGGAGCGACGCCTCCACCTGCTTGCTGATCGCGGACGATGTTGGCCGCACCGGGCGGGAGCGGCTGATGCTGATGGAGTCCACGAACGACGGCTTCGTGCTCGCGCAGGCGGATCTGGAGATGCGTGGACCCGGCGATCTGTTTGGCACCGCGCAGAGCGGCTATGATCTGCCCCTCCGCGTCGCGTCACTCGGCGATACGCGCACGCTCGAACAGGCGCGCTTCACGGCGGAAGCGCTGCTGGCGGCGGATCCGCATCTGATGCATGCGGAGCACGCCGCACTCCGCGATCGTCTCGACCATTTCTGGTCCCGCGAGGCCGGTGCGGGAGACAAAAGTTAGGACTGAGGACTGAGCGGGATGCAGCGACGTAGCCATCATCGCGATACGGAACCGTTCTATGGAACGATGAGAAGAAGGAAGTGATCGCATGTCGCCGAGTCGTGGCTCAGTCCTCAGTCCTCAGTCCTCAGTCCTTGCCCCGCGATGCGCGTAATCGCAGGTGAGGCGAAGGGGCATCGGCTGAAGGCGCCGAAGGGGATGCTAACGCGTCCGATGGCGGACAAGATCAAGGGGGCGGTCTTTTCGATGCTCGCGTCGCTGGAGATCGAGTCGGGTCGGGTGCTGGACCTCTACGCCGGAAGCGGCGCGGTGGGGATCGAGTTCCTGTCGCGCGGTGCGACGTGGCTCGATGCAGTCGAGCAGCGGTCGGACGCGGTTGCGGTGATCGCCGAAAACCTCGCGCATACGAAGTTTACGGAGCACGCGCAGGTTCACAAGACAACCGTGCAGGCGTTCCTCGCCCGACCGGAGATCGGCCCGTACGACACGGTGATGATGGACCCGCCCTATGCCGATCCGGGGATCGCGGCGATGATAGACCTCGTCGCGTCGCGCGCGCCAGAGCGCGGCATTCTTCCTGGCGCGGCGCTCGTCATCGGTCATTCGCCACGGGTCACATTGCCCGCGCAGGTACGAAATTTCGGGCTGGTGCGCAAGCGATGTCACGGCGATTCCTGCTTCTCGATTTATCAGGAGGGACATATCACAGAACCGGAGGGCGTGCCGGACGTTTCTCTAGCAGAGAAGGATGGTGCAACGTGACGGTCGCAATTTTCCCTGGGACATTTGACCCGATCACTAATGGGCATGTAGATGTGGCAACGCGAGCAGCCGGGCTGTTCGAGCGCGTCATCATCGCCGTCTATGACAGCGGCGACCGCGCACGCAAGCAACCGCTCTTCACAGCGGACGAGCGGACGCAAATGGTGGTGGATGCGCTGGCAAACATGCCCGACATTACCGTTGACAGGTTCGACGGCTTACTCGTAGACTACGCGCACCGCGTGGGGGCGCAAGCGATTGTCCGCGGCCTGCGGGCCGTTTCAGACTTCGAGTACGAACTCGGCATGGCGCACGTCAACTACACATTGAACCCCGCGATTGAGACGGTATGCCTTATGACAAGTTCGGATCATTCATTCATTCACGCAAATCTCATTCGTGATGTCGCGCTTTTGGGTGGCGACGTAAGTGGGCTTGTGCCGCCGCATGTGAGCCGCGCACTTCGGGAGAAAGTAGCGGCGCTCCGGTAGACAGGCATGCGGCTTGCTAGGGAGGCACAAGGGCTGGACGCGGGACAATAGGTCGGAGGGGGCGGAGTAGTGGCAACGGTAGATATTCAATTCCTTATTGACCGGCTGGACGGCATGATGCAGCAGAGCCGACGCAGCTTCATCGGCGGCAAAGTGCAGGTGGACGAGGGCGAAATGCAGCAGATCATTGATCAGATGCGTGCCTCGGTCCCGAATGAGATCAAGCAGGCGCGCCGCGTCTTGCAGGAGCGCGAGAACATTATCAAGAGCGCGCAGGACGAGGCCGAGCAGATCGTCACGTTCGCCAAACAGCAGGCCGAATACCTGACGAGCGAGCATGGCCTCTTGCAGGAGGCAAAGATGCGCTCCGAGATGGTGCTGCGCGAGGCGAGCGACCAGAAAGAGATGGTGCTCACCGATGCGCGCCGGTTCGCGCTCGATGCGATCATCAGCGTGGACGGTGTGCTTGAAGCGCTCGATCATGCGGTCGTCACCAATCAGCGCAATGTTCGCCGCGTGCTGGAGAGTCTGCAAGAGCAACCAATGCCCATCGCGCCGTGACAAAGGGATGAGGACTGAGGACTGAGGACTGAGAGGGCTGATTTTGTGCTGAGTGCTTTCCGCCGCCCAGTGTTCCGTCCGTATCGTCTGTGTCCCGTTTTTGTCCTTGTACTGCTGATCGCATGTTCCGGCCCGGGGAGTGATCCGTCATCGCTCGATCCCTCGCCGCCGGCGAATACAATCACTCGTCCAACCGACGCGCCGACGATGCCGCCAGCCACCCGCACCCCCGTCGTCTTTCCGACGCCTTTCCCGACCATGCTGCCGACGGCGACTGTAGCTGCGCCATCGCCTGTTGGCGTCACCCCGATTCCCACCGCGCCAGCCGCGACGCGTGCTGCCGCCAGTCCGATCGGTTCGAGCGCCACCGGGTCTCCGCAGCCGACCTTCCCGGCGATCTTACCGAGCGTTGGGCCGCTCCAACCGGCGTATCGCATCGCCTTCGTCTCCAACGGCACGAGCGGCGACGACATCTGGACGGTGGACCCGGACGGCCGCCGCCTGACGGACCTCACACAGGCGCAAAAGGCGAAAGGGAACGACAGCGACCCAGAGTGGTCGCCCGATGGCATGCGGATCGCTTTCGTCTCCGACCGCGACGGCAACGCCGACATCTGGGTGATGAACGCGGATGGAACAGGCGCGCGGAACCTGACTCATACGCCGGGTGATGACCTCAGCCCTCGCTGGTCCCCGGACGGCACGCGCATCGCCTTTACGACCTTTCGAGACGGCGATGCCGAAATCTATCTGATGACCGCTGACGGAACGGGGCAGACAAACCTCACCAAAGCGGACGGCGACGATCTGCAACCGGCGTGGTCGCCGGACGGCACGCGAATCGCCTTCGTCTCCGAGCGCGGCAAGCGCCCGCGCGCGCTCTACGTCCTCAGCCTCGACGCGCCGAAGACCCCGGCAAAACTCGCCGCTCCGCCCTGCGATCTGGCGAGCCCTGCCTGGTCCTCAGACGGCAAGACAATTGCCGTTGTCGGATGCGTCGGCGCGGATGGGCAGGGGAATGCCGACCCGCTCCAGCACGCCGTCTATGTCGTCCCGGCGGGCGGTGGCGCACTCGTGGCGATCAGCGACCCGAAGATGGACAGCGGTGGCCCCGCGTTCGCGCCGGATGGCAAGACGCTCGCGTTCTGGTCGTACCGGACGCCGCAGCAGGCGGATATCGCCCTGGTCACCCTCGGCGCGAATACGCGGCGCGTTATCCAAGCGCCGCCAGGGGCCGGGCGTGAACCGGCGTGGTCCGTTGACGGCGCGAGCATCGCTTTTATCGGCGGCGACTTTACGATTGGCAACGTAATCGTTTCGGACGGTTTGGGTCAGGCGCACAACATCACCAATCACGCCGCGAACGACCGCTCGCCGCGCTGGTCGCCGCAGAAGTTGCCCTAAGAAGTAGTCAGTAGTCGGAATGTTCAGTAGGGAGGTTCGCGAATGGCCGTATCGAATGAGGCGACGACCGGATATGCGGATGTCCATGGCGCGCGGCTGTATTACGAGACGATGGGCACGGGGCATCCGCTCGTCCTCGTTCATGCGGGGATCGCGGATAGCCGGATGTGGGACGATCAGTTTGCCGACTTTGCGGAACAGTACCGTGTAATCCGCTACGACATTCGCGGCTTCGGCAAGTCCGTAATGCCGCCGGGACCGTCCTCAACCTCCCGCGATTTGCACGGCCTGTTGACGGCGCTCGGTATCACGCGGGCGCATGTCGTCGGGCTGTCCATTGGGGGCGGCATCGCCATTGATTTCACGCTCCAGCACCCGGAGATGGTCTCGGCCCTCGTCCTTGTCGCGTCCGGCCTCGGTGGCACGCAGCCCTCGGCGGAGATGCAGCGTGCATACGCGGAAGTTGACGCGACGCTGGGAGGGGATGGGATTGACGCCGCAGTCGAAGCGGAAAACCGCATCTGGGTAGATGGCCCAAAGCGGACTCAAACGCAGGTGAATCCCTCTGTTCGCAAGCGCGTCACTGAGATGAATGGTGCACTCTACCGGCTGCCGGACGTTGACGCACCGCGCGAGCGTCTCGATCCACCGGCCGTCGGGCGGCTCAATGAAATCTATGTGCCGACGCTCGTCATTATCGGGGATGGCGATGTGCCAGATGTGATTGAGACGGCAGATGTGCTCGAAAAGGGCATCGCGGGCGCGCGGAAAGTCGTTTTCCCCAGTGTCGCGCATATGGTCAATATGGAGCGCTCGGAGGAATTCAACCGAGTCGTGCTCGATTTCCTCGGCCAGCACTGATTCCTTACACAGACGAAAGGAGAGCGACAATGACCGTGCAAACGGTTGGGCTGCTTAGTCCCGGCGATATGGGGCATACCGTTGGTGCGGTGCTGCGGGAGAACGGAGTGCGGGTGCTGACCTGCCTTGATGGGCGGAGCACGCGTACCCGTGCGCTCGCCGACGAAGCGGGTATCGAAGACGTGCCGACTGTGGAAGAGCTCGTCGTCGCGGCAGATATCGTGCTCTGCATCCTCGTGCCGTCCGAGGCGATGGGTGTGGCACAGCGCGTCGCGAGCGCGATCCGCGCGACAGGTGCCGATCTGCTCTACGCGGATTGCAACGCGATTGCCCCGCAGACGGTGCGCGCGATCGGTGAGGCGATCATCAGCGCGGGTGGGCGATTCGCGGATGTCGGTATCATCGGTGGGCCACCGAAGCAGCCCGGCACACGCTTCTATGTCTCCGGCCCCGGTGCGGCAGATTTCGCGGCGCTGCATGCGTATGGCCTCGACGTACGCGTCCTCGATGGCGCGATTGGGCAGGCATCCGGCCTGAAGATGTGCTACGGCGCACTGACGAAGGGGTTGCAGGCGCTCGGCACGGAACTCCTCGTCGCCGCCAAACTGATGGGCCTGGAGGAAACCCTCCGCACCGAGCAGGAACAAAGCACGCCGGATGTACTCGGCTGGCTCCAACGCGCTGTGCCAACGATGCCGCCGAAGGCATATCGCTGGGTTGGTGAGATGGAGGAGATCGCCGCAACGTTTGCCAGCCTCGGCATGACACCGAACATCTTTCAGGGCGCGGCGGCCCTCTACCAGTTCATCGCGGAGACGCCGATCGGTAAGGAGTCACCGGAGACGCGCGATCGCAACCGTAACCTCGATGGTGTCGTCGCCGCGCTCGCCAGTGTGTTGGAGAAAGAGACGGTTGCTGAAGAGCGGCCTTGAGGCTTGAATGCCGGGAGCGTAGGCTTCATATTGCTGCCACCGATGTCACCTCTTTTTGCTGCCTTACTATCCGGTGGCACGCCGCTTGCGTTTGTTCAATACGGATGGCAAATAATTGATGTGTGTGGCAGGTATGCAACGGTCAACCGAGAAGGAGCGACAACATGACGTACCGGAGAGATGAAAGTCATGAGGTGTACCGCGATGCCGCCGGGGTGCCAGTGGAGCGGCACTCGGTTTCTGAAGAGCGGGCCGTGAATGAGCCGGTAGTCTATGGACAGCCGGTGGCGTACGGAGATCCAGCGCCATACGTGGAAACGGCGCCGCTCCGCAACGAAGTCGTCCGGGAACAGATTGTAGCGCAGCCGGTTGTCGCGGCACCCGTGCGCGATGAGTTCGTGAGCGACCGCGTTGTGGAAGACGAAGCGGCAGGGCGCTTCTCCGCGCTCGACCTTGCGACGCGAATTATCTGGTTCCTCACGGGCTTGCTGCTCGTCGGACTTGTCATCCGCTTCATTCTCAAGGCGACAGGTGCGAATACGGCCAGCAGTTTCGTCAGCTTCGTCTATAATGCGACAGCGGCCTTCGTCGCGCCGTTCCGGGGCATCTTCTCGGATAGCGTCTCGGGTAGCAATGTCCTCGAAGTCAGCACAATCGTCGCCATCGTTGTCTGGGCGCTCATCGCCTTCTTCGTGACGTGGCTGCTTGGTATTATCCTCGGTGGCCCATCCCGTGGTGTCCGCGAATACCGTCGCACATCTCGGCGATTCTGAAAGCGATCGCAGGAAACAATCAGGAGGGGCAATCGCCCCTCCTTTTTTCTCCCTGGTGGTAGCATAGGCTACCATTGATTGCACCCGACGCTAATTCTTGTTCGCTTCCGCGAAGATTGTCGCGGCCTTGTCCCCGATTTTGAAACTCCACGAGACCGTATTGCCATTCTGTGTCGCGAGCGAATCCGCATTGGTGATCGCGCCCGGCATCGTGAAGGAGAGTTGCACCATGCCGCCGCCGAGCAGGAGGGATGAGACATCGAGGCCCGGAATAGCGTTTGGGCTGGTCGGATCATTGACTGTGCTCAGGGGATCCACCGTACCATCAATGCGGATACCACTATCGGTGCTCTTGGCAGTAATCTGGATCAGCGCACTCTGATCGCTGCCGCTGTCGGACGACGGGCTCGACGCGCTTGCTGAGCCGGACGAACTGCCGAGGACGGTGTTGATCTGATTCTGCATCTCATCGAGCGATTTGAACGGCAATGTGATCTCAACGCCCATGAAATTCGCGTTGTCGTACGGTTTCGCCGTGCCGCCCATACTGGTGACCTGGTTCGTCACGTCGCCAAAGGGATTATCCAGTGAACCGCCGGAACTAGGTGCCGTTGTGCCACCGGAGTTGGGTGTCGGCGTTCCCCCGAGGCTGGTGCCAATCGAGGTCAGCGTTTGGAGAGCGACCTTCGAGATGCCGATGCGGATGTTCGTCGTGCCGGTGAAGTCCGATCCAATCGTACTCGCGGAATTTGCCTCGATGCACGCGCTGAGCAGCGCCGCTGTTAGCATCAGGACCCCAATGGCCATCCCTCGTCGGACCCACTGCCGTGTCGCGGTCATCATGGTCTTCCCCTCTCGTTACGTCTGTTCTCGCGTCGAAACTGCACATGCATGATAGCATGCATGCTACTCGGTACAAACGATGTGAAGATGCGTCCGGTTCTTCGTACTGCAATAAGCAACGAGCAATGAGTCGGACGTGTTGCCCCTCATTGCGCATTGCTCGGTAGGACCCAGCGGGCGGGTTGCCAGTACGGTAGCCAGCCGCGCGTTTCCTGTTCATCGTAGACGGGATCGAGGTATTTCGCGTAGTTCTTCGACCGCCAGGCGACATCTTTGCGGCAGTCCTCCTCGATCAGCGACATCGCCCGTTGGTACCACATGTCGTTGCCGAGTTCGTCAATCACCTCGTAGAGGACGTACCGGGCCGCCTCGTCCTCGGTCAGCCATTTACCCGCTTCCTCGGCCTGTTTGATCTCCTGCTCGACATCGAGGCGGAGCACGCCGAGCCGCTTGAATCCCTTGTAGAAATTGCCGGGTTTGTTCTGATACTCATCAAAGAGCGCATTCCAGACATCGAGTGGCATGAGCGCGGGCTCCAACGCGTCATCCACCATGAACTTTCGGTAATCGCGTCCACCTTGGAGGGCCATCGTCATCTCCCCGTTATCCAAACCTGTCAGGGCGTCCCCGATGCATTCGTCCCGTAGTATAGCGTCCGCTTGGTTCGCGAGCCAACGGGCGGCTTCAGCCCATGCATCCGGCGTATTGACGCTGATCGTGGATCGCCCTGCTGAGTCGTGCGGACGCATCTCATCGGCGGTCAGCGGCTGGACGTTGATCGTCGGAAAGAAAGCAGTCGCGTGCCGGTCTCCCCGATCGAGGGCGGCACGCATCGGGGCGAGGCAGGCGCGCGTATAGAGCGCGTGCAACGGCTCCCATCCCGTCTTGCCTTCCGCATTCGGGAGCGACGGAACGAGCGCATCCCATGTCCGGGGCAGTCCAGCCATCCAGCGCAGGAGTGGCACGGAGAGATAGGGCAGATCGCAGGCAAGCGCGAGAATATCCGAGTGCCGCGCCGCTGCGAACCCCGCGACGAGGCCCGCCAGTGGCCCCGCGCCCGCAATCGCATCCGGCACGGTGCGGACATCCATCGGCGGCAACCGCCCCGCATCCTCCGCGACGATCACGATATCATCCGCTACTAATTGTGCCGCCGCCACGACTCGCTCGATCAGCGTCGGCCCCCCCGACGGCAGCCGCAACAGCGCCTTATCCGCCCCCATCCTCCGGCTCTGCCCGCCCGCGAGAATGACGGCAGTGAGCGACGGCCGCAGATTCATGAAAGCGTCGTCGCCCTACCGAGTGCGAGTGCGACTTCTGCATCGGTGTACCCGGAGAGGATATAGCCGCCGATTATTCGTTGCTGCAAATCCGTCCAGCGAAAGAGACGATTCCGTAGATCAGGGAATTCCGCTTTTATCCAGTCGAGCATTATCGCGGCACGGATTGTGAGGCGGTCAGGATTAAACGTCTCTGAAATCGTGATGATACCGGCGTGTTCCCATCCGTTCCTTTGGAAGGTTCCATGTAGCCGAATAAAGTCTTGCATGTTTATCGACAGCAGTATCCAGCCGTTCGCAGTGGCGAAGCGACGTTGCGTGTCATCGCTCGCTGAGATCATGTTGGCTGCTTGCGCCGTGATAATCGAGATGCCGCGTGCGGCGAGCGATTGAGCAGTGCGGCGGTAGACGCACTCATCCAGATAGACGGTCATCGAGGCCAGCATTTACAGTCGCTCGTACGGGATGTCCTCATCCTCGACGTTCGCCGCGATATACGCATTGATCTCGTCACGATGTGCGCGATAGTAACGCAATGCCTCTTCGATATCCGGGATGCTCAGTGTCGGCAGTTGCTCTTGCACCTGCTCAACACCGCCAAACGCATAGTTCGCGATGACAATTGTGCGGACGGAGATCCGCGTTCCGGCAACCGTCGGCTCACCGAATAATACATCGGGCCAAGAGACTATGTCCCGCGCTGATGCCTGTGTTTTGACCATCGTTCGATCTCCTACGCGGAAATGACGACGAGAAGTTCGTCGTACGGAATGTCTTCGCCTTCGTTGTTCTCCGCGATGTGTTGATTAATCTCTTCGCGGTGCTCGGCATAGTAGCGCATCGCAGTCTCAATGTCCTCGGCTTGGAGCGTCGGCAGTGCGGTAAGAACACCTTCGGTATCGCCATATTCGTACTTGTACAGCACGACCGACCGCACGGGGATGCGCGTTCCCTCGATGATCGGTTCACCGAAGAGAATCCGAGGATTGCGGACGATTGTTCGTGCTTTTACCTGTTCTCGCACCATGAGAATCCTCCTGCTCGTGGATCGCGCTACAAGAAAGTATAGCAAAGAGGAGAAGGCACAGCGACCGTTCAGCCATATGCCGGGTTTCGTTTCGGGCGGGTCGAGGAATATGTGACGGACGTCACCGGCGGAGAATACGGAGGGCGAAAATCAGACCCATTACCAAGTCGAGAGATACTACGAGAACAAATCCGAATACGGCATCGTGGCGAACAGTGCCGATACACGAACCGACTGCCGTCGCGACAATAATTCCGACCAAGAAGCCTCTCATCGTACGACGTTTCGATAGTTCGTCCATCACGTCCTTCTTGCGTTCCTTTTGCTCGCCGCTACTCGTTACTCGTCTTCGCTTCGCGGTCTTTGCGGCGGGTGGCACGGAGGAGGTCGCGGTTCATGAAGGAGATGACATCCATCGGGATCTCCTTCGGGCAGACGGCGGCGCACTCGCCGATGTTGGTGCAGGCGCCGAAGCCCTCGACATCCATCTGCTCGACCATCCGCAACACGCGGTCGTCGCGCTCCGGCTGGCCTTGCGGCAGGTGACCGAGGTGCGAGATTTTCGCGGCGGTGAAGAGCATCGCCGAGGCGTTCGGGCACATTGCCACGCACGCGCCGCAACCGATGCAGGCGGCGTAATCGAATGCGACATCGGCGTCTGCCTTCGGGACGAGGATCGCATTGGCGTCCTGCGCGCCGCCGGTCGGGGCGGTGATGTAGCCACCCGCCTGGATGATCCGATCGAACGCGCCGCGATCCACGACGAGGTCCTTAATGACCGGGAAGGCGCGCGCGCGCCACGGCTCAATCGTAATAGTCTCGCCGTCGTGGAAGTGGCGCATGTAGAGTTCGCAGGCGGTGGTGGCGCGCTCCGGCCCGTGCGCGACGCCGTTAATCATCATGCCGCACATGCCGCAGATGCCTTCGCGGCAGTCGTGGTCGAAGGCAATCGGTTCTTCGCCGCGCGCGATCAACTCCTCGTTGACGACATCGAGCATCTCCAAAAAGGACATGTCCACACTGATGCCTGTCGCCTCGTAGGTGACCATCTTGCCGGGACTGGTGGCGTTTTTCTGCCGCCAGACCTGGAGGGTGAGGTTCAGCGTGCGGTCGGCATGTGTGGTTGTAATGGTGGTTCCCCGTGATGCGAGCATTGCCATCAGACATAACTCCGTTGTGAGGGGTGAACATACTCGAATTCGAGGGGTTCCTTGTGCAAGGCGGGGGTGTTGCCGACGCCAGTGTATTCCCACGCCGAAACGTGCGAGAAATGCTCATCATCGCGCAGCGCCTCGCCATCCGCCGTTTGGCTCTCCTCGCGGAAGTGACCGCCACACGATTCGGTGCGATTGAGCGCATCGGTGCAAATCAGTTCGCCAAGTTCGAGGAAGTCCGCGACGCGGCCCGCTTTTTCGAGCGACTGGTTCAGTTCTGCGTTCTCGCCCAGCACATTGACGTTTTGCCAGAAATCCTCGCGCACCTGCCCGATCTGTGCGATTGCCCGCCGGAGACTGGTGTCTGTGCGCGCCATGCCGCAGTTGTCCCACATAATATGGCCGAGTTCGCGGTGGAACGAATCCACCGTCCGGTTGCCGTGGATGCCCAGCAACCGCTTGACGCGGGCATTGACCTCCGCCACGGATTCCGCGAAGGCGGGATGCGTCGTGTCCGCCTTCGGTAGTTTCGCGGTCGCGAGGTAGTCGCCGATCGTGTAGGGCAGGATGAAGTAACCGTCCGCAAGTCCCTGCATCAGCGCGCTCGCACCGAGTCGGTTTGCGCCGTGGTCGGAGAAGTTCGCCTCGCCCGCGACGAAGAGGCCGGGGATCGTGCTCATCAGATTGTAGTCCACCCAGAGGCCGCCCATCGTGTAGTGGATGGCGGGGTAGATGCGCATCGGCTGCTCGTAGGAGTTCTCGCCGGTGATCTTGTTGTAGATATCGAACAGGTTGCCGTACCGCTCCTCGATCACCCGCCGCCCGAGCCGCTTGATCGCGTCCGCGAAGTCGAGGTAGACGCCGCGCCCGCCCGGCCCGACGCCGCGCCCCTCGTCGCAGACCTCCTTCGCGTTACGACTCGCGACATCGCGCGGGACGAGGTTGCCGAAACTCGGGTATTTCCGTTCGAGGAAGTAGTCGCGCTCGCTCTCGGGGATCATCGCGAGGGGTCGCGTATCGCCCGCCTGCGCTGGCACCCAGACGCGTCCGTCATTCCGCAGCGACTCGCTCATCAGCGTCAGTTTCGATTGGTGATCGCCCGACACCGGGATGCAGGTCGGGTGGATCTGTGTGTAGCAGGGGTTCGCGAACAATGCACCATGTTTGTACGCCCGCCAGTCCGCCGTGACGTTGCACCCCTTCGCGTTCGTCGAGAGATAGTAGACATTCCCATACCCGCCGGAGGCCAGCACGACCACATCGGCGACATATGGCGTGGTCTCACCCGTCACGAGGTCGCGCGCGATGATGCCCCGCGCCGCGCCGTCCACGACGACGAGGTCGAGCATTTCATGGCGTGCATACATCTCCACATTGCCGAGGCCGATCTGCCGTGAGAGCGCCGAGTACGCGCCGAGCAGCAGTTGCTGCCCTGTCTGGCCCCGTGCGTAAAAAGTGCGCGAGACCTGCGCGCCACCGAAGGAGCGATTGTCAAGTAGGCCACCATATTCGCGCGCGAATGGGACGCCCTGCGCGACGCACTGGTCAATGATGTTGACGCTGATCTGCGCCAGTCGGTAGACATTCGCCTCGCGCGAGCGGAAGTCGCCGCCCTTGACGGTGTCGTAGAAGAGGCGATAGACGCTGTCACCGTCGTTGCGGTAGTTCTTCGCGGCGTTGATGCCGCCCTGCGCGGCGATACTGTGCGCGCGGCGCGGCGAGTCCTGGAAGCAGAAGCATTTGACGTGGTAGCCGAGTTCGGCCAGCGACGCGGCGGCGGAGCCTCCCGCGAGGCCGGAGCCGACGATGAGCACCGTAAACTTTCGCTTGTTCGCCGGGTTCACCAGTTTCATCTCGAACTGGTGCTTCTCCCATTTCTGCTCAATCGGTCCGGAGGGGATTTTGGCATCCAGGACGATTTCACGCCCAACCGGCGCGCGGCGGCCAACATCAATGTTTGGAGCCGGAGATGCGATTGTTGTTGCCATCGCGAATTCGCTTTCCTAACTGACGATGCCGGTCAAGACGGCAACCGGGACGACGATGCCACCCCCGGCGATCAGCACCGCCGAGATGAGCGCCAAGCCTCGGAAAAACCGATTGTACTTGCGGCGGTTGATGCCGAGCGTCTGGAACATACTCCAGACGCCGTGATAGAGATGGAAGCCAAGCGCGATCATCGCCAGGACGTAGAAGATGGTCACGTACCAATGGCTGAAACCGGAGACGATATTGCCGTAGACATCGCCCGCCTGGTATGCGCCCGAATGCGCCGTGCCCAACGTCAGGTCGAGGATGTGGTAGATGATGAAGAAGAAGATGATGAGGCCACCCCAACGCATCGTGCGGGAGGCAATCGTCGCGTCTATTTCTTTCTTATTGACGTAGCGCACCGGGCGACTCGCGACACTGCGCTGCGTTAGTTGCACTGCTGCGACGATGTGCAGAATGACGGAAACGAGCAGGACGACGCGAATGATCCACAAGAGTTCGGTGCGGAAGAAGATCGGGTTGCCGACGACGCGGAGATAGTCGCTGTAGGCATTGAACTTCTCGCGGCCCTCGAAGACTTTTAGGTTGCCGTAGATGTGGAGGATCATAAAGATGTAGAGGATAATCCCCGTCACCGCCATGACCGTTTTCTTGCCGATTGACGTGCGATAGAGTGCTACCGTCGCAGCCATATACTCTTCTCCGCTCCGCTTGTCCGAGGCACGACGGCCCCTTGTGGACCGTGTTCAGCCCTTTCGCGCCAATGCCCGCATGGCGCGACCCGTATCGAACAATACTAGGCAAAGTATAACACTGCATGTGCCAATCGTCAGGCGGTCGAGCATTGCCTTTCCCTATGGAGAAGATTGGCCACCGCATCACGCTTCCGTTCGGATCGTGCCGCGTGATGGTGCGGGGCGCGGCTGACCAGTGTCACGGCTCCCTTCTTGCCAATCTCCTTCCTGATGGGCGTCGTCAGTAGAGATGTCCGAGTATCGGTAGCGTCGGCTTCAGCCTGCGTCTTCGGCCAGCACCCAATTATGGTGTCAAGATTCATCAACCGACGCGACCGGGGTGTTGAGAGAGTATGCGCATCACCGTTAATCCCGCGTATCTGCCAGACACCGCCGAACTGCCGCGCGAGGCGATTGCCCGGCAGCGCGTCTGGGCGGTGATGGTGCGGGAAGAGTCGCTGGCGCACCCGCCGCGCACCATTGCCGCCGTGGATGTCCATCTCGGTGCGGACCGGGCAATTGGCGTCGCGGCGCTCGTCACCTTTCCTGATCTGGCGCCGATTGCCGTCGTTTCCGCCGATGTGCCGCTGGCGTACCCGTATGTGCCTGGTCTGCTTTCGTGGCGCGAACTGCCCGCCGCGCTCGCCGCGTTGGAACAGTTGCCCGAAGCGCCCGACGTGCTGATCGCGGACGGTCATGGGCGGTCGCATCCCCGGCGGTTCGGGCTGGCCTGCCACCTCGGCCTCGCCGTAGACCTGCCGACGCTCGGCTGCGCGAAGTCTATCCTCGTCGGGCGATACGAGGGGCTGGCGGAAGTAGTAGGCAGCGTCGCGCCTCTCGTGGACAAAGGCGAGATCATCGCGATGGCGCTCAGGACGCGGACGGGCGTCGCACCTGTCTTTCCCTCAGTCGGCTACCGAATCACGCTCGATGATGCGGTCGAGATCGTCCGCCGTAGCGCTGTGCGGACGAAACTCCCCGAACCCTCCCGCCTCGCTCACAACGAGGCCCAACGCCTCGCCCGCGCCGCCCGCCCGTTAGGTACAATAGTGAGGAACTTTCCTGCATAGCAAGGGGGTACGCTGTGGCGACGAAGACGAAACTGACCTACGAAGACTACGAAACCTTCCCGGACGACGGCAACCGCTACGAAATCATTGACGGGGAGGTGTCTGTGTCTCCACCACCGATTACTCCACATCAGTGGGCAAGTGGAGAGCTTACATGGTTTCTCGGCAGCTATGTCAGAGCGCGTGGACTTGGTCACATATTTTATGCTCCCTTCGCGGTTCGCCTCGGTCCGCATGATGTTCTCGAACCGGATGTCCTCTTCATATCAGAGGCAAAAATGGCACTTGTTGACTGTCGGGGTATGAACGGTCTGCCTGACTTGTGCATTGAGATCGCATCGCCTTCGACACGTAGCCGTGATCGCACCGTCAAGTACGAGCGATATGCATACTTCGGTGTGCCGGAGTATTGGATTGTTAATACTGATGCGCAAACGGTGGAGGTTTTCGCGATCGAGAATCACACGTACGCGTTGCTTGGCATTGCGTGCGGTGATGAGGTGATTGCTTCACGCGTGCTACCGGACCTCGAACTCCGTGCCTCCGCACTGTTTACCTCCAGATGGTGAGGAGCGCGTAGCCATGGCGATTCAAACGCCGTCCGTCTCGTATACCACCGTCTCGATGCCCATCGGTGACGCTCTCGTAGCCGGGACGGAACGAGGAATCTGCGCGCTGATCATCGCGGCGCATGCGACGATACCGTCGGCGCTCGATGCGCTCCAGCACTATTGCCCCGCGCCGCTCGTGCCGGATACGGACGCGCTCGCAGACGCGACGACACAACTGACCGACTACCTGAACGGCGCGCGGCAGACCTTTGATCTCCCCCTCGATCTTGTCGGGACGCCGTTCCAGAGGCGGGTCTGGGATGCGCTGCTCGCGATCCCCTATGGCGAAACGGTGACGTATCGCGATCTCGCCCGCGCGCTCGGTCAGCCGGGCGGCGCGCAGGCAGTCGGCGGCGCGGTGGCGCGCAATCCCCTCTCGATCATCGTGCCGTGCCACCGCGTCCTCGGCAGCGATGGCAGCCTGACAGGCTACTCCTGGGGCGTCCACATCAAACGCTGGCTGCTCGACCACGAACGCCGCATCGCAAGGCCGAACGCTTTTCTGAAGCCTGAAACTGGGGAGAACTGTAGAGACGCAGAGGACGTAAAGAGGGGAGGAGAATAATGAATTTCTATTCTCCTCTCATTCTTCTCGTATCCTTTGCGTCCTCTGGGCTCTTTGCGTCTTTGCGGTTCTCCCCGGTTTCGTCCCCGCTGTGATACGATGATCTACCCGGCGTACCGGGACAGAAACGTCAATTAGCCGATGCGGAGGGAGTGCGACGATGGTAGGGGCGCGGAAGAAGATTACCGTCGTGGGTGCGGGGATGGTCGGCGGCACGACCGCGCAGCGGCTCGCGGAGCGCGACTACGCGGACATCGTGCTTGTGGACATCGTCGAGGGGTTGCCGCAGGGCAAGGCGCTTGATCTCAATCAATCCGGCCCCGTTGAGGGATACGACACGCTCATCACCGGCACAAATGGCTACGAGGAGACGGCGGGGTCGGACATCGTTGTCATCACCTCCGGTATCGCGCGCAAGCCGGGCATGAGCCGCGATGATTTGCTGCGCACGAACATGAACATCGTCCGCAGCGTGACTGAGCAGGTCGTGGCGCAGTCGCCGGAGACGATTCTCCTGCTCGTCTCCAACCCGCTCGATGCGATGTGCCATATCGCTTTGGAAGCCTCCGGCTTCCCGAAGGAGCGCGTCATTGGGCAAGCCGGCGTCCTCGATAGCGCGCGCTTCCGCTCGTTCATCGCGCAGGAACTGGATGTCTCGGTAGAGGATGTCACTGCCTTCGTCCTCGGCGGTCACGGTGACACGATGGTGCCGCTCCCCCGCTACACAACCGTTGCCGGTATCCCCCTGCCTGCGCTCTTGTCGCAGGAGCGGATTGACGCGATCGTCCAACGCACCGCGAACGGCGGCGCGGAAGTCGTCAATCTGCTCAAGACGGGCAGCGCCTTCTACGCGCCCGCCTCCTCCGTCTGCGCGATGGTGGACTCCATTCTGCTCGACAAGAAGCGGATCATGCCGACCTCCGTGCTGCTCGAAGGGGAGTACGGCATCCACGGCCTGTTCGTCGGTGTGCCGTGCAAACTGGGCGCGAATGGGCGCGAGCAGGTGATCGAGATCGAACTGACCGCCGACGAATACGGCGCGCTGCAACGCTCTGCCGGGGCGGTCCGCGAACTCGTCAGCGCGATGGAAAATCTCAAAACGCAGACCGCTTCCTAAGGTATCGGTTCGCATGGACGCGCCGCGCCCTCTCTCCGTCGCGGAGGCGCAGGTGCGTCTCCTTATGCGTTTCCGCCGTAGTGACGCTGAGGCGGTGCGCCTCGATGCCGCGCTCGGTCGGACACTGGCGGCGGACATCATCGCGGCATCTGACCTCCCGCCTTTCACGAATAGCGCGATGGATGGCTACGCCGTCCGTGCGATGGACACTGCTGGTGCGTCGTCTGAGAAACCCGCCTTGCTCGCCGTGATCGGCCTGCATGCCGCCGGAGATGCCGCGCCTCTGACGATCCGGGAGAACGAAGCGGCCGCGATCGCGACGGGCGCGTCGCTGCCTGCGGGTGCGGATGCCGTCGTGCGGCACGAAGAGACGGATGGCGGCGTGGCGACCGTGGCGATTCACGGCGCGGTTGCGCCGGGCGCACATGTCCGGCAGCGGGGCGAGATCGTGCGCGCGGGGACGACAGTTCTTCATGCCGGGATGCGGCTCACGCCGGGACAGATCGCCCTGCTCGTCGCAACGGGGAACGCGCACTCTTCGGTCGCACGCCGACCACGCATCGCGATTCTTTCCACCGGAAACGAACTGGTCCCGGTCGGGCGACGAGCGGGGCCGGCGCAGATTCCGGACACGAACGGCCCGCTGCTTGCCGCGCTGATCGCACAATTCGGTGGCGACGGCATCCCGCTCGGTATCGCGCGCGACACGCCGGACGATCTACGGCGCGCCTTCGATGCTGTGCCGGATGATGCGGACTGCTTTATCACGACCGGTGGTGTATCGGTCGGAGCGTACGATGCGGTGCGCGCCGTGATCGCGGAGCGGGGCACACTCGATTTCTGGCGGGTACGGATGCGACCGGGGCATCCGGTCGCATTCGGCGTGATTGGAGACATACCGATATTCGCGCTGCCGGGAAATCCGGTCGCGGCGTTCGTGACGTTTCAGGTACTCGTACGCCCTGCCATTGCCCGCATGCGTGGTCAGACACCGGAACTGCCGCTGACTGTCCCGGCGCAGCTGACACAGGCAATGGAGAATCATGGTGAGCAGCAAACGTACCTGCGCGCGCGGCTCCGCCTGTCGCCGTTGGGTTGGGAGGCGGATACGGTAATAGATCAAGCCGTTGGAAATATTCTGAGCCTCAGCGCCGCAAATGGATTGGTCGTGATCCCGGAAGGCGTGGCGCATCTCGGCGAAGGGACGATTGTTCAGGCGATTCTGTTCGATGGATACGACGAGCAGCGCTAGACATCGCTCCAGTTGATCCACCGCGCGACGATGTAGATCACGGGGATGAAGTCGAAGACTTCAGGCAGCGCGCCCACGATCAGCCCCGCCAATTGCTGGTCTGCGTGCGCGCGCATCCCCCACGCCACGGCCCGCGCGGCATATGCTGGATACCACGGTCCTGACGTGCCAAAGAGCGCCATACCGAAGAAAACGCCCACCAACGAGGCGGCGATGTCGCAAAAGAGCACGCGCGTATAGCCCATCGTTGGCCGCGCCTGCGGGTGACGGATCATCCACCAGAAGAGCAGGCCCGCACCCGGGAAACTTGCCTGTTCGAGGAGATGCAACGGTTCGTTCACGAGCGTCGCTTGCTGGAGTGCGGGAATGTGCCAGACGAGTAGCGCGCCGACATCGAGCACCTCGATGACGGCTGGTCGGGAGATAAAGCCCACCAGTAGACGGACGGCACGAGAGCCAGTCCACCATTGCAGCAGGCGGCGTGCCCGCGTCGGCGCCAGCGCCCACCGCATCGTCGCGGTTGGCCTACCGAGGACGAGCAGCAATGGCACTGGGACAGTGAGAAGCATGTACTGCACCATATGCACCCACAGGAGGGCCAGCATGAGCCGATCGAGCGGCGAGATAATTGTCACGAGCAGAAGCAGGGTGCCGATGAGGAAAGCGGCTGCCTGCCAGGCGCGGAGCGCCCTTGCCACGCCGCAGCGATGCCAGAGCCGGACAAGGCCACGAAGATAGAGCGCGGTGGCGAGTCCAATGAGGAGCAGAGCGATCGGGTCCCAGTTCCAGCTTGTCCAGAGATTCGCGGGGATAGGATAATTCTCTACGGCCATTGCGCACTCATTCGCTCATGAATAAGAAATCACCGCTAACTGCTCGTTTCGGGCAATCGAGATCGAGAAACGCCATCTCGTCGCACCTCAGTCTGATACCGACGCCGCGCACACTATACACTGATAATTCGCAGGCGCATCATGGGAAATATACGCCCCGGTTCGCTAAGGGATGCACCTGCTCGCGTACGACGTAATTCGGGTACGATGATGCGGGAATCATCGTGGCATCCTCCATGCATTTGGGGAAGCAACGTGGCCACGCCGAAAGGGGCAGAACAAATGGCACTGAAGAATCATGCGAAAGACTTTCTCAGCATTATGCGGACGGTGCAGGTGGATGACTTGCAGGCGCAGATCGCGCAGCCACCGCTTGCGCTCGTCGTCGGGCCGGATGCACGGCTCGCGCAGCAGTTCGCCTTTGCCCTCGCTGGTGCAGAGATGCCGGATGCGGAGGAGGCACGCCGTACGATGACCGTTGCGACACCAGATGTGCTGGATGGGTTGCAAGTCGGACCGCTGCCATACGACGCGGTCTTCCTCCTCGATCCGACGCCCGCAATGCGGCAGCATCCCGTTCTCGGGCGCATCATCAGCGACCAACGGCAGACGGCGGTGCTGGCGATCATCACCGCGCCCGGCACCGTGATGGACCCCGGTATCCCCTCTATCTCGGTCGCGGATCCAACCAATGCACAGGCGCTCCAGACGCTGCGCCTGCGGATCGTCCCGATGCTTCATCCGGATCGGCGCGTCGCGTGGGGCCGTACGTTTTTCGGCTTCCGACAGCCCCTGACGGATTACCTGATCGAGCAGACGGCGCGGGCGAACGCGCAGTTCGCGATCATGACGGATATCACGGCGCGCATCCCGATGGTCGGCGGCGTCGCCTCTACAGGCGCGGATTTCTTCGTGTTGACCAAGAATCAACTCATTCTTGCCTACCAACTTGCCGCCATCCACGGGCGCGACCTGAGCGATCAGAAGACGGTGATGATGAACGCCGCGCCGTATCTTCTCGCTGGTCTCGGCTGGCGGGAAGTGGCGACGCGGGCGGTACGCATCGTTCCGGGCGCGTCTTTCGTACCGAAGGGCGTGATCGCCTACGGCGGCACGATTGCGTCGGGTCTCCTCGCCCGCGCGCTCGCCAACCCGGAGGGTGTCCGGGCGTGGCTGCGGGGCGTGCAGGAAGGGACGAAGACCTCGATCGGCGTTGGCAACAGCCGAATGCAGGATGTCAAAGAACGCGTCGGCGGTTTGATCGGCTCGGTCGAAGAACGCATCGGCAGCCGCATTCACCGCGCCCCGAAATTCCCGCGTCACTCTGATACCCATCTCTCCGTCGTCCCACCCGTCCACGTCGTCCCCGCCGCCGACTGACAAACCGGGGGAAACTGCAAAGACGCAAAGAGGGAGAAAGGAGAACGGATTCCATTCAGATTCCCTTTTTCTTCTTTGCGTCCTTTGCGTCCTCTGCCCCTTTGCAGTTCTCCCCGGTTTCCTCCTCCGGTATACTGTGGGCAAAGGAAGGGTTGCGATGGTGAGGGAACGGGCAGAGGTCGTCATTATTGGGGCAGGGGTGATGGGGGCGAGTCTCGCCTTTCATCTGACGCGGCTCGGCGTGCGCGATATTTGTATCCTCGAAAAGCGGCATGTCGCGGCGGGGGCATCGGGGAAGAGCGGCGCGCTCCTGCGGCAGCATTACTCGAATGTTCCGGAGGCAACGCTCGTTCATCGCTCGATGCAGGTCTTTACGCATTGGCACGAAATCGTCGGCGGCGATTGCGGCTACGACGGCAGCGGACTGATCGCTACTGTCTATCAGACCGGGCTGGACGATCCGAACGTCGCCCGGATGTACGCGAATGTCGCGATGCAGCGGCGGATCGGCATCAAGGCGGAAGTCGTCACGGCGGAGCAACTGCGCGAATTGCAGCCCTTCGACCGGGTGGACGACCTCGTCTGCGCGGCCTATGAGGCGGAGAGCGGTGCGGTGGATGCGGTCGCCACGACGCGCTCCCTGATCGCGGCGGCGCAGGATTACGGCGCGCGGTTACGCGAGGGCGTGACGGTGACAGCGATTCGTACCGCGAGTGGGCGGGTAGCGGGCGTCGAGACGAGCGATGGGCCGGTGGACGCCTCCATCGTCGTCTGCTGCGCGAATACCTGGAGCGCGCCGCTGCTCCTGACCGCCGATGTCACCGTGCCGATTGCCGTGATGCGCGTGCCGGTCGCTATCCTCGAACGACCGGAAACGATGGCGGCAGGGCACATGGCATACGTGGACACCGCCGCCGGCATCTTCTGCCGTCAGTGGAAGCCAGGGCAGACCCTGATGGGCATCGCGACGGCGGAACATCACTCGTATGTGGACCCCGACCACTACGACGATACCGTGGACGCGGCATACGGCGCGGCGGCCATTGCCCAGATCGCCACGCGGATGCCGCCGATGCGGGACGCGCGTTATCTTACCGGCTGGGCGGGTCTCTACGACATGTCGCCGGACACCCATCCAATCCTTGACCGCGCGCCGGACGTGACGGGCCTCTTCATGATGGTCGGCTTCAGTGGCGCGGGCTTCAAGAAGGCCCCGGCGATTGGCGAGTGCATGGCCCAAGTCATCATCGGCCAACCGCCCGCTGTGGACCTTACGCCGTTCCGCCTCGCCCGCTTCGACGACGATTCCTGGCGGCAGCCGTGGAGCGAGAACGAATACGTCTTCACTACCGACTTCGGCCACATCTTTTGACGAAATCGGAGAGAATCGCAGATGGGGAAAGGGAATTTAACCACGAAGGCACGAAGAACACGAAGAGGGGCATGAAGGAGAAGATGAGAATGTAATTCCTTCTCTTTCCTTCGTGCTCTTCGTGCCTTCGTGGTTGGTCTCTTATCCCTGCGTCTCGGTGGTTCAATCGTTTTCGGGGGATTAGGTGAAGTATCAGCGGATTGTGCTTGTAGGGCTGAGTGGGAGCGGAAAGAGCACAGTCGCGCGGCTGCTGGCAGAGCGGCTCGGCTGGCGGGCGGTGGACTCGGACGAACTCCTGGAACAGCGGGCCGGGAAACCGATCCCGCGTATCTTCGCGGAGGATGGCGAGACGGCCTTCCGCGCGCTCGAATCTGCCGCGCTTGCCGATGCCTGCCGCGAATCCCAGACGGTCGTCGCGACCGGCGGCGGCAGCGTGATAATGGAGGCGAACTGGCCCGTGATGCGGCGGGACGCGCTCGTCGTTTATCTCGGCGCGTCGCCGGAGACGCTGCTGTGCCGGTTGGAAGAGCATGCGCGGCGCGCCGGGCAGAATGTCGCGGCCCGTCCACTCCTCGCCGGAGCCGATCCAGCAGATGCTCTGTGCGCGATGATGGTGCGCCGCGCCCCCGCCTACGCGCGGGTGGATGTTGCGCTCGATACTGAAGGGCATGCGCCGGAAACGGTCGCCCATCGCATTGCCGCGCTCGTCAGTGGAGAACCCGCCGCACTCTGGGAAGATCGGTTCGACACCGCCTCGCATGCATCGCATCTCGCGGTCGGCTACGGGCTGCTGGAGCAGTTGCCGGAGCGGATCGCAGCGCGCTGGCCCAGCGGATTGTCCGGCGTCGTCCTCATCACAGATGAACGCGTGGATGCGGCAGTGGGCGACCGCGTGCGCGGCTTGCTGGCGGCCTCGTCGCTCCCGCTCAAGGCAACGCTCATCGTGCCCGCCGGGGAAGAGAGCAAGAGTCTTGCCCAAGCGGCGGCGCTCTATACCGCCCTCGCAGCGGCGGGAGTGGATCGAAAGACGGCAATCATCGCGCTCGGTGGGGGTGTCGTCGGCGATCTCGCTGGGTACGTCGCGGCAACGTACCTCCGGGGTCTGCCACTCGTGCAGATACCGACGACGCTCCTTGCGATGGTGGATTCGAGCGTCGGCGGCAAGACGGCGGTGGACCTCCCGGCGGGGAAGAACCTCGTCGGCGCGTTCTACCAGCCACACCTCGTCCTGATAGACCCGGCGTGTCTGGCGACCCTACCGGGGCGGGAGATGCGTTCCGGCTGGGGGGAGATCGTCAAGCATGCCTTTATCGAAGGCAGCGTGCCCAACACCCTCGCACCGACGCTCCTGACGACGCTCCGCGACCGAGCCGCGCTGCTCGTTGCGGGCGATCCGCTCGCGCTGACGAGTGTGATCGCGCGGAATGTCGCGCTGAAACTCGCCGTCGTGCGGGGTGATGAACGGGAGGAGACCGGGCTGCGTGCCATCCTGAATACCGGACATACCGCCGGTCACGCTATCGAGGCGGCGGCGCTGGCGGATGCATCGGCGGACGCGGGCACGCCGCTGCTCCACGGTGAGGCCGTCGCCCTTGGCCTGCGGGCGGAAGCGACGCTGGCCGCGATGCTCGACTACTGCGCGGCGGATGTCCCGGCGGCATATGGCGCGCTGCTCGATGCCTTCGGCCTGCCCCGCCGCGCCGCCGATCGCGGTCTGTCGCTCACTGTCGAGCGCGTCCTGCCTTACATCGCACGGGACAAAAAGACCGTCGGTGGCACAACGACCTGGCTCCTGCCGACCGGCAGCGCGACCGAGGCCTGCGTCGCCGCGCGCCGCGATGTCCCGTTGGATGCCGTGCGTGCGGCGATCATGGATGTGTTGTGATACGGGAAACCTAACCCCCGGCCCCCTTGCGTCCCTCGGCGTAGGAAGGGGGAGCGAGCCTGCGTACGGCACGATCTTCCTCTATGGCGCGGACACACGATAGTAGGAAGGGATTGAACCACGAAGGCGCGAAGGACACGAAGACGGTCAAGAGAAGGGGTCATAAAATTCTTCATTCTCCTCTCTTCTCTCTTCTTCGCGTCCTTCGCGCCTTCGTGGTTAGACTCTGCGTCTCGGCGGTTCAATCTTCCAGAGCCATTGCCGCCATATCGCCACTGGGTTGCGCTTTCGCTGCGATGTGTGACGCGCGGCGGAGGAGGATGAAGGCGACAACGCCGCCGAGAAATTCGAAGCAACCGGCGAGCGTGAAGATGGGTACGACGCTAAAGCGGTTGCCAAACACGCTGGCCATCGCTTGTCCAATGAGCGTCATGAATGCGACCGTCGCCCCGTAGGCTCCGAAGACGCGCCCGCGATAGGCGTCCGCCGCGCTCGATTGCAGGAGTGTCTGAAGGCCGACGGTAAAGCCGACAACAGGGGCGCCGGCGAGACTGATTGCCACGACTCCGACGAGCAGGGGCGGCAGCCCGCCGTGACCGGGAAGGTTGGCGAGGGCGATATCGCTCAACCCGAAGAGGAAGCCGCTGATCGGGATCAGGATGCCGGGCCGGATGGTTCTACCGATGCGCCCAATAAAGAGGCTGCCGATTAGCCCACCAATCGCCTGCGCACTCGCCAGCAAACCAAAGTCCTGTGGGCCGCCATGCAGGATTTCCTTAACGAACGGCACGAGCATGACAGAGAAGAACCCCTCGCCGATCATTGCCGTCCCCGTCGCCGCGAAGATCGCCGTGATCGTCGGATCGGCGCGCATCAGCCGCAAGCCGTCTCTCCATTCACTCCATACCGCTATCCATGCTCTGCCGGGTGGCGTTGCGTTCGGCTCCCGCTGGATTGCGGGGAGGGCGATGCCAACGATCAGCACCCCAGAAATGAGGAACGACGCGCTATCAATCCAGACGACGCTGACAAGGCCGAACAGCCCATACAGCGCACCACCGAGTGCGGGCGCGACCAGGCGCGTCAGATTCTGACTGACCGAATTCAGCGTATTCGCGGCAATCAAATCCGGCTCGCTGACGAGCAGCGGGATAATGGCGTTCTTCGCGGGCGTGAAGAATTGGGCGATCAATGCCTGCGTAAAGGCGACAAGATAGACGATCCAGAGCCAGTGGATGGAATGGACAGTCAGTAAGATGAGGATGAGAGCCGCACGGAGTAGATCGGTGGCGATCATCGTCCGCCTGCGGTCCCAACGATCCACGAAGACGCCCGCGACGGAACCGAGCAGCACGCGCGGCAGGTTCGACGCCATGAACATCGCCCCCGTCGCCAGCGCGGAGCCGGTCAGGTCGAAGATGTAGAATGGGAGCGCGATCAGCAGCACCCAGTCGCCGAAGACCGAGATCAGTTGCCCCACCCAGAGGAGCGCATAGTTCCGTTGCCGCAAGACCGCGAGCATCATCACCTCCGTGATACGAAACCGGGGAGAACCGCAAAGACGCAAAGGTCGCAAAGAATAAGAGAAAAAGGTGCATCATTCAACTCCCCATTTTCCCCTTTGTCTCCCTTCGCGCCCTTCGCGCCTTGTGGTTCACATCGTTTCCTCTTTCCGGTTCATCTCGTGAAGCGCGGGAATGAAGAGCATGGCGACACCGAGGGCGAGTTCGGCGAAGATCAGGACGATGATCGTGCCTTTCAGGCCGAAGGCTTCCACGGCGAAGCCACCGACCGCCAGCCCCATTGGTTGTGCGGCGGTCGCGATGGCGGAGAAGGTGCTGAAGACCCGCCCGCGCAGCGCCTGCGGAATGCGCTCGTGCCGGATCGTCACGAGGAGCGGATTCGTCGGCCCGGAGAAGAGGCTGCCGAGCGCGAGCGCGCCCGCAATGAGCGGCAGGGAAGTGGTGAAAACGAGGGTGATCCATGGCAGCGGCACGGTGATAAACGCGGTGATCCAGAGCGCGCGCCGGGGTAATCGGTGGCCGATTACCCCGTAAAGCGCCGCACCGATCACCAGCCCCGCGCCGTCCGCCGCGACGATGATGCCGAGTTTTGCGGCGTTGCCGTATGCCTGCCGCGCGAAGACGGGCAGGATCACGCCGAATAACGGGCTGCTGAGCATGTTGCCGACCGCAAGGCCAATAGCGAGCGCGAGCAGCAAATGATCGCCGCGCAGGAAGTGTAGCCCTGCAATCAGTTCGTCGCGATATTTCCCCCGCGCCGCATTCTTCATCCCGGATGCGACGCGCGGAATGAGCACGCTAACGATCACCGCCGACGCCGCGAAGGAGGCCGCGTCCAGCCAGAGGACATTGCTCGTGCCGATGATGGCGATCAGCAGCCCGGCGATGGGCGGGCCGAGCAGCAGCGCGAGGTATTGGACGCCCTCGAACGATGCGTTGACCCCTTCGAGCCGCCAGCGAGCGAGCGTCGCCAGTTCGGGCAGCATTGCGCGGCGGGCGGTCAGGCCGGGGATGGCGAGCAAGTTGCCGACAAAGACGAGCGCGAGCAGTTGCCAGAAAGCGAGGCCGATGGTGTGGTAGAGGAGCGGTATGGACGCGATGCCGATACCGCTCACCACGTCCGCGATCACGCTCGACCGTTTGTAGCCGAGCCGATCCACCAATGTGCCGCCGAATATGCCGACAATAAAAGCCGGCAGCGCGACGAAACCGCCGGTGATCCCTGTCTTCGCCGCACTCCCCGTTGTCTGGAGAACGAACCACGGCAGCGCGATCAGCGTCAGCATGCTGCCGAGCAACGAAATCGCATTCGCAATCAGCAGCGCCGTGATCGGCGTGCGATTCGTTGCGATCTTTGTCGTGCGTATCGCTGTCTGCATGGATACCGCCTCCACCGCCCGTACCGAAAACTGCATCGGCGCGTATGGAGATTAACTGATCGGGCCCGCGTTGTCAATATTTTTGATGAAGACATTGATAAAATCAACCACGTTATCGCTGAACAGGGTCAATCGTCACATAGTATGCAACCCGATCCAGACATTCGCAGCGATCAATGCGCACACGAAGAGGAAGAAGAGCACACCGAAGGCGAGCGAGTGGAGGAGCAGCCCAATGAGCGCTGAGACGGCGATGACAAGCGCGAGGAGGGCCAGACAGACGACTGTGAGCCGGAAAAATAGCCGCCCCCGTCGCTTCTCGCGCTTCATGCTGGCGATGGCATCACGCACCGCGACTGCCGCCGGAGACGGCGCATCAACCGGCGTCGGCGCGGGCGGTGTGATGGCGGTGCGGGTCGCCCGTTCGAGGAGGGCTTGCACGTCTCCGTACGATGGGTCGAGGACGGCGAGGCGTTGGAGTGGTGCAACCGCCTCCCACGGACGGCCTGCATCGAGCGCGCTCTTGCCCGCGCGGTACCACGCGGCGACGAGTTGCGTGCGCGTCGTGCCGCAGGCGTTGCAGAACTTGTCCGCCACGCGCATCGCTGCGCCGCAGTTCGGGCACGGCTTGGTCAGCGGCATGCCGCACTGGGTGCAGAAGCGGTTGCCGCGCTCATTGTCGTGCTCGCACGCAGGGCAGACCCAGCCCAGCACGAGGAGCGTGCCCTGGCGCGGTAGCATCCGCGACCGCGTTTGGCAATGTGCGCAGACGAATTCGTGTGGATGCTCCGGGTCCCGCGCAAGGTCGGCGCTCCCGCAATGCGGGCAGATGAGTGGGGTTGCGTGCAGCGCGGGCGCGACGGTACGATCTTCCATCGGTGCAGTATACGCGACGTGGGATGGTATGCTGCGCTCACATTCCCATCATCCTTTCGTGTGCGCATCATTTATGCTATGCCATTGGACGATGACGATGAGTGATGCAAGGAACAAGGAGCGACGATCATGAAGCAACGCCTGTCACGGCGAGTCTTTCTGAGTGGGATCGCGGCAAGCGCGGCGGCGGCTGTGCTGGCGGCGTGCGGCGGGTCGAAGGCGACCGAGACGCCAAAATCCGCTGGTAGCCCGACGAGTGGGGCGTCCACACCGGCGGTCGCCGCGAGCACGAACGGCACTGCTGTTCCGATTAGCAGCCCGACCGTGTCGTCGAGCGCGCCCACAGCGACCGCCGCCGCGACGGTTGCGGCGGGTCTCACAGCAACGAGTGGCGCCTCGACGCCCGCGATCGCGGCAAGTACGAATGGGACGGCTGCTCCGGTCGGCTCGGTAGCCGCGTCGAGCCTCGCCGGTAAAGTGACGCTCTACACCTCGGCAGTGCAGACGGACGCAGACGGTCTCAAGGCGGCATTCAACAAGAAATATCCGAATGTCGCCGTCACGATCTATCGCGACGGCACCGAGAAAGTGATCGCCAAACTGCGCGCCGAGCAGGATGCGAAGAGCGTCGTCGCGGATGTCCTGCTGATCGCGGACGCGCCAACGATGGAGAACCTGAAGGCAGACAAATTTCTCCAACCGTATCAATCGCCCTTCGCGAGCGCGTTTGACAAGCAGTTCGCGGACCCGGAGGGGTACTACACCGGCACAAAGATCATCAATAGCGGCATCGCGATCAATACGACCGCGAACCTGCTGAAGCCCGTCATGTGGACGGACTTGCTGAAGCCGGAGTACAAGGGCAAAGTCGTCTCACCCAGCCCGCAGTATTCCGGCGCGGCCGCGCTTAACTACACTGTTTTCCTCAACACTGCGGCGTACGGCGCGGAGTTCGTCAAGGGCTTGCAGAAGAATGGCATGACTGTCGTGCAGGCGAACGGCGACGCGCTGAACAAGATCATCTCCGGCGAATCGCCCGTCGGTATCGTCACGGATAACGGCGTGCGGGCGGCGAAAGCGAAGGGTTCGCCCATCGAGATGATCTACCCGACCGACGGCGCGATCCCGGTCACGGAGCCAATCGCGGTCGTCGCCGGAACGAAGAATCTCGACGCCGCGAAAGCGTTTGTGGACTTTGTCCTTTCGCCGGATGGGCAGGCGCTGATCGTTACCCAGAACTACATCCCGCTCTTGCCGGGTGTCGCGCCGCCCGCCGGTGTGCCGGCCAGCCTCAAGGAGTTCCCGGTAAATGCGGCGGCGGCCGCGAAGCAATTGCCGGACGCGAAGAAGCAGTTCACCGCCATTTTCGGGGCATAGCATGCGTCCATCGGAGATCGCGCCGGGCCTCGGCGGTGATGCCGCACGCGTGGCCCGGCGACCGCGCGGTGATGACTGGCGGAGGCGGGGGCGCGGCCTCGTGCGCCCGGAATCCGCGCTCTATGCGCTGCTCGTCGCGGTGATCGCCTTTATCGTGCTCTACCCGGCGTACCGGCTCGTCTGGCGCTCGTTCCACGTCGGCGCGACGGCGGCAGTCACGTTCGCGCCCTATCGTGATCTCGTCACGAATGCGCTGACGCGCGTCGCATTCGTCCACTCGCTCGTCGTCGGCTTCTGTGCGACGGCCGCCGCTGCGGTGTTGGGCGTCGCGCTCGCGTGGCTGGTGACGCGGACGAATCTCCCGGCAGCAGCCGTCTTCCGACTCGTCTTCGCGCTACCATTTTATGTGCCGTCGTTTATCGGCGCGATTGCCTGGCTGCAAATTATCGGGCCGGTCGGCTACTTCAATCAGGCGTACAAGCACCTCGCGGGAACGAGCGGCCCGCTGATCCGGCCGTATGGCGCGGGCGGCGTGATCTTCCTGCTCGTTCTGCACCATTATCCGCTCGTCTATCTGCCGGTTGTCGCAGCGCTCGACCGTTTCCAGCCGGTGCTGGAAGACGCGGCGCGGGTGGCGGGCGCCTCGTCGCGTCGCGTCTTCCGCGATGTCAGCCTGCCGTTGCTCGCGCCCGCCGTACTCGCGGGGACGTTCCTCGTCTTTGTCACCTGCATCGCGGACTTCGGCATCGCGGCGGTGATCGGCATTCCCGGGCGGTACTTCGTCCTGACGACGCGCATTTATCAGGTGGCGCTCGATTACGACACGCGCAACAATCTCGCCTTCGCCGCTGCGATGTCCCTCTTGCTCGTCGCCGTAGCGGGCGGCGCGCTGTTCGTGCAGCGGCAGTTTCTGGCACGGCGGCACTACACGATCACGGGCGCGCAGGGCCGCGCAGTGGATCGCCTACCGCTCGGTCGGTGGCGTCTGCCCGTGACGGCGCTCGCCGCCCTGTTCGCGGTCGGCGTGCTCATTGCGCCGCTCGTCGCCGTCGCCCTGTCCGCGCTCACACGGATCGCGGGGTACGCGCCGACGCCGGGGAATCTGACGCTGCACAACTTCCACATCGCCTTTGTGGAGACCGCCGCCACGCAACGCGCGATCCGCAATAGCCTGCTGCTCGCCGCCTTGAGCGCGACGATCATCATGATCCTCGGCGCCGCGCTCGCCTATTTTCGCTTGCGCGGGCGCGTCCGGGGCAGCGGTGTGCTGGAAACACTGGCGACATTGCCGTATGCCGTGCCGGGCACCGTCCTAGCGCTCGCTTTTATCCTCGCCTTCGCCCGGCCAGTCTTCGGGCTGCGACTCTACAACACGCTCTGGATTATCCTCGTGGCGTATCTCGCCCGTTTCCTCACCTTCGGCATCAGCACGGCGAACGCGGCGCTTGCCGGTGTATCGGAGACGCTGCCCGCCGCCGCGCGAGTCAGCGGTGCGTCGTGGTGGCAGGCGCAGCGCGATACCGTCTTCCCGCTGATCCGGCCCGCACTGCTCGGCGGCTGGCTCTTCGTCTTCGTGCCTTGTCTCGCGGAACTGACCGTCTCCGCGCTCTTGTATTCGGCGGGACATGAAACGGTCGGCGTCGCAGTCTTTAATCTGCTGGAAAGTGGCATCGTCTCGCCCGCTGCCGCCCTCGCGCTCGTCCTGATGCTCGTCGCCCTCGGCGGCTCGCTCCTGGCGCAGGTATTGACACGACAGAGAACCTAACCCCCCAGCCTCCTTCCCGCGAGGAAGGGAGAGCGAGCCTTCTTGAGGTAAGGGCATTATCGGGAATGCCTCGATAGTACGATAAGGCACCCCTTCCCACGCCGAGTGACGGAAGGGGCGGGGGGTTGGGGTTTTTTCGAGAACGTATACGTCAATAGCGTATGATGGTAGTGTGCCGGGTATCTGAATGCAGTGAAGGAATCGGTCACATGGCGCAGGTTGTCCATAAGGTAAACCCGGCGGCGGTGCGGGAGCGGATTCACGCCTCGCCGGAAGAGATTGCGGCGTTCTGCCGGGCGCATCACATCCACTGGCTTGCCCTCTTTGGCTCCGTGCTGCGTGACGATTTCCGCGACGACAGCGATATTGATGTGCTTTATGCGCTCGAACCGGGACGGACACTTGAGCGCTTCGCGGTTGCGAAGGAGTTGTCCGGCTTGGTAGGTGGACATGAGGCGGATTTCATCTGTATCGAAAATCTCAAATGGCGCATTCGTGACCGTGTCTACGCGGATACAGAGACGCTTTACGGCGATCCACCTGAGGAGGTGACTATTGCGTGGGCCAATCGGTCGGTGTATGGGCACGATATGGTGAAAGATGAGAATCTGTACATTGGGGACATGCTCGATAAAGCGCGGCAGGCACAGCGAATCGTCAGTGGGCGCACGCGCGCTGATTATGATTCCAACGAGCTTTTTCAGTTGGCGGTACTCCACCTTGTCCAGACAATCGGGGAAGCGGCTACGCATGTCTCTCGGACGACGCGCAATCTTCATCCAGGAATTCTATGGTCACAAATGATCGGAATGCGAAACGTGCTCGTGCATCGCTATGATGACGTAGATGACGACGTTATATGGAAAACTGTTACCGACGACCTTGCACCGTTGATCGCTGAACTGGCGCGGATGTTGCCTCCTGAGATGCGGGCGGAGCCGTAGTGCATGGCTGAAGTGACGCTTACTGGGGTGACGAAGCGGTACGGCGATGCAATCGCGGTACGCGGTGTGGACCTGATGATCGCGGATGGCGAGTTCCTGACGCTGCTGGGGCCGTCCGGATGCGGCAAGACGACGACGCTCCATATGGTCGCCGGGCTGATTTCGCCAACGAGTGGCGTGATCACGATCGGCGGACGCGTCGTGGCGGACGCGGCGGGCGGACGGATCGTGCCGCCGAACAAACGCAACCTCGGCATGGTCTTCCAGTCCTACGCCCTCTGGCCGCATATGACGCTCGCGGAGAATGTTGGCTACCCGCTCAAACTGCGCCGTGTGCCGCCGAAGGCGCGCGCCGCCCGCGTGCGGGATGTCCTCAGCCTCGTCGCGCTTGACGGGTTAGCGGAGCGGTATCCGCATGAACTCTCCGGCGGGCAGCAGCAGCGGGGGGCGCTCGGTCGCGCGCTCGTCGGGGAGCCGGATATTCTCCTGCTCGACGAGCCGCTCTCCAACCTCGATGCCAAACTGCGGGAGGAACTGCGCGCCGAAATCCGCCGCGTGCAGCAGTCGGTCGGCACAACTGTCCTTTTTGTCACGCACGATCAGGACGAGGCGATGGCGCTCTCCGACCGCGTCGCGGTGATGCGCGCCGGGGCGATTGAGCAGGTCGGCACGCCGCGCGTCATCTACGAGCAGCCCGCGACGCGCTTCGTCGCCTCGTTCGTCGGCGCGGTCAATCTGCTGGACGCGGTGGACGAGGGTGGTATGGCGCGCGTCGTCGGTGTGCCCGATCTCGTGCTGCCGCTCATGCCGCCTGCGTCCGCGTTCAGCGCGGTCATTCGCCCGGAGGACATCGCGCTCGTCTCTGATGCGGACGGAGCATTAGGGACGGTGGGCGAGATCGTGAGCCGCACCTATCTCGGCGACCATGCGAGTTATGTCGTCCGCATCGGCGCGCTTGTGGTTCGCATCACCGCGCCGAAAACGGTGGAGAGTGAACCGGGTGCTGCCGTGCGCGTTGTCGTCCGCCGCGCGACCGCCCTGCCGATCGTTCAAAGGGGAGTGGCTAAAAGAGTAGGGGGAGGGAATCTCGATAGCGTCGGTCGGCGTTGATGACCCGCCGCCTGCGGTTGTCATGCCACACAAACAGCCGCACC
>JAABUU010001538.1_pt1 | contig 38249 bp, 34 predicted proteins | sample 5559301 | NCBI WGS metagenome assembly JAABUU01 (sample SAMN10711884, study PRJNA513360) | rock metagenome | isolation source: Antarctica rocks | place: Antarctica: Victoria Land, Richard Nunatak white
GAGTCCGGTGTATATTGCGAGATCATGCCAGCTACCGCCGACCCCGCACGCATGGAGGCGTTCGCTCCCCGCGCCTGGATCCTCTCCGGCGGACCCGCAAGCGTGCTGGACACTGCGGGGCCGCGCGTGCCGCAACCCGTGTTCGACAGCGGGTTGCCGGTGCTCGGCATCTGCTACGGCCAGCAGGCCATGTGCGCGCACCTCGGCGGCGAGGTCAGCCTGTCCGACCACCAGGAGTTCGGCTCGGCCGTCGTGGACGTGACCGATGACTGCGAGCTGTTCCACGGCGCCTGGTCCCCCGGCGGGCGGGAGCAGGTGTGGATGAGCCACGGCGACCGCGTGACCCGGCTGCCCCCCGGCTTCCGCGTCGTGGCCAGCAGCGAGGGCGCGCCGTTTGCCGTCATCGCCGACGACGCCCGGCGCTACTACGGCACGATGTTCCACCCGGAGGTCGTGCACACCCCGCACGGACGGCAGTTGCTGGCCAACTTCACCCATCGCGTCGCCGGGCTGCAGGGCGGGTGGAGCATGGCCGGCTTCCGCGGCGCCCAGGTCGAGCGCATCCGTGCCCAGGTCGGCTCGGGCCGGGTCATCTGCGGGCTGTCCGGCGGGGTGGACAGCTCGGTCGCGGCGGCGTTGATCCATGAGGCCATCGGTGACCAGCTTACCTGCATCTTCGTGGACAGCGGTCTGCTGCGGCTGGGCGAGGCGGAGGAGGTCGTGCATACCTTCCGCGACCGCTTCAACATCAAGCTGGTGCACCGGGACGCCGCGGACCTGTTCCTGGGCCAGTTGGAAGGCGTCACCGACCCGGAGCAGAAGCGCAAGACGATTGGCCGCGTGTTCATAGACGTGTTCGAGGAGGAGGCGGCGCGTGTCGGCGGCGCGGACTTCCTGGCGCAGGGCACCCTGTATCCCGACGTGATCGAGAGCGTCAGCGCCCACGGCGGCCCCAGCGTCACCATCAAGAGCCATCACAACGTTGGCGGGCTGCCCGCGCACATGCGGATGCAGTTGGTGGAGCCGCTGCGCGACCTGTTCAAGGACGAGGTCCGCGCGCTGGGCCGCGAGCTGGGCGTGCCGGAACACATCGTCGGCCGGCATCCGTTCCCGGGTCCGGGCCTGGCGATACGCATCCCAGGCGCGATCACGCGGGAGCGGCTGGACATCCTGCGCCGGGCCGACGCGGTGTTCCTGGAGGAGATACGCAGCGCCGGTCTGTATGACGCGATCTGGCAGGCCTTCGCGGTGCTGTTGCCGGTCCGCACCGTGGGGGTAATGGGTGACGGGCGCACCTACGACAACGCCTGCGCGCTGCGGGCCGTGACCAGCGTGGATGGCATGACGGCGGAGGTCTATCCGTTCAGCATGGAGTTCCTGGCCCGGGTGGCGACGCGGATCGTGAACGAGGTGCGTGGGATCAACCGGGTGATGTATGACATCACTAGCAAGCCGCCAGGGACGATCGAGTGGGAGTAGGGGGCTAAACCTCGAACGGGTTGACGGTCCTAATCCCGAGCGGCGCGAAGTCTCGGACGTTCCGGGTTGCCACGACCAGGTCATGCACGGTCGCGGTGGCGGCGATCATCGCGTCCTGCGCCAGCGTGCTGGACCGGCGATGCATCAGCCTGGCCCATTCGCGGAATGCTGGGCCGTCCATAGGCAGGATTTTGTAGCCGTTCACAACCTGCGTGATCCAGGCCTCAAGTTCTGCCGCCTTTGCCGCGTCACGGTCCCGGGTGCGTTCGACGCCGGTCTGCAATTCACCTATTGTTACCGCGGACAGGTGCAGGTCCGCATCCCGTAGGCTGGACACCCAAGCCAGCACAGCCCCATGCGGACGCACTCGCCGAAGTTCTGAGACGACGTTCGTATCCAGAAGATACATTCTGGATCAGTCCAGGTCGGCGACGTCTCGGCTTTGAAGCTGCCCACGTTCGGGGATGTCGAAATCTCCCCTGGGATGATCTGCCAGCAGCATTTCCTTCAACGTTGGCCGGCCTGCTCCTTGCAGACGGCGCCATTCCGCGACAGGGACCAGAACGGCAGCCTCGGCGCCACGCTTCGTGACGAGCTGCGGGCCTTCAGTTTGGCAAAGGTCAAGCAATTCGCTGAACCGAGCCTTCGCGTCCTGAACCTGCCAACTCCGCATCATATAGTCCCATGCCTTGATCTAGTCAGGATACTAGTCAGCGCATGGCTGGGTTACAAGGGACCATTGTTCTTCAGCTTGTGCGGCTCACCTAGCTTCAATACGACTGCAACTCGGCACCGGCAGCCCGGCGCACCAACGACAGGACCATCGTATGACCCGCAAGACCGGCCGCCAATTTTTCGCCAACCCCGGCCCGACCAACATTCCCGACTCAGTCCTGCGCGCCATGGACCGCGCCACCATAGACTTCAACGACCCCGAATTCACCGCCGTGTTCGACCAGGGCGTCGCCGGCCTCAAGCGCGTGCTGCGGACGCAGGGCGAAGTGTTCCTGTATACCGCCTCCGGCCACGGCGCCTGGGAGGCGACGCTGCAGAACCTGCTGAGCCGCGGCGACACCGTGTTGGTGCTGGAATCCGGCTGGTTCAGCGAAGGCTGGGCAGTAATGGCGAACAAGCTGGGCGTGCAGTATCAGACCGTGTCCGCTGACTGGCGCCGGGGTGTGGACATGACGGCGCTGCAGGCCGCGCTGAAGCAGGATGCCACCCAAAAGATCAAGGCCGTGCTGGTTGTCCATAACGAGACGGCAACCGGCCTCGCCACGCCGTTGCAGGATGTGCGCGCTGCCCTGGATGCCGCCGGGCACCCGGCGCTGCTGCTGGTGGACACCATCTCGTCCCTGGGGTCGCTTGAGTTCCGCATGGACGACTGGGGCATAGACGGCGTGGTCGGCGGCAGCCAGAAGGGGCTGATGCTGCCCACCGGCTTCAGCTTCACCGCCGTCTCCGCCAAGGGGATGGAGGCGCACAAGGCAGCGGACCTGCCGCGGCATTACTTTGACTGGTCGGTGATGATGACGCGGCCGCAGCGCAGCTTCGTCGGCACGATCCCGACCAGCTTGTTTTACGGCCTGCAGGAAAGCCTGCGCCTGATCGAGCTGGAAGGGCTGGACCAGGTGATTGCCCGGCATCATCGCTTGGCGGAGGCCGCACGCCGGGCCGTGCGCGCCTGGTCCGGCAACAACGGGCCGCAACTGTTCGGCCTGGACCCGGCCCGCCTGTCGGACAGCGTAACGGCGGTATTGATGCCAGACGGGCACAACGCCAATGCCATGCGGAAGATTGCGCTGGACCGCTACAACGTGTCGCTCGGCGGCGGCCTGGGCAAGCTGGACGGCCAAGTGTTCCGCATCGGCCACCTGGGCGACCTGAACGAACCGATGCTGCTGGGCACGCTCGGCGCCATCGAGATGAGCCTGCGCCTGACGGACGTGCCGCATGGCCGCGGCGGGGTGGATGCGGCGATGGACTGGCTGGCGGCGGCGTAGGCCGGCCTCAGCCGGCAGAAGGGCGCTAGAGCGGGGTTCCATCATACAGGTCCAGCAACGGAAGCCGCATTCCGGTGCTGTCCAGCACAATATCACCGGACTTGATGCGTTCAGGTTCCTTGGGCCAAGTTCCATCGGAACCACGGCGCATCAGTTCGGCACCGATGGAAACGGACTGGAGAACAAAGATTTCCTGCACGCTCGGAATTGTGGAGTAGGCCCAAAGGTTGGCCCGCGTTTCGGCTTGGTTGCTGGGCGACAGGATCTCAATAACCAGGATCGGATCAGTGATGCTGGACTGCCCGATTTCCAGGGGGGAGCAGGTGACGGCCAAGTCGGGCACACGGAGATTGGCGCTGGACAGCATATGCGGGACGACTCCGGGCGTGGTGAGGATACGGCACCGTCCGCCCTGGCTCCGAAGGTGGTTGCCAATCAGCCGCGCGAGTTCGCTCTGCAACGCACCGTGAATGGTGCTGGGCGGCGCCATCGCCTGAGGGACTCCATCTATAAGCTGCCAGAGTTCGTCCCTGCCCGGATTCCAAGCGAGGAACTCATCCAGCGACATGTAAACTGGAACCTTCGCAAGTGCGTTCATGTCCGCATCCTACTGAAACCGGTCCCTCGCCGCCATAATCATCACCCACCGCCCTCCCGTCGCAGGAACCGCCCGAACGCCTCCAGCGTCGCCTCAGACACATGGTGTTCGATCCCCTCCGCATCCTGTTCCGCCGCTTCGCCGGGCACCCCGATGGCGAGCAGCAGATCCACCACCAGCCGGTGCCGGGCGTGGCTCCGTTGGGCCATAGCGTGTCCGGCTTCGGTTAGGAACACGCCCCGGTAAGGCCGGGCGGTCGCCAGCCCCTCGCGCTTTAACCGGCCGATGGCCTTGATCGCCGTCGCGTGCGACACGCCTAGTCGTCGGGCGATGTCGGTCGGGCGCGCCTCGCCATCTGTCGCCAGCAGGTCGGCGATCAGCTCGGCATAGTCCTCCAGCAACGCGGTGGACTGGGCGGACCGCGCCTTTTCAAAGCGGTGCGCCTGGGTGGGCACCTCGGGCAGAGGATCTCGCTCTGGACCGGACATGCTAGCCGGCCCCGGTGGCAAAGTCGTAGATCAGCTTGAGGTTCAATGCGATGATAAGCGCCGTCGCCGCCCAGGCCAGCACAGCTACTGTCCGCCCGACCACAAGCCGCCCCATCTTGCCCCGGTCGGTCACGAAGAGCACCAGCGGCACCACCGCGAACGGCAGTTGCAGCGACAGCGCGATTTGGCTGAACACCAGCAGGTCCGACGTGCCGCGCTCGCCATAGATCGCCGTGACCACCACGACCGGCACGATGGCGATGCCGCGTGTCACCAGCCGGCGCATCCATTGCGGCAGGCGCATCCGCAAGAACCCCTCCATCACGATCTGCCCGGCCAAGGTCGCCGTGACGGTCGAGTTCAGCCCCGATGCCAGCAACGCCAGCGCGAACAGGGTGGAGGCGATGCCGGCGCCCAGCAGCGGCGACAGCAGCTTATGCGCGTCGCCGATCTCTGCAACCTCGTGGTGGCCGCTGGTGTGGAACACCGCCGCGGCCACGACCAGGATGGCGGCGTTGACGAACAGCGCCAGGGTCAGGGCTATGGTGCTGTCCACCGTCGCCCAGCGGACTGCCTGCTGCCGTCCGGCCTCGGTGCGCGGGTAGGCGCGGGTCTGCACGATGGAGCTGTGCAGATACAGGTTGTGCGGCATCACCGTCGCTCCGAGTATGCCGATAGCCAGGTATAACATGCTTGGGTTGGTCAGCACCTCCGTCCGCGGGATGAAGCCGCCCAGTACCGCCGCGACCGGCGGCGACGCCAGCGCGATCTGCACCGCGAAGCATCCGGCGATCACCAGCAGCAGCGCGCCGATGAACGCCTCCAGGAAGCGGAAGCCGCGCTGCATCAGCAGCAGCAGCAGGACGGCGTCCAACGCTGCCAGCAGCGCCCCCACCACCAGGGGCAGCCCGAACAGCAGGTTGAGCGCGATGGCGGTGCCGATTACCTCTGCAAGGTCGCAGGCGATGATCGCCAGCTCGCACGCGATCCACAGCGCGATGCCCACCGGCCGGGGATAGCTGTCGCGGCACGCCTGCGCCAGGTCCCGCCCCGTGGCGATGCCGAGCCGGGCGGACAGACCTTGCAGCAGCACCGCCAGCAGGCTGGACACCAGCACGACAGACAGCAGCGTGTAACCGTATTTGGACCCGCCGGCGATGTCGGTCGCCCAGTTGCCGGGGTCCATGTAGCCGACGGAGATCATGTAGCCCGGCCCGGCAAATGCCAGCAGTCGCCGCACCCAGGACCCACCCTGCGGCACCGGGATGGTCGCGTTCGATTCGGGCAGGCTGGCCGCATCCAAGCCGGACCGCCAGGCCGGCGACTCGACGGTCGCAGCGCCTGTTGAGATGTCGTCCATTGATCCTTATCCGCTTCAAGCCCGAGGTTGCAGCCTTGGCTACAAATTAGGGCACGGGCAGACATGCTGCAACCTGGGGATTTGGCCAAGGCTGGCGTGTGGAAAGCGGGGTACCTGGGGAGGGTGCGCCGGCATGGTTGCGGACCCGCCCTGCAACCCCCACCGTCGCCGCCTGTTCACGTTTCCGCGCACGATTCGAGTCGCCGGATTCGGGACTTGAACTAAGGGTGGTGTATGCTGTTGGCTTCCAACGACAACATGTAGTAGGCTGAGCCGATGGACATGAACCGGACCGACGAGTTCCCGATGCTCGATGCCGTGCAGATGCAGGGACGCCACTCCGTGCGCGTGGACCGGTCGCGTGACGCGCTGCTCACCGATTTCGGCCGGGCCACCCTGGACGACCGCTATCTCATGCCCGGTGAGGAGTATCAGGACCTGTTCGCCCGGGTCGCCAGCTACTACGGCGATGATGCCGCCCATGCCCAGCGCATCTACGATTACATCAGCCGGATGTGGTTCATGCCGGCGACGCCGGTGCTGTCCAATGGCGGCACCACGCGGGGGCTGCCGATCTCTTGCTTCTTGAACGAGGCGACTGACAGCCTCGATGGCATCGTCGGCCTGTGGAACGAGAACGTCTGGCTTGCCAGCAAGGGCGGCGGCATCGGCTCCTACTGGGGTAACCTGCGCTCCATCGGCGAAAAGGTCGGGCTGAACGGCAAGACCTCCGGCGTCATCCCCTTCATCCGGGTGATGGACAGCCTGACGCTGGCGATCAGCCAGGGATCGCTGCGCCGTGGGTCGGCCGCGGTCTACCTGCCAATCTCGCATCCGGAGGTGGAAGAGTTCATCGAGCTGCGCCGCCCGACCGGCGGCGACCCCAACCGCAAGGCGCTCAACCTGCACCATGGCATTCAAGTGTCGGACAGCTTCATGCGCGCGGTCGAGGCCGACGAGCAGTGGGCGCTGACCTCCCCCAAGGATGGCGCCGTCGTCCGCAAAGTCAGCGCGCGGGGGCTATGGATACGCATCCTGACCGCGCGCATCGAGACCGGGGAGCCTTACCTCGTGTTCTCGGATCACGTGAACAACGCGCGTCCGGAGCAGCAGAAGCTTGCGGGGCTGGAGGTGAAAACCAGCAACCTGTGCAGCGAGATCACGCTGCCGACCGGCGTGGACCACCACGGCAAGCAGCGTACCGCTGTCTGCTGCCTGGCGTCGCTGAACCTGGAAACCTGGCTGGAATGGCACGACCACCCCCTGCTGATCGAGGACGTCATGCGCTTTCTCGACAACGTGCTGCAGGACTTCATTGACCGTGCGCCGGAGGGGATGGAGCGGGCGAAGTATTCGGCGATGCGCGAGCGCTCGGTTGGCCTGGGCGTGATGGGCTTCCACAGCTTCCTGCAAAGCCAGGGCGTCCCGTTCGAGGGCGTGGTGGCCAAGGTGTGGAACCGCCGGATGTTCAAGCACATCCGGGCCCAGGCGGACGCCGCCAGCCGGATGCTGGCCGAGGAGCGCGGCGCCTGCCCGGACGCCACCGAGTACGGCATCGCCGAGCGGTTCAGCAACAAGATGGCCATAGCACCCACCGCCAGCATCAGCATCATCGCCGGCAACACCAGCCCCGGCATCGAACCCATCGCCGCCAACGTATTCCTGCAAAAGACCCTGTCCGGCAGCTTCAGCGTCCGCAACCGGCACTTGCAGCAGCTCCTGGCGGAGAAGGGCAGGGACACCGACGCCGTATGGTCCAGCATCACCCTCAACAAGGGCAGCGTGCAGCACCTGGACTTCCTGACCGAGCAGGAAAAGGCGGTTTACCGCACGGCGTTCGAGCTGGACCAGCGCTGGGTGGTGGAACATGCGGCGGACCGCACGCCGTATGTCTGCCAAAGCCAGTCGGTCAACCTGTTCCTGCCGGCCGACATCCACAAGCGCGACCTGCATCAGATCCACTTCATGGCGTGGAAGCGTGGCGTGAAAAGCCTGTACTACTGCCGCAGCCTGAGCATCCAGCGCGCAGACAGCGTCAGCGAAAAGGCGGTCCGCCCGGATGAGATAGCGACTGCGGCGCCGAGCGACGCCGGGCGCATGTCGCTCGCAGGGGCGGTGAAGCCGAACAACTACGAGGAATGCCTGGCCTGCCAGTAGGCGCCGGGTCCCAATAGGAGAGCACCATGGACGGCATGATCCCCCCACGCGACCAGAACCAGCCGCAACCGGGCCAGCCGGTGCTGGACCTGCTGACCGAGAACCCGGTTTACAAGCCGTTCCGCTATCCCTGGGCCTACGAGGCGTGGCTGACCCAGCAGCGCGTCCACTGGCTGCCGGAGGAGGTGCCGCTCGCGGACGATGTGAAGGACTGGCACAAGAACCTGACCGGCGCCGAGCAGAACCTGCTGACCCAGATCCTCCGTTTTTTCACGCAGGCGGATGTCGAGGTGAACAACTGCTACATGAAGCACTACAGCCAGGTGTTCAAACCCACTGAGGTGCTGATGATGCTGTCCGCCTTCAGCAACATCGAGACGATCCCTGTCGCCGCCTACAGCCATCTCCTGGACACCATCGGGATGCCGGAGATCGAATACACGGCGTTCCTCAAGTACAAGGAGATGAAGGACAAGTACGACTACATGCAGTCCTTCCGGGTGGACAGCAAGCACGAGATCGCGAAGACTTTGGCGGCCTTCGGCGCCTTCACCGAGGGGCTGCAGCTGTTTGCCTCATTTGCAATCCTGCTGAACTTCCCGCGGCACAACAAGATGAAGGGCATGGGCCAGATCGTGTCCTGGTCGGTGCGGGACGAGACGCTGCACTGCCTGTCCGTCATCCGCCTGTTCCGCACCTTCGTGCAGGAGAACCCGGAGATTTGGACGGCGGATCTCAAGCAGGAGATCACCGGCGTCTGCGCCACCATCGTCGTGCACGAGGACGCCTTCATTGACCTCGCATTCGAGCAAGGACCCATCGAGGGCATGAACCCGGCCGACGTGAAGCGGTATATCCGCTACATCGCCGACCGCCGCCTGATCCAGTTGGGCCTGGACGAACTGTATCACGTCGAAGAAAATCCGCTGCCCTGGCTGGACGACATGCTGAACGCGGTCGAGCACGCCAACTTCTTCGAAAACCGGTCGACCGAGTACAGCCGGGCCAGCACCCAGGGATCTTGGGAGGAAGCGTTCGCCGGCGACGTCTTCGCCACCGAACAGCCGCAGGGCGCGATCCAAATCTAGAGCCAGCGCAGGGTCTGGTCTGTGCGGCCCCAGACCCTGCTGATGGCAGTCCGCCTTGAAACCAGTGGCGCACCAGCATGTATGATCCCGCATGCAGTAAAATCTTCTCGTTCCGCCGCCATACGATATGTAAAATTTTGCGACACATGGTCCTCGACAGGCCGTCGTAGTTTAGTCTATGTCGGTTGCGAGGCGAATTGAGGCAAACCGTGGAAAGTAGTTTTGGCAAGACAATGAGCGACGTGGGTGATAAGGATGATGTCTCGGTTCGCGAGGGGTCCAATCACGGGATCCCCCGGCATACCCGCCGCTTGTCGGACAAGGTGCTCGTTGCGTTCCACCATGCCTGCGACACCTCCGACCTTGAAGTTGCAGAACAGTTGCTCGCGACGCTGGAGATGATGCTGAGCCGGCGGACTCCAAACCCAGACAGCAACCGCCGACGCAGCATCGAGAGCCTGGTCGCCGCCCATGAGCGGCTTTGGCATTTGCGCCATCCGGACATTGAGGACTGACCGTTGGGATATAGGGCAGCCGTGACGCTGCCCGCAGATGAGGCGTTAGAGCAGCAAAGGGTTTCCACCCCGTAGCACCGCATTGGCTTCGGTCGTAAACCCGCCATCATCCTGATGAAGCACCATCCCCGGTGCAACACGATCTAGTTCCTGGCTGCCTCGGGACCCCCGCACAATCACTAGCCGCGCGTCGCGCCCGTGCTTCGGCCATAACGGGGCCAGGACAAGCCCGCCGCATCCCGCGTTATGCAATGCCCGCAGTGCACGCGCGGCAGAGGCGCCGGGGATGACCAGAGTCACAGTGCCGCCGGGCTGCACTGCATCAGCCAGTGCGGACGCCCAGCCTTCAAGGCCAGCGCCGCCATCCCGCTTGGCAAGCAGGCGCCGCCGGTCCGGGGACGGGGTGCCTGTTGGATCATGCCAGGGTGGATTAGCAAAGGCGTGGGTGAACGTGCCCGGCATCCGCAGCAGCAGCACATCCATCTCAAGCACCGGCCAGTCTGGCAGGCCGTTGTCCCGCAGGTTGCACCGTGCCAGCGCGGCTGTGTCGGGGTCCAACTCTATGCCCGTGCCCAGCAGGCCCGGCACACGTGCCGCCAGGCACAGCAGCCCGGCGCCGGCGCCCAGACCAGCTTCCAACACCCGGTCGCCAGGGCATGCAGGGACCGCCGCAGCCAGGAACACCGGCTCGATCCCTGTGCGGTGGCCGCGTGCGGGTTGGCGATACAGCACGCGTCCGCCCAACAGGGTGCCGTCCGTCGTCTCCACTACCGCTCGCCGGCCTCCTGCAAGACGCGCCGGGCCTGGGCCTCGTCCTCGGGCAGCACCGCCAGGCGCCGGGGAATGGCACCTATGCTGCCCTCGACAGAACTTACGTGCGAGTCCAGCAGCACGGTTTCGATTCCGGCATCCCGCAGCAGCGCCGCGAGGAAATTGAGGCGGACGGGGTCGTTGGACAGCAGCACGGTGCGCATGATCCCGGTGTCGCACACGCCGACGCGTCGGCCAATGCTGTGCGCGAGCCGTCGGTCCTTGCCTTGACCCGTTTTCCAGGCCGCCGATATGGTGCAAGCCGGCTTGCAGGAGCCGGGACGCCGCCGCCGCTGATGCCGGGCGCGGCGCGAACAGGTTGGGAGTCCAGTTTGGGCGTTGTCACCACCACACTTCCAATACCCGGCGCTGGCCATGACAACGAAGTCGTGTCCGATGCGCTGCAGGCGCTGGTGACGCTCGTCGGGCCCGACTTGCAGGCGTGCAACCGCGCCATCGTCGCCCGGATGGACAGCCCGGTGGCATTGATCCCGCAACTGGCTGCCCACATTGTCGCCGCGGGCGGCAAGCGGCTCCGCCCCCTGCTGACGCTCGCGGCTGCGCGTCTATGCGGCTACGCCGGCACGCGCCATGTCCACCTGGCTGCCTGTGTCGAGTTCATCCACACCGCGACCCTGCTGCATGACGACGTGGTGGACGAGTCCCTGCTACGCCGCGGCCTGAGCAGCGCCAATGCCGTGTTCGGCAACAAGGCGTCCGTACTGGTAGGCGATTTCCTATTTGCCCGAAGCTTCCAGCTCATGGTCGAGGATGGCTCCCTGAAGGTGCTGGGCATCTTGTCCCACGCCGCCGCGACTATCGCAGAGGGCGAGGTGCTGCAGCTCGTCACGCAGAACGACCTGTCCACCTCGGAGGAGCGATATCTCGACGTGGTGCGCGGTAAGACTGCCGCCCTGTTCGCCGCGGCGTGCCAGGTTGGTGCTGTCGTCGCTGACCGCCCTCCAGGGGAAGAACAAGCGTTGCGCGACTACGGCATGAACCTTGGCATCGCCTTCCAGCTCGTGGACGACGCACTGGATTATGCGGCCGACCAGGTGACGCTCGGCAAGACTGTGGGGGACGACTTTCGCGAGGGTAAGATCACTCTTCCGGTCCTGGCCGCTTACCAGGCCGCCGATGAGGAGGAGCGGGCGTTTTGGGTCCGCACCATCGAAACCAGCGACCAGCGCGACTCCGATTTGGAACGGGCTATGCGTCTGATGTCTCAAAGTGGCGCAATCAAGACGACGCTCGACGATGCTGCACGCTTTGCAGCGGCCGCTAAGGAGGCTCTCACGGTTTTCCCCGATAGTCCCATCCGCCGGGCGCTGATAGACGTAGCGGACTACACAGTCAGCCGGGTAAGCTAGGCCGACGAACATCGTGCTGTGCCCGGCAATGGGGCAAGGATAAGTTCCTGCCAGACCTCGGGATCGAAGTGCTATTTGCCGAACTGTATGACGACATTGGCCCTCCGGAAACCGAGCCTGACGAGGTATGCTGACCGACTCAGGCTGCCGCCAATCCCTCCCGACGCATCTGCGTCGTCAGTTCATCCAATGCGGCACTGACCCGGTCCAGCATTTCGCTAATCTCAGCCTCCGTGATGATCAACGGTGGGCTGAACGCCAGGCTGTCGCCGGGCAGGCCGCGGGCAATCACGCCATGCGCCTCGCACAACTTGGTCAGGCGGGCGGCTATCTTGCGCTTGGGATCGAAGTTGCGGCGGGTTTCCTTGTCCTCAACGAATTCAACCGCGGCGATCAGGCCGACGCCGCGGACCTCACCTACCAGTTCATGCCCGGCAAAGCGGCGACGCAGTTCGGATTGCATATACGGTCCAACTGTTCGCACATGGTCCACCAAGTTGATCTCGTCATAGATCTTCAATGCCTCGACCGCGACGGCTGCCGGAACGGGATGGCCGCTGTAAGTGTAGCCGTGGCCGAAGGTGCCGATCTCAGCGCTTTCCCGCGCCAAGGCCTGGAACACCCGCTCCGTCACCATGACGGCGGAAATCGGCAGGTAGGCGGCTGACAGTGCCTTGGCACAGGTCAGGATATCCGGCTCCACGCCGACGGTCTGGCTGCCCCAATAGTTGCCGGTACGGCCAAAGCCGCAGATGACCTCGTCCGCCACAAGCAGCACATCGTGACGGCGCAACACGGCCTGTATTTTCTCGAAGTAGCCGCGCGGCGGCACGATGACGCCGCCCGCACCCATGACCGGTTCGGCGAACATCGCCGCCACCGTATCCGGTCCCTCGGCGACGATCAGCTTGTCCAGTTCCTCCGCACAGCGGGTGGCAAACGCATCCTCGGATTCACCGGGCAACCCCTGATGATAGTAGTGGGGCGTCATCGTATGAATGAAACCCGGCAATGGCAGGTCGAAGCTGCGGTGGTTATAGGGAAGCCCGGTCAGGGATGCGGAGGCGACTGTGACACCGTGATAGCCCTTGATCCGGCCGATCAACTTCTTCTTCAGCGGGCGCCCTAAGGCATTGTTGTAATACCAGATCATCTTCACGGCGGAGTCGTTGGCCTCAGAGCCCGAGTTGGCCAGGAATACCTTGCTCATCGGTACCGGCGCCCTGGCAATCAGCATCTCGGACAAGTCAATCAACGGAGTATGCGACTTGGCTGTAAAGGCATGATAAAACGGCAAGATACGCATCTGGTCATAGGCGGCGCGGGCGAGCCGTTCGTTGCTGAACCCAAGGCTCGCGCACCACAGCCCGGCGACACTCTCGATATAGTCCCGTCCGGAGTCGTCCCATACGCGGACGCCTTCGCCGTGGGTGATAATCATGGGGCCGTTGGTCTGATGCGCCGTCAGATCGGTGTATGGATGCAGCGCGTGCGCAACGTCCCGGGCTGCGGGGGAATTTGGACGGAGCGCGGTGGGGAGCGGGGTCATGATAAGCCTGCACGAAAGGTATCCCAGGAGACTACCGTGACCGGCCCTGATAGTGGAACCCAAATCGGCTTCAGGCCCTAGACGGCGCCATTATCCTCGTCTTGCGGCAGCAACTGCAGCAACTCTTCGGGCAACGCTTCGCTTTCGGCCGCGCCGAATTCGTGCGTCAACACTCCACGCAGCCAAACGTCGAGGGCCGTCTGGTGTTCGGTCCGCATGGTTATCTCCGCCAGGGCAATGCTCAGTGCCATTGTGCTGCAATGCCACACATGCCCGTAGGTTCCCCTACATGGCAGACATACGTACGTTGCCGGCGGTTTGTGGCGCTGAAGCTACCCTCGTATGGAGGATGCTACCAGACGGGCCAAATGACGTCCCAGGCAGGCGTGCAGTGTGACCACGGCCTTTTCCCGGTCGGACCGCGCCGTGCGCTCCAGGTCTATGCCGCCATCGTTGGCCCAGCCGCGCATCAGGTCGAAACGACGGAACAGCATTACCCCGGGCATGGCAGACACCTGCTGCAACGCTTGAAAATAGGGATCGAGGTTGGAATTGGTCTGTAGAAACCGGCTATACTGCGGGTCCACCAAGACCAGGTCAGCGCCTGCATCCTGCACCGCCTGAGCGCCTTCCGATAGGGTTTGACCGAACTCTCCTGGCGGCAAATTACGTACGGCCTCAACGGTGCCGGTTTGCCAGATCACCAAATTATAATGCTTGGCGGCTAATTCCTTGTGCAGCAGCTCCAGCATCTCGGACGCCAGCAGGCCGCGGCCGCCGCGCACCGTCACGTCCACGGTCAGGCCGGGTACCAGGGTGCGGAGCTGCTTGGCCATCTGCAGCGGGAACGCCTGCTCGGACGGCGGCTGGGTCAGCGCCGCGTTAGTAGGAGCGACTGGGTTGACGACGGAGCCGAACGACTGGCTGGTGATGGTACCCGGCGCCAGGCTTGCCTCGGGACCGAACATCGTCGCCGAGCCGACAGCCAGCACGTCCAAACGCTTGGCCGTTTTCAACTGTTCGCCGACATGAGCCAGGTCCCCGGCCACACCAACTCCCTCGTCGGCAAAAGGACAGGGATTAGCCGGGATGGCTGCCCATCCAGGCTGCGGCAGCAGCAAGGGGCCAACGGCGAGCGCGAGTCGAACCAACGTTCTCATCATGTCACCTGTGCGTTACCAGCACGTGGGGTCTCGGGCAAGTCCGGCCGCACCAGCCGGCCCTTATTCTTGTACCAGGCCGCCAATGCTCCGACGCCGAACAGCCCCATCGTGCCCAGCAGGTTGACAACGGCCATCACTACCCAGCCGTCCATCTCCTCCATTGCGAGCCGTGCCAGGAAGGACAGGAAGATGCCGACGCAGAACACCGGCAACGAGTGCTGGCCGCAAACGACGAAGGGACGTGCCCAGGCGGAGTGCAGCCACGCCGCATCCTTTTGCACCGTGCGCGACACCAGCCAGGCTAGCGCCAGGATGGACAGCAGCCGCATGGGATGCAGGCCTTCCTTGTCCACCGAGATCAGGGCACGCGCGGCGGTGGCGAGTACCCGCGCCTCGACGTCCGGGTAGGGCCACACTGCCCACAGCAGAACCAATCCAACAACCAGGATGACAAGCGCTAAAATGTCCAGCACCCACGGCGATACGCGCGGCCGTGGCGGCGCGTAGGCCAGGATGGCACCGATGACGAACAGGAACTGCCAGGCAATTGGGTTGAAGTACCAGCCGCCGCCGGTCCAGGACGGGAAATTGATGCCCGTCGTCCGCATCACGACGTAAACGCCGGCAGACAGCAGGAACAGCAGCAGGGGCCGGCGCAGCAACGGCAGCAGGAATGCGAACCAAGTCAGCAACGCCACATACATCGGCAGTATGTTGAGGTAGGCCGGCTGGAAGCTCAGCTTCAACGCTTCCAGCATGGCGCGATACGGCGCCTCCGCCAGCACATCCAGATGGATCTCGTCCAGGTATTCCGACCGGTCGAGCGCATTGGCGGAATAGGATACCTGGGCGCTGAACACCACGAACAGGAAGATGTGCGCGATATACAACGTCCACGCCCGCTTCATCACGTCTGCGCCGGCGAATAGCCAACCGTGCTTGTCCATGCTGCGCCCATAAGCCAGCCCGGCGGCATACCCCGCCAGTAGCACGAAGATCTCGGTCGCATCGCACAACGCGAAGTTCCGCAGGCTGAACTGCGCGACCCAGTTAGCCGGGATGTGGTCCACGAAAATCCACCAGAGGGCGATCCCGCGGAACAGGTCAATCCGCAGGTCACGGTGTTGGTGGATTTGGACCATGCAGCCTCCGGCACCGCGGTCGAACCGGCGCGCATGGCTGAAATAGGAAGGCAAGGGTAGGTTGACACCCTGTGCCATGCCCACCCCGTGTTGCAAAGTGCTACGCACCAAGCAGGCTAGCTGCGATGCCTTCCACATCCTCGCTGGCCCCGCAGTTGGGGTGGCGGGTCAGCAATGGAGCCTGCCGCCGTATGGCGTCGCTGACATGAGAGTCTCGGCGCACATACCCCGCCAGCGCTGGCGCGCGGCCCAGGAAGGCGATACAGGCCCGCCCCAGGGTTGCCGCCGTACGCTCCCCGGCAGCAGGGCTGGTGACTTGGTTTATGACCAGCCGTGCGTCGCCGCCGGGCCGGTCGGCGGCGTGCAGCTTGAGCGTGGCATAGGCGTCCGTCAGGCTCGTCGGCTCCTCCGTCGTGACCACCAGGAGCGTATCTGCCCAGGCCGACATGCGCCGGACCGCACGGTCCAGGCCGGCACCGAGATCCAGCAGCACGTTGTCATAGCCGGCAGCGATGGTCGCCAACGCCTCTAGCAGCCGCTCGACCCCCGCGGCGTCCAGGGCGGACAGCGCGCCCGAGCCGCTGCTGCCGGCCAGTATGTCGAAGCCGCCCGGCGCGAACCGCTCGACCGCCTGCGCCATCGTCACGGTTCCAGCAGCGACGGCTCCCAGGTCGTGCCGGGGAGTAAGGCCCAGCTGGATGTCTATGTTGGCCAGTCCCAGGTCGGCGTCGAACAACAGCACCCGCCGACCGCGGCGAGCCAAGGCATGGGCCAGCGTGGTGGCGAACCAGGTCTTGCCGACGCCGCCCTTGCCGGATGCAACTGCGACGGTCCGTCCTAGCGGCGGCGGGCGGGCCGGGATGGCAAGGCAGGGGCGGATGGCGGCTTGGATCGTCATGCGGCATTCCGGAAGTGTTGGGGATAGCCCGGCGCGGCCATCAGCCGCTCCGCAAGGACGGCCGGGGTCAGGAGGCGCAGGCCGTCCGCAGCGCCGGGGCCGACTCCGGCCTCCGTCAGCATGTGCCCGGCTTCGGCGGCAGTCAGGATGCCGCCCAGCCGCCGGGCCAGGTCCAGCCGGGTCGGCACCAGCAGCGTCGTGCCTGCCTCCGCGAAGGCGCCGGCCAGGTCCGCCGACTCGGCCGGGTCTAAGCCGGCCGGCAGCACCAGCACCAGCGTCGCACCGGCAGCGCCGGCCAGCCCGGCCAGTTCTTCTCGTTCATGCGGATCAAAGGGATCGAGGCCGGCAGAGTCGATCAGCGCTGGCGCTCCGCGCTCTCGCCGGGCCAGGGCGCGGGACAGGGCCACAGGCTCGTCCGCGACCAGCAACGGCAGGCCGAGCACGCGAGTGAAGGCAGCCAACTGCTCGGCAGCGCCGGCCCGGCGGCCATCGGCAGTAACCACCAGCGGCGGGGTGCCTGCCAGGGTCAGGCGGGTTGCCAGGCGGGCGGTGGTCAGGGTCTTGCCAGCACCGGGCGGACCGGTCACCAGCAGCGGCGGAGCACCGGTGCCGAGCGGCAAGGTGCCGAAGCGGAGGGTAGCTGCCAACGTGTCTTCCAACGGACCTGCGTCCAGCCGTCCTTGCAGGTCGGGCGGCACGCCGTGCCAGGCCAGGCGGGATAGGGTCAGCGGAACAACGGGCGCGGGCGGGGCTGCCGGTGGGGCGGCGTCTCCTTCCAGCGCCGCCGTGACCTCCACGCCATCCTGCACGCGGCGGGTGGACAGGATCAGCGCATCGGCGCCCAGCTCCCGCCGCACTAGCGTGATGGCCGCATTCACCGTGGGTGCTCGGAAGAGCTTGAGGCGCATGGGAGCAGGATAAGGGACGGCGCTTAGTAAGCGGTTAATTTCGCCGCGTCTTCTCCGTTTTCAGGAGGCAGGGAACAGGTAGGTATTCTAGGTCCAGTACAACACTCGCGCCATCGGCAGCCGCTCGGCAATGCTGCGCTCCAAGTGGGCACGCAGGTCGCGCATCACCTCGCGCGTGAACACCCATTTGGTCGAGCCGAACTTAGTTGTCTTCCGGCTGCGCTGCTCTTCGTCCATCTCCAGGCTGCTGCCGGGATACCAGCCCTGCAAAACCTCCTTCGACCCCGGCGTGAAGCGGTGGGTGATCAGCTCCGCCGTCAGGTCCAGATCGGGCACGCCGGCCACTGCTGCCGCCGCATCGGCGATCAGCCGGTCATAGCCGTCCCGCCAGTCCAGCACCGGCATGATCGGCGCGATCGTCAGCCCGACCGGGTAGCCCGCCATCGCCACCTGCCGCAACGCGGCCAGGCGCTGCGCCATGCGGGCCGTGCCGCCCTCATACCGCTCGGCGCTGCGGGCGTTGACGGAGAAGCGGATGCGGGTCCGCCGGTTATGGGCGATGTCCAGCAACGGGCCAACGCCATCGAACTTGGTGGTGAAGCGAAGCTGCACCGGGGCGTTCCACCGGCCGAAGTGCCTGACGCAGGCCTCCAGGGACCCCGTCAGGTGCTCGATCCCCAGCGGGTCCGTGTAGCATCCGGCCTCGAACGTCGTGCCCTCTGCCTGGCGCGCGGCCTGGCGGGAGGTGATGCTCCCCTGGCCGACCGCGGCAGCCAAGCCGTCCAGGATCTCCGGCAGGTTGGCGTAGGCGCGCGTGATCGGCGGCCCGGCCAACGATCCCGCGAGGTAGCAGTATTGGCAATGCGCCGGGCATCCCTCGGCCAAGTCGAACCGCCAGTCGGCGCTGGGCGGGATCGGCTGCAGCTTGCGCTTGCTGGGCGACGCGGTGATGACGGCGAGCGTGGCCTTGGCGTCCGCATACTTCGGCGGCAGCCCGGTCAGCCGGTCCGCTGTCAGCCGGACCACCTCTGCGCCCAGCGCGGCGGCGCGCGACACGATGGCGTCGCCGTGCTCCCATTGCAGGGCGGATGGCGTGACCAGGACGCGCTTGGGCGCCCATAGGCGGAACGGGGCAGGCTGTTGCTGAGCTTCGGACATCACCAGCAGAAGATGGGCATTCCGCTGGAGTTCGCCACCATCGGCTAGAGCGTGCCCACCGTCCGGATGCGCGCACGTGGGAAGATTTCTGCCTGGGACAGCACCGGCGTCGCCGGCCGCAGCCGCTCCACGATGGCGCGAACGTGCGAACGTATGCCGCTGGAGCACAGCAGCACCGGCGCTTCACCAGCGCCCACCGCGGCCTCGAACACCACCCGGAAGCGCTGCATGAAGTCGCCCAGGCGCGACGGGGCGATGGCGAGCTGCCGGTCCTCCGGCGGGCCGACCAGAGCGTCGGCGAAGGCCGCCTCCCACTCCGGGGACAGCGTCACCAGCGGGATGTAGCCGGCGGGGCCGAGATGGCTGTCGCTGATCTGCCGGGCCAGGCGGGTGCGGACATGGGCGGTGATGGCGGCAGTGGCGCGCAAGCCGCCGGCGGTGGCTTCGCCGATGCCCTCCAGGATGGTCGGCAGGTCGCGCAGCGACACGCGCTCAGCCAGCAGCATCTGCAGCACGCGCTGGATGCTGCCGATCGAAAGCTGCGAGGGCACCAGGTCCGACACCAGCCGCTGCTGCTCCCCCGGCAGGTCCGGGATGCCGCCGGCCGGGTCCATCGCCAGCAGCATGGCCGGGCGGAGCTCGCCCTTCGCGGCCTCCACCTCCTTGATCCGGACCGAATACTGGTCCGCACCCAAAGCCATGTTGTCCTGGATGCGTACGGGCGGCAGCACGAAGCCCATCTCCATCGCAATGGACCGGCGCAGCGCCTTGATCTGCTCGGTCAGCCGCGGCGTGTCGCCGCCGGCCAGGATCAGCAACCCGAACCCGAGTTCCAGCCGGATGCTGTCAATGCGCAGGGCATCGGTGATCGGCGCCTCCGTGGGCACCGCCGGGGCGTCCTCCGCCGCCGTCGCGGGCGGGTGCTTCCAGCGCATCCAAGCGCCGCCGCAGGCCAGGGCGGCCAAGGCAAGGAAGGGGAAGGCCGGCAAGCCCGGCATCAGCGCCAGCACCGCAGCGGCGCCGCCGGCCAGCGCCAGCGGCTTTGGGCCGCCGCCCAACTGGCGCATCAGGGCGGCATCCGCCGGCCCCTCCACACCGCCCTTGGTCACGACGATGCCGGCCGCGGTCGAGACCAGCAGCGCCGGGATCTGCGACACCAGCCCGTCGCCGACCGTCAGCGTCGTGAAGGTCGCCGCAGCGTCGCTGAACGCCATCCCATGCCGCAGCAGCCCGATGGCGAGGCCGCCGATGATGTTGATGATGGTGATCAGCAGGCCGGCAATCGCATCGCCGCGCACGAACTTCGCGGCGCCGTCCATGGCGCCGTAGAAGCCGCTCTCCTCCTCCAGCTCCCGCCGGCGCAGCTTCGCCTTGGCCTCGTTGATCAGGCCCGACGACAAGTCGGCGTCAATCGCCATCTGCTTGCCCGGCATGGCGTCCAGGCTGAACCGCGCCGCGACCTCGGCGATGCGGCCCGATCCCTTGGTGATGACCATGAAGTTCACGACCAGCAGGATCGCGAACAGGATCACGCCGATCACGACGTCTCCGCCCATCAGGAAGCCGCCGAACGCCTGCACGACGTGGCCCGCCGCCGATGCGCCCTCGTTGCCGTGCGACAGGATCAGCCGCGTGGTGGCGACGTTCAGCGACAAGCGCAGCAAGGTCGTCAGCAGCAGCAGCGTCGGGAAGCTGGTGAAGTCCAGCGGACGCTGCAGGAACATCGCCACCATCAGCACCAGCACCGATAAGGTCAGCGACACCGCCAGCCCCATGTCCAGCAGCACCGACGGCAGCGGCACCACCAGCACTGCCAGCAGTGCCACCATGCCCAGCGCCAGGCCCACGTCCGTGCCGGGGATGAAGCCGCGCGCCTGGTCGCGCAGCTTGAGCAGTCCGGGGCTGAGCGTCACGGCGCTAGGCCATCTGCATCGCATGGGGCGGCGTCACTGCCGCGCCCGATTGCGCGTAGTCCCGCAGCTTGTTCCGCAGCGCACGTATGCTGATGCCCAGGATGGTCGCGGCGTGCGTCCGGTTGCCCAGGGTATGGCTGAGCGTTTCCAGGATCAGGTCGCGCTCCACATCGTCCATCGTCCGGCCCACCAGCCCGGCTATGCCGCCCGCACCCTCCGCTGGCCTGACGGGGGCGCCGCCCGGGGTGGGCGCAAGCTCGATGGCCTCCGCGCCGATCTCGGCGCCATTGGATAGCAGCACCGCACGGTGGACCGTGTTCTCCAACTCGCGGACGTTGCCGCGCCAGCCATGCGCCAGCAGCCGCGTATGGGCGGCGGCCGACAACGGGCGCAGCGGCAGTCCGTTCACGTCGGCGTAGCGCCGGGCGTAGTAATCCGCCAGCACCGCAACGTCGCCGGGCCGCTCCCGCAGGGAGGGAATGCGCAGGCTGACCACGTTCAGCCGGAAGTACAGGTCGTCCCGGAATCGGCCGGCCGTGACCTCTGCCGGCAAATCCCGGTTGCTGGTCGCCAGGATACGTACGTTGACCCGTACCGGCGCGCTGCCGCCCAGCCGGTCAATCTCCCGCTCCTGGATTACCCGCAGCAGCTTGGCCTGCAGGCGCACGTCCATTTCGCTGACCTCGTCCAGCAGCAGCGTGCCGCCGTCGGCTGACTCGAACTTGCCGATGCGGCGGGCGACGGCGCCGCTGAACGCGCCGCGCTCATGCCCGAACATCTCGGATTCCAGCAGGTTCTCGGGGATCGCCGCACAGTTCAGCGCGATGAACGGCCCGGCGGCGCGACGGCTGCGGCGATGGATGTGCCGGGCCAGCACCTCCTTGCCGGTGCCGCTTTCGCCGGTGATCAGGATGCTGGCCTCGCTCGCCGCCACCTGCTCGGCCCGGCGGATTGCGGCGAGCATCGCCGGGTCGCGCGCAACCATCGCGTGGGTTTCACCGGACGCGGCCTCCAGGATGGCGGCGATCAGGTCGGGGTCGGGCGGCAGCGGCAGGAACTCGCGCGCACCGTCCTGGATGGCGCGCACCGCAGCCGGGGCATCGGCGTCCGTGCCGCAGGCGACGATGGGGACGCTGAACCGCTCCGCCTCCATCGCTCGCAGCAGTGCCGCGATGTCGTGCGGCAGCTCCACCAGCAGCAGGTCCACCCGGGCGTCGGCGCGCAACTGCGCCAGGGCGGAGCGGTCGTTGTCCGCCTGGTGCAGCTTCGCACCGTGCGCCTGTGCGATGCGGGCGGCCTTGCCCAGCTCTCCGCCCAGGGATCCGACAATCAGAACGTGCATGAACCGTGTCCTCCCTATCCCGCCCGGTCGCCCTTGATGATCTCGGTCATCGTCACGCCCAGCCGGGTTTCGTCCACCATCACGACCTCACCGCGGGCGACGAGGCGGTTGTTGACATAGATATCAATGGCTTCACCCAGCTTGCGGTCCAGCTCGACCACCGCGCCGCGTCCCAGCTTGAGCAGTTGGCTGACCTGCATGGTCGCCTTGCCCAGCACGGCGCTGACGGTGACGGGGATGTCGTAAACCGCCTCCAGGTTCCGCGGCGCCCGTAGCGCCTGGTCGGGTTGGCTGGTCTCGGCGAGGTCGGTCAGTTCGAGGTTACTGGACATCGGCATGGCTCCTGTTGTGGGCGGCATCGTGTGCTGAGGTTCGTCTGGTCAAGCCGTCGCTGTGGGCGGCATGGGGTGGCGGCGGGTGGTGTCCCAGGATTTGGACCGCGTCTTCGCCGCGCTCCTCGGGGTAACGGCGGCGGTCGTTGCGGGGAGTCGCCGGCGCGGGTTCGGCGTCAACGAGTCCCAGCTCGGCCAGCGCCGCCACCATCGCCGCATGGATTGCGGCCTCGTCGCGCACCAGCGAGCCATTGGCCCAGGCCACACGCGCATCGCCCGGCACCAGGCCAGGCGCGGCCGTCACACTCACCCGCGTCGCCAGGTCGTCGTCGCCCAGCAGGTCTGCGCGCACCCGGTCCGCAATGGCCGGGCTGACGCGCACGGTGATGTGCGGCTCCCGTTGCAGGGACGGCATCAAATGATCCAGCAGCCGCCGCACCTCCGCTTCGCCATGCCCGGCGCAGTAGGCCGGCAGCAGCCCCGCGGCCATCGTCAGGATGACCCGCACGGTCCCGTCCGCCGCGGCTTCCGCCAGGACCCGGCCTTCCGCCTGCGCAGCCGTCAGCTCCGTGGCGATGGCGCTCAGGGCCAGGGTGCGGGCATGGGCGTCGGATTGCTCCCACTCCGCACGGGCGCGGGCCACCGCGGCCTCGGCGGCGATCTGCCGGGCCATCTCCATCTCGCCGGACGAGAAGGTGGGCTCGACCAGCTCGGGCTCCGGTTCCGGCTCGGGCGGAGGTGGCTGCGCCGGGCTGTCGAAGTCCTCGGCATACAGGATGCCGGCGCGGTCGGGCGTGTGCAGCAGGGGATCGCGCGGGGGCGCTTCGCGGAGCAGGGTCATGACCTACGACACCATCTCGTCGTTCTTGCCTTCGCTGATCTCGATGAGCCCCTGCGCCGCCAGGTCCTTGGCCATGGCAACGATGCTGGCCTGGGCCTCGTCCACGTCGCGCAGCTTCACCGGGCCGAGCATCTCGATGTCTTCCCGCAGCATCTTGCCCGCCCGCTCCGACAGGTTGCCGAAGAACAGCTCCCGCAGCCCGTCCGAAGCGCCCTTCAGCGCCATCGGCAGCTTGTCCTTCTCCACCGAGCGCAGCAGGATCTGCACGTTGGCCGGCGTCAGCCGCCGCAGGTCGTCGAAGGTGAACATCAGCGACTTGATCCGGTCCGCCGCGTCCCGGTTGCGCTCCTCGAGCGCTGCCACGAACCGCGACTCCGTTTGCCGGTCCAGGCTGTTGAAGATGTCGGCCATCATCTCGTGGCTGTCGCGGCGCGTGGTGCTGGCCAGCGTCAGCATGAACTCGCTGCGCAGGGTCTGCTCCACACCGTTCAGCACGTCCCGCTGCACGCTTTCCATGCGGAGCATGCGCATGATGACCTCGATGCCGAAGCTGTCCGGCAGCAGCGTCAGCACCCGCCCGGCATGGTCCGGCTTGATCTTGCTCAGCACTACCGCGACGGTTTGCGGGTATTCGTTCTTCAGGTAGTTGGCCAGCACCGCCTCGTTCACGTTGCCCAGCTTGTCCCACATCGTCCGGCCGGCCGGGCCGCGTATCTCCTCCAGGATCTGCATCGCGCGGTCGGGCGGCAGGGCGGCCATCAGCAGCCGCTCCGTGCTTTCCATGCTGCCGATCACGTTGCCCTGCTGGCCCAGCTCCTCGGTGAACTCGGCGCAAACCTGCTCGATCACGGCAGCCTTCACCGAGCCAAGGCTGGCCATGATGGTGGACAGCTCGCGTATCTCGTCCTCTTCCATCATGGCGATCAGGCGGGCGCTCTGCTCCTCGCCCAAGGCAAGCATGAGAACCGCCGCCTTCTGCTTGCCGGTGATGCTCCGGATCGAGTTCAAGGACGCCATCTACTCACTCTCCTCAACGAACCAGTTCCGCAGCAGCGCCAGGCTTTCCTGTGGGTGGCTGTCCACCAGGGCCGAGATCTTCCGGACGGACGACGCCCGCAGCGCCCCCTCCACGTTGGCCAGCATCATCAATTCCTCCCCGCCGGGGCCGGACAGCGCCGCCGCGTTGCCGCCGGGGCCGGATACCGTGCCGGCCAGCCCGCCAGCCGAGACGCCACCCGCAACCAGGTCGCCCTCCCCACCGCCGGCAAGCCCCGCCGTCATCGCCCCGGCCGCGCCGGCGCCAGCCAGCAGCCCCGCCGGCTGCAGGCTGAGGCGGAGGATCACGGGCCGCACGACGAACAGGAGGGACAGCAGCACTGCCAGCGTCACCATCCCCGTTTCTGACAGGCGCATCCAATCGGCCTTGGTCAGCTGCAGCCAAGGGGCGGGCAGCAGCGGGTCCTGCCCGTCGTCGGACCCGGCAAAGCGCATGGACACCACTTCCACCCGGTCGCCGCGCGCTTCGGTGAAGCCGATGGCGCTGCGGACCAGGGTGGCAATCTGCGCCAGCTCTACCGTGCTGCGCGGCGCCCAGGCCGGCGTGCCGTCAGGGCCGCGCGTCACCGCGCCGTCCACCATCACGGCCAGGCTGATCCGCTTGAGCTGCGGCTGCTCCCGCACCAGGGTCCGCACGGTCTTGCTGATCTCGTAGTTAGTCGTTTCTTCCTGCCGCTGCTCCTGCGTGCCGGACGGGTTGGCGCCAGCGTCGGCATTCGGCAGGTTGTTGGCCACCGAAGTGTTGGTTGCCGCCTCGGTCGTCTTGCTGCTGTTGGTGTTGTTCTGCTGGCTGCGCACCACCTGGCCGTCCGGGTCGTACTTTTCCTGGGTTTCGCGCACCTGGTCGAAGTCCATGTCCATCGTCGCCTCGGCGCGCACCCGGCCGGGCCCGACCGAGCGCTCCAGCATCTCCTCCACGGCGCGGGCCAGGCGCAGCTCGCCGGCGTGCTTCAGCTCATCGGCCGATTGCGCCGTCGCCGCCGGTCCCGTGGGTTGCCCGGCGCGGGCCAGCAGGTTGCCGCGGCTGTCCACGATCGCGATGTTCTGCGGGCGCAGGCCCGGCACGGCCGCCGCGATCAGGTTCAGCACGGCCTGGGTGCCCTCGCGGTCCAGCCGGGCGGCGCCGGACATTGTCAGCACCACGCTGGCCTGCGCTTCCTGCTTGTCGCGGGCGAACGGCTCCCGCCGGGGCAGTACCAGGTGGACGCGGGCAGCGCGCACGCCCTGCAGGCTGCGTATGGTCCGCGCCAGCTCCCCTTCCATCGCACGGGTCTGGTTGATGTTCTGCTGGAAGCCGGTCGCCGTCAGCGCGTCGCCGCGGTCGAAGATCTCGTAGCCGATGCTGCCGCCGGACGGCAAACCCTCCTTGGCCAGCAGCAGCCGGGCGCGGGCGACCTGGTCGGCGGGGACCAGGATGCGGCTGCCACCGGCGTCGGTTTGGTGGGGGATATGGGCGCGGTCCAACTGGTCCACGACCTGTCCGGCCTCACGCAGTTCGAGGTCCGCATACAGCAGCGCCATCGGCGCATCGCCGCCGCGCATCCCCAGCCAGCCCAGCAAACCGAGCAACACCAGCGCCACCGCCGCCATTGCGCCCAGCCGCACCGGACCCAAGCCGCGCAGCCCCGCGAGGAGCGCGCTCATTTCCGAACCTCAGCGTTTTGCCGATATGCCATACCGGCACGATGCGCCCGGATGCTTACCGGGAGGTTAATAACCCGGCAAAACCTGCCGGGTCGGCGGAAACTGCCGCTATGGCGTGCCGCCGACCGACTGCACCTGCGACAGGTCCACCGACAGCCCACCCAACTGCACAGCCAGCGCGCCGTTGGTCCGCTGCACGCCGGTGGCGGTGCCGCTGACGGTGAAGGGCACTGCCTGCGTCGCGCCTGCGGCATTCACCGACGTGACCGCCACGCGGTAGGAGCCGTCCGGGAGGGTGCGCCCGGATGAGTCCTTGCCGTCCCAGGCCCAGGTGTTGGACCCGGACGTGCCGCTGACAGTCCCGGTACGCAGCACCGTGCCGGCCTCGTTCGCGACGCTGACCGTGACCTGCTGCGGCGCGGATAGCGTAAAGCCCACCCCGGCCTTGCCACCCTGCAGCGGCAGGTGGTCGGAGGTCGCCTGCACCGACTTGCCCATCATCCCCGAGGCTTGCAGCAAGGAGCCGCCCTGCGTCGCTTGGATCAGCGAGGTCAGACTGGTGTTGGTGTTGATCTGCTGCTCGACAGAGGAGAACTGCACGAGCTGGCTGGTGAAGGCGTTGGTGTCCATCGGGCTGGTCGGGTCCTGGTGCTGCAGCTGCGTCATCAGCAGCTTCAGGAAATCATTGAAGTTGCCCGACAGCTTGGACAGGGCGCCGCCCGAAGCGGGGGTGGCGGCGGTCGGGCTGGCGCTGCTGGCGGCGAGGGCAGTGGTCACGGTGCTCATGGCGGTGCTCCTGGTCAGGCGGTGATGTCCACGCCGGCCCGGAGGTCCTGCGGGGAGCGAAATGCGGGGTGGGGCAGGGGGACGCCCGGTTCAGCGCCGCGAACGGGAGGGCCGGACCAGGCTGGCGGCTGGCCGCGTCCGCTGCCCGCCTGCGAGCCGCCGCCAGGGTTGTTCATGCTGCTGCCCAAGTTGCCGCCGGCAAGCCCTGACGGGATCGCCGAAGTGGGTGCCGGATCGCGGGCGGGGTCGGGAGAGCCGACCTGAAAGTGCAGCGTCCGGCCTTCTGCCGGCACCCCGGCCAGGTCCAGCGCGCGGTGCAGCGCGGGCTGGTCGCGCATCAGCAGCTGCAGGGTTTCCGGCCGCTCGGCCACAAGCTCGATCCGCGAGAGTCCGTCGGGCTGGCGCAGGATGCCGACCTGCACGCGGCCAAGCTCGGCAGGGTCCAGCCGGACGATCACGTGGCTCGGCCCCGTGGCCGAAGCCGCCGCCGCGAAGGCCGGGCGGAGCTGGTCCGGCGCCAGCAGCGAAGGAGCCGCATGCATCGGGCTGACGGCCTGGCTCAGGGCCGGCGCCGTTGTCCCCGGCGTCCCCGTCCCTGGCGACGAGGCCTCCGCCGGCATGGCTGGCATCAAAAAGGCAGGCCCCCCAGCCGGGCTGGCCAGGTCTCCGGCAGCCTGGGACGTGGCGCCTTCGGCTGCGCCCGGCGCATGCTCGGCGGCCCCGGCGCCGGACGGTTCCGTTTGCGCGCTGCCTGCCGGCACGGGAGCCTTGGGGACTGCAGTTGCCAAGCGTGGGCCGCCAGGCGGGAGCGTGCCGGAGGCGTCGTCCCGCTGCGCCTGAGCCGCGCCGTCCGCCGGCGTTGGGCTGCTTGCACCGGGGATGCCGGGCTGTGCAGCGCCCGAAGCCGTGATGCCGCGGGGCATGGCGACCTGCACGCCCTTGACCGGGAATGTTGCGTCCTGATCGGCAGGCCTGGCATCCGGGTCCGCTGGAGGCTGCGGCCCGCCACCTCGCACGCCGCCGCTGGCTGCAGCCGCTCCGGCGAGGCCCGTGGTGGCGGGAGAAGGTGCGGCATTGGGGATGACGCCGGCGATGGGCTGCCCTGCCTGCTGTCCAGCGGCGGCATCGGACGCCAGAACGCCCGGGCCGGCGGGTCCCGCCGGCCCGTATCCGGCGGCTTGCGTGGGTGCTGCATCCATCGTTGGGACGTCGGCTCCTTCGCCGAACGCTGCCGCCGCTCCGGGCTGCGGCACGCCTCCCGGGAGCACGGCGTGACCGGACCAGTTCAGCCCGGCCAGGCCGGACGTCCCAGGCAGGGGCGCCGGTCCGGCGAGGGCAGCGTCGTCCGCCCTGCCTGCCGCGCGTTCAGAAGCCAGCGTGTCCTCGTCCGCCCGCGGCGCCAGCTTGCCGCCGTCCACCTTTGCCGCCGGGGCCGGCTTGCCTGGCACGGCGCCCGGCGCCGGACCCGGCGGAACGGCGACGCCGGGCGGAAGCGGGCCTGTGGGCGCCGGGCCGGGCAGGGATGGGCCTGGCAAAGAAGGGGCGTGTGCGGGCGGGGCCGACGCGCTGCTCCCCACCGTAGCTTGCGGCTGTCCCGCAGCGGTCGGCGCACCTGTCTGACCACCCCCAGCAGCGGCGAACACGCCCGCGAAATCCTGCCCGGCGCCGGCCAGCGCACCCCGTGGCGCGCCGCCGCCCGGGGCGGAGCGGTGAATGGGGAAGGGGTCTGCGGCAGGGCCTGATGCGGAGGTCGTCATGCCATGAGCATCAGCAAACCGCGGGCCAGCCGCCGTGCCCCTTGTTGCCGGGCCTACAGGGCATTGCACCCGGCAGGTTCTGCCGGTCCTAAGCTGCCGGGCCAGCCCTTCTGGTTCATGCGTGAGCTAGGCGCAGCAAGGTGCACCGGCCCCCCGCAGCTTGGCACGGTTCCTGCCTATAGCCTCGTAGAACCCCGATGGGGCTTATTTTGAAGGAGGCATTTAATGTCGCTGTTCGGCGCCATGAGCACCGCGATCAGCGGGTTGTCCGCCCAATCCGCCGCGTTCGGCAACATCGGCGACAATGTCGCCAACAGCCAGACCATCGGTTTCAAGCGGGTGGACACCAGCTTTGAGGACTACCTGACCAGCAGCACGGCCACCAGCAACCAGTCCGGCTCGGTCGTCGCCCGCCCGGATTACGCCAACAGCGTGCAGGGCAGCGTGACGCTGACGGACAAGCCGCTGGACCTTGCGATCGCTGGCCAGGGCTTCTTCACCGTCAGCCGCGAGATTTCATCCGCCAACGGCACCGGCACCTTCGCGCCGCAGCAGCAGTATACCCGCGCCGGAGATTTCACGCTGGACCGCGACGGATACCTGGTGAACAGCGCCGGCGGCGTGCTGAATGGCTGGCTGCCAAACGCCAAGGGCGTGCTGGACACCAGCAAGATGGCGCCGATCCAGGTCGGGCAGGCGGCGTTCAGCCCGGTCGCTACGACCCAGGCAACGCTGGTCGCCAACCTGCCGGCCACACCGTCCAGCACGGCGTCGGTCGCCAACCCCTTGCAGGTGTTCGATGCTCTGGGCAACTCGCAAACGCTGCAGCTGACCTGGACGCAGCAACCCGCTGCGACCGCTGGCGCCACATCCAGCACCTGGACGGTAAAGGTCGCGCTGCCCAACGGCACCAGCCTCGGCACGGCGGACGTGTCGTTCGGCACCAACGGGGCGCCTGCGGGCACCATCAGCGACGTGAATAACATCGTCCCTGGGACCGCCACAACGCCGCCCGGCGGCACCATCATCGCCGGCAGCACCTATACGGCGGGTTCGCCGGCGACGCTGACCCTCAAGCCCGACTTCGGCTCCGGCCCGCAGGCGATCACGCTCAACCTGGGTTCCTTCGGGCAGGGCAATGGGCTGACGCAGTATGCCGGCACCGACTTCAGCCTGAAAGGGCTGACGCAGGACGGCGCGGCGCCGGGCACCTTCAGCGGCGTGACCACCCGGCAGAATGGGGACATCGTCGCCAACTACGACAACGGGCAAAGCCGCACGGTAGCGCGGGTTCCGCTGACCTTGTTCGCCAATCCCGACGCGCTGCAGCGCCAGGACGGCCAGGCGTTCAGCGCCACACGGGACAGCGGCGGGGCGCGCACCCTCGGATCCGGCAGCAACGGCGCCGGAAACCTGGTGACCCAGTCGGTGGAGGGCAGCAACGTGGACATTGCGGCCGAGTTCAGCAAGCTCATCGTCGCCCAGCGCGCCTACTCTGCCAACACCAAGATGGTCACGACCGCGGACGAGCTGCTGCAGCAGACGCTCGACATGAAGCGGTAGGTAGGAGGCCGGCGCCATGAGCCTGATGGGAGCACTGGGCGCGGCGACGACCGGGCTGGACAGCATTGCCAAGCAGTTGGCGGTGGTGTCGCAGAACGTCGCCAATGCCGGCACTCCCGGCTATGTACGGGAGTCCGCGCCGGTGCAGGACGCCGGGCAGTCCGGCGTTGCGCTGGGCGTCCGCACCGGCTCCGCCGTCCGCAACCTCGACGAAACGCTGCAGAAGCAGCTTTTGGCGTCCTCCGCCGATGTGGCCGGGCAGGGCGTGCGAAGCTCGGCCCTGGCCGGGCTGGACGCGGCATCCGGGACGCCGGGCAGCGGTTACGACCTGCCTGGGCTGCTGGGCAAGTTGCGGGACGGGTTTTCCACCCTGGCAAGCGACCCGGCAAACAGCACCCAGCAGAACCAAGTCATTACCGCCGCTGACGGGCTGGCGCGCGGCGTGAACGCTCTGGGCGCCGCTATTTCCAACGCTCGGCAGGCGGCCCAGGACGGGATCGTGGCGGACGTGACCACCGCCAACGCGGCGCTGCGGAGCGTCGGGGCACTGTCGGACCAGATCATCGCAGCGCAGGCCCGCGGCGTCAGCACCGCCGGGCTGGAGGACGCGCGGGACCAGCAGGTGAGCGTTGTGTCGAACCTGACCGGCGCGCGGTTCCTGCGCCAAGCCAACGGGGACATGCTGGCAGTGGCGCACGGGGTGAGCTTTCCGTTGCGGAGTGCGTCGGGACCCCTGGTGATCCAGCCGGCGGTGCTGGCCCCCAACACCCCGGCCGTCGCCGTGCCGCGCGTCACCATCGCCGGCCAGGACGTGACGGGGTCGCTCACCGGCGGGCGGATCGGCGCCAACCTGGCGTTGCGGGACACGGTGCTCCCGTCGGTGCAGGCCGGCTTGGATGGGGTTGCCGCTGCGGTGGCGTCCGGGTTTGCCGGGGCGGGGCTGCCGCTGTTCACGGACGCCGCCGGCGCCGTGCCGGCAGGGCCGACGGCAGGGTTCGCGCAGGGGATGCAGGTGTCGGCAGCGGTGCGGGGGGCGCCGACGATGCTGCGGGACGGGACCGCGCCGGCCGGGGCGGCAGGCAGCACGGCGCTGATCAACACGGTGCTGGGGAGCGTGCTGGCCAGCGGCGGCGGGTCGGTGGCGGCGCAGGCATCGTCGCTGACGGCGGGCATCGCGCAAAGCGCGGCGCAGGCGTCCTCGACCCTGGATGCCGATACGGCGGCTCAATTATCGCTGCAGACCAGGCTGGCCGCGGACAGCGGAGTGTCGGTGGATAATGAGCTGGCGACGATGGTGCGGCTGCAGGGCGCATATGCCGCCAACGCCAAGGTTTTATCCGCCACGAACACGATGTGGCAGGTCCTGTTGGACAGCGTGAGGTAACATGTCGGGCACAATCAACGGCTATGGCCTGTTGGCGACGCTGTCGCAGGACAGCGCGGCGATCCAGAGCCAATTGTCGGTGGCGACGCAGCAAGTGGCGACCAGCAAGGTGGCTAACACTTATGCCGGGCTGGGCGCCGCAGCGCGGGTGTCCCTGGACCTGCGCCCGCAGATCGCGCACCAGGCGGCGTGGGCGGCGAACATAGACGGCGTGTCGGCGCGGCTGGGCGTGACGCAATCGGCGCTGGCGGCCATCGGCCAGGTCGCCTCGGACTTCTATGCCAAGATGCCCAGCCTGAACGGCCTGACGCCAGGCGCCGGGGCTGCCGTGGCGGCGCAGGCGCGCACGGCGCTGGAGCGGGTGGCGGAGCTGCTGAACAGCAAGGTGGGCGGCACCTACCTGTTCGCCGGGCAGGACACGGCGAATCCGCCAGTGCCGAACACGTTCGCCGCCTCGCTGATCCCGGCGCTGCTGACCGGCACCCCGCCGGCGCCGTTCTCCGCCACCATCGGCACGGCGGTGCCGACGCTGGAGGTCGGGGAAGGGCGGCAGGTGCAGGTGGGCGTGCTGGCCAACGCGAACACGCTCAGTACCTCGGCGGCGCCGACCAGCGGGTCCTACATGCGGGACATCATGAGACGGCCTTGGCCACGCTGGCGACCACCACCGACGGCCCAGGCCTCCCGGCGGTGGCCGCGTCCACGCGGGACCAGTTGGGGTCTGCCATCGCCGCATCGTCGGCGGAGGCCGGGGCGCTGGGCAACATCCAGGCGGGGCTGGTGACACGCAAGTCGCAGCTTGCGGAAACCCAGACGGCGCTGACGGCCCAGGTGTCAGGGGCGGAGGACGTGGATTTGGCGGCAACGCTGACGAAGGTTTCGGCGCTGCAAACGCAGTTGCAGGCGTCTTACAAGCTGATGTCGGAGGTGAAAGGGATGTCGCTGGCGCAGTACCTGTAGCCGCCCGCGCCAGCCCCGGCGGTTACAGCCGCTCCAGGATGCTTACGTAGTTCGCCACCCCGGCCCCACCCATGTTGAACACCCCCGCCACATCCGCCCGCGGCAACTGCATGTCCCCGGCCTGACCCGTAAGCTGCATCGCCGCGATCACGTGCATGGAAACGCCGGTCGCTCCGACCGGGTGCCCCTTGGCCTTCAACCCGCCGCTGCGGTTGACCGGCAGCCGCCCGCCCGCTGCTGTCGTCCCGTCCAGCACCGCCCGCGCCCCTTGGCCCGGCGCAGCCAAGCCCATCGCCTCATAGGCCAGCAGCTCCGCAATGGTGAAGCAGTCGTGCACCTCGGCAAACGACAGGTCGTCCAGCCCCAGCCCGGCCGCCTCCAGCGCCCCGCTCCAGGCCCGGGCCGCGCCGTCGAACCGGGTGGGGTCGCGGCGGGACAGCGGCAGGAAGTCATTGACGTGAACCGCAGCACGGAACCGCACCGCCTTACCCATAGCCCGGGCGGTGTCTTCGTCCGTCAGCACCAGCGCCGCGGCGCCGTCGCTGACCAGGGAGCAGTCGGTGCGCTTCAAGGGCGGCGCGACATAAGGGTTGCGCTCGCTGACCGTCCGGCAGAACTCGTAGCCCAAATCCTTCCGCATCTGTGCATAGGGATTGTCCACTCCGTTCTTGTGGTTCTTCGCAGCGATCGCGGCCAGCGCGTCGGATTGGTCGCCATACCGCTGGAAGTAACGTTCCGCGATCCGCCCGAACACCCCGGCGAACCCTGCAGGGATGTCGCCTTCCTCCCGCCGGTAGCTGGCGCCCAGCAGGTTGTCGCCGACCTGCGGACCCGGCGTCGCCGTCATCTTCTCCGCCCCGATCACCAGGGTGAACCGGCCACGCCCGGCGGCCAGGAAGTCTCGCGCCCCGTGGATCGCGGCCGACCCGGAGGCGCAGGCGTTCTCATACCGGGTGGCGGGCTTGAAGCGCAGCGCCTCAATCCCTTGCATCGGCAGGCTGCTCGGGAAGTCCTGGCGGGAGAAGCCGTTGTTGAACAGGCCGACGAACACGCCGTCCACCTCGGACGCCTCGATCCCCGCGTCGGCGATGGCTGCGCCGGCCACGCGGTCTATCAGGCTCTCGACATCCGGGTCCTCCAGCTTGCCGAAGGGGCTGTGCGCCCAGCCGACGATGCACGTGTCCATGGCGTCCTCCTGCGTGTCGCCAGGGAAAATCGGGCCGCCCGCCCCGGGATGCAAGCCGGGCTTCCCACGCCGAGGCAACTGCGTTACCCGGATGGGCAACGAACGGAGGACGCCCATGCCCAACTTGCCCCGCCGCCATCTGCTGGCCGGCGCCGCGGCCCTGCCGCTGGTTGCCATACGCACCCGCCCGGCCCATGCCGCCGAGTTCACCTACAAGTTCGCCAACAACCTGCCCGCGACGCACCCGCTGAACGTGCGCGGGCTGGAGGCCGCGGAGCGTATCAAGCAGGCGACGGACGGCCGGGTCGAGGTCAACGTGTTTCCCAACAACCAGCTCGGCTCCGACACCGACGTGCTGAGCCAGCTCCGCTCCGGCGCCGTTGAGTTCTTCACCATGTCAGGCCTGATCCTGTCCACGCTGGTACCGCCGGCGAGCATCAATGGCGTCGGCTTCGCCTTCAAGGACTACGACCAGGTCTGGGCGGCGATGGACGGCAAGCTTGGCGCCTACGTGCGCGGGGAGATCGGCAAGCGCGGCCTGCTGGCGATGGAGCGCATCTGGGACAACGGCTACCGCCAGACCACCACCAGCACCAAGCCGATCACCGCGCCCGAGGACTTCCGCGGCGTGAAGCTGCGCGTGCCGGTCAGCCCCTTGTGGACCAGCATGTTCACCGCGCTGGGCGCCTCGCCGGCTAGCATCAACATCAGCGAAACCTACTCCGCCCTGCAGACCCGCATCGTGGACGGGCAGGAGAACCCGCTGGCGGTAATCGAGACGGCGAAGTTCTACGAGGTGCAGAAATACTGCTCGATGACCAATCATATGTGGGACGGTTACTGGTTCCTGGCCAACCGCCGCGCCTGGGACAAGCTGCCGCCGGCGGCGCAGGAAGTCGTGGCGCGGGAGCTGAACAAGTCGGCGATGGACGAGCGGACGGACGTGGCCGCGCTGAACGCCGGGCTGCGCGGCAAGCTGCAAGCAAGTGGTTTGGCATTCAACGACCTGGACCCGGCGCCATTCCGCAACACGCTGAAGCGCGCCGGGTTTTTCCGGGATTGGCAGGCCAAGTATGGCCCGGAGGCCTGGGGCATCCTGGAAAGCCAGGTCGGCAGCCTGTCGTGAATGCTGCGTTGTGAAAGCAGGGGCATGAGCCTCGCCGTGGACGCCCGGCCGGCAGCAAGGGGCTGGGCCGGCGCGGCAGAGCGCGTGCTCGGCCACCTGGTTGAGGCATCCGCGGCGCTGCTGGCGGCAGCGGAGATCGGCATCCTGTTCCTGGGCGTCGTCGCGCGCTTCGTGTTCCACCGCCCCATCGTTTGGACGGACGAGCTGGCGAGCATCCTGTTCCTGTGGCTGGCGATGCTGGGCGCGGTGATCGCGCTGCAGCGCGGCCAGCACATGCGGCTGACGGCGGTGGTGGCCGGCATGGCTCCGCGCTGGCGGGGACGGGCGGAGGCGCTGGCGGTCGGCGCATCTGCGCTGTTCCTGCTGCTGATCCTGCCGCACGCCGTCGAGTATGCGTCCGACGAGTGGTATATCGAGACCCCGGCTCTGGGCTGGTCCAACATGGTCCGTGCCGGAGCGATCCCGGTCGGCGTCGCGCTGATGCTGGCGTCCTGCCTGCTGCACCTGCTGCGGGAGCGGGCAGCCGATGTGCTGCTGGTGACAGCCGGTTTGCTGGTGGTGGGGGCCGGGCTGTATCTCCTTGGCCCAGCGCTGCATGGCGCGGGCAACTGGGACCTGCTGCTGTTCTTCGTGCTGCTGCTCGGCGCGGGCGTGCTGCTGGGGGTGCCGATCGGCTTCAGCTTCGGCCTGGCGACGCTGGCCTACCTTGCAACCACGACCAGCACGCCCCTGACGGTCGTGGTGTCCCGCATGGACGAGGGCATGAGCGCCCTGATCCTGCTGGCGGTGCCGCTGTTCGTGTTCCTGGGCCTGCTGATCGAGATGACCGGCATGGCGCTGGCGATGGTCGAATTCCTCGCGAGCCTGCTGGGCCACGTGAAGGGCGGGCTGTCCTACGTGCTGCTGGGGGCGATGTATCTGGTCAGCGGCATCTCCGGCTCCAAGGCCGCCGACATGGCCGCCGTCGCCCCGGTGCTGTTCCCGGAGATGAAGCGCCGCGGCGCCAACGAGGGCGAGCTGGTGTCGCTGCTGTCGGCGTCGGGCGCCATGAGCGAGACGATCCCGCCCTCCCTGGTGCTGATCACCATCGGATCGGTGACGGGGGTGAGCATCGCCGGGCTGTTCACCGGCGGATTGATCCCGGCGCTGGTGCTGGCGGCGGCGCTGGGCGTCGTGGCCTGGTGGCGGTCGCGGGACGACGACGTGTCCCTGGTGCGGCGGGCGACGGCCCGGCAGGTCGGGCGGGCGCTGCTGGTGGCGCTGCCGGCGCTGGTGCTGCCGTTCCTGATCCGCGCCGCCGTCGTGGAGGGGGTGGCGACGGCCACCGAGGTCAGCACCATTGGCATCGCCTACTCCGCGGCGGCGGGACTGCTGATCTACCGGCGGTTCGATTGGGGCCGGCTGTATCCCATGCTGGTGGAAACGGCCTGCCTGTCGGGCGCGATCCTGCTGATCATCGGCACCGCGACCGGCATGGCCTGGGCGCTGACGCAGTCCGGCTTCTCTCGCGCCCTGGCCGCCGCGATGGCCGGGGTGCCCGGCGGCGGCGGCGGTTTCATGGCGATCTCGGTCGTGGCCTTCATCGTGCTGGGCAGCGTCCTGGAAGGCATCCCGGCCATCGTGCTGTTCGGCCCGCTGCTGTTCCCTATCGCGCGGGCGCTGGGGATCAATGAGGTGCACTATGCGATGGTGGTGGTGCTGGCGATGGGGGTGGGGCTGTTCGCGCCGCCGTTCGGGGTGGGATACTATGCGGCCTGCGCCATCGGCCGGGTCAGCCCGGATGCGGCGATGCGGCGAATCTGGCCTTACCTCGGAGCGCTGGTGCTGGGGCTGATCCTGGTGGCGGCGGTACCGTGGTTCTCGACGGGGCTCCTGTAAGCCGGGCCACCCGTCCGGTCGGGACTGGTTCAAGGTAATTAACGGACGGCGCAAGGGAACAAGCCGGCGCGATTGGCGTCCATTCTGGAGCTAGGGCATCCAGCCCCGGCTCCAAGCACACCGGAGACAAGATGTCACCTCGATCCACCCTTCGTGCAAGCGTCGCCGCAACCTTGCTTGCGGCCCTGCTGTCTGCCTCGCCAGGCACCGCCCGCGCCGCCATCATTGACCCCACTGGAGACTTCCTGCCCAGCTACACCGGCCCGAAGGCTTCTGGCCTCGACGTTACTTCGGCCGACGTCACGCTGGATGCCGGGCAGTTCGTGCTGACTGCGACGATGGCGGGTCCGATTGCCCCGCTGGCGTCGTCCGTGCCGGGCGCCCTGTTTGTCTGGGGCGTGGACCGCGGGGCAGGGACGCAGCGCTTCCTGGCTGGCAACCCCTCCATCGGCGCGGGCGTGAGCTTCGATTCCGTGCTGGTCCTGAGTCTGACCGGGGCGATCACGTTCAACGACCTCATCACCGGAGCCAGTACGCCGCTTCTTGCCGCCAACTTGCAGATCAGCGGTGCGACCATAACGGCGGAGTTGCCGGTTTCGTTCGCGCCGTCGAGGGGCCTGGACCCCCGGGGATATGGCTTCAACCTGTGGCCCCGGTCCGGTGCGGGCAGCAACACGCAGATCGCCGACTTTGCGCCCGACGCCTCCGTCTTCAGGGCGACCCAGGTGCCCGAGCCTGCGTCCCTGGCCCTGCTCGGCGCTGCCGTGTTGGGGGCTGCCGCGTTTGGCCGCCGCCGGGCCAGCGTGGCCTGACACGCCGCGTTGCTTAAAGACGTGGTGGACTGTTCGTCCACCACGTCCCGTCGTCGCCGACGCACCAGCAGGTTCCCGGCCCGCCTGGCGGTAGTTTAAGTCCCGAACGGGTATAGCTTGGGGCTTGCAGGAAAAAACCTGTCCCCTCCTCCTTGCCCGTGCATCTGGAAGGGTTATGCAGGCAGCGGGCGGGACGAATCCTGCCGCACGGCGCGGGAGCAAGAAATGGAAAAACCAGCATCGCCGTCCGTTGCGGCGGAATATCCGGATGCACTGGGCCGTCATCTGGACGCGGGATCGTAGGGCGCCTTGGTGGGCAGTGATGTCAGGGCGGTGCTGGTTGCGCTGATGCCGCGCTTACGCCGGTTCGGCTTGGCGCTGACAGGAACGGCAGCGGATGCGGATGACCTTGTCCAAAATGCGTGCGAGCGGGCATTGCGCCGCGGCGATCAGTTGCGCGACCAGGCCCGCGTGGATGCCTGGGTTTACGGCATCATGCGGCACCTCTGGATTGACGAGGTCAGGACGCGGAGGGTCCGTCGTCATGATGACCTGGAGACCGCTGGCAACGTGGCGGGCGCAGACGGCGAGCAAGTGGCGGAACAACGGATGACCCTGGACTCCGTCCGCCGCGTGCTGGGCAGCATGCCTGCGGAGCAGCGCAGCGTGTTGCTGCTCGTGTGCGTGGACGGGTTGAGCTACAAAGAAGCAGCCGAGGTGCTCGGGACCCCTATCGGCACGGTGATGAGCAGGTTGTCACGCGGGCGGCAGGAACTATCTGCAAGAATGGGTAACCAAGACACCGGCTCGGCGCCGCAACCGATCCTCGGCGCACGTCGGTCGCGGCAGGAAACGTAGGAGGCTCTTATTGGGTTCCGGGGTGGTGAGGCCAGCATCGGGAAACGGGGCCGGGAGGCTCTGGTGCGCGAGCAAAAGCGGGCGTAGGTGACCTGCTCGCGCGAGGAGCTTCTGCCATGGCCGCA
>JAABUU010001539.1_pt1 | contig 38185 bp, 30 predicted proteins | sample 5559301 | NCBI WGS metagenome assembly JAABUU01 (sample SAMN10711884, study PRJNA513360) | rock metagenome | isolation source: Antarctica rocks | place: Antarctica: Victoria Land, Richard Nunatak white
CCTTCGACCAGATCCTGGGCGACCTGGGCAACGGCTCCAACGGCGACCCGACGCTGGCGGTGTTCGGCAAGCGCATCACGCCCAACTTCCACCTGCTCTCGTCCAATTTCGTCACGCTTGACAACTTTATGGACCCGGGCGACGGCAGCATGGACGGTTGGTCCTGGTCCATGTCGGGACGGGTGACCAACGTCGAGACCATCACGCAGCAGATCAACTACGCCGGCGTGAACCGCGGCCTGTCCTACGAATCCGAAGGGTCCAACCGCAACGTGCCCGTGGGCGTCCCGGCGACGGCTGCCCGGGATGCTGCGACGGGCGGGCGATACAGCACCCTGTCCGCCAGCCTGCCCGGCGGCACGCCGAACCTGCTGGCGGGCCAGGCAAACCACGCGGCGACCGACGCGCCTTACGGCGTGCAGAACGGGTATATCTTCGATGCGGTGCTGCAGGCTGGCGGGACCGTGCGGAACTACGGCTTTCTGGTGAACAACATCGGCCCGATCGGCACCATCGCCGCCCCGATCCAAGACCCGTTCGGCGCCAACGCCATCCAGGTGGCGGCGATCAACCCCTCCCTGCTCGACAAGACGGACCTTTATTTCCGCGGCTATGACCAGAACTATCCGGACCTGTGGCGCTACAACGAGTGGAAGCGCGAGTTCGACCAGTATGTGACGGGTGGGAACCTGCCGAGCCTGGAGCTGGTGCGGTTCAGCCATGACCACACCGGCAGCTTCGCCACGGCGCTGGGCGGGGTGAACACGCCGGAAACACAGCAGGCCGACGACGACCTGGCCGTGGGCCGGCTGGTGGAGGCTGTTGCGCATAGCCCCTACGCTGCCAGCACCTTGATCCTGGTGACCGAGGACGATTGCCAGGACGGACCCGACCACTTCGACTCGCACCGCACCACGGCCTATGCAGTGGGTCCCTACGTCAAGCAGGGTGCGGTGGTCAGCACCCGCTACAACCAGGTGAGCCTGCTGCGCACCATCGAGGACCTGCTGGGCACGCAGCACATCAACCTCAACACCGCCTACCAGCGGCCGATGGCTGACGTGTTCGACACGACGTCGTCGGGCGCCTGGACCTATACGGCACTGGCGTCGCGGGTGCTGGCGACCACGACGCTGGCACAGAACGATACCGGCATACGCTATGCCGAGGGGACCGACTTTGCCCCTAAGCACGATGCGGCCTACTGGGCGGAGGCGACGCGCGGCTTCGACTTCTCAGACGCCGACCGGGTGCCGGTGGGCCTTTACAACGAGGTGCTTTGGGAAGGCCTGACGGATGGCAAGCCTTATCCGGCCTACCGCAGCCATTTGGTGCTGGGCCGCAAGGACTAACGATCCAGACTGGCTGACCCAGCCGGGCTGACTCGGCCGGGCTAGCGTGCGGGGACGGTCCCAGGAGGTCTGGGTCCGCCCCCGTTCTCGTTCTCGTTCCGGAGCCTGGCGGTGCGCGTGAAGCGTCATCACGCGGGGATGTCGCTTTCGGCCTCTGTCGGTATATCCCGTAGAGGCCGACAGATGGGCCAGGCGGATCAAGAGATCGGATAACTGGAATGGAAAATGGCTGGTTCAGAATCCAGCTTTTTGGGTCACAAGCTGCTACCCCCGTCAGGTCGGCCAGAGCGAAGTCCAAGTATACGGGGTCGTCCAGGGTGTTAGCAATCGACGCCCAAAGGAGCGCCGCAGTGCCTGGGACGAGGCGTCGGCCTGCATATACACGTTCACCCGGATCCCCTCGAAGTCGATCGGACGTAGGGCACATGACCGCTACCTCGGGTGACACTCAGGCCTTATTGCCTCAGCAGCATCAATGTTGGATGCATCCCGAATTGGACAAATTTGTTAAAAAAGCAGGCTAGCAGACCAAAGACGCAGTCCAGAGCGGGCACTACCCTGGCATGTCATGCGAGATAGGCACATCGTACGTCCCCGATCCCGTGAACTCGTATCCCTCGAAAGCGTATGCAGATGATCCGGCCGCACCTGATCCTCATTGTTGCCGCCGTTCTGTTCGCCGCGGGTCCCGCAGCCGCTCATACCGAGGCCGGCGTGCCCGGCGGCCTGCTCAGCGGTTTTCTGCATCCGCTGAGCGGCTGGGACCACTTGGTTGCCATGGTCGCGGTCGGCTTGTGGGGCGCGCAGTTGGGTAGGCCGGGCATCTGGGTGCTGCCGGTTTGCTTCCCGGCCGTGATGGCAATAGGCGGTGTCCTCGGCGTCCTCGGGGTGTCGTTGCCGGCAACCGAGCTGGTTATTGCACTATCGGCCCTGGTGCTCGGTTTGGCAGTCGCAATGTCGCTGCGCTTGCCCTTCTGGGCCGCGGCAGTCGTCGTCGGTGTGTTTGCAGCGTTCCATGGCTACGCCCACGGGCGCGAGATGCCAGGCGCTTCCAATGCCCTGGCCTATGGCGTAGGCTTCGTTTGCGCGACGGGGATGCTCCACGCAGCAGGGATCCTGTTCGGCACGCTCATCCGGTGGCCGGCTGGGGCATGGGCCGTCCGTGCGGTGGGCGTCGCCATCGCCGGCCTGGGAGGGGTATTCCTTCTGTCCATGCCTGCCTGACGTTGGATACGGCGGGACGCCAAGCTAGCCGGTCCTCCTGCTGCGCTGGCGCCTCGCCGCGGGTACTGCCGTCCGCGGCGAGGCAGTCTACTACATCGGCCGCAGAGCCAGACCGCCGGCCATCAGGCCGATGGCAGCGATCCAGCTTCCTGCCGCGCGCAGCGTGATGCCTCGCCAACCTTGTCCCGGCGCCAGGAAGGCCGTTGCTGCTGCACTAGCCAAAGTAACTGCGGCGTAGCCGGCCAGGACGAACCCACCGGCAAACAGCGCCACGTTGGTTTCGGATGCGACGCCGGCGGCATTGGCCACGCCGCGCCAGATGCCCAGGCCAAGTGCCAGGGCACACAGCGCTTGGATGGGCAGCCGCGCCGCGGCGGCCAGCAGCCCACCGAGCGCCACCATCATTCCGGCGTCCAGCACCGCCCCTTCTGGAACGCCGCCGCGCAAGCCCACAATTAGCCCTGCCACCAGCCCCAGCGGGAACAGCGGCACCAGCCATCGCGCCCGGCCCGGCGGTTGGGTCCCGGCCAGAAGCCCCAGGGCGGCCCAGAGCAGCAGGTCCACCAGCCCTGTCAGCGGATGCAGCGCCCCGGCATAGAAGTCGCCCAGCCGCGAGGCGACAATGTGAGCCTCCGCCGGGGTGCTCAGCACCAGGGTGGGCAGGAGCGCCAGGAGGGTTCGTGGCAGGAGTGGGCGCGTCCCCATCATGGCACCAGGAGCGGCGCCATGCGGCCCAGGAACCAGAAGCTGGCGACGGTTCCGATGGCATAGGCCGGCAAGGCATCGCCCCAGCGCGGCAGGGTCGCCCCCAGCCGCCGGTGCGCCCACATCAGCGCCAGGACCAGCAGCACGAAGGCAAGTTGCCCAACCTCCACCCCGATGTTGAAGAACAGCAGGGCAGGGAACAGCAGTGCCCGCTCGATCCCGAGGGCCGACAGGGCGCCTGCGAAGCCGATGCCGTGCACCAGCCCGAAGCCGAGCGCGATGGCCCAGGGATAGCGCGCCGCAAGCCCGGCCCGGCCGCGCCGCAAGTTCGCGATCTCCACGCCCACGAACACGATGCTCAGCGCGATGGCCGCATTCAACGGACGTTCCGGCACGCCGACCAAGCCATAAGCGGCGGCCGCGAGCGAAATGCTGTGCCCCACGGTGAAGGCCGTGATGGTGCGCACCAGCCGCCAGCCGCCGGGCACGATCCAGATCAGGCCCAGCACGAACAACAGGTGGTCCGCGCCCAGCAGGATGTGGTCTATGCCAATGTTGACGTAGGCGTCCGCCACCCCGAGCCAGGTTTGCCAGGCCGGGGCGCCGGCGCCCAGGATGGACACTGTCGGGATTGCCGTCGTCAGGGTGTAGCTGCGCGGCTCCCCGCCGAGGGGCGCCAGCCGGATCAGGACGGCCGACATGTCGGCGCCCAGGTTGCCTATGGACACGGGGCCGACCAAGCCTCCCGGCCCGCACTCCAGGAACGGCAACTCCATCCGGCACTGCGGCGGCAGGCTGAGCTGCACCCGGCTGGCGCCGGCGGCCGGCTCCAGGGTCCAGCCGCCGACGTAGCTGCCGGGGCGGATCTCGCGGAATTGCAGCACGCCCATGGACGCCTCGTGCGCCGCGGCTGGTGCCGCCAGCAGGACCAGGAAGGCCGCCAGCAGGCGCATCATGGCTCGATCCGGACGGCGTAGTTGGCGCGCAGGCGCTGGACGGCCTCCCACGCGCGGCGGCGGGTGCTGTCGGTCTGCCAGACCTTTACGATCTCGTCCTGGTTGTCCTCGAACTTGGCAGGCTCGCCGGGGCGGCGGCTGTCGAGGCGGACTAGGTGCCAACCCTCCTTGCTTTCCAGGACCGACCACTGCTCCATCGGTAGGGCCAGCAGCCCGTCGCGGAAGGCGTCGCCGAAGGAGGCGGACAGGGTTGGGATGGGCCGTCCGATGATGGCGCGGGTGGTGCGCTGCAGCTCTGCCGGGTCCTCCCCGGCCAGCACGTCGGCCAGGTGCTTGCGCGCCGCCGCCTCGTCCGTGGGCGGGCTGATGTAGAAGCTGACGCGCTCCGGCTCGTCGAGCCGGGCGTGGTTCTCGGCAAACCAGGCGCGCAGCACCGGCTCGGTGGCGAGCGGCGCGTCGAGGCCGCTGAAGATCATGAGCTGCAGCTTGTAGGCCACCCGGTCGCGTATCGCGTCGTCGCCGCGGTCCACGCCTAGCAGCTTGCCCTCGCGATACAGGATCTCGCTGGCCACCCAGTTCTCGACCATCGCATTCAGCTCGGCGTCGGTCGCCGGGCGCTGGCGGTCCTCGTCGAAGTTGGCCCGCATGGCGTCCCGCATGGCACGGGTGACGGTGATGACGCGCGCGGTCCGGTCCGGTGGATGCAGCACGGCATCGGCGCCGAAGATCAGGCCGCCGAGCAGCAGGAAGTGGACCAGCGGCTCAGTCCGCAGGGTGCGCCACAAGCGTGGGGCGGCGCGGGGCGGTCCGGGATGCGGCTGCACGGGACGGCCCAGACCGCCGGACGTGCCGGCCGCGCCTGCGGCAATTGTATTGATGTCCAAGGGTGTGGGTCCGTCCGGTTGCGGCGCTGCGTCTTGCGCCTGGGAGCAGGTGAATGCCGCGCAGCCATGGGAAATGTCACCTGGCAATCCAACCGTTCACGAAACCTTAACAGCTTCGCCGCCGCGCAGCGGCCGGGCCGGTGCTACGAACCAACCCAAGGTTTGTTGTCGCAAATCGAATTGTCCCGGAGAACGTGATGCCGCTGAACCGCCTTTCCCTGCTGTCCGGCGCTGCTACCGCTGCCGCCATCGCCGTCCTGGGCGCGCCCGCGCCCGCCGCGGCGCAGAACTGGGTGCCGGCCAAGCCGCTGGCCCGCAGCAACCCTTACGTCGCCGGCGACATGCACAACCATACCACCTGTACGGACGGCTCGGTCTCGACCAGCTATTTGCTCGACCGGACACTTGGCGCCGGGACCAACAACGGCGTCGTGAACTTCAACATTGACTGGTTCACCCACGGCAACCACGGCGGCAGCGGCAACCGCGACTGCCGGTTCAGCGACAGCAGCGCCAACCTGCCCGGCGACACCACCACGCTGTGGACCGCTACCCTGGGCCAGACCATTCAGGGCATCACCATCAATCAGCTCCTGGGCGACGCGAAGGCCGCGAGCAGCGGCAACATGTATCGCTGGCAGTCCATCCGCGACGTCGAGTATCCGATCCTTATCGCCAAGTCGCAGGCCTACAAGAAGGTGGTGATCGAGGGGTTGGAGACCATCGTGCCCGGCCACGAGCACACCGACACCACAGTCATCAACGGCCAGTTCCCGGCCGCGGGCACGGGCAGCGCCAGCCGCATGGCGGAGTTCGAGTTCCGCTTCGACCGCGCCGACACCGATACGCTCGGCCCCGTGAACGCCAGCAACCAGGCGGTCTGGACCGGCAAAAGCTTCGACAACAGCGGCATCGCCGGGCACCAGAAGTCCGTGCAGAGCGTGGTGTGGCTGCAGGCGAACGCGCCGCTAACCAGCTATTACGTGCCCACGCACACAGAGCGGCAAGGTGCATTCAACCCCGCAGGCAGCAACGGCTACAACATCGAGCACTTCCGCGACTTCAACAACGCCGGCCCGACCGTCGCCTTCGGCATCGAAAGCCCCGGCCATGCCGCGGACTCGAACCACTCCTATGGCACCACCGCCCTGGGTGGCGGCACCTTTGGCGGCAGCGGCATATACACCGCTAGGGTTGGTGGCCTGTGGGACGGAATGCTGGGCGAGGGGCGCAACTTCTTCTTCTTCCAGTCCTCGGATTGGCACAACCGCGGCGTATTCGGCAGCCGCGACCGGGCGAGCACCGCCGACTTCTTCCCCGGTGAATACTCCCGCCTCTACATCCCGAACCAGACCAGCTTGCGCGCGCAAGGCGTGATTGACGGGATGCGCTCGGGCAACACCTACTCCACCTCCGGCGACCTAATCGGACCGGACATGACGTTCCGCGCCAGCGTGAACGGCGTGGTCAAGGGCATGGGACAGACGCTGGAGGCCAATGCCGGCGACACCATCACCGTGGAGTTCCGGGTGACGGTCCCAGCCAGCAACAACAGCCCTTATACCTTCCCGAACCCGCTGCTGCGTCAGCTCGGCAAGTTCCAGCCGTTGAATGCGCCGCTGCTCGACCATGTGGACCTGATCCGCGGCGACATCACCGGCGTCATCCCGCCGACCGACCCGAATTACGGCGGCGCAAACACGGCAGCACGCGTTTATAACCCCAGTACCGCCATCCTGAGCACATTCAACAGCAACAGGGCGACGGTGACGCCGCTGGCCAACGGTGCGTCCCGGTTTGAATTCACCCAGGATATCGTGATGGGCAGCACGCCGTTCTACATACGCGCCCGCGGCACCAACATCCCGCCGGCCACGCCGTTCGTCACCGACAGCACTGGCAACCCGCTCACCGATACCGGGATCGGCAATGTCCCCTGCACCGACGCGGCCTGCCCGGCGCACCTGCCCGTGGTGGGCGGTGTCCGCCAGGTGGACTTCGACGTAGAGGCCTGGTCCAACCTTTGGTTCTACGCCAACCCGATCTTCGTCCGCCCCGCGGGATCGGCGAAGCTGCTGGTTGAGACCAACGCCGACCTGGCAGCGAGCCTGCGTCCGACCTTGGCCAATGCCAATTAGGCGGGTTGCCGACGCCTACCGGAACGGCGGAGCATGTGGCTCCGCCGTTCCTTGTTCCAGCGGGCGCTGGGCGCCGTGTGATAGGAAGCTACTGCGCCATGAACCGATATAGCCTTCCCGCCGCCCTGCTCCTGGTTGCCGCCACGGCAGGCCCCGCGTTTGCGGACGAGGACGCGGAGACGTGCCGCAAGACCGTGGCCGAACTGCGGGTGCGTGCGGCGGCGCTGCCGGCGGACGACCTGTCCCGCCGGTTTGCTGAGCGCGACTTGGACACCGCCCTGCTTGAGCTGGCTGCCGGTGACGGCGAGGACTGCGAGATGGCGGCATCCCACGCCGAGCACGCCATCGAGAACCGCCCCTACGTGCTCCGCCCGGGCGAGGTCCTGAAAGGGTATGGCCCGGATGGACCCGTGCTGGCCGGTCCTGCGGCAGCCCCGCGCTGACCTGCCACCCTTGAGTCCGCCCCGGCCCGGGGGCGTGCGGGCCGCATTGCTCCTGCCGGTCGTGGCGGCGTCCGGTTTTGCCGGACTGGCCTATGAGGTCGTTTGGACGCGAATGCTGTCCGCTGTCCTGGGCACGGAGATGGCGGCGGTCCTGGGCGTCGTGACCGGCTTCTTCGCCGGGCTGGCGATAGGAGCGCTGCTGCTGGACGGGGCGATCCGGCGGGCACGCAGCCCTCGCCGAGCCTATGCGCTGCTGGAATGCGCCATCGCGGCTTGGGCGGTTGCCAGCGTCTGGCTGCTGCCACTGGCCGGACGGGCGCTGCTGCGGGTGCTGGGGGCGGCGCCGGGGCCAGCGGCGCTGTGGTTGGCCGGGTTCGCCGCGCCGGCGCTGCTGCTGCTGCCAGCCACGGCGGCGATGGGCGGCACCCTGATTGCGCTGGAGCGGCTGACGGCATCCCTGCACGGGCAGCCGCGGGTGGCGGCAGGGGTATATGGCGCGAACACCGCCGGCGCGGTCGCCGGGGCGCTCGCGGCGGTGTGGCTGCTGCTGCCGGTCCTGGGCCTGTCGGGCACGATGTTGGGGATGGCGGCGGTGAACCTGGCCTGCGCGGGGGGCGCGCTGCTACTCGGCCCGGCGGCTGACGCCTTGCCGGTGCGGACCGCGCCCGCCGGGGCCGGGGACGCCCGGCTGACGGCAACGCTGGTGGCGACCGGGCTGCTTGGCATCCTGTTCGAGGTGCTAGTGGTGCGGCTGGCGGCGCAGATGCTGCAGGATACCGTGCTGACCTTCGCGTTCCTGCTGGCGGCCTACCTAGCGGGCACGGCCGCAGGCGGGGCGCTGTGGCAGCGGGCCGGCGTGGCGCCGGATGCCAGGAGCCTCGTGCGGCTGCTGGCAGTGGCGGCGCTGGCCTGCCTGGGCACGGCCGTGCTGGTCCGCCTGGCCGGGCCGGCGGCGCTGGAGGCCGGTCCAGGACTCGGGCCGTCTGGGGAGCTTGCGGTGGCCGGCGCCTTGTTCCTGCTGCCCACGATGGTGATGGGCGCGCTGTTCGGCTGCCTGCTGCAAGCGGTCCGGGACCGGCGCGGCACACTGGGCTGGGCAGTCGGGGTGAACAGCATCGGAGCAATGGCAGCACCGATGCTGGCCGCATCCGCAATGATCCCGGCCCTGGGCGCCTGGGCCGCGCTGCTTCCGGTGGTGCTGGGCTATGCCCTGCTCGGCCTGTGGTGGTCCGGGTGGCGCCGGGAGGCGGTGCTGCCGCTGGTTCCTGCGGGGGCAGCCCTGATAGTGTGGGCGCTGCCGCCGCCCATGCTGGTCCGCATCCTGCCCGGCGGTATCCTGGCCGAATTGCGGGAGGGCGCGACGGCGACGGCCGCCGTCGTCGAAGGCGGGGACGGCACGCGCTACCTGGAGGTGAACGGGCATTTCCGGATGGGCGGCACGCGCAGCCTGCGCTCGGACTGGCGGCAGGCGCACCTGCCGCTGCTGCTGCACCCCGACCCCCGGCGCGCGCTGTTCCTGGGCGTGGGCACCGGCGCGACCCTGGCGGGCGCCGCCGCCCTGCCGCATGTTGCAGCCCTGGGCGTCGAGCTGACGCCGGAGGTCGTGGAGCTGCTGCCTTGGTTCGCCGAGCGCGGCGCCGCGGCCCCGGACGTGGTGGTGGCCGACGCCCGGCGCTTCGTGGCGGCGCCGGGCGGGCAGTACGACGTGATCGTCGCCGACCTGTTCCATCCGGCGCTGGACGGCACCGGGGCGCTTTATACCGTCGAGCACTTCACTGCCGTACGTGAGCGGCTGGCGGAGGGCGGGGTGTTCTGCCAGTGGCTGCCGCTGTATCAGCTCGACATGGCGTCGCTGCGGGCGGTGCTGCGCTCGTTCCTGGACGTGTATCCCGCCGGCTCCGCCTGGCTGGCGCATTTCAGCCTGCAGACCCCGATGCTGGCGCTGTGCGGCGGGCACGGCCCTGCACGGCTGGATCCGGCGGCGCTGGCCGTGCGCCTCGACGATCCGGCGGCGCGCGCGGCGCTGCGGCGGACGGGGCTGCTCCTGCCGATGGACGTGCTGGGGCTGTATGCCGGAGGATCAGGGGCGTTGCGGGCCTTTGCCGGTCCGGGACCGCGCAATACGGACGACCGTCCGGTGGTGGCGCTGGACGCCGGGCGCAACGTGCGGGCGCTGCAGGGGGCGCCGACGGCGCTGTTGCTGCAGGTGCTGGGCGGGCTGGCGCCGCAGGCGGCGGAGCTGCCGGGGGTGTCCAGGCCGTTGGCAGGCCGGCTGGAGGCATACTGGCGTGCGCGGCGCCGCTTCATCGAGGCCGGTGCGGCGCTGCCGGACGGGATCGAGGGGCGGGCGCTGGTGGATACTGCCTCGCCTGGGCTGCTGGACGTGGTGCGGCTCAGCCCGGAGTTTGACCTGGCCTATGGCCCGCTGCTCAGCATGGCGGAGGCGCTGCTGGGATCTGACCGTCCCGCGGCGATGAAGCTGTTGCGGGAAATAGATGGGGCGGTGCCGGGACGGGCGGAGGCGCGCACCATGCTGGCGCGGCTGCCGCCGTCATGACGCTGCCGGATGGGACGCGCTGCCCGCAGCCGGCTGGCTGCGGGCAGGAGGCGGGTCAGGCGGTGCGGCGGCGGATCAGGCCAAGGGCGCCTAGTGAGGCGGCAAGCAAGCCGAGGCTCACCGGCTCCGGGACCGGCGATGGCCCGGCCAGCGGCGCGAGGGCGAGGTCGGCGAGGAAGCGCACGCTGCCGAATCCGGAGTCTGGGGGCGTGCCGCCCAGCGCCGTGGTAGACAGCAATCCGCCGTTGAAGCCGTAGGTCAGCAGCGACCCGCCGCTGGTTCCGTCGGAGCTTGCAACGACGAAGCTGGCGCTGGCGCTGTCGTAAACGATGCCGCTGCCGTTGGCCACACCGGACAGCAGGCCGGTGGTGACGACTGTGCCGGTGGTGGAATACAGGTCATACACGGCGGACGCATCTGCCGGGCCACGGCTGGCGATGAGGAACGAGGTCCCGTTCCGGGTGAAGTAGTCCAGTCCGCCGGGATTGGCGACGGAGGGAAGGAGCTGCACCGGGACACGGTCCTGCACGCCGTTGAGAGTCACATGATAGGCGTTGCGCCCGCCGCCCTGATCGGCCGCCCAGAAGCCTGTGCCGTCATACGACAGGCTGCCCAGCACCACGTTGGTGGAAACGCTGCCCAGCATGGCGCCGGTCGTGAGGTCGAACTGGCGGATCACACCGCCCCTGGCGGCGCTGTCGTTCAGCGCCGCGGACACGTAGCCGGTGTTGCCGACGATGGCGATGCCGCGGGGGTCAATGCCGGTCCCAAGGTTGATCGTGCGGACAACGGAGCCGTCCGTGCCGAATTGCTCGGCGTAGGCGTTCGCCGCGGCGGACTCCACCGCCCAAACGCTGGGCAAGGCATGGGCCGCGGTAGCCGAAAGCGTCAGGACGGCAACAGCCGCGAGCGGGGTTAGCTTCATACGTCATCTCCGGAACTAGGATGCATCCCACATTCCTACACGGCTATGTCCCGTGCTGTGCGACTCCTTGGTTACAGTATGAAGAAGGTTAACTTGGGGGTGGGGTGCAATGCGCTCAAAGGGGGGCAGACTGCCAACCGTCATCTGCTCGGACCGGCATCTATCATTGCGAGGCGCCCAGCGCCGCGGCAATTTCGGGGCGGTGATGGTGGTGCTGGCGGTCCTGGATTGCCACGCCGCAAGCGGCTCGCGATAACGGTGCAAACCGGTCGGAGCGTTGGACGGATGGCGTTAGTCCGGCGCCGGCGCGGGCGGGTTCACGACCAGCCCGAACGTCCCGCCGCCGGTGTCTGCCGGCACCGCTCGGGCCGCGCCGCCCAGCGGCGCCGGGGCGATGGTGTAGCTGCGGCCGCCCGCCTCGACCTGGACCGTGTTGGGACGAATCAGGCGGACGACATAGGATGCGATGCTGCCGCCTTCCTCCACGGCCGATGGCTGGCCTGCCGCGGCCTCGAAGATCGCCGTCCGTTGCGCCGGCCCAACCACAATGCCTGTCAGGCGCGGTAGCCCTGGCGGGATGTCCTGCGCAGCCGCAAGTGCCGGGACGATGAGGGCCAGCACCGCCGCCAGCAAGGGCCTCATGGTCCGAAGCTCACGGTGTATCCGTGGCTGTCCAGCCGCTCCGGGATGGCGTTGAAGGCGAGGGTGATCCGCTGGCCGCCTTGGTTGCGCGGCACCTCGTGCAACAGGTAGCTCGGGAACAGCAGCATGTCCCCGGCCTCGATCTCCGGCGTTACCCACTTGCCGGCGTTGAATGGGCCGACCTGCGCCGTCTTGGTGTTGTGGCGGAAGGTGAACTCGCCCGAGCCGGGGTTGCGGAGGAAGACGGTGTTCGCGGATGGATGCGACGCGGTGAGATAGACGATCCCGGACACGAAGCTGTTGGCGTGGGCGTGCATGGCCTGGCTGCCGCCGGTGTCGAGCACGTTGGTCCACATCTCCTTGATCGCCCACCGCAGCGGCTCGCCGAACAGCAGCACGCCGAACTCGACGACCTTCGGGCCTGCTGTCTGCGCGAGCTGGCGATAGAGGTCGTTCGTGCCGGGGCTGACGACCTCCGTATGCGACAACTGGCTGCTGTGGGCATTCCGCTTGGTATGGCCGTCGCGGATTTGGCGGGCCAAGGCCGATAGCAGGTCGGGGCCGAGCAGCTTGCGAGCGCGCAGCAATGGAACGGGGAACAGCCCCTCAATCTCGTCCATCCGCCGTGACCCGCTGCCGTAATTTGGTCCGTCCTGCTTGGCAGGTCCTGGCTGCGCATGCAACGGCGCCTACGCCAGGTAAGACCTGGCCAGACCTCGCTGGCGACCGTGATGTCATACCGCAAACACCATTCTCTTATGGGTCCAGTGACCGCGATGCTATGCGTTTTGGCGATCTGGCGGTAACAGCGATGTTGTGTCAACTACGAACGCCGGAGCTCTTGAAGGAGGCTACCGGACGGATGTTGGCGCCGTCTTCGGGAACCAGACCAGCTTGCGGTGGTCAAACAGGACCTTCCAATCCACCCGGGTAAAATAAAACAGTGCGCCCATGAGGCGTTGTTGCGTGGACAATTTGCAAGTTTCTCAACGTTATGATCTTTGTCGAAGGCACGTCTTGGGCCTAAAATAGCATAGATCATTTCAGATAAGTTACCTTTCGGGTTATTGCGAGCTCTTATCACCTACCGCTCGCCTCTGCCGTAGATATTATGTTGAAAATGCCAGGCAAATCCTCCAGGGCCAACTGCTGATCCATGCAATAACGCCCCGGGCGTGGCCAACATCCTCCGGACGTTCTCCAGCGCCGGGATCTCATGCGCTGCGGCCCTGTTCCTGGATGCGGCGGAGCCAGTCAGCGACAACTTGATCGCCCTAACTGGGCTCATCCTCAACGTGTATGGGGCGGGCACGAACTACAGCAGGGTGATCTCAGCGCCGTTCGCTGCCGACGTGCTTCCGCTCAACCTGATCCCTAGCCCCGGCCAGGAAACAACCCTGTTAACACCTTCGTGTTCGACGATGTGGAAACCGCCCAGCTGCAGCCCCTGTTTGCCCCGGGGATCTGCGGATCGGCCTTTCCGCAAGCTTCACCAACGCCCCGAACGCTCACGTTGCAGGCTACCCATGATAAGCACGAAGGAGCCAACCAGTTGTTCAGCAATTCTAAGTGGTTGCTGACGGTTGTGGGTTCCGCTGTGCTGCATGGTGTGATTCAATCTCTGGATGGAGCTTCTGGACACCCTTGTTGCTGGCGTGCGCTCGGCTTGCGCGTCGTTCCCTGACGCGCGGCGCGGCGACGTGCGCTACGGCATGGCCGACATCGGGATGTCGGCCTTCTCGCTGTTCTTCATGCAGTCGGAGTCGTTCCTGTCCTACCAGCGCAGCCTGGAGGAGGGACGCAAGACGTCGAACTGCCGGACCCTGTTCGGCATGGCCGCAGTCCTGACCGACAACCACATCCGGGCAATGCTCGACCCGGTGCATCCCGCGCACCTGCAGCCCGTCTTCGACCAGGTCCTCGACACGCTGCACCGGCAGGGCGGCCTGGCGCCGTTCGGGCGGCTCGGCGGGCGCGTGCTGGTCGCTCTCGACGGCACGGAATACTTCTGCTCGCAAAAGCTTGGCTGCCCGGGGTGCCTGACCCGTCATCGCGCCAACGGCCGGGTCGAGAGCTATCATGCCATGCTGGCCGCAACCCTCGTCGCGCCGGGCCACGCCATGGCGCTGCCCTTGATGCCGGAGTTCATCGCACCCCAAGACGGGGCCGAGAAGCAGGACTGCGAGCGCAACGCCGCCAAGCGCTGGCTGGCCGCCCACGGCGGGCGCCTGGGGCACCTGCGGCCCATCTACCTCGGTGACGACCTGTTCGCCTGCCAACCGGTCGCCGAAGCCATCCGAGCAGCAGGCGGCGACTTCCTGCTCACCGCCAAGCCGTCGTCCCACAAGGCCCTCTACGACTTCATGCAGGGCGCCACCCTCGACGAGCGGACCGTCACCCAGAAAGCCGCCGGCAAGCGCCTGACCTGCCGCTACCGCTGGTTCCAAGACGCGCCGCTGCGCGACGGCCGCGACGCCATGCTGGTCAACTGGGTCGGCGTCACCGTCACCGACGCCCGGGGCGTCGAACGGAGACGTTCGCCGGACAAGGTCACCTACAGCAGCGCCTTCGTGACCTCGCTGCCCATCACACCCGAGACCGTTGCCGAGATCGTGGCCTGCGCAAGGGCCAGGTGGAAAATCGAGAACGAAAGCTTCAACGTCCTCAAGTCCAACGGCTACCACCTCGAACACAACTTCGGCCACGGTAAGCAGCACCTCGCCATGATGTTCGCCGCCATGAACCTGCTGGCGTTCGCCATCCACACCGTCTGCGACTGCCTCGAACAGCTCTGGATCGACGCCAGGACCGCCAAGCGGGCCCGCACTCGCTTCTTCGAACACATCAGGACCATCACCGCCTACCTGGTCTTCCCAGACTGGACCACCCTCATGCAAACCCTGATCGACTCAAAACCACCGCCCAACATCGCAGCCCAGGTCACCAAGTGACACCCGCGCCGGAGGCCCACTTAGAATTGCTGCCAGTTGTTCTCCATGCTTGACGACACCCGCTCATCGAGACCCGACCGGTTCGGCTGCCAAGTGTTTGTAGGAAGGCGGCGCGTCGCAGGCGCCGCCTCGGTTGTAGAGTCGCTGCGTCAGTCACTTGGCGTGGCATCCGACATGACGACGGACATGTTTTGGTTCATGAGTAGGATGGCAGTCTGGCAGAACAGTCCATTGGTCGTCGTACTGGAAAAGGACAACCAGCCGGCGGCGGCTGTCCTTCTGTACGGGAAGCAGAAGTTCGGCGTTCCAACGGGCGTCATTAAAGGCGGCAGCCGGTCCGGTGACGGGTTGGTCATCGCGGCTGCTGGCCAGCGCGTGGCGGCGCTGGAGGCGGCTGCAGGTGCCGTGCTTGCGCTGCCCTGGGTCCATACGATCCTTGCCTCGATGCGCGGGGCTACGGAACCCAAAGCGACCACGCCGGAAAGAGCGCGGATCCACTGTGCCTGGCACACAACGGACGTCAGCACGGATCTTTCGCTTGAAGGCGGCTTTGAGGGCTTTCTGTCGCGGCTTCGGCCGCGCAGCCGCAGGAACTACTACTATTTCCGGCGTAGGGCCGAACGTGAGCTTGGAGTTGTGTTCGTGCCGGACCTGCTGCCGGAGGACGCCGCAAAGGCCGTGGAGGAGCTGCACGGAGCTTCCATGTATTCTGTGTCGCGTGCGCATAGCATCAGGCTTGAGGCCGCCATCCGCCAAACTCCCGGATACTTCGCAATGGGCGTGCGGGACGCGGCCGGGCAATGGTTGAGCTATCTGTCCGGCTGGCGGCAGCCGGAGGGCACGTACGTCGAATGGCAGCTCAACCGTGATGAGTTGCAGGCAGCCTCCCTATCAACCGTGATGCGAACTTACTTTTTGGAGCATGAAGCCGCGCACGGGGTGACGCGAGTTGTCTTCGTCGGCGGCTTGTCGGCGGCGCTGGGGCGCTACTGTGCGCCAGATAGCCGCCTTGATCTGCTCGCGACCCGCAGGGATATCCGCGGTCGGATTGGTAGAGAGCTTGTCACCCGTCTGCGCCCGAAAGGGCAGGTCGCTTTGATGTTGCAAAGTGCAGCCTTGGTCTCAACAGGGGGACCATAAGGAAAGTGAGGTAGTCCTGTTCGTTCGGACAGGTTTGCGGCTGGGATAAGCTTGGTTCTGGTTGTTGTCAGGTCGCAAGTTTCTCCGTCTTCGTCCCGTCTGTCCCCTGTGTTCCTCCTGCCCCGTATGCCTCGTCCGGCGTGCGCCCGGCCAGCGTCGAATGGGGCTGCCGGGTATTGTAGAACACGGTTTGAGAACGCCCACGGGACCGTCTTTCGGGAGCTGTTGTATCCTTGGTATCTTTGGTTTGGGCGTCAGGGTGCTGTCCATAAGGTGATCGCGAGGATGGGTGGCGTTTCTTTCCGTTGCACGCTGACCGGGTCCGACGTGGATCGTTGGCTGGAGGTTCCGGCCTGGATGTTTGAACGAGCGGCCTGCTCTCATTGCGGCCGTGGTCGCATGATGCAGCCACCATGCTGGAACCCAACAAGAGCCCCGCGCCATTGCCCACCCTGACGTCGCCGGCCCTGGGACACGTCAACCCGTATGGCACCTTCCGCCTCGACGTAGCCGCACGCGTGCTACTGGACCCACCCACGCCGGGCGCCGACTCAGGCCAGCTTTTGTTCCAGGGCGTCTGATCCCGGCCGCCCGGCGCTACCCTGCAGCTTATAGCGGCGATGTTGAGTGGACTCCTACCTGGATGACAGTGGAGCGTCGAACCCATCTACAGAGACCAGAGAGAGTCACCAGGCAATACCAAGGCTCCAAGGGGATCGATGGCTCGTTACAGCCCTGATCGTCATAGGCCGAGTCGTAAAATCGTAACGTGTGCTGGTTTTCGACCTCGACTAGCTAGTCCTGCGGTATAGGCAGGGACGACTCAGTGCGACGGACAACTCGGACGACTTTCCACGCCGTCATTACAGCATCGCTCGTTGGAGGCCTGACTGGCGTTTGCACTGCTGCGGGCAAGCCAGCGGCGGACAAGCCGAAGGACATCGGCACCGTGCAGGCCACAGGTGGGATAGCCGGCCCAGCAGCGGCCGTGCCGCAAACCGCTGAGCAGTTTGCCCCCAGCCGGCCCAGCCTGGGCCAGATCGAGCCAACCAGCACCGTCGGCGCCGAGACCCTGCGCAAGATCATCGTGCCGACGGAGAACTACAACGACGTCGTCCGCCTGACGCCCAGCGCAATCGACATCTCCCCGGTCGGCCCGGGCCTGCAGCAGGATTTCGGGCAGAGCATCCGCGGCCTGCAGTATACCCAGTTCAGCGTGCTGTATGACGGGATCCCGATCCCGGGCTTCCCGATCAACTTCGCCCCGCAGCCCGGCATCTACTTCACCAGCCAGAACCTTGGCCAGGTGACCATCCATCGTGGGCCAGGCCAGGCGTCCGCAATCGGTGCGGCAACGTTCGGCGGCTATGTCGATCTGACGTCGCCGGCGGTGTCGAACACCCTGGGAGCGACCGCCTACGGAACCGTCGGCAGCTACGATACCCACCTGGGCGGCTTGCGGCTGGACAGCGGCGCCCTGAGCGCGTTGGCCGGCGGCCGCGCGACGATCAACGTGGAGCAGCTTGAGTCCGGAGGCGCGACTAGCAACACCTCCACCGAGCGGCGGAACCAGTTCTTCAAATATGAGCAGCCGATCGGCAGCAACACCGTCGTGACCGTTCTGGTAAACCTGGACCACACCTTCACCCATACGCCATACGGCGCCACGCTCGCCAACATCAAGGCATTCGGCCCGAATTACGCCCTGAACCAGGACCCGGCCTCGCAGACCTATACGGGCTACAACCACGACAGCTACAAAACGGACTTCGAGTATGCCGGCGTGCGCAGCGACCTCGGCAATGGGCTGACGATCGACAACAAAATCTACACGACCGGCTACTACCAAAATTCCGTCCATGGCGCCGATGTCGGCGGCCAGGGACCAAACCTTTCCGGCATCAACTACGTCAATGGCGTGACGCCGGTCGATCTCACGGGCCACGTTCCCGCCATATCGTCGAAGTACAACTTCCGCAACACCGGCGACGTGCTCCGCATCACGCAGGACACGCCCTTTGGTCAGGCGCGGGTCGGGGTTTGGGCGGAACATGAGGTGTTCGGGACCAACACCCTCACGGCGGACGCACCGCACAACTTCCTGCCCTATGCGCCCGCTCCAGGCTCAGTGTTCCTGAACAGGTATGTCTCCAACCTGGACACGCTGCAGCCGTTCGCGGAGTTCGCTTGGAAAGCCCTGCCGAACGTCACGATGACCGCTGGCCTGAAATACAGCCTGGTCGTGCGGACGCTGAAAGGCGAAGCGGGCCTGACCGGGCTGCCGCAGAACGTACACCAGAGCTACAGCACGCCGCTGCCATCCCTTGACGTCAACTGGCGGGTGACCGACTGGGCGTCGGTGTTCGCCCAGGCCGCGCGCGGTTTTCAGACCCCGAACCTTAACCTGTTCTCAACGACGGCGGTGACGTCGGTGACCCCGTCCACGACGAACAGCTTCCAAATTGGCGGCGTCATCAACAGGGCCAATTACTCGCTCGGCACTGACCTCTACTATGTCCAATATGAGAATTTTGTTAACAGCCGGACCGTGGGCGGGCTGACGGCCTTCTTTAACCAGGGCGGCGCCGTTTACAAAGGCATCGAGGTCGAAGGAACGGCCAAGCTAGGACATGGCCTGGCGGTGTATGCAAACGGCTCCCTGAACTACAGCGGCTACACTACAAATGGCAATACGCTGGCGCAGACACCGCGCTACACTGGCGTGATCGGACCCATCTACGATCAGGGTCATATTCTTCGCGAGGGCGACGACCTGTTTGCCTCGGTCTTGGCGAAGTTTGTCGGCCCGCAATACGGATCGGACACGGCCACACTCGGCCAAAAAGACAGCTTCGCGATCAAGAGTTACCGGCAGGTCGATCTCGCCGGCGGCTACACCTTCCCATACAGGGACCGCGCTCTTACGCTGAAGGCAAACCTCTACAACTTATTCGACAACCGCAGCATCATCGGGTTTGCAGGCCAGACGATTGGCCCGCCCTCTGAACCGCTCTTCTTCACGAACTCCGGCCGCAGCTTCTTCTTCTCTCTGGAAGCGAAAATCTAACCAAGCGTGGCAGTTGCTATACCACGACTCTATGAAAATCCGGCTTTCCCGCTTGCCAATTTCGCCAGGCGCGACTCTACCTGGTCCCATGATCCGCCCCGGCTTCCTCGACCCCGCCTTGCGAAAGGACCTGACTGACCTGGCGCGCGACGGGTCGGTCGCGCATCGGCTGGCACGTCGCGCAAGCGCGCTGGTATTGCTGGATCAAGGCATGAGGCGCGGGCAGGTGGCCAAGAAGCTGTTGCTCGACGATGACACCGTGCGAACCTGGCATCGCCTGGATGAAGAAGACGGCATCGAGGGCCTGGCGAGCTTTGGCTGCGAAGGCGGTGCGTGCCGCCTGAGCGATGTGCAGCAGGACAAGCTGCGCGCCTGGATCACCAAGACCCTACCGCGCGGCATTGGTGCACTCGACAGACCCAGGGCAAGATGGCCCCAAATCCCAAGCTGCTACGCGATGACCGGCTGGCGACGGACGCAATCCTGGCACCCGGCCGTCAACATCCGGTTCAGCACTGCAACGCCGACGGCAGCGTCAGTCTGCTGGGCCGCGAAGCCGCGGGCCCGCAGCCGCGGTCCGATCAGCGGCTTGTGACGCCCCATTGTCATCTCTACTAAGGATTGTTGGCTGTAACCTGTTGTGGCCTGCCAGGCGAGGCGGCCTTGTTCCACGATCATCGCCAGATGGTGATCTTGCTGTGTCGGCACACCTGGTTCGTTGCTCGGGACCGCCGTCGGGCGCGGCGGGATCACCACCTCGATCTTGTCGCCATGTGCCGCTATCGTCTGGTAGATGGACGCGCCATCATACGCGCCATCAGCCGTCAGCTGGACAATAGGATCGGCTTGCTGGACGGACGGTTTGGCCACCAAGCGATCCAGCTTGCGGCGTAGCGCCCCAGGTCTTTGACACTCCCCTTGTGCATAACGCGCTGTCTTACTCGGACGACTTGGCCACGCTCCGAATGGCTGACATGGGTGATCCTGACCCAATCAGCCTATTCGCGATTACGAGCAGCATAATGCTACCTGTTCGTTGAGAGTGGCCAAGAACCAGTCGTTAACCTGGTCCGTCACGCTCTGCCTGGATGAGGCCGCGCTTGCGAATTGGGGGGCGCCCAAGCGAAGGCGACTTGCGGCTGAGCCGCCGCGCAAGTTTCACTGGACAAACACACTGTCAGACCAGGCGGGACGCTAACCTGTGATCTTGATCAGCAAGGAGCCCGGGATGTCGACACGTCGCAATCTGTTCAAGGTGGGGATGGCATCCGCGCTGATTGGCCAGTTCGGGGGCTTCGTGGCCAAGGCCGCTGCGGCTGACGGCCCGCTGTTCAAGTTCGGTATCATCGCCGACCCGCAATACGCCCCGGTCGCACCCAACCTAAGCAACAACCGATACTATGCCAACTCGCTGTGGAAAGTCAGCGAAGCGGTCGCGACCCTGAACAAGGAAGACCTCGCCTTCGTCGTCACGCTCGGCGACATCATCGACCGGCATTGGGAAAGCTTCAACCATATCCTGCCGCTCTACGACGACATGAAGGCCGAGCATTTCTTCCTGCTGGGCAATCACGACTATTCGGTGGCGCCTGAGTTTCTCAATTCCGTAGTTCGCACGGCGGGAATGAAAACGGCGCACTACGACTTTACCGGCGGCGGCTACCGCATTATCGTGCTGGATCAGAACGAGTTGGCCCAGTTCGCCAACGCCCCGGGCAGCGCTAATTGGCGGGCCGCTGGCGAATTGGTGGCGCGCGCGGTCGCGCGCAACGCACCCAACGCAAAGCCATGGAACGGTGCCATGTCCGACCAGCAGTATGCGTGGCTGGACGCGACGCTGGCGAAGGCGCGCGCATCCGGGGAAAAGGCGATCGTCATGGGCCACTATCCGATTTTTCCGCTCGCGCTCGAGAACAACTTCCTCGATGACGAGCGCCTGACGGAGGCCCTGGTAAGGCACGAGAATGTCGTCGCCTACCTGTGCGGCCATCACCACCCCGGCAACTACGGCGAGCGGGGTGGCAAGCATTTCGTGAACTTCACCGGCATGGTGGACACCGCGACAACCTCTGCGTTCTCGGTCGTAGAAGTGTTTGCCGACCGGCTGAACATTCGTGGCACGGGGCGGGAGCCGAACCGACTTCTGCGTATCTGACCGGCTACCGCACTGGGGGCGGTCGAGTAGCTAGGCCATGCGGCTTTGCCCTCACAAATCCGGGCATGCGGAATTCCCGCGCCCGGAGCTTTATTGCATGGATGATTTTCGGATTTGCCAATGTTGTAAGCTCCGCCAGGAGCACGTTTGAGGCCCAAATGGCATAGATCCTTTCGAGTTTGTCAACTCTTCCGGACTGTTACGAACTTTTATCATCAGCACCTCTCCTGCGCCGAAGGTATTTAGCTGAAATGACTTAATGGCCGTTCTGGGCTGAACTGCTGAGCAATGCAACGACGCCGCCAGCGTGCCAACGCCGGTCATGGCTCGTTGAGCAAGCTAGAGACTACGCCGCCACGCGGCGGCTCCACCATCTACGCGGCACCACCGCCGGACCGCAGACTGCCAAATATTTGGGGCGAAAACGAATGACGACCTTCCACCGGTCACGCCAACCCGGGGCCTCGCTGGCCCAACATGGTGTTCCCCGGAACACTGAGTTCGAGCCGATCCCGGCCCGGTTCGCCCACGGCCGCAACGCCCCGTTCCGCATGGACCTTGGCGAGGTGCTGGCCGCCAATGAAATCCAGGAGATCATCCAAGCTGGCAGCATGGCGTTCCACTGCATGGGCGACACCGGCGGCGTGAAGAACCCGGAGCCGCAGAAGCTGGTAGAGCGCGGGCTGGAGCAGTCCCTGCACAGCGGCAACATTGCGCCAAGCCTACGCGGCACCTCCATGGCACCGGCGTTCTGCTACCATCTTGGCGACCTCATCTACTACAACGGCGAGGTTTCGGAGTATTTCCCGCAATTCTATGATGCCTATGAGCATTACCCGCTGCCCATCTTCGCCATCCCCGGGAACCATGACGGGGAGCCGCTCGATGCGAGCGCCACCACGCTTGAGGGATTTTATCGCAACTTCCTGGCGGTGAAATCAGCTCACCCAAGCTACACCGATGAGTCGCGCGACAGCAGCCGTCCGGCAATGACGCAGCCGTTTTTCTACTGGACGCTGACGACGCCGTTCGCGACGTTCATTGGCCTCTACAGCAACGTCCCCGAGCATGGCCGCCTCGACGACCAGCAGCGCGCCTGGTTCCAGGCCGAGATGGCGGCGGCGGACAAAAACAAGGCGCTGATCGTCGCCGTGCATCACCCGATCTACTCCTTCGACGACCACCACAGCGGCAGCCCGACAATGGCGAAGGAGCTGGAGGACGCAATCAACAGCTCCAAGCGCCTACCGAACATGGTGCTGAGCGCGCACGTGCATAACTATCAGCGCATCGAGCGGCAGTTGGGCGAGCACACAGTCCCATTCTTCGTCATCGGCAATGGTGGTTACTGGAACCTGCACCACCTCGCCGCCGCCAACGGCTACCGTGATCCGGAGACGGAAGCGCGGCTGGTGTCCAGCATCGACAGCCGCCACGGCTTCATGACGTTCGAGGTCAGCGATTCCGTCATCAACGGCCATTTCACGACGGTGCCGCGGCCGCAGGAGTCTTGGACCGACGCGCAGGCGTTCAACGCCAGCTTCGACGTGTTCAGCTACAGCTCGGTCCCGGCTTTCCTGAAAGATGGCGAGACGGTGCAGTTGGTGCCGCCCGATGGCACAAACGTTCCACCGCATACGGACCACACCCAGACGGACCCACCCGCGCGCACGCCGGAATCGCACCAGAAGGTGCAAGCACGCGACGCCCACGCGACCCGCACGGCGCGGCGCGCGCACGGCAAGGGTCAGAGCTGACCCGGCATGGCGCGTGGCATTGTTGCAGGCGTGGACGGCCCCTTGAGTGCAAGGGGTCTGCGCCGGCGTTGGTGCACTTCGATAATGTGAATGGTGGTAGGATGCTCTTCCTTCTCTGGTTTGAGCACCCCGATGCCGTACAAACACAACACCGACCGCCGTCACTAAATCCCGAAGATGTCGTTCAAGGTGCGGAACTGGCCGGAGTACGAAGCGGGGCTGCGCCGGCGTGGCAGCCTGAGTTTGTGGATCGAGGACGCAGCGTTGGAAGACTGGCAGAGCACGGGGCCGGGCGGGCAGGCTCGCTATACGGACGCGGCCATTTAAACCAGCCTGATGCTGAGCATGGCGTTCAAGCTGGCGTTGCGCCAGACCGAGGGCCTCATGATGTCGGTGCTGACGTTGATGGGCTTGACGCTCTCAGCGCCGGATCACAGCACGGTCAGCCGTCGAGCGGTGGCGTTGCCGGTGATCCAGCCCGCACACGTGCCGCTCGGCCCGTTGCACGTCTTGATCGACAGCACCGGCCTGCAAGTCACGGGACGGGTCAATGGCTGGAGGCGAAGCATGGTGCGAAGTCGCGCCGGACATGGCGCAAGCTGCATCTGGCGGTGGATGCCGCCAGCGGCATGATCGTGGCGCAGATCCTGACGGATCAGGACACCGACGATCCGTCCCAGGTAGGGCCGCTGCTCGATCAGATCGGCGATCCAATTGTCCAGGTGACGGCCGATGGCGCGTATGATGGCGCACCCACCTACCAGACGATCGCCACGCACAGCGATGAGATCGAAGTAGTGATCCCTCCGCGCTCGACGGCCGTCCCGAGTGGCGAACCGGGTGTGCCGACACAGCGTGATCGCCCTCTGGCAATGATCGCGGACCAAGGCCGCCTGGCCTGGCAGGCCGGGACAGGACAGGACAGGACAGGACAGGCTATAGCCGACGATCCTTAGTAGAAATGACAATGGGGCGTCACAAGGCGCTGATCGGACCGCGTCTGCGAGCCCGCGGCTTCGCGGCCCAGCAGACTGACGCTGCCGTCGGCGTGGCGGTGCTGAACCGGATATTGGCGGCCGGGTGCCAGGATTGCGTCCGTCGCCAACCGGTCATCGCGTAGCAGCTTGGGGTCTGGGGCCTTCTTACCCTGGGTCTGTCGAATGCACCAACGCCCATTTTTGGGTTACATAGGCCGCGTGGAAACCGCCCGCTTGTGAGGGCTGGATTTGGATACACGGTTGTTCGTTGCGGGAGGCGGCTGGACTCCCCCGGTCAAGCTTGCTGGGGCTGGAACGATCTTAGGCCCACCCTTTCAGGGTGTTGCCTTCGCTTGTTCGAGCAGGCGTGCGGTTGCGACGTGGGCGCGTGCGGTTTTGCCATCGACGTAGCCCTTGGGTTTGGCGATTTTGGGTCCGCGTTTGCTGGTGGCGACTTGGCGCGGGTTTATGTTGCGGGCCAGGCGGAGCAGATCCTGGGCCAAGCCGGCCGGGTCGGCCCCGTTCCAGTGCGGCCAGTGTTCGGGCGGCAGAGCGATGAGCAGGCCCTCGTAGCCGCCCCTGACCTGCACGGCCAAATGGAAGCAGGACACCTCCAGCGGCAGCAGCGGAGGGGCAGCAGGCGATGGCGGGGCTGGCGGCAGCTGGTGCGCCTGCTCGACCGCGCGCTGCAGCAGGGCCAGGACGTTGCAGGCCAGCACGGCGGCGGCAAAGCCGAGCAGTGCGGCGCGGGGACGGCCGAGGCTGCGCAGCTCGCTGTTCAGCACGCTTTCCAGGTGCCCGAACATGCCTTCAATTTGCAAGCCCGTGCCATAGAGATCGGCGATGCGTCCGGCCGTGACCGCCTCGGGCAGGCTGCTCCACAGCCACAGGGGGGTGTCGCCAGCCTCGGTGGGCCGGTCCAGCGCAAGCTCGATGCGCCGCCACCGCGTCTGCTGGTGCTCCACCGTGATCGGCTGCTCGCGCACCAGCCCGGTCTCGACCCGCCCGCACGCGCGCCACTCGCCTTGCTCGGCCAGGCGGGGATGGTTGGCGTTCTCGCGCACGATGAAGCAGGCGCCCGCGTCCTCCAAGCCCCGCAGCACCGTGCGGGTGCAGAAGTGCCGGTCGGCGATCCACAGCTCCCCGGGCCGCGCGCCCTCCAGCAGCGGCGCCACCCCAGCGCGCTCGCTCGCGTGCGCGTCCTCGCAGGCCACCAGGTCCGTGACCAGGCCACGATCCGGGTCGTATACCACCAGCGAGTGCCCCGGCAGCGCCGCACCACGCAAGGCGCGCAGGGGCAACAGGCGCTTCTCGCTGCCAGGCAGGTGGTTGACGTCCAGCACGCGCAACCGCCAGTCGGGCAGGCTGGCCGACGTGCCCAGCGCCGCCATCACCGGCGCCAGCCGCTCGGCGCTGCCGCGCACGAGCGAACGCAGCACGCCGGGTTCGGTGTGGTTGACCTTGTCATACAAGGAGGCCAGCGACACCGGCAGGGTCGGCATCTGGCGCGCCGCGGCGTGCAAGGACGGGCGAAGCCCCAGCGACACCAGCGTGGTCAGCTTCAACCACGGTCGAGAACAGCAGCTCGCGCGCATACTACCGCTGCCGGTGCGCCTCGAACACCTCATCAACCCAGCCCGCCGGCAGCGCATGCTCCAGCGCCAGGCGCGCCATCACGCCCGCCGGCGCGTGCCGCTCAAACCGCTCCAGAACCGAAGACCAAACCGAACCAACCGCAACAGGACCCTTGCTCATCCATTGAAGCTGGAGTGTCAGAAAACACCCTGAAAGGGGTGGGCTTAAGCGCCTGTCCCAGCTTCCGGGACTACTCCATCCACTCGCGATAGAGCCGGTGTAGCGAAGCCGCGCTACCGCGCCGGGTCCAGCCGGTCGCGCAACCAATCGCCGAGCACGCTGACGCAGAACGTGGTCAGCACCACCACGGCGCTGGGCGCCAAGAGAATCCAGGGCGCGCGGGTCAGATACTCGCGGCCGTAGCCGATCATGTTGCCCAGGCTGGTCATCGGCGGCTGAATGCCGAGGCCCAGGAAGCTCAGTCCGCTCTCCAGCAGGATCACCTCGGGGAAGGAGAGTGTCGCGGACACGATCAGTGTGCTCGCGATGTTGGGCAGAACGTGCCGCGTATAGACCCGCCACGGGCTCGCCCCGAGCTGGCGCACTGCCGCCGCGTAGCCCTGGGCATCGGCAGCGATGGCGAGGCCGCGGGCGATGCGCGCGTGCCGTTCCCAGCCGTAGAACCCCATCAGCAGGACGAACAGCGGCAACGAGTTGCCGAAGAAGGCGAGCACCGCGAGCGCCAGGATCAGGAACGGCAGCGCCGCCTGGAAGTCGATCAGCATCAGCACCGCCTGCTCGACCCAGCCGCGGAACTGCGCCGCCAAAAAGCCGAGCGTCGTCCCGAGCACCGCCGCCATTGCGGTCGCGCCGAAGGCGATCAGCAGCGAGATGCGGACGCTGACGAACAGCCGCGACAGCACGTCCCGCCCCAACTCGTCGGTGCCCAGGACATGCGCGGGGTTGCCGGGTGGCGAAAGGCGGTTGCGAAGATCGAGCTGGGTGATGCCATACGGACGCAACTGGTCGGCAAACAGGGCCACCAGCAGGATCCCTACGACCCACAGCACGGCGAAGCCGACCAGCCAGGGAATGCGTCCGGCTGTGCTGCGCGGGGCAATGACGACGAGGTCGGACACTAGCGGGTGCTCCGCAGCCGCGGGTCGAGCAGGCCGTACAGCAGGTCCACGATCAGGTTCGCGCTCACCATGGTCAGCGCCACCAGCAGCAGGATCGTCTGCACGACGGCAAGGTCACGGTTGCTGACGGCCACGACCAGCAGCCGCCCGACCCCAGGCCAGGAGAACACGCTCTCAACGACCACGGCGCCGGCGAGCAGGCTGCCAACCATGAAGCCCACGATCGTCACCGTCGGGATGGCGGCGTTCGGGAGCGCGTGCCCGCGCACCACCCGGCGCCACGGCACGCCCTTGGCCGATGCCATCAGGATGTAGGGCTGGCCCAGCACCTCGATCATCGCGCTGCGGGTGAAGCGGGCGAGGATCGCCGCACCACCGACGCCCAATGTGATGACCGGCAGCACCGGGCTGAGCCAACTGTCCTGCCCGCCGGACGGCAGCCAGCCCAGTTTCACCGCGAACACCAGCACCAGCATGAGGCCGAGCACGAAGCTCGGCACCGTGAACCCAGCTACCGCGGCCGCCATGACGAGCCGGTCGATCCAACTGCCGCGCCGCAACGCAGCGAACACGCCCGCTGGGATGCCGACGCCGACCTTGATCAGCAGCGCGGGCAGGGTCAGCGCCAGCGTGGCCGGCACCCGCTCCCAGACCAGGGACGCGGCCGGCCGGCCGTCGCGCATGGACTGGCCGAACTCGCCCGTGGCCACGTGCCGCATGTATTCCAGGTATTGCACCCAGATCGGCCGGTCCAATCCCCAGGCGTGGCGGAAGGCGGCGATGGCCTCGGCGGGCGCGTCGACGCTCAGGATCAGCATGGCCGGGTCGCCGGACAGGCGCAGGACGACGAAGGCGAACGTGACCACCAGGGCGATGGTCAGCACGGCGCGCCCGAGCCGGATCAGCAGGAAGCGGATCATCCGACGGCGTGACAGGCGGCCATGCGGCCGTCGCCGAGCGTGCGCGGCGCCGGGTCCTCGACTCGGCAGCGCGGCATTGCGATCGGGCACCGCGGATGGAACGCGCAGCCGGAGGGGCGGGCCGCGGGGTTGGGCGGCTCGCCGGCGAGCACGATCCGCTCGACGGCACGCGGTCCCGGGGTCGGGATCGCCGAGACCAGCGCCCGCGAATACGGATGCGCCGGGCGCATGAAGATCGCGTCCGGGTCGCCCTGCTCCACCACGCGGCCGAGATACATGACCGCCACCTGGTGGCTGACCTGGCGCACGACTTTCAGGTCGTGGCTGATGAACAGCATGGCCAGCCCGCGCGCCGCCTGAATGTCCTGCAGCAAGTTGACGATTCCGGCCTGGATGCTGACGTCGAGCGCGCTGACCGGCTCGTCCAGCACCAGCAGGGCCGGCTCGGTCGCCAGCGCCCGGGCCAGCACGGCCCGCTGCCGCTGCCCGCCGCTGAGCGCATGCGGGTAGCGCAACCCAAGTTGCGGCGACAGGCCCACCTGGCGCAGCAGCGTCTCCACCCGGTCGGGGCTAGCGGGACGACCGTGGATGACCAGAGGCTCGCGCACCTGCGCAGCGATCGTCAGCCGGCGGTCCAGTGCTCCCAGTGGATCCTGCGGGACCAGCTGCATCCGGGCGCGCATCCGCCGCCAGGACGTGCTGCCCAGCGCCGGGACCGGCGCTCCCTCAAACCGAACCGCGCCGCGGTCCGGCCGCTCCAGGCCGAGGGCCAGCCGTCCCGTCGTCGACTTGCCGCAGCCGCTTTCGCCGACTACGCCCAGCGTGCGGCCCGGCGCCAGCGCCAGGCTGACCCCGTCGACCGCCCGCACGGGCAGGGGGCGCGACAGCGCGTGCCGACGCTGCCGGTACTCGCGGACCACGTCGTTCATTTCCAGGATCATGCGAATTGCGGCCTGCGTTCCGTGGCGGCCGATACGCCGACCCGGATGCAGGCAGCCCGGTGATCGGGCGGGCCGAAGAGCGGCGGCACCGCCTGCCCGCATTCGGGTATGGCGCGGTCACAGCGTGGCGCGAAGGGGCAGCCCGGAGGCAGATGCCCGGGTTCCGGCACGCCACCCGGAATGGCCGCCAGGCGCCGCGGCGGGCCGGTCATGCTGGGCAGCGCGGCCAGCAGCCCGATCGAATAGGGGTGCAACGGCGTCTTGAACAGCGGGGCCGAGCCGGCCTCCTCGACGATACGCCCGGCATACATGACGCAGACCCGGCTGCAAGTCTCCGCCACCACACCCAGATCGTGGCTGATCAGCACCAGAGCCATGCCCGTCTCGGCCTGAAGCCGCCGCAGCAGGTCCAGGATTCCTGCCTGGATCGTCACGTCGAGCGCCGTCGTCGGCTCGTCGGCGACCAGCAGCTCCGGCCGTCCCGCGAGCGCCATCGCGATCGCCACGCGCTGGTTTTGCCCGCCCGACATCTCGTGCGGATAGATGTGATACCGCTGCCGCGCGTCGGGGATGCCAACCTGATCCAGCAGCCGCAAGGCTTCCGCCTGTGCCGGGGCACCTGAGAGCCCGCGGTGCAGCCGCACGGCTTCCTCGACCTGGCGGCCGATCCGGTGCACCGGGTTGAGCGCGCTCATCGGGTCCTGCAGGATCAGCGCGATCCGGCCGCCGCGCACCTCGTCCAGCATGGCCGCCGGCGCGCCGAGCAACTCGGTGCCCCCCATCAGCACGCTGCCGGAAACCGTTGCCCGCGAGGACACCAACCCGAGTGCAGCCAGCCAGGTCACCGACTTGCCGCACCCGCTCTCGCCCACGAGGCCCAAGCTCTCGCCGGGTCCCACCGCCAGGTCGATCCCGTGCAGGACCGACACCCCGTCGAAGGCAACCCGCAGACCCCGAATCGCGACGAGCGGGGTCAAGACGGCACTTGGCCCCAGTTCGCCGCCCGGAAGTCCATCGCGAAGCTCGGGGCCACTTTCCATTTGACCGACTTCGGCTTGGCGGTGAAGACCGCGTTCTGATGCAGGACGGTGTAGGCGGGGTCCTCACGCTCGGCAATCTGCAGCAGGCGGGCGAATACCTCGCGCCGCTTGGCCCGGTCGGTCCCGGTCTCGAGCTCGACGCACAGCCGGTTCAGCTCCTCGTTGGCGTATTCGCCATATTGCTGCTGCTCGCCGTTGGGGCCGTGCTGGCTGACGAGGCTGCTGACCGGGTCGTTGAATGGCGCGGAGTTGGACCAGTCGCGGATCGCGCGCGAAGGCGTGCGCTCAAAGATCTGCGACCAGTTTTCTTTCATCTCGATCTGCACGTTGAGCCCGGCCTGCTGCCACATCTCCATCAACACTTGCGCGGTCGGCACCTGGTTGATGTAATAGTTGTTCAGCAAGCGATAGGGGATCGGGTCGCCCTTGTAGCCCGCCGCCTTCACCAGCTCTCGCGCCCGCGCAAGGTCGTATTGCGGCACGGTCCAGTCCCGCACCAGCATGTCGCCGTAGAAGTCCCACTGCAGGCCGCGTGGGATGTCGGTCCGCCCGACCCACAGCGCGTCTACGATCGACTGCCGGTCGATCGCGTGCGCCATCGCCAGGCGCACCCGCGGGTCGCGGAGCTGGGCGTGGTTCTTGTCGAACGTGGTCAGCCTGTGGTTCGGCACCCGTGCGCCCTGCACTTCGAACTGGCCGCTACGCTCGATGCCGGTGATCTGGTCTGGCGGGATGTCGCAGGCGAACTGGTACTCGCCCGCCAGCAGCCCGGCCACCCGCGCCGCCACCTCCGGCACCTCCACCAGCTTGATCGCACGCAGCGGCGGACGCCCGCCCCAATACCCTTCGTGCGCCACCAGCAGCAGGCTCTGGTCGGGCTTGTATTCGGCTACCTTATACGGGCCGGTGCCGCAGGGCGCGCGCGCGTAGTCCAGCCAGCTCCCCGCCTCATCGAAGGCCCGGCGGCTGACGATCCCGCTGCCGCGGCAGCTCATCCGCCCTTCCAGCGTCACGTCCGGGGTTGCGTTTACGAAGCGCACGGTCTCCGCGTCGACCACCTCGACCCGGTCGAGCGCGGGCCACAGCCGCCGCGCCACCGGCGGCACCTCCTTCGGCAGCTCCTTGACCCGGGCGGTCGTCACGACCGAGCCGGAAAGCGGCAGGGTCCGTCCCTGCACCGTTGGCCGCGTCTCGCCCATCATCCGCTGCGGGCCGAAGCTGAAGGCCACGTCCTCGGCCGTCATGACGTCGCCGTTGTGGAACCGCACGCCCGGCCGCAGCCTGGCTTCGACGGTCCGCTCGTCGATCCGCCGCCAGCTGGTGGCCAGACCCGGCCTCTGCTCGAGCGCACCCTGGTAGTTCAGGTCGATCAGCCGCTCGACGAAAAAGATCGCCATGCGCGTGCCCACGTTGGACTGCTCTCGCAGATCGTCCAGCGTGTTGCTGTTGGAGATCTTCTGCACTGCGATGTTCACCGTGGGCCGTTGGTCGGGTTGCCCGATCGCGAACCGCGGCAGGGCGAGCCCCGCTGCGGTGCCGGTCAGGAGGAGGCTACGGCGGGTCGTGTCCATTCGGAGGCCTCATCGGTTGGAGTGCGGCATTCGAGCCCAGCGGGCGTCGAACGATAATGCGTCAGGGTCCGGTCGGCGTGGCGCATGCGCCAGCTCAGCATCCGCTGCGCGTAGTGCTTGACGGTCTCGGCATGGGCCGGGTAGTCGGCCAGGTCGCGCATCTGGTGCGGGTCGGCGCGCAGGTCGAACAGCAGCGGCGGCAGTGCAGCGAAGTGCACGTATTTCCAGGCCTCGTCCTGGATCACGCACAGGCTGCTCTCGTCCATGCCGATACCGAGGTCGCGCTCGGGCCGGGAGTAATGGACGTCGCGGAAGTCGTACTCGTAATGCAGCGCGTCGCGCCAGCCGCGCGGCGCCGGGCCGGACAGCAGCGGCACCAGGCTCGCGCCGTCGCAGGTGCGCGGCACGTCCGTGCCGAGCCAGTTAAGCATCGTCGGCATCAGGTCGACGCTTTCGGTGAACGCGTCTTCGATCTGTCCCGCGCGCGGGTTGCGGTCCGACTTGATGACCAACGGGATGCGGAAGCTCTCGTCGAAGTAGCCGACCTTGCCCAGCAGATGGTGGTCGCCGAGCTGCTCGCCGTGGTCGCTGGTGAAGATGACCAGCGTGTCGTCCCATTGGCCGGTCTCGTCGAGGAAGGCGAACACCTCGCCGAGCCGGTCGTCCACCTCGGACATCATGCCGTAATAGGTGGCGCGGAGCTGCAGAACGGTGGCCTCGTCCATGCCGGACGCCATGCCGTCAGCGCCCTGGAAGAACTTCGATTGCTGCGTGTGGTGCAAGTACCATTGCAACAACGGGTGCTGCCGCGCTTCTGCGGCGGGCGTGACGGCGCGGTGCGGACGCTTCATGTCCTCGGCCCGGTACATCGCATGATACGGCGCGCTGGCGACGAAGGGTGGGTGCGGGCGGTAGTAGCCGAGGTGCAGGAAGAACGGCTTGCCGTTGCGCCCCTTCAGGTACGTCAGCGCGCGCTCGGTGAAGAAGGCGCTGTCGGAGAGCTCGGCCGGGATGCGGGCAGGATGGGTGGTGGCGCCTCGGCTGGTCCCATGGTCCGGCAGCCAGATGTCCTCGCGGTTGGCGGGCAGCGCGTAGCCTTTCTGCGCCAGCCAGCCGAAATACCCGTCATGGTCCGGGCCGAACGCGCCGACCTGGCGGAACCCCTCCATGTCGTCGCCCAGCACGGTGAAGCGCGGGTCGTGCGGGCCGGTGGTGCGCGGGTCCGGAGTGGTCGTCGTGTAGCCGATCAGCGCCGGGTCGTGCCCAGCGCAGCGGAGCGCCCGCGGCAGCGTCATGTGGCGGCTGTCCAGCGGGATCGTGTTCTGCACCGAGCGGTGGTTCATTGCGTATTGGCCGGTCAGCAGGCTGGCGCGCGCGGGGCCGCAAGGGACGGTGGTGGTCACGTGATTGCGGAATGTGACGCCCTCTCGACAGAGCCGGTCCAGGTTCGGCGTCTGCAGGTGCGTGCACCCCAGATGCGGTACGCAGTCCGCTCGCCATTGGTCGACAACGATCAGCAGAATGTTCTTTGGCGTCATGTCCGGGCCCGTCAGTGATCCGGCTTGTGTCACCCCATCGCGGTCAGTCTCTTTACCGTCCGATGACAATAGGATGAACAATCGTACCTAAACCGGACTGACACGGATGTGTCCGCAGCCGAGTTGGCGCGCGCTCATGTCATAAAACCGCTATCGAACCCGCACCGGCGGGAGCGGTAAGCTCCGCCTGGGCTTACGGTGCGCAACAGGTTCGGCTTCACTCATACCTGGCGAGCCCAAGCAGGTCGTATTGCGCGGACTGCTACAACTTGACACCCCGTCCTACAGGTGTTCCGAGCATGGCCAAACGCACGAGTACTACAGCTTACGGCGCCGCAACGCCCGCCCGAGCTCCCGCCGGACGGGCGGGATCGCGCAGCCGGCCCGCGCGCGAAGCCGGGCCGCCAGGCGGGCCGCCGTTGAGCGGCGAGGGTGGCGGTCTCGATATCGCCAGCCACACTTTGGTCGCGAATGGCTGACCGCGAAGGCCGCATGCGTTTCGTCGTCGTCGTGCTCGACGGGTTGCGACCCGACCTGGTCAACCGGGCGACGATGCCGCATGTCGCGGCGCTGTGCGCCGCCGGGACTCGATTCGCCAATGCCCGCAGCGTGTTCCCGAGCGAAACCCGGGTCGCCACTGCGTCGTTCGTCACGGGCTGCCGACCCGGCGCGCACGGGCTGGTGTCGAACACCATGTTCGTCCCCGCCGTAACACCCTCGCGCAAGCTACGCACCAACCTGGCCGCCGACCTCGAGCTGCTGGGCCAGGGCGGCTCGCCGTTGCACCGCGCCACCATCGGCGAGCATCTGGCGGCGGCCGGCCGCAGCCTCGCGGTCGTATCTGCCGGCACCGGCGGCTCGGCCGTGCTGACCCATCCGCTGGCCGGCCCCCTCGGCGCCTTCCGCTGGAATGTCCACGAGACCGAGGGAGAGACGGTCGAGCGAGTGCGGGCGGCCCTCGGCCAAACGCCTGGGGCCGGGGTGCCGAACTTAGCGCGCATCGCGTTTGCCGCAGACGTGATGACAGAGCTCGTGCTGCCCGAAATGCGGCCCGATGTTGCGTTGCTCTGGTGTTCCGAGCCGGACATCACCTTCCACGCCCATGGCATGGGCTCGGAACGCGCGCAGGAGGCGTTGCGCGCCACCGACGCCGTGGTCGGCCGTATCCGCACGTGGCGCGACCGGCAGCCCGACGCCAGCCAGATCGGCCTTCTCGTCCTGTCCGACCACGGCCACGTCACCGGCAGCCGGCGGATCGATGTCGCCGCAGAGCTGCTTGCGGGAGGGTTCGCCGTCGCCGAGGGGTTCGGCGAAGCGGGCGACCTCGTCGTTACGGGCGGCGCGGCGCCGGGCTTGTATCTGCGCGACCCCGCGCTGGCGCTGGCGCTGGCGGGATTTCTGGGTCAGCAGGACTGGGCGGGACCGCTGCTGTCGCGCGATCCCGGCCTGCTGCCCGAGGCAGCGCCGCTTGCGCTGCTTGGCTCGGCTCACGCGCGCTCGCCGGATCTCGTGCTGCTGTTCCGCGGCAGCGAGCAACCCGACCGGCACGGCGTGGCCGGTTGGGTGCCATATGACGCCGGGGACGTGCCGGTCGGCGGCGGGATGCATGGCGGCCTGCACCGGCGGGAGCTGGCGACGCTGCTGGTCATGGAGGGCGGGCCGTTCCGGCGCGGTGCTACCGTGAATGCGTTCGCCGACCTCGGCGATATCGCGCCGACTCTGCTGCATCTGCTCGGTCTCCCACGGAACGGCACCGAGGGAAGGGTGCTGGCCGAGGCGTGGAGCGAGCATGCCGAGTCCATGCCGGACGCTGCCGACGTCGCGCTTGGGCGCGACTTCACGCTGGAAGCCGTGCGGCAGGACGGAAGGTTCTACCCAACCGGACTGCACGACGCCGGCTGAGATCAGGCCGCGAAGTTGCCGGGGCGAAAGTCCATGGCGAACGACGGCGATGCGCGCCAGCTTATGCTCTTGTGCTTGGCGGTGAAGTTCGCGTTCTGGTGCAGTACGGTATAGGCGGGGTCCTCGCGCTCGGCGATCACCAGCATTCGCGCGAACACGCGTTGGCGTTCGGCTGGGTCGGTGCCGGTCTCGAGCGCGACGCTGAGGCGGCTCAGCTCCGCGTTCTCGTACTCGCCTGCCTGCTGGGCCGCGCCGTTCGGCCCGAACTGCGCGGCCAGCGAGCCCACCGGGTCGTTGAACGTGGCGCCCGCAGACCAGTCCCGCACCGCGCGCGGGGCCGAGCGGTCGCGGATCTGCGTCCAGTTCTCCTTCATCTCGATGGCGACGTTCAGGCCGGCCTGATGCCACATCTCGACCAGCACCTGCGATGTCGGCACCTGATTGGTATAGTAGTTGTTGAGCAGCCGGTACGGGATCGGGTCGCCCTTGTAGCCGGCCTGCTTGACCAACTCGCGCGAGCGCGTCAGGTCGAACTCCGGCACGGTCCAGCCCTTGACCAGCATGGGACCGAAAAAGGGCCATTGCAGCCCGGCGGGGACGACTGTCCGCCCCGACCACAGCCCGGCGATGATCGCCTGACGATCGATCGCGTGCGCCATCGCCAGCCGGACGCGCGGGTCACGCAAGGTCGGGTGGTGCTTGTCGAAGCTCGTCAGCCGGTGATTGAGGATGGTGCCGCCGACGACCTCGAAACCGGCACTGGCTTCGATGCTCGCGATCTGGTCCGGAGAGATGTCGCAGGCGAACTGGTATTCGCCCGAGAGCAGCCCGTTGATGCGCGAGCTGATCTCCGGCACCTCGACCAGGCGCAGCTGGCGGACCGGCGGGCGGCCACCCCAGTATTCGTCATGGGCGTCGAGCACCAACATCGTATCGGGCCGGAACTCCCGGACCTTGTAGGGGCCGGTGCCGATCGGCCGGCGCGCGTAGTCGAGCCATGTGGCAGCGGCCTCGTAGCCGGCGCGCGACACGATCTCACTGCCGAGACCCGTGAACCGACCTTCCAAGGTGACGTCGGGCGTTGCGTTGATGAAGCGCACTGTCAGCGTGTCGACCACCTCCACGCGATCGAGCGCCGGCCACAGGCGGCGGGCGACGGGCGAGATCTCAGCCGGCAATTGCTTTGAGGACTGGCCGATCAGGCCGCTATAGGCGACGGGGAGGGTCTGGCCGTTCACGACCGGACGAGTATCGCCGAACATGTGCTGCGGCCCGAAGCTAAAGGCGACGTCCTCGGCCGTCATCGTCTCGCCGTTGTGAAACTTGACCCCGGCGCGGAGCTTAAGCTCGATCGTCCGGTCATCAATCCGACGCCACGACTGCGCCAGGGCGGGGATCGGTGCGAGATCGCCGCGGTAGTCTAGGTCGATCAGCCGCTCGCTGATCATAAGGCTGATGCGCTCGCCGACATTGGACTGTTCGCGCAGCCCGTTGAGCGTGCTGCTGTTGGCAATGCGCTGCACGGCGATGGTGATGACCGGACGCGCATCGCCTTGCGCGACGGCGAACCGCGGCAGCGACATGCCGGCGCCGAGCTGCAGCAGCGAGCGGCGCCCGATGGTATGGCCGGGATTGGAGTGTCGGATCGGCATGGCAGCTCCACAAGGCGGCGGGAGTGCGGACAGCTACTCAGGAGCCAGGACGATTAACAGTGACCTTTAGATGACGCCGCTATCTCTCGCCGGTGTCGTATACCCTTCGCCGAAAACCGGCTCATCGCTTCGCCCAAAGGCTGTTGACGTATGGGCTTGGGAGCATGCAGACCTTTGGGGGTTTGTTGCTGGTTGGGTAAGTCTTGGGCTCACGGGGAGAAGATGAGTTCGTGGCGAAGCGGGTGAAGCTGGTGGCGGAGTTGCGGGCTGGGGTGACGACGGGGGTGGAAGTCGGCCGCCTCGAGTGCAATGAACGGGCCAGCATGGCCGACCTTGGACTGCGGCTGGGCGAGGCAAAGCAGATCACAGCGGCGCTCCAGGCAGAGATGGATCCGGCCACATCCGCCTCACTCTGTCTGGGTGAAGTTGTGGTAAACCAGAATGTCCCGGGATCGAAGCAAACAATGGATGTTCCTCTGCCTGCACGTGACCACAGGCACCGGGCGGCCTGCGAAGGCATCGTGGCGGGATGGTAGCCAGGTAGGTCTCAGGAGGGGAGCCAGTGCCGGCGCCATCAACAAGCCAAAACCAACCATCCCAACCCCGACTGCACTTGCCGAGCGCCGCACGACATTGAGATCAGGTCGATCTGCTACCTCGCCGACTATATCCTGTGGCTTTACCCGGATTGCGGGGCGGAAATACACAGCCACCTATCCCCGCGGCAGCAGCCGCTGTACTTCCTGCGTCACATCGGCCAGCACCGCCTCCGGCGTCGCCTTCTGCTCGACGATACGGGCCAAGTTGTCCACGATGGCCTGCGTGATCCGCACGCCGTTGCTCCCGGGGAAGGCGTACCAGGGCTGCATGATCGGGATCTGCCCCATGGCTGCCCGGAACAGCGGGTTCTCCCGGTAGAACGCGCCGAGGTAGCGGTCGTCGTTCAAGGTCAGCGCGTTGCTGGGCACGTAGCCCGTCCCGCGCACCATGATGGTCTGGCCCACCGGCCCCGCCGCAAACTGCATGAAGCGCCAGGCGGCCTCCTGTCGGGACGGGTCGCGCGTCAGCATGACCACCGCGTTGCCCCCCGTCGGCAGCTTGCCGCCCAGCGTGATGAACGGCATCTGCGTCGTACGCAGCTCCACATCCGGCCCGATGGAGCGCTGGAACTGTCCGATATACGCCGTGGTGCCAAAGATCATGCCGAGCTTGCCGGCATAGAACGCCTGGAACGCCGCATCCGTCGTCAGCGGCGGCATCTTGCCCTCCTTTACCATGCGGTCCAGCAGCTTTAGCGCGGCCAGGCCCTGCTCCCCGAAGGCAACGGTCTTTTCGTCGTCGGACAGCATCTTGCCGCCGTAACCGTACAGGAGCGCGCTGAACATCCAGTCGTCACCGGGCCAGCGGTAGAACATTCCGCTGACCCCATCGCCCAGCGCCGCGATGACCGCCGACAGCTTCAGCACGCCGTCCCAATCTCGCGGCATGTTCTCCGGGTCGCCCCCGGCGCGGCGCACCAGCTTGGCATTGTAGTAGAATACCGGGTTGCTAGCGCTGAACGTCAGCCCGACCTGCTTGCCGCCCACCTGCGCCAGCGCCAGGGTGCCTGCCGTCCAGCCGGTCGCCGCTGGGTCTCCCGCCTTGTCTAGAAACGGCTTTAGGTCCACGAGGATGTTGCGCTCCGCCAGGAATCGCAGCCGGTTCAGACCCTGGAAGCTGACATCCGGCAGCCCGTCGGTGGCCGCCTGTCGGATCACCTGCTGCAACCCGTCCTCATAGGTCGGGGACGGCGCCGGGAAGCGCACGGTTATTTCAGGGTTCACGCGGGTGAACTCCGCCGCCACTTGGTCCATCACGTCCTTGAAGAAGGCCGGCATGGGGAAATGGACGACCAGCTCCGTCGCTGCATAGGCAGTTCTGCGCAGGAACGGCGTGGCGAGCGCGGCGGCAAGCAAGGTCCGGCGTTGCATCGTATGCTCCGTGTGTTGAGTCAGCCCTTGAGGCCCGCCGTCGCGACGCCCTGGATGAAACGGC
>JAABUU010001542.1_pt1 | contig 38084 bp, 39 predicted proteins | sample 5559301 | NCBI WGS metagenome assembly JAABUU01 (sample SAMN10711884, study PRJNA513360) | rock metagenome | isolation source: Antarctica rocks | place: Antarctica: Victoria Land, Richard Nunatak white
CATCGGCGGCCGCTTCGGTGGGCGAACGGGTGCCGCTGTCGACAAGGGACGCCTCGACGTCGGCGAGGACATCCCCGTGCAGCGAGCACCGCAGGACCAGCCCGGCCGGCCACCTCCGCAGGACCGGACCGATGGTCAGGTGCAGGACGTCCATCTCCAGACCATCGCGGTCCTCGCCCCCCTGCGCGAGGGGAATGCCACCGGGAGACATCTCCATGTCGCCGTGGTCCATCCCGCCGTGGTCCATGTCGCCGTTCTCCATGTCGCCGTGGTCCATGTCGCCGTGGTCCGTCCCGCCGTGACCCATCTGGCTGTCGCTGCCCTCTGGGAGCGGCGTCGAGGAGCCGGGTCGGTCGCGAGCGTCACGCACGTGGCGCGCCGTGTCCACCAGCTGGCTCGTCGCCTCGTCCAGACAGTCCCCGACGTCCCCCGTCGTCGTCACGCTGACCCGCACCCGGGGGCCGGGAAGCTGGTCCCACACGGTGTCGATGAGCGAGCGCATCTCGGCGCCCGGGACACCGCAGACCACGAGGACGTCCGAGGCGGCCGGGGAGTCGGACAACGCCCAGCCGCGGGAGAGCACCTCCCGCTCCACGCTGGCGCGCAGTGCCCACTGACCCGGCAGCTCCACGAGCAGGACGTGGGCACGACGCACGGCCAGCGCGGCAAGACGCTCCGTCAGACCCATCTCAGGGCTCCTTCGCGCCAGGCCCAGAAGACCGCGACGAAGAGGGCAGCAAGGAACACCAACATCTCCACCACGGCGGTTGTCCCGACCTGGGCAACAACGAGGGTCCACGGATACATGAAGAGCATCTCGACGTCGAACGGCAGGAAGACGAGCGTGGCCAGATACCACCGCGCGTGGAACCGCGAGAGAGCGTGCTCCTGCGGAAGGAAACCTGACTGGAACGGCAGCGACTCGATGGGCGCCGCCCAGACGGTCGTCAGGCGGTGCAGGACCCAGAGGGCGCCCAGTCCGAGCAGTCCCAGACCAAGCATGGCGACGGGCCCGGCATACATGAGGCACCGCCCTTCGCAGCCGACGTGAGTTTAACCCCCTAGGGGTATCTTTCTAGCAGATGTGCGGCGAACAGCGTGGCCGAGGCATCCGGGGAGGCAACCGTGCAGCGCCCCGCTCGGAGCGGTGCTGGTGCTGACCCCGTCATCCCCGCGGATCGGCTCGAGCAGCGGCACATCAAGACCACGAGTGGTCCCCGAAGTCACTTGGGGACCAATGGCCCCACTGGCTTCTGGAACCTTCGAAGAGACTGTGGAAACCGAGAGTGCGACAGAGCTGGTCCGAGGTGAGGAGATGACCGATGAACGTGGATCTCGCGACCGTGCTGGTGCTGGCGATGGGCGGGGTGCTCGCCGCGGCCTGGTCCGTGAAGCTGGTCCGGCTTGCGGCGGGACTGAAGCGGGCCTCCATCTACTGGTCGCAGCCGCAGGGCGAGGACGGTGAATTGCTGTATGTGTCGATGGGTGACTCGGCAGCTCAAGGCGTCGGAGCGAGTCGCCCTGAGCGCGGGTACGTCGGCCTTCTCGCCGAGCGGCTGCGGACGACGTCGGGCATGCCCGTGCGGGTTGTCAACCTGAGCATGAGCGGCGCCAGGATCAGTGACGTCCTGGAGCGCCAGCTGCCCCTGCTGCGTGGGCATCGTCCCGATCTGGTGACGGTGGCCATCGGTGGAAATGACTTGTGGGGCTATGACGCCCACCTGTTCGCCTCGCAGGTCGACCGGCTGACCGCAGCACTCCCGGTGGGTGCGTTCATTGCGGACGTGCCGTACTTCATGCATGGCCACTGGGAACGCGACGCCAGACATGCCACGGACGCCGTCACGAGCAGCGCGAGAAGCCGCGGGCTGACGGTCGTGCAGCTGCACGAGGCGCTGCGCCGGCAGGGCTGGTCGGCAATGCTGAACCAGTTCGCAGCCGACTGGTTCCATCCCAACGACCGCGGCTACCGCGTCTGGGCCGATGCGTTCTGGGCGCAGATCTCACCTGTCGTACCGTTTCTGGCGGCCCGATCACGTCACGGGCAGGACGCCGCATTTGGTCTCCGGGGAGCCGCTCCGTTCAGCGGACCTGCTCGGCATCTCACATCCCAGCGTGAATCCGTCGCCGCGCTCTCGCGGGGACCAATGGCCCTACCGGCCTCCGGAGCCTCCGACGAGACTCATGAAAACAGAGAGGTGTGATCCGACCCGATGAACTGGACCAGCAGCTGGCTCACCATGGGCCTGATGATGGTGATCGTGTCCGCCGTGATCACCATCGCGGTATTGGTCCCGATCTACGCTTCGCAGCGGCGTCCGGGATCGAGACGACCGTGATACCCCACCTCACTCGTCGCACCGTGCTGTTAGGGGCTTTCGGCGCGGTGGCCCTGGGGGGTGTTGCTGGGTGCGGGTCGTCGGGTCCGCCGGTTACGGCGAGCTCGCAGGCGGTCCAGCGGGCGGAGAGCGCCAGGCGCCGTGCCGGCCAGAGGACCATCACGGCCAGACTGACCCCGCAGGCGACGGCGGTCGACCTCGGTGGCCCGATCTACAGACCTGGGCGTACGGCGAGAGCGTGCCCGGGCCGCTGCTGCGGGCCAGTGCGGGGGACTTGCTACGGGTCACGGTCGACAACGCCCTCCCGGCGGAAACCAGCGTCCACTGGCACGGGATCGCGCTGCGCAACGACATGGACGGGGTGCCCGGCATCACCCAGGCCGCCATCGGCGCGGGGTCCGCATTCACGTACGAGTTCACGGCGCCCGACCCGGGGACCTACTTCTACCATCCGCACTCCGGCGTCCAGCTCGACCGCGGCCTGCACGGGGTTCTGGTCATCGACGACCCGGCCGAACCGGGAAGCCACGACGCCGAATGGGTCGTCGTCCTCGACGACTGGATCGACGGAACCGGCACGACCCCGGACGAAACTCTCAAACAGCTGCAGTCGGCCCGCGGACAAGGCGACACAGGAATGGGCGGAATGCCGGGGATGGACCACGGCTCGGGCGGTGGGATGGGCGGCAGGGGTGAGGGCATGCAGTCCCCGCTGCTGGGCGGCGCGTGTGACATCAGTTACCCCTACTACCTCATCAACGGCCGCACCAGCGCGAGCCCGACCACGCTGAGCGGAAAGCCCGGGCAGCGAGTCCGGATCCGGATGGTGAACGCGGGCTCCGACACCGCCTTCCGGGTCGCCCTCGGCGGACACCAGATGACGGTCACCCACAGCGACGGCTTCCCCGTCCAGCCGGTCACCACTGACGCCCTGCTGGTCGGGATGGGCGAACGCTTCGACGTCCTGGTCACCCTCGCCGACGGGACCTTCCCCCTGGTTGCCTCGGCCGAGGGCAAGAACGGGCAGGGACTGGCCGTCGTGCGCACCGGCGCCGGCAGCGCTCCGAGCGCGTCGGTCGCACCCGTCGAGCTGAGCCGCCACGTCCTGCTCGGGACCGACCTGACCCCGGCCGAACAGGTCCGGCTACCTGCCGCCAAGCCAGACACCAGCCACCGCCTCGTCCTCGGCGGCTCGATGGCCCCCTACCGATGGACCCTGAACGGCAAGACCTTCCCCGACACGGAGCCACTCGAGGTCCGCCAAGGACAACGGGTCCGGCTGGCCTTCCAGAACATGACGATGATGTTCCACCCCATGCACGTCCACGGCCACACCTTTGCCCTGACCACCGGCGGAGCCCGCAAGGACACCGTGATCGTCCGACCCATGCAACGGGTCGAGGTCGACCTCCAGGCCGACAACCCTGGTCAGTGGGCGACCCACTGCCACAACATCTACCACGCCGAAGCCGGCATGATGACCACCCTGTCCTACCGGAGCTGAGCACACAGATGAACCGACCGCTTCACTCCGACCAGACACCCACGGCGGATGCACCCGAGACGGCACCCGCCGGGGAGGGCCCACGGGACACAGCGAAGGCGTCGGCACGTAGTGTGGACACCAACCAACGAGGAGAGGACACGCACAATGACCGTTGACCGAGGACTGCTGGCGTTGCTCGAGGCCAAGCCGGGGAAGGGCGACGAGCTCGCCGACTTCCTCAGGCAGGGCCGTGAGCTGGCGGTCGCCGAGAGCGGCACCGTCACCTGGTACGCGTTCAGGCTCAGCGAGACGACCTACGGCATCTTCGACACCTTCGAGGGCGAGGAGGGCCGACAGGCGCACCTCAACGGTCAGATCCCCGCCGCGCTCGGCCAGGTCGGTCCGGACCTGCTCGCCAGCGACCCGGACATCCGCACGCTCGACGTCCTTGCGGTGAAGTGAGCACTCCGAGACTGAATTTCGAGCGGCGCGGCCGCGGCAGTCCTCTGTTGCTCGTTCACGGACTCGGCGCGAGCTGGCCGTCGTGGTCACCCATCCTCGACGAACTGGCCCGGCACCGGGACGTTGTCGCGATCGACCTGCCCGGCTTCGGCGACAGCCCACCGTTGCCCGGCGAGGTCACCATCGCCGCGCTGAGCACCACGGTGGCCGACTTCATCCACGCGCAGGGCCTCGTCGGCATCGACACGGTGGGCAGTTCCTTGGGGGCCCGGATCGTGCTCGAGCTCGCCCGGCGCGGAGTCGGCGGCGACACTGTCGCGCTCGATCCTGGTGGGTTCTGGACCTCTGGTGAGCTGCGCTACCTCAGCATCTCGTTGAAGGCCTCGGTGGCGCTCGTGCTCCGCCTGCAGCGGGCCATGCCGGCACTCACTGGCAACGCGGCCGGACGCACCGTCCTCCTCTCGCAGTTCTCTGCCGCCCCATGGCGGCTCCCCAAGGACGTCGCGCTGCACGAGATGCGGAGCTTCGCCAGGGCCACCTCGCTCCACGAGACGCTCGAGGCGCTCATCGGCGCCCCGCCGCAGGAGGGTGCGCCGGCCGGCTCGACTCCCGGACGGGTGACGATCGGTTGGGGTCGTCAGGATCGGGTCACGCTACCCCGTCAAGCGGCCCGCGCCCAGCGGCTGTTTCCCGATGCCGAGCTGCACTGGTTCGAGCGTTGCGGACACTTCCCGATGTGGGACCAACCGCGTGAGGCAGCCGAGCTGATCCTCACTCGCACGGGATCTCGACACGAGGTCCGGTGGCGACCGAGTGAACAGCTCTCCCTCTTGTCAGCCGTTTGGATGGGTGTCGCTGTGGGCAGGTGTCCAAGGAGAGAAGCGCACTTCACGTCGCTGACACGGCCGTTATCGAGGTGCCCGCCAAGCATCGATCGACGATCTGAAGGAGCTGGGATGTTCGACAAGAAAACCAACGTCGCCGCGCAGGAAGCGTTCGGCGCGGCCGTCAACAGCGGAAGCCTGGACGCGCTCGATGACCTGGTCGCAGCCGACTCGGTCGATCACGATCCCGCACCCGGGCAGGCCCCCGGTGCGGAGGGTTACCGCGCCATGTTCACCGAGATGCGCACGGCCTTTCCCGACCTTCACATCGAGGTCGAGAACCTCACCGCCACCGACGACGACGTCGCCATCGCCTACACAGTCACCGGCACCCACGACGGACCCTTCCAGGGTCACGCGGGGACCGGCAAGACGATGAAGGTTCGCGGCCTCCAGATCGGTCGCTTCGCGGACGGCAAGCTCGTCGAACACTGGGGCAGCAGCGACCAGCTCGGCATGATGACCCAGCTCGGGATCGTCGACGCATGAGCAGGTGGCGCAGCGTCCTGGCTGGGCTGGCGGCCGGCGCTGCCGGGACGACCGCACTGAACGCCGTCACCTACCTGGACATGGCGGTGCGCGGACGGCCGACCAGCAGCACTCCCGAGGACACCGTCGAAAAGCTCACCGATCGGGCCGGGGTCGACATACCAGGGGACGGCGACACCCGGAAGAACCGGCTCGCGGGCCTGGGTCCGTTGACCGGACTCGCGACGGGAGTCGGCATCGGCGGCGCCTTCGGGCTTGCCAGGACGTTCGGCTTTCGTCCCAACGTGCTGGTCACCGGCTTGGTGATCGGTGCGGCAGCCATGGCCGGCACGGATGCGCCGATGGCCGCTCTCGGGGTGAGCGACCCCCGCACCTGGGCCGCGAAGGACTGGCTCAGCGACGCCGTGCCGCACCTGGCCTACGGCCTGGTCACCGCTGCCGTCGTTCGAGGTCTCGACCGACGCTGACCTACGCATTGACTGGCAGCCTTCTGACGGCCTCGGGCAGCATGGGCTGCGCCAGCCGAGTGCGAGGAGTGGTGGACCGTGAAGTGGGGTGACGGAGGTCGCCCTGCGCCACGTGCGCCACGTCCGACCCGCTCGGCTCCGCGGTGATCCCGTTCCATCGGTCGCGCCACCGCAGGCAGAAGACGCCGGCTGCCGCGCCGCCCGTGGTCGGCGGGTCGGTGACGGCCACGTCTGCGCGCGGTCGTGGCCCGTGAAGACGCGACCCGGGTGCACGCGACCGGAGCCGAGGTACATCGACTGGCTCTGGCCCGCGGTGAGGCACGTCCCGCTTGTGGCGAAGCCGAACTCCCCAGCCTTCGCAGCCGGCATACCGGCGGGGTCGTGGAGGTGCCACGAGCGGCGCCGTATGCCGGGTCGGCCGGGCGGCGGCCGAGGTCGCCGTCGGCACGGCGAACAGAGCTGGCGAGCAGGCCACGGCGAGGAGTGGCAGTCGTCAGTCGTCTGAACGAGCGACGAACCTGTGTCGTTACCGATCGGTAGCGGATGACCGGTTGCTCTTCCGTCCGCCGCGAGTTGCTGGCACGCTCAAGCCATGAAGAGCACCATGCAGCAGACGCCCCTGTTGATCTCCACACTGATGCGCTACGGGACAACGGTCCACGCCGACCAGGAGGTCGTCACGTGGACCGGCGACGGGGCCCGGCGGATGAGCTACAGCGAGGTCGGGACGCGTGCTGCGCAGCTCGCCGGCGCCCTGCGCGGCTTGGGCATCACCGGTGACCAGCGGGTCGCGACCTTCATGTGGAACAACGCGGAGCACCTCATCGCCTACCTCGCGATCCCCTCGATGGGCGCGGTCCTGCACGCGCTGAACATCCGGCTCTTCCCCGAGCAGCTGATCTACACGACAACGCACGCGGGCAACGAGGTAGTCATCGTCGACAACTCCCTCGCCAAGCCGTTCAGCCAGCTGCTGCCCCACCTCAAGACCCTGCGGCACGTCATCGTCAACGGCCCGATCGACGAGGACACGAGGGCGGCCCTCGGGGCGGTCGAGCACATCGAGGGCATCCACGACCTCTACCCGCTGCTCGACCAACAGCCCGAGACCTTTGACTGGCCCGATGACCTCGACGAGAGCTGCGCCTCGTCGATGTGCTACACCTCGGGCACGACGGGCAACCCCAAGGGAGTCGCCTACTCGCACCGGAGCAACTACCTCCACTCGCTCACCGTCGCCCAGTCCCTCGGCGTGCGCCAGGGCGACCGCAGCCTCGTCGTCGTGCCTCTCTTCCACGCCAACGCCTGGGGCTTCCCCTACATCGCCATGATCGCCGGGGCGTCGATGGTCATGCCCGACCGGTTCCTGCAGGCTGAGCCCTTGGCGAACATGATCGTCGCCGAGAGGGTCAGCACCGGCGCCGGCGTGCCGACCATCTGGAACGAGCTGCTCCGATACCTCGACGAGCACCCCACGGACACCTCGAGCTGCTGCCGCCTCATGGTCGGCGGCTCTGCGGCTCCCCCGGCCCTGATGCACGCCTTCCAGGACCGCCACCAGATCGAGATCATTCACGGCTGGGGAATGACCGAGATGTCTCCCGTGGGGACTCTCGCCGTGCCCCCGAAGCTGCTCGAGGAAGGCACCGACGAGTACTGGTCCTACCGAGAGAAGCAGGGACGGCTGCTCTTCGGCGTCGAGGGCCGTCTCATGGGTCCCGACGGGAGCGAGCAGCCGTGGGACTCCGAGAGCGTCGGCGAGCTCGAGGTCCGCGGACCCTGGGTCACCGGCAGCTACTACCTCAACGGTGCCGAGAGCGACTCCGACCGCACCGAGATGCAGGCAAAGTACAGCGACGACGGCTGGCTGCGCACGGGCGACGTCGGCGCCCTGACGAAGGACGGCTTCCTGGCCCTTACCGACCGGGCGAAGGACGTCATCAAGTCCGGCGGCGAGTGGATCAGCTCGGTGGACCTCGAGAACGTCATCATGGCCCACCCGGACGTGCGGGAGGCCTCCGTCGTCGGGGTCCCCGACGAGAAGTGGGGCGAGCGCCCGCTGGCATCAGTCGTCCTCGTCGAGGGCTCCTCGGCCACCGCCGACGACCTGTCCGCCTTCCTCGACGGCAAGGTCGCCAGGTGGCAGGTACCGGAGCGCTGGGCCTTCATCGACGAGGTGCCGAAGACGTCGGTCGGCAAGTTCGACAAGAAGGTCATCCGTCGGCGCTACGCCGCGGGTGAGCTCGAGGTCACCCAGCTGCGCTGATCCCGTCACTACCGCCGCACCCTCACAGTTGGGGATCCGAACCCGCCCAAGCTTCTGGAGCTTGTAGCGCCTGCGAGGCGACACTCTTGCTGCTCGGCCACAGTGCAAGGTGCTGGCCAGACTGCCTGAGAAGGTCGCTACGGCAGCCGTCGAGTGCATCTACGGCGCCTTGGCAGAGAGCCACAGCGGGTAGGAATGCCTCCGATTCGAGCTGGAGGGACTGCACAGCGCGCGACCCGGTGACGTCCGCGATGAAGTCCTCGGTGGTTCCTGCGCCCCGGAATACCAACGGTCGTCTACCGTCTGAAAGGGAGGAAGCCCGTCGGATCGCGATCCACGCGCGCGGCTGCACCTACGGCCCCGCCGACCTGACCAAGGCCGTCGAGCACGACCGCACCCTCCTCGAGACCGTCGCCTACATCCGCTCGCCGCACGAACTACCGGCCGTGATCGCTGAGGTACTTGATGCGCAGCCGCATGCCCCCACCGGAGCGTGGCTGACACGAGCGAGCCATTCCGTTGCGACATCCTCGCGCTGTTGGAGAAGAAGCGCCCGCTGCTTTCGCGCGACGTTCCCGAGACGAGCGTTGAGCCTTGGCCGTTCGCTGGCTGGACCAACAACCGGAACAGCACGAGGATGCTGGAGTCGCTCGCCCTTCGCGGGCATGTCGTGATCTCGGGCTGCATGGGGCGTCAGCGCGTTGTCAACGGCTCGGCGTCGGCCCGGGAGCCGTCGCGGATGCTGAGGCCGCCGGCGCTCACGCCGATGCAACGCAATCAGCGTTGCAGATTACCGACATCGCGCAGGCGTCGAGGCTGTGCAAGGACGTGTGGGAGATCAGCGCTGTCACGGCACCCCAATGTGCCACACGTCAGCTTGCTGTCCACGACCTTCTCGCAGCCGCGACCGCCCTCCTTGTAGCGCTGGCCGGTTGACCGGGATGTCGATGGTGCCGTCGTCGGCAACCGGGAAGCGCAAGGCGAACGCAGCCTCCCACAGATGCCGATCCAAGGTCGGCGAAATAGCCCGAGTACCCGCCCCACTCAGCACGCTGGGCTGGCTTGACCAACCGCGCACCGGCTTCGACAGCTTGCGCAAGCGCCGCATCGGCCGCGTGCTCCTCCCAGAAGTTCAGCGCCAGGGTGATCCCGCGGTAGACGGTGGGCGCATCGGCTGGCACGCCGACGTCTGCGGCCACGTCGGCGTACCCGAACAAGCCGGTCCAGGTGCCGGAGGTGCGGAAGCAGGTGATGCCCGCGCATAGGTCCCCACGCTGCTCCCATCCGAACCCGCGGTAGAAGGCGAGGGATCGCTCCAGGCCGGCGACGCCGAGGGTGACGATGGTGAGGTTGGGTGGGATGCTCAAGCGGCCATCGTGCTGAACCGCACCGACCGAGGACCAGGCCGGGCTGCCGCACCCGGGTCGCGCGCGCCAGCAGGCCGAACCGGCTGTGCCAGGGGAGCCCGTTGGCGGTCGCGGCTCAGATATCCACCGGGGGATCGGCGTTGGGGGCTCGACTCCGGGTCAGTGGCTCTGGAACTCTTCCCGGGCTACCCGGCGGGCGATGTCCTCGACATCGGCCGGAGACACGGCGGCGGAGTCCTGCCGCATGGCCCGGCGCAGCAGACGCCGGACCAACGCGGAGGTCGGGATGTGCTCGTCGTTCGCGCGCTGCCGCAGCTGCTGGTCCAACTCCTGGTCGATGCGCAGATGCAACGGCACATCCAAGGCGCTGGCCTTCTCAACAGCTTCGGCCTCGGCGGCCTCGGCTTCCTCTCCGGCGACCTCCGCGCGGATCGCTTCGTGCCGCGCGCGGCGCGCCACCTGCGCGGTGTCAGTGGTGTCAGTCATCACCGGTGTCCTTTCGCTCGAGGTAGTGCCGCAGGTCGGTGCCGCGGGTCTTCCAGGCGGTCACGCCGGAAGAGTCTTCTGGGTCGATGATCACGGTAAGTACGAAGCCAGCGCCGGACGAGTAGCCGACGAGCCGGATGTATAGGCCGCCCCTGCTCTTGGGGTCTGGAGCCCGGACCACGCGTGCGGGATCGGCGGCCGCCTCCAGGGACCACTCCGGCTCGATGTCGGTCGCGCCGGGATAGCGGGTCGACGGCTGCGGATGTGCGTGGCATCCTCCGCGTCCCACCACGCTCAACGGGCACATCATCGACTGTAGCGCATCGCGCTACAGAGTTCTGTGCCTACTGTCCCAGTTGAGGGATCGACTTACAGGCACGCATGACCGCTTGTTCGCGGAGGTGCCCAGCCGCCATCTGGACGCCGACCGCCGACGCGTACTGCTTGCCGAACAGCACCCGGTGGCCGCCGCCGTGCGGGTGGCGTCGCCGAAGCGGGTGAGCCAGCGCGGGCCGGCCGCTAATGAGTCGCCCACCTCGATGCACCCGAAACCGGGCGGAATCGACCAAGAGCGTTCGTTGTCACTCCGACATGATCCCAGGGCCGGCTGAGTACCGAGTTGCCGTCCGTTGCCTGCTCCGCTAGCCTCCACGGCGCCACGGCGCCACGGCTCGCGGCGACCGTGGCAGGCAAGGCTGCTGCCGGCCCAGCCAAGGATCCCCGACCGGAATGCTCGTTCTACTCGTTGCCGTCGTTGCGCTCTTCCTCGACGAAGGTGCATCCGCATGACGGCCAGGCGGTAGATCGCGTGCTCCTCGCGGATGCCGATGGCCAGGACACCAGGGTGGTGATGTCGATGTCGGCGTACACGAGCCGGAACCGCCGGGTCGGGCTGTGTTGGACGTCGATACTTCACGCTGGCCAGGCCGGTCAGGTCACCGGTGACATGGCGCTCGCCGAGCCGCTTGCCAGTCACGCGGCCATGGGCCAGGTCATCGAGTGCGAGCCGGGCAGCAGCCACCGCATCAGTGCCGTACGTGCTCAGTGCCGCGAGATCATCAGGAACATCGGGGTCCCCGCCCGGTGAGGACTCCCGGAGTGGCACCTCAGACGGGACACCTCGGATTCAGAGTCGCCGGAGCCTCCCGCCGAGCCGCCACCAGCTCGCGGCCTCTTGCGACCCGCATCTGGAAGACGCGGACGACGTCCTCGCCGAGCACGAGAAAGCTGTGCTGGTGCATGCCCATCCGCGGCTGTCCGACGCAGTCACATCGGCATGAGCGGGCGTGGACGCGCTGGCCAGCCGACCTCGCCACGCGGACCGTCAGCTGGTGATGTCCTTGCCCGAGAACCGGGCCCATGCCGCGAGCCAGAACACCACGGCATACCCTGCGTCGACCGCGAGCCCGCGGATGACGTTGTCCCACACCGGTGGGTCGCGCAGCAGGTCGCCGAACGAGAGCCACTCGTGCGAGATGAGCCACGGGTGGAGCCACGACAGCTGCGGCACCGCGTCGAGGATCAGCGAGAGGATCGCGACGATCATCAGGGCAATCGTCGCGGCGATCGGCTGCTCGGTGAGCGTGGAGATGAAGAGGCCGACGGCCGCGAGGGCCGCGATGCCCGCACTGAGGTAGAGCGTGACGAGGACGAGCCGCCAGACCGAGTCCGCGGCCGAGATCTGGGAGCCGGAGAGCGTCGTCATGGGACCGGCGCCGAAGAGCGCGGTGCCCGCGACGGCGCCGGCGAGCGAGACGGAGGCCACCCCGCAGACGGCGCCGATACACAGCGACACGTACTTCACGAGGAGCAGCCGAGTCCGGTGGACGGGCACCGTGAGGAGGTAACGGAGTGTCCCGAGGTTGGCCTCGCCGGCGATGCTGTCCCCCGCGAGCATCGAGATGGCCAGCGGGAGGAACAGGGTCATCTCGAGGGTCAGCGCGGCAAGGGGGACGAACAGGCCGTTGGCGGTGATCGAGGACAGGAAGTCCGGCCCGTGTCCCGGCCGCGGTGCCGAGATCTTGACGGCGATGGCGAGCAGGACCGGGACCGCAGCGAGGACGAGCAGGCCCATCTGGTTGCGGCGCCGCCCGGCGACGAGCCGCAGCTCGGAGCGCAGGAGCCGGGTCGAGAACCACCTCCGGGGCCGCTGCCCGACCTGCGCCGTCGCCTCAGCCGCTGACATCGAAGCCCTCCCCGGTCAGCTGGACGAAGAGGTCCTCGAGGCTGGGGGAAGTAACCGAGAACGCTTGGACCCCGATACCGTCGTGGACGAGCGCGGCCACGATCTTCTCGGCCGGGATGGAGCCCGGTATGCCGCGCACCTCGCCTCCCACGACCTCGACACCGGCGAGGCCGAGCTCCGTGAGGACCCGCGCCGCCTCATGCGGCTGGTCGGTCACGACCCGGGCGAGGGCCGGGGAGACGCCGCGGACCGATGCCGCCGTCCCCTGCGCCACGAGCTTCCCTTCGCTCATGACGCCGAGGTGGCTGCAGATCTGCTCGACCTCGGCGAGCAGGTGGCTGGAGATGAGGACCGTCGTCCCGTCGGCGGCGAGCGAGGCGATGAGGTTGCGCACCTCCCGGGTGCCTTGCGGGTCAAGGCCGTTCGTCGGTTCGTCGAGGACGAGGAGCTCTCGTGGGGCCAGCAGGGCCCCGGCGATGGCGAGGCGCTGGCGCATCCCGAGCGAGTAGGCGCGATAGCGCTTGGAGGCGGCAGCGAGGAGCCCGACGCGGTCGAGCGCACCGTCGATGCGGGTGCGCGCCGTCCGGGCGTCGGCGAGCAGGTCTGCGGCGTCGAGGCGGGCGAGGTTGGACCGTCCCGACAGGTAGGGGTGGAAGGCGGGACCCTCGACGAGGGCGCCGACCCGGGGCAGCGCCTCGCCGGCGCGACCAGGGATGGGGCACCCCAGGAGCGACCGGCTGCCCGACGTCGGCTGGACGAGTCCGAGGAGCATCCGGATCGTCGTCGTCTTGCCCGAGCCGTTCGGGCCCAGGAAGCCGTAGACAGCGCCGGACGGGACGGCGAGGTCCACGGCGTCAACCGCGGTCTGGCTGCCGAACCGCTTGGTCAGCCCGGACGTCGCCACGGCGAGGTCGCCGTCCGGGCCGAGGGCCGAGGCGGCTGCGCTCACTTGGCCGCCAGGGCGGCATACAGCTGCTCGGGCGCGACGGCGCCCACGGCGACCCGGCCGTCGTCAGTCAGCACGGCCGAGAACAGCGTCCCGTCGACGACACGACCGCTGCCCCAGGCACCGGACACCTTGGGGACGGCACGGAGTATGCCGGCCAGCTGGCTCTGCTGGTCGGCGCCGGCGTCCCGCGCGGGCAGGGTGGCGACGACGACACTGCTCCATCCGGTGCCGACGACCTTCGGCTTCCCGGCGGCCCTGGTCGCCGGGGAGGGGCTGGGCGCCCCGGGCTTCGCGGCCGGCTTCGTCGCCGAGGGGTTGGCCGTCGTCGGCCGGTGACCGGCCAGCGCGTTCGACTCGGTGACCGTGGTGCCGCTCGGCGGGTTGAAGGCGAACTGGCGGGCGTCCGGCGTGGCGAAGTCGACGGCGGTGAAGCCGACCTCGAAGGCGGGGTTGGCGATCTTCGTCGAGTAGATCTGCACGCGGAGCGGAATGTGCTTCTCGCTGTCGATGGCGACCCGCACCGAGGCGATCCGCGTCGCCGCGTCCTTGGGCTTGAGTACCAGCTCGTAGGCCTGGCGCCCGGCCACGACGGCCGTGCCGGAGGTTGTCACGTCCGTGGTCGGGCTCATGGCGGCGAGCGCCATGTCGGCCGCCTCCTGGGGTGTCCTCGGCAAGGTCGTCGTGCCGGGCCCGGGGGCCGCCTTCTGCTCGTCCGCCGACAGGGTGTGGTGGACGGCCGTCTTGTCCTTGCTCGACCAGAGCCACAGGTCCTGGCCGTTGTGGATGACGTCCGACTCGCCGAGGCTGCCGACGAGCGCGAGCCGCTGCTGCGCCTTGCCGGCGAGCCAGACCCGCCACGTGTGGGTGCCGGAGACGACCGAGGTGAGGGAGGTGTCGCCGCCGCCTCCGGTCGATCCCGCGAGCCCGGGGATCTGCGGCAGGCCGAGGTCGGCCGTCTGGACGACTGTGCCGGAGAGGCTCTGCAGCCGGGACTGGGAGACGTCTGCGAGGAGCTGGGCAGCGGACCGCGCAGGCAGCCCGGCGTCCGCGCTGGCGGTGCGACTCGTGACGAAGGTGGTAGCGCCGATGGCGGCGACGGCGACGACGGGAACGGCCCACCGGGTCCTGGGGTGCTCAGCAAAGAAGCTCATGGGCCCTATCCTCCCCCGGGCGGGCTGTGAGCCGACTGAGAACCCCCGACGATGTCGTGCGGTCTCGCGTCGGCCCGGCGTGGCAAGGTGAACGCGTGCGACTGCTGCTGGTCGAGGACGAAGCGCGGATGGCCGCGGTGCTGGCCCGCGGGCTGGAGGCCGAGGGCTTCGTCGTCGACCACGTCGCCGACGGACAGGGCGGGCTCGAGGCCGCCCGGTTCGGGGGCTACGACGTCGTGTTGCTCGACATCATGCTGCCGCGGATGTCGGGTTACACCATCGTGAAGACGCTGCGTGCCGAGGAGAACTGGGTGCCCGTCCTCATGCTGTCCGCCAAGGACGGCGAGTACGACCAGGCCGACGGACTCGACTACGGCGCGGACGACTACCTCACCAAGCCGTTCTCGTTCGTCGTCCTCCTCGCCCGCCTGCGGGCGCTGCTGCGCCGCGACAGCGGTCCCCGTCCGGTCGTCCTGGAGGCGGCAGGGATCATGCTCGACCCCGCCTCCCACCGGGTCCACGCCGATGACGTCGAGGTCTCCCTCTCCCCCCGGGAGTTCCTGCTCCTCGAGCACCTGCTGCGCGCCCAGCCGGCCGTGGTCAGCAAGGAGGACCTGCTCGACAGCGTCTGGGGATCGACCGAGGACACGAACGTCGTCGAGGTCTACGTGGGCTACCTGCGACGCAAGCTCGGGAGGAAGCGGATCGAGACGGTCCGGGGCGCGGGCTACCGGCTCGCTCGATGACGGCCGACGCCCGCGGACCAGATGCCGACCCGGCGGGCCAGAGCCCTCCGCGGCGGAGTCGTCTCGAACGGATCAGCGTGCGCGGCCGGCTCATGATCGTCGGCGTCCTCGGTGTCGCCGCGGCCCTGCTCATCGGCGGGCTGCTCCTCTACGTCACCCTCACCACCTCGCTCACCCGGACCATCCAGGGCGAGGCGCTGTCGAGCGCCCGGGAGGTGGCCGCCCTCGTTGACGGCGGCCGTCTGCCCGACCCGGTCCCCGTCTCGGGTGCGCAGGTCGTGCAGGTCCTCGACGCGTCCGGCCGCGTCGCCGGCGGGTCGGTGACGGCGGACCGGCTGACTCCGCTGGTGACCGAGGAGGAACGGCGCTGGGCCGTCGCCGGTCACGAGGTCGTGGTCCCCGGCCACCGTTCCGGCCTCTCCGGGAGCCTGCAGGTGGCTGCGCTGGAGGCCGGCCCGTCAGCGAACCGGGTCACCGTCGTGGCGGCGGCGCCGACGGCCGACCTCGAGGCGAGCGGCCGGACGCTGCGCACCCTCCTGCTCGTGCTCTTCCCCCTGCTGCTCGCCGTGCTGGCGGCGATCGAGTGGCGGGTCATCGGCGCGGCCCTGAGGCCGGTGGAGGCGCTGCGCCACGGCGCCACCCAGATCGACGAGACCTCGTCGGACACCGAGCGGTTGCCCGTGCCCCCGTCCGGCGACGAGATCAGTGCTCTGGCCACGACGCTCAACGACATGCTCGACCGGGTGGCCGGCGCACGCCGCAAGCAGCGGTCGTTCGGCGCTGACGCGGCCCACGAGCTGCGCAGCCCGCTCGCGAGCATGCGGACCCAGCTCGAGGTGGCCCAGCGCCTCGGCGAAGGTGGGCAGCTGCCGGCCGACCTCCTCGCCGACGTCCACCGGCTCTCCGGGCTGGTCGAGGACCTCCTGCTCCTCGCCCGGGCGGACGACGACGACAGCACACCCGTCAGCTCGGAGAGCGACCTCAGCCTGCTGCTGCCCGAAGTGGTCGGTCGGTATGCCGGCGCGCGAGTTCCCGTGCGCCTGCACACTATTGGGGGTAGGGGAGTGTTGCTCGTCGGTGTTGCGCGGGACAGCCTGACCCGGGCCCTGACGAACCTGCTCGACAACGCCGTCCGCCACGCGGAGCGGGAGGTGGGCGTGACGACCCGGGTGACGGCGCGCAGCGTGGAGCTGACCATCTCCGACGACGGGCACGGCATACCCGCCGCTGACCGGGAGCTGGTCTTCGACCGCTTCACCCGGCTCGACGAGGCCCGTGACCGGGACAGTGGGGGCAGTGGTCTCGGCTTACCCATTACCCGCGAGCTCCTCCGACGGGGCGGGGGGTCGATCCGCCTCGAGGACGCGGCACCCGGCGTTCGGGCCATGGTCGTCCTGCCCCGCAGCTGACCCCCATCCATGTCAAAGAATCGCCTACTTCGGACATGAAACCGCGATTCGACACGGATCCCGGCGTGACGATGCCGCTCGAGCGCCCCGACGCGGGACAGGGCACCGCAGCCGAGCGGTCAGGCTCCCGTGAGCTCCCTGGCGACGAGCTCGGCGATCTGGGCGGTGTTGAGCGCCGCCCCCTTGCGCAGGTTGTCGCCGCAGACGAACAGGTCGAGGGAGTTGGGGAAGTCCAGGGCCTGTCGGATCCGGCCGACGAAGGTCGGGTCCGCCCCGACCACGTCCGCCGGTGTCGGGAACTCCCCGGACGCCGGGTCGTCGAGGACGACGACGGACGGCGCCTCGACGAGGGCCTGGCGTGCCGCGTCGACGTCGATGTCCTCGGCGAACACGGCGTGGACCGAGAGCGAGTGCGTCGTCACGACCGGGACGCGGACGCACGTCGCCGAGACCTTGAGGTCGGGGATGTCGAGGATCTTGCGCGACTCGTTGCGCACCTTGAGCTCCTCGGAGGACCAGCCGTCGTCCTTGAGCGAGCCGGCCCAGGGCACGACGTTGAGGGCCAGTGGCGCGGGGAAGGGCGAGTCATCGCCGAGCTTGTCGGCCAGCGCGGCCCGCACGTCACCGGCCTTCTGCCCCAGCTCACGGTCGCCCCCGACGACCTGGAGCTCGTCGTAGAGCCGGTCGATGCCGGGCTGTCCGGCGCCCGACGCGGCCTGGTAGGACGAGACGACGAGCTCGGTGAGCGTCCACCCTCGGTGCAGTGCCCCGAGGGCGTCCATCATCGTCAACGTCGTGCAGTTGGGGTTGGCGATGATGCCCTTCGGCCGATTCAGCGCCGCGGCCGCGTTCACCTCCGGCACGACGAGCGGCACGTCGGGGTCCATCCGGAAGCTGCCGGAGTTGTCGACGACGACGACGCCCTTTGCGGCGGCGATGGGCGCCCACTCGGCGGAGACCTCGTCGGGGACGTCGAACATCGCGACGTCCACCCCGTCGAAGACCTCGGGGGCCAGCGCCAGCACCTCGACCTGCTCGCCGCGCACCTCGAGGAGCCGGCCCGCCGAACGGGCGGAGGCGACGAGCCGGATCTCGCCCCAGACGTCCTCGCGGGTGGACAGGATCTGACGCATGACGGTGCCGACGGCTCCGGTCGCCCCGACGAGGGCAAGGGTGGGCTTGGTGGTCGTGGTCATCGGCCGGTACCTCCGTAGACGACGGCCTCTCCGTCGGAGGAGTCGAGGCCGAATGCGGTGTGGACGGCGCGGACGGCGGCGTCGAGCTGGTCGTCGCGGGTGACGACCGAGACCCGGATCTCTGACGTCGAGATCATCTCGATGTTGACGCCGGAGTCGGCCAGTGCCTGGAAGAGGGTCGCCGAGACGCCCGGGTGCGAGCGCATCCCGGCGCCGATGAGCGACACCTTGCCGATGTGGTCGTCATAGAGCAGGCTGGCGAACCCGACCTTCTCCTGGATCCGACCGAGGGCCTGCACACCCTTCTGACCGTCCGCCTTCGGCAACGTGAACGAGATGTCGGTCAGCCCGGTCTCCGAGGCAGAGACGTTCTGGACGATCATGTCCAGGTTGATCTCCGCCTCGGCAACGGCACGGAAGATCCCGGCGGCCATCCCCGCCCGGTCGGGCACGCCGACGACGGTGATCTTGGCCTCGCTGCGGTCGTGCGCGACGCCGGCGATGATCGGGGCTTCCACGCGGTCTCCTTCGGGTTGGTCGGTGACCCACGTGCCCTCGTTGGCGGAGAACGAGGAACGCACGTGGATGGGCATGTCGAAGCGGCGGGCGTACTCGACGCAGCGCAGGTGCAGGATCCTGGCGCCACAGGCGGCCATCTCGAGCATCTCCTCGTTGGAGAGGCGATGGATCTTGCGAGCGTTGGGCACGATCCGCGGGTCGGCCGTGAAGACGCCGTCGACGTCGGTGTAGATCTCGCAGACGTCGGCCTCGAGGGCCGCAGCCAGCGCCACGGCGGTCGTGTCGGAGCCGCCGCGTCCGAGGGTGGTGATGTCCTTGGTGTCGACGCTGACCCCCTGGAAGCCCGCCACAATGGCGATGTGGCCGGCGTCGAGGGCGCTCTGGATCCGGCCGGGGGTGACGTCGATGATCCGGGCCTTGCCGTGGACGGCGTCGGTGATCACCCCGGCCTGGGATCCCGTGAAGGAGCGCGCCTCGTGGCCGAGGTTGGCGATCGCCATCGCGAGCAGGGCCATCGAGATCCGCTCACCCGAGGTGAGCAGCATGTCCAGCTCGCGGCCGGGCGGTAGCGGGGTGACCTGGCGGGCGAGGTCGAGCAGCTCGTCAGTGGTGTCGCCCATCGCCGAGACGACAACGCACACGGCGTGGCCGCCCTTGCGGGTCTCGACGATACGCCGCGCGACCCGCTTGATGCTCTCGGCATCGGCCACCGACGAACCGCCGTACTTCTGCACGACCACACTCACGGAAGGGCTCCTGGGACGATTGGCGTGGGTGGCAGTTTATCCGCCGGGCCAAGCCGGTTCCCTTTCGGCTCCGCGGGCTGAGACTTCGGCGGTGGAGCGCCGGGCGCCCGCCCTTGCTCAGGGGTGCAGCGCGTCGAACTCGGCGTCCGACACGGTCTCCTCGTCGGCGTCGAGGCGAAGGTGCGCGAGCACCGAGTGCAGGACCCGCAGCGAGCTGGCGGCACGGTCGCCCCACGTCGAGAAGTAGCTGAACTGCCACCACCAGAGCGCCTCGACGAGTCGGCCCTCGTCATAGTGCTTCAGCCCGTGGTCGAGCGCCGCGGCGATCTCGACGATGTCGTTGGACAGCGATCCGCGGGTCAGCTCGGCGGCCGTCACCGGGTCGACGACGTCGGCGTAGTCGTCGAGGCCGTCGAGTAGGTTGACCAGGTTGGCGTGCAACGGGTCGAGGTCCGGCTCAGGCCCCGGGTCGGCCTCGTAGCGCTCCTCGAGGACGATGTCTCGGATCGCGCCGAGCCGGGACCCGGCCAGCAGCAGCTGCGACGTCGCCAGCAGCAGCAAGGGGATGGCCGTGTCCGGCGCGGCGCCCGCTGCCACCTCACGTACCGTGCCGAGGTAGATCTGGGCGTCGCGCGCCGACTCGCCGGCCAGGAGGACGAGCTCCTGGTCCGCACGCCTCCTGGTGGTCTCGATGTCCTCAGGCATGGACGGTCCGCCGTCCCTCGAAGGCGCGGCCCAACGTGATCTCGTCGGCGTACTCGAGGTCTCCTCCGACGGGGAGGCCCGACGCGAGCCGGGTGACCCGGATCCCCAGGTCCTTGAGCAGCCGCGAGAGATAGGCCGCCGTCGCCTCACCCTGGATGTTGGGGTCGGTGGCGAGGATGATCTCGGTGACGACCCCGTCCGAGAGCCGGGTCATCAGCTCCTTGATCCGCAGGTCCTCGGGCCCGATGCCGTCCATCGGCGAGATCGCCCCGTCGAGGACGTGGTAGGTCCCCCGAAACTCGCGGGTGCGCTCGACGGCGACGATGTCCTTGGGCTCCTCGACGACGCAGATCGCCGTCTGGTCCCGCCGGCCGTCGGCGCAGATGCGGCACAGCTCGGCCGCAGCGACGTTGCCGCACCGGTCGCAGAACCGCACGGTCGACCTGACCACGGCGAGGATCTCCGAGAGCCGGGTGACATCGGCCGGGTCGGCGGTCAGCAGGTGGAACGCGATCCGCTGCGCGCTCTTGGGACCGACACCGGGCAGCCGCCCGAGCTCGTCGATCAGGTCCTGGACCACGCCTTCATACACACCGTGACCCTATCCCCCGCCGGCGACAGGCGAGGTATGCCGCGCAGTCGCCACCCGGCATACGCCTCAGTCGGTCAGGGAGGTCGACCAGCGCTCCTCGATCCGGCCGACACGCCACACGACGAGCGCGAGCGCCCAGGTGGCCGCGAACAGCCCGACGATCCAGAAGCCGACGTCGTTGAGGTCGATCCGGGCGATCGCCGCGAGCGGGCCCCCGGTGATGTCGAGCTTCTCGGCGAGGACCGAGACCAGCTCGACTCCCCCGATGAGGAGCGCGACGGCGACGGACAGCGACGTCACGGTGATGTTGTAGTAGATCTTGCGGATCGGCTTGGAGAAGGCCCACCCGTAGGCGAAGTTCATGAACGTCCCGTCGATCGAGTCGAGCAGGGACATGCCCGCCGCGAAGAGGATCGGCAGGGTCAGCACGGCCCACCAGGGCAGGCTGGCCGCAGCGGCACCACCGGCGACCACGAGCAGGCCGACCTCGGTCACCGTGTCGAACCCGAGGCCGAAGAGCAGGCCGACGGGATACATGTGCCAGGGCTTGGTGACCGTGCGGGTGACCCGGCCGAGGATCCGGTTGAGGAAGCCCCGCTTGTCGAGCTGGTCCTCGAGCTCCTGCTCGTCGAACGTGCCCTCGCGCATCTTGCGGAAGACCTTGAGGATCCCGATGAGGGCGGCCAAGTTCACCAGGCCGATGAGGAGCAGGAAGACCCCCGAGACGGAGGTGCCCCAGACGCTCGTGGTCTTCTGCAACGTGGACTGGTCGTTCTCCAGCGCACCGGCGAGCGCGCGGATCCCGAAGGCCAGCAGCGTCACCATGATGAAGACCACCGAGCTGTGCCCGAGGCTGAACCAGAAGCCGACGCTCATCGGCCGCTTGCCCTCCGTCATCAGCTTGCGGGTCGTGTTGTCGATGGCCGCGATGTGGTCCGCGTCGAACGCGTGCCGCATCCCCAGCGTGTATGCCGTGACGCCGAGCCCGATTCCGAAGAGCTGACCTCCCACCTGGTAGCCCTGCGGCACGACGAACGCCACAAGGACACCCCAGCCGACCACGTGGAGCAGGACGATGAACCCCGCCATCCCGGCGATGCTGCGCCGTTCCCCACTGCTGAGCGACAGCCGGCGTCTCGACGTGCCGGGGGTTGAGGTGTGGAGTGGGGTCACTCGCGTCACCCTAGGACCGACGGGCTCCTATTGCAAGCATGTCGCAATAAGCCTCGGCGCGCCGCGATAAACCTTGGCGCGCCGGCAGGTCGGTCTCGGAGGAGCGGGGCACGCTCAGGTGCCGATGGCCGGCCCGGAGGCGTCGGGAGGCAGCTCGTTGAAGCTGTCGGCACGCTCCTGACCGGACAGCGCGGCGATGGCGGACATGATCTCGTCGGTCAGCTCGCGTCGGGCGCGGCCCTGCGGCACACCGGCATACCGCTCGGCGGGGTGGATCGGCGGGCCGAACCTGACACTGACCTTCGCCAGCCGGGGGAACTTCGAGCCGATGGGCTGGATGTCCTGGGTGCCCCGGAGCGCGACGGGTACCACGGGCACCCGCGCGCTCAGGGCGAGGAAGGCGACGCCGGTCCGCCCGCGGTAGAGGCGGCCGTCGCGCGAGCGGGTGCCCTCGGGGTAGATCCCGAACGCGTCGCCGGCATGCAGCACCGCCAGGGCCGAGTCGAGCGACTCCTGGGCGGCGCGGGAGGAGTGCCGGTCGACCGGAATGGCCCCGATCGACTCGAACAGCTCCCGGCGGATCGCGCCGCCGACGCCGGCCCCCGTGAAGTAGTCGTCCTTGGCGAGGAAGCGCACCTGGCGGGGCGCCGCGAGCGGGATGGCGAAGGAGTCGATGAACGAGAGGTGGTTGCTGGCGAGGATGACCCCGCCGGTGCGCGGGACGTTGTCCGTGCCGGTGATCGTCGGGCGGTAGAGAGCATGGGTCAGCGGCTTCAGGACGGTCTTCCCGAGCCGGTAGAACATCCGCCGACCATAGTCGGGCTGTTTGGGCGCCGCCGTCGCGGTCCGCCGCTCGACCGCGGCGGCTCCGACCCACCGCGAAGGTATGCCGTGGGGCCGGCGAGGCGGTCTGCGCAGCCTTGAGCGCCGACGGCCCGTGGGGAAACCGGACCACGTCAGGACGTGGTGAAGGTTCCCCAGAGCAGCGCCCTTCAGGCAAGGTGGCTCCATGAGCCATGACCACTCCCGTGACCACGCCTCCGAGCACTCCGGTGACCCCTCCGCAGAGATGACGGACCCCTTTGGCATGGAGTTCTGGGATGAGCGCTACCGCTCTTCCGATCGGATCTGGAGCGGAGAGCCCAACCCTCGCCTCGTCGAGCACGTGGGCAGCCTGACGCCGGGCGATGCGCTGGACGTCGGCAGCGGCGAAGGGGCCGATGCCGTCTGGCTGGCGTCCCGCGGCTGGCAGGTCACCGCTGTCGACGTGTCGACAGTCGCGCTGGACCGCGCGGCCGGGCGCGCTGCGGCGGTCGGGGAAGCGGTCGCGGGCCGGATCCTCTGGCAGCAGGCCGACGTCCTGAGCTGGGACCCGGCTCAGCAGCAGTTCGACCTGGTGTCGGCGCAGTTCATGCACCTGCCTCCCGTTGAGCGCGACTCCCTGCACCGGAGGCTGGCCGCAGCAGTGCGTCCCGGCGGGACGCTGTTGGTGGTGGGCCATCACCCCTCGGACCTGGAGACGACGATGCGTCGGCCGAACCGTCCCGACCTGTTGTTCACGGCGGAGGAGATCGTGGCCACCCTCGAAGCAGGCGAGTGGCAGGTGGTGGTGGCCGCCGCCTTCGAGCGCCAGGCCGTCGATCCCGAAGGACGGCCAGTCAGCATTCGCGACTCCGTGCTCAGGGCGACCCGTCACCGCTGAGAGAAAAGGGCCGTCGGGCACCTGCGGCGGCCCCGACGAGGACCTCGCGGAGTGCAGTGAGGGCACCCGGCCCTACTCCTCGAACTCCCCGAGCAGTCGGCCTCCGAGAACCTTCTCCACGACCCCCCGGCCAGCACTTCCGGACTCGACGATGTCCTCGTCGTCGGCACTGACGCCAGCGTCGTCGACCACCGCGGCGGCGCTCTCCGCGCCGGGGTCTGCAGCGCTCCCTCCAACGCCCCGCCCGCTTCGGGATGAGCCCGACTCGGCGGCCTCGCGCCTCGCGCGGGCGAGCTGCTGCCTCACCGATGCGGCGCTCTCGGCCGCACTGAATCCTACGGCTGGCACAGCTGCTGGACGGTCCAGCGCGGGTGCCGGAGTCCGGCTTGCCGCCGGCCCCGCCGCAGCGGCCCAGTCCGGCGGCGGCGCCCCAGTCGTGCTCCAGTCGCCCTCGCCGACGGATACCCGCCCGAATGCCCCGGCGGCCGGACTCGAACCCGGGTGGGTCACCGCGGTCGTGCGCTCCGCGGGTTGCGCCGACGGACCCTCAAAAGGGGGCGGCTCGGGCTCGCGGTCGTCCGGGGGCCGGTCGCCGCTGGAGGGTGGGGCGACGGCGGCACCGGGCGCCGAGTCCGGCGTCGCGACGCCCTCGACGGGCACGTCGACACCGATCTCGTCGATGAGCGCCTGCCGGACGAGCTCGGCGTGGTTGCCCTGCCGGAAGGTGTTGGCCAGTCCGACCGTCCCGATGCCGAGCACGAGCTTGCTGCCGTCGTAGTCCAGCACCTGGGCATGCTGCGACACGAAGGTCCAGGTCGCCCGGCGCATTCGGAAGATCCGTGCCAGGACGTCGGGCCACACCCGCCGGATCGCCGCGATGTCGATACCGGCTGCACCAGAGGACTCGGCCGCCGCAGCCGCAGACTCGGCCGCCGCAGCCGCAGACTCGGCCGCCGCACCGGCGGATGGGGTCGCCGCGGACTCGACGGCGGCACCAGCGGATGGGGTCGCCGCGGACCCGGGTGAAGAACTGCCTCCCGGGCCGTTCTCAGCCGGGCCGGCAGCGCCGGACGAACCGGCGGGCGCCGACGCACTCGTCTCGCGAGGAGAGCCAGCGGCGGTCGGCCCGACCACCACCGAGGATGTCGGACGTTTGGAGTCGGACCGCGCCTGCCCGCCCAGCCCGGAGTCGGCTCCCCGCGGCTGGCCCGGGGAGCGGGACGCCGAGTCGGACCGCGCCTGCCCCTCGGCGCGAGTGCCCTCCCTCTCCCGGGATCCGTCGCGGACGGCCGCCGTGGGGGCGCCTGCGAGGTCGAGGCGACGTTCGAGGCGGTCGAGCCGGGCGGCATACCCGCCTTCGCCGGAAGCGGCGGGCAGGAGGATGCGAGCACAGATCAGCTCGAGCTGCAGGCGGGGCGCCGTGGCGCCGGTCATCTCGGTGAGACCAGTGTTGACGATGTCTGCCGCCCGCGACAACGCACCGGGCCCGAACCGCGACTGCTGCCCGCGCATCCGGTCGAGCTGGTCCTCGGGGACCCCGCGCAGCACCGAGGAGGCGCCATCCGGGACGGCCGCGATGATGATGAGGTCGCGCAGTCGTTCGAGGAGGTCCTCGACAAACCGCCGCGGGTCGTGACCCGACTCGATGACGCGGTCGACCTGGGTGAAGACCGCCGCGCCGTCGGCGGCCGCGAACGCGTCGATCGTCGCGTCGAGCAGCTCGCCGTTGGTGAAGCCGAGCAGTGCGGCCGCACCATCGTAGGTGAGCCCCTCCGAGCTCGATCCGGCGATGAGCTGGTCGAGCACCGAGAGCGAGTCACGCACCGACCCACCACCCGCCCGGGTCACGAAGCCGAGCACCCCGGGAGCCACGGCGACGTCCTCCTGGGCGCAGATCCTCTCCAGGTAGTCCGTGAGCTTGGCCGGTGGGACGAGCCGGAACGGGTAGTGGTGGGTCCGCGAGCGGATAGTGCCGATGACCTTCTCCGGCTCGGTCGTCGCGAAGACGAACTTCACGTGCTCGGGCGGCTCCTCGACGATCTTGAGCAGGGCGTTGAAGCCCTGCGGCGTGACCATGTGGGCCTCGTCGATGATGTAGACCTTGTAGCGGCTCTGCGCCGGCCCGTAGCTCGCCCGCTCGCGCAGGTCACGGGCGTCGTCGACGCCGCCGTGGCTCGCCGCGTCGATCTCGATCACGTCGACGCTGCCGGACCCCCCACGGGCGAGCGCGACGCACGAGTCGCACACTCCGCACGGCTGCGCCGTCGGGCCCTGCTCGCAGTTCAGGCAGCGGGCGAGGATGCGTGCGCTCGTCGTCTTGCCGCAGCCGCGCGGGCCGCTGAAAAGGTAGGCGTGGCTGACCCGGCCGGTGCGCAGCGCCTGCATGAGTGGCTCGGTGACGTGCTCCTGCCCGATGACGTCGGCGAAGCTCTCGGGCCGGTAGCGGCGGTACAGGGCGGTGCTCACCCCCGCACCCTAACGGCCCACAACGACAGCCCGGTATGCCGTGTGGCCGGCTCCGGGGAGGTCCGGGAAGAGCGACGGGACCCGCGGGGACGAGCGACGGGACCGACCTGAGCACGCACGCTCGCCGTCCCACCAGAGGCGGCTTCGCTCCCGTTGTTCGTCCCCACTCACCGTTCTCCCCGCGCTGGATGACGGAGGCGCCGGCGACCTTGCCCGCGCTGGATGACCTGCCCGCGCTGCATGACGAAGGCGCCCGGCGACCTGCCCGCGCAGGATGACGGAGGCGCCCGGCGACCTGGCCGCCCTCCCGGCCACCCACAGTGCGACACTGACCCGCGACGAGGGGAGGGTCCACATGTTCGGGCGCCGCAACGAGGGCCTGCCGGATGCCGACGACGCCACGGCTGCTCCGGTGCGGCTCAGGGCCGTCGGGGTGACCAAGCTGATCGAGGACAACGTCCTGCTCTCTGCCACCAACGTGGACGTGCGGTCCGGAAAGTGCGTTGTCCTGCGCGGAGCGAACGGCAGCGGCAAGACGACACTCCTGCGGATCCTCGCCGGCACGATGGACTCCTCCGCCGGCACGGTGACCCTCGACGGTGAGCCGGTCGACGAGCGCACGCCGGCCACCCGCGCGAACGTCGCCGCGCTCATGGGTGCCCCCACGGCATACCGGGACCTCACCCTCGTCGACCACCTCGTCCTCATCGACGCCACGTGGGGCCGGGACGGCGACGCGAGCGGACGCGCCGCGGAGATGCTCGCCATGCTCGAGATCGAGCACCTCGCCGAGCGCTTCCCGCACGAGCTCTCGTCGGGCCAGCAGCAGCTCTTCCACCTCGCCATGGTGCTGCTGCGATCCGCGCGGGTGCTCCTGCTCGACGAGCCGGAGCAGCGCCTCGACACCCACAAGCGCGGCCTGCTGACCTCGATCCTCCTCGACCGCAAGGCCGCCGGAACGGCGCTCGTCATCGCCTGCCACGACCCGGAGATGACGAGCGCCATCGCCGACCGGGTCGTCGACGTCACCGGCGCATGAGCGTCGACACCGAGCGGCTCGAGCGGGCGCGCGAGGTCATCACCGGCGGCCGGCACACCGGCCAGTCGAACGCCCTGTATGCCGTCTACGTCGCGGTCATCGCGGCACTCTCCTACGGGGTCCCGGCAGCCCAGCAGTTCTTCAAGTTCCTCGACCCGCAGTGGCTGGCCCACCTCACCGGGGTCCGCGGCGTCGCCGTCTTCGTCGTCGCCGGCGCGGCCCTGCTCGCCCTGGCCTTCCGCTTGGGCCGGATCCGTGGGCCGGTCGTGCCCGATCTGCCCTACCTCGACCACGTGGCGAGCAGCCCCCTGGACCGTGCCGTCGTCCTGCGCCGCTGGTGGCGGCTGTCGCTGCTCGGCAGCCTCGTCGTCGGCCTGCTCTCGGGGCTGGTGGTCGCCGCCGGCCTGGCCATCGCCGGCGTGACCGGTGCGGTGGTCCTCGTGCCGGGGGCGGTCGGTGGAACCCTTCTCGGCCTCGTCGTCGCGGGGACGTGGCTGCAGGGTCAGGTCAGGTCGTGGCCGACCGGAGACCGCGGGCCGGGCGTCTTCCTGCGCCAGCAGCGCTCCCTTCGCGCCCTGCACCTCACCAGCCTGAAGGTGCAGTCGGCCCGCAGCATCACGATTGGTGGGGCGGTCCTTGCCGGCGACCTGCGCGCGGCCCGGCTCGACATCGGCTCGCCGACCACTCGCGGGCGGCGGCTCCGGCTGCGAGCCCGTGGTCCGGTGGGAGTTCTCGTGGCCCGCGACGCCCTCGGCCTGCGGCGCTCACCCGGCGCCCTCCTGGCCGGGGCCGCGCTGTCCGGTGTCGCGGCATACGGTCTCGTCCTCGGCTCGGCCCCCAGCGTGCCGAGCTTCGTCGCCTTCGCCAGCCTCGTGCTCGGCTACTTCGGGATCGGGTCGTGGGCCGAGGGCATGCGGCTGCAGGGCGACAACGCCGGCACCCCGCCACTGCTGGGCATCGACTTCCGCCGCGAGGCGCTGGCCCACCTCGTCGTGCCGACCGCTCTCTACGCGGGTGTGACGCTGCTCGTCGGTGTCGTCAGCGTCCTTCTCGGAGCCGGCGTCGGGGGGCTGGTCTGGGCGCTGCTGGTGACCGGGCTGCTGTCGACGGCCCACCTCATGGCCGCCTTCCGCGGCCTGCCCCCGATGTCCCTGTTCGGGCCCGGTCGCGGCATGCCGACGACGGTCCTCTGGTACGGCCGCCCACTCCTCGTCGCCATCATCTTCGGCACGGCGGCCACCGCCCTGGTGACCTCCGGCTCACCGGGTCTCGGCGCCCTTCTGCTTCTCGTGGTGACCTGGGGCACGACGCTCTTCGGGCTGCGCTCCGTGCGGCTGCTCGACGAGGCCCACCGGGGCTGACCGGGCTGACCCCGGCGCGCGGGACCCGGGTGACCCGGCGCGCAACGCGGGACATGGCGCGCGGGACCCGGCTGACCCGACGCGCGGGGCGCGGGGCGCGGGGCGCGGGGCGCGGGACATGAAGACACCCCACGTACCTGGAAGAGCCCACCTGCCCTTGCTGCATTCCTGCCCTGGGGGAGTTCGGTGAGGTACCACCACGCGGGGTGCCGCAGACAGTCTACGGGGCCGGTCACTCAGACCGAAAACTGTTCCTTGGGCTCACCGGCGACCGGCTGCCGCCCGCGCTGGCCGTTCACCAGCGGGGACAGCCGGCGCTCCGTGGAGATCGCGAGCCACGCGACGAAACCACAGCCCCCGACGAGCATGACGATGTATGCCGTGCCCCAGCTGCGGCCGATGAGGACCCCGGCCACCACGGGGCCAAGCACCGACGCCGACTGCCAGGCGATGCTCATCAATGCGTTGTACCGCCCGCGCAGGTGGTCCGGCGCCAGGTCGTTGATCATCGCCGGCACCGTCGGCTGGTAGAGCGTCTCCCCCAACCCGAAGATCGCCGCGCAGGCACCGAACAGCAGGGCGGCGAGCAGCGACCCGGGGACGAGGCCGGACAGGCCCAGTGCCGCAAAGGCCAGCGCCCAGATGCCGCTCATGACGGCAACCATCCGGGTGCGGCGCCGACCCTCGATGCGCTGGAGCACGAAGAGCTGCAGGATCACGATGACGAGGGTGTTGGCGGTGAACGCCCACCCGAGCGCCTGGGTGGAAATCTGCCCCTCGGCCCGCCCGTAGGCCGGCAGGCCGGTGTTGAGCTGTCCGTAGCCGACGAACGAGGCGACGAAGGTCAGCAACAGGATCGGGAGGAGCCCCGGCTCGCGGAGCAGGGTCCGGTAGGTGACCGCCGCAGCAGCTGTCCCCTCGTCCACGACGGGGGGCGCCGCGACCCGGCCGGAGACCCTGCGCAACGGGCCGAGCAGGATCGCGAGCGGCGCCAGGTAGGTGGCCGCGTCGACCAGGAAGATCGCGACGAAGGTCTCCGGTCGGTGCACGTCCACGAACAGGCCGCCCAGTGCGCCGCCGATGCCGATGCCCAGGTTGAGCAGGGTGAAGTTCAGGCCGAAGTACCGCTGCCGGATGCGGCTCGGGATGATCGTCGCGACCAGGGTGTTGACGGCCGGCCAGATGACGCCGCCGGAGAACCCGAGCAGCACGCACGCGAGCGCCGCCCGCAGCTCCGTGGTGCTGAACGCCATGAGGACATTCGCCACGATCTGCAGGCTGATGGCGGTGACCACGACGGCCCGGGCGCCGATGCGGTCGATGACGACGCCGGCCGGCCCCACGACGAGCATCCCGACGACGGCCGGGATCGCGAGCAGGAAACCGACGTGCTGCAGCTCGAACTGGCGCACCTCGTGGAGGTAGACGACGCTGAACGGCATGACCAGGCCGTTGCCGATGAAGTCGACGATGACGGTCGACAGGAGGAACTTGCCGGCCCGCGGCAAGTCCTGCCAGAACGAGGCGAGCGAAGGACGGGTCGGCGCTGTGGACACCGTCCCCAGTCTGCCGCTCGCCGGTGACAGCCCCAAACCGTTTACCCGGCTCGGTCCCCGTCCCGGTCGCCGAGCAATTTCGGTGCAGCCGCCACGCTCCGGTAGCCTCCCCCACGGAGGATTCGCATAGTGGCCTAGTGCGCACGCTTGGAAAGCGTGTTGAGTGAAAGCTCTCGGGGGTTCGAATCCCCCATCCTCCGCCACTGGAGAGACTGGACCCGGCCGCCCGGCATACCGACTCTGCACGACGAGAACCGTCACCCGCAGTGCGCACGGCGTGCGGACGGCTCCGAATTCACCGACACTGGCACGGTGAAGCCCCGTCCCGCCGCCCTGCTGTCCTCTGTGGCCCTGCTGGCAGCCTGTGGCACCGCCTCGACCCCGTCCGGCCCCGAGGCACCGAGCCCGGGGTCGAGCAGCACGCGGACGCCCGCGGGCCCGGCCTTTCCCCTCACCATCGCCCGCAGCGGCGGTGTCGCCGGCTTCAGGGACACGGTGGTCGTCCAGGCCGACGGCACGACGACCGTGACGTCCAGGACCGGCGGCCCGATCGCCTGCGTGATCGGGCCCACCGACCTGGTCGCCCTGTCCGCGCAGGTGATGGCGCTCGTCACCGCCCCGACCCCGACGGCACCGGGTGCGACGCCCGACCACGTCGTCGCGGACGCGATCTCCACCACCATGACCGCGGGGACGCGCAAGCCCTACACGTCCGTGGAGCCGCCGGACACCACCCCGCCCGCTGTCGGCAGGCTCCTCGCCGACGTCACCGGCCCCGGCCCGGCCCACCAGATCTGCAGGACGACGTAGCCGACGACGAACGGCGGCCCCCCGAAGCACCGGGAGACCGCCGGGTCCGGTCCGATCAACCTGCGGCGAACGACGTGTCGTCGAGGACGAAGCTCGTCTGCAGCGAGGAGTCCTCGCTCATGAGGAACTTCACCGAGACCGACTTGCCCTTGTAGGCCGACAGGTCATACGTCTTCTGCGTGTAGGTCGCGTTCGTGCCCACGTTGGAGAACGTCGCGAGCGTCGACGTGACGCCCGCACTGACGACCTGGACCTTCAGGGTGTCGTATGCCGTGCTGCCACGTTCCGCCGTGTCGGTCCGGATCCAGAACGACAGCCTCGGCGTACCCGTCGCGGGCACGGCCACCGTCTGCGCCTCGTTCTCCGTCGAGGTGGAGCCGTTGCCGCCGAGCCACAGCTTCCACGAGCCCCTGTGCGCCGGGCGGCCGGTGTTGTTGGTGATCGGCCCGGCGGTGCCGGTCCAGCTCACGGCGCCGGACTCGAAGCCGGGGTTGGCGAGGAGGTTGGCACCCGTGGGCGGCGGAGCCGTCCCCCCACAGGACTCCGTCCCGGCCGGGACGCCGATGGCGGTGAAGCTCGCCGCGACTCCGGCGCACTCGGTGCCAGTTGAGCCGTACAGGTCCTTGGTGGCCCGGATGGCGCCGTCACGGGCGTTCTTGTACGTGCTGTTCGCCGTCAGGTAGGTGGACAGCGTCCGGTACCGGACCTTTTCGGCCTTGTCGCGGCCGATCCCGGCGACCGCGGCCCCAGTGCAGGTCGGGCTGTTGTAGCTCACGCCGTTGATCGTCTTCGCGCCCGAGCCCTCGGAGGCGAGGTAGAACCAGTGGTTGAGCGGGCCGGAGGAGTAGTGCGGGTCCAGGCTCCCGGTCGTGGTCGTCCAGCAGTCCTTCGACGAACCGTCCTTGGACGGCTGGTCCATGTAGCGCAGCGGGGTGCCGTTGCCGTTGAGGTCGAGCTTCTCTCCGATGAGGTAGTCGGGCACGTCGTTCGGGTTGTTGGCGTACCACTCGACGGCGGTCCCGAAGATGTCGGACGTCGCCTCGTTGAGGCCTCCGGCATCGCCGCTGTAGGCCAGGCCGCGGTGTTCTCGGTGACCCCGTGTGACATCTCGTGACCCGCGACGTCGAGCTCGACGAGCGGGCGGGTGTTGCCGGCGCCGTCGCCGTAGGTCATCTGGGTGCCGTCCCAGAAGGCGTTGGAGTAGTTGTTGCCGTAGTGCACCCGCGAGCGGGCACCCGTACCGTTGTTCCAGATCCCGGCGCGGCCGAGGACGGTGTTGTAGTAGTCGTAGGTCTTCTCGGCGCCGTAGTGCGCGTCCACGGCCGCCGAGGCGCGGTCGCTGACCGCGAAGTTGCCCCAGACGTCGTCGGCGTCGGTGAACGGGGTCCCGGTGCCGCTCGTCGCGCCCTTGAGGTCGGTGGTGTAGTTGCCGGTGGTGTCCCGGAGCTGATAGGTGCTGGACAGCGTCGTGCCGACCGTCACCGTCCCGACGAAGATCCCCTTGCCGGTGCCCTCGACGACCTCGTCCCAGCCGGTCAGCGTCGCGCCGGAGTCGGCGTCGACGACCGAGTGGAACCTCGACGGCGTCTGGTCGGCCGTGAAGCCCTCGGTCACGACGTCGTAGGCGAGCACGGGAGCCGGCCCCCCGGCATACACGACGAGCTCACCCTGCGGGAGCCGAGGACTGCTGCACGTCCGGCGCCCTGCCCTTGGCGGCGGCAGCGCCGGCGGAGATCCGCGGGGTGGTCGACGCGACGGCGACCTTGCCGGAAGCGTTGTAGGTGACGTCCCTCACCGCGCCTGCCTTGTCGCGGTGTGAGACGAGGTCGCCGCCGAGAACGCGCAGGCCGTTGAAGGTGCGGTTGTAGCGGACGTGGCTCGAGCCGTCGCTGTCGGTGACAACGTCCTTTACGACGAGCTTCTCGCCGCCGCCGAAGCCCAGCGCGCGACCGGTTTGGTCGGCCTTCGCCTGCTCGGAGCGGATCTGGTTGCCGCGGTCCTGCGTCGGCTCGGTGGCGCCGTGCGCGGAGACCACGGGAACAGCCGTTGCCGCAGCGATCAGTGCCGCGAGCGTGGCGCCCGCGAAAAGATGTCTCACGTGTGTTGCTCCTTGCGAGATGGGGCCACCGGCGGTGGCTGATGAGCGAGCGCCGGAGCCCGACCCGAGACGCCGCTGCTACCGGCAGTGCCGGGGCAGAGGCGTCTCACCTTCCGAAACGGCGCACGTCGTGACCATCCTTGGGGCCCGCGTCGGCGTCAATGACCTTGGCCATGTCTTGACGGTGCGCAGGACGGACCCATGGTCTCTCGGGCCGCTTCCGGCGCGCCCTTGACCGGCGCTTGCCGCGAAGCAGAGGATCGGGCGCGGCGCGGCGGGCGCAGCACGGACCTGAGCCGCAGCGCGGCGAAGACCGCCAGCACGCTCAGGACGAGGTGGACGACGACGAACGTCATCCCGTGGCCGGCGCCGAGCGCCAGGCCGGCGAGAAGTGGGCCGACGGCCGACACACCCGTCTGGATGGCGGCGAGCAGACCGAGGGTCGTGCCCACCGTCCCCGCGGGAGCGAGGCTGGCGGTGAGGGGGTTCAGGACGGGTGCGAACAACGTCTCGCCCACCGCGAAGATCCCGTAGGCGGTCACGAAGAGGACGGCGGCGATGCCGGGCACGCTCATCGAGTAGGCCAAGATGCCCCACGAGAGCACCCAGACCAGGCCGACGGCCACGAGGAGGGAGGCCGGGTTGCGCCGCGCGGTCCATCGGACGACGACCATCTGCAGCGCCACGATGACGAGGCAGTTGACTGCGGCCGCCGTGCCGATCGTCTGCTCGGGCACGTCGAGGAACATCAGGGCGAAGGCCGGCAGCCCCGACTCGAACTGGGCGTAGAACCCCAGCGCGAGGGCGACCGTGACGGCGGCGACCCAACGCAGTGCTGGGACCGAGGCGAGGGCGCGCAGGGCGACCAGCGAGCCGACCCGGGTCCCGGCCGGTGACCCGTCAACCCCGACGGCGGACCCCTCCTCGACCCCGTCCTCGGCGCCGCGCCCGGCAAGCGCCAGCAGCCCGGCCGCGAGCACGAACCCCACGGCGGCCATGGCGAACGACGGCCACATGCCGTGCTCGTCGTCCAGGTCGACGACCCGGGCGGCGAGCAGTGCCCCGAGAGCCATGCCGACCGACGAACCCGTGAACTGCCAGGCGAAGACCCGGCGGCGGTCCTGCGACCCGGTCCAGCGCAGGACGAGCACCGACTGGGCCGGCTGCGCCGCAGTGATCCCCATGCCGAACAGCAACATGGCGGCCAGGAAGGTGGCCGGTGAGCCCGCCAGCAGCAGACCCAGGCTCGCCACGGCGGCAACGGTCTTGGCGGCCACGGCGACGCGGACGGGTGGCAGCCGGTCGGCGAGGCGACCACCGACGGGAGCGGCCAGGAGCGCACCGACGGAGAAGAGGCTCGACGCGCCGGCGGCGACGAGCGTGCCCCACCCGCGGGTGTTCGCGGCGTAGGCGTACTGGTAGGGCAGCACGGTGCCCCACCCGAGCATGCTCACCGCTCCGGCCAGGACCACCATGTTGGCGCGCTTCATCACGACACTCGACATTCGACGACACTCGACATTCGACTCAGTAGACTTAGTTCTCGAAGACTTCGAAATCGAAATATTAGCATGAGAAGATCGGGCATGACACCCCGGAAGCGCCCCGTCGGGACCGCTGAGGAGCGCTACCGCGCGGACGTCGCGAGCTACGTCGCCGCCGGCGGCGAGGAGACGGTGCAGCGGGTCATCACGGCGATCCACGGGCTCCAGCGCCGCCTCGGCCAGTGGTACGGGCGGCAGCTCGTCGACCTCGGCCTCAGCCAGGGCGAGTGGGCCGTCCTCTCCCGCCTGGCGACCTGTGAGGAGGGCACGGCGCTGACGCCGACGCAGCTCGCGGAGTCGACCAGCATCGCGCCGTCTTCGATGACCCACCGCCTCGACCGGATGACGGCGCGCGGCCTCGTCTCACGCACCGCCGACCCCGGCAACCGCACCCGCGTCCTCGTCACCTTGACCCAGGAGGGCTGGGACACCTTCTCGGCGGCCATCCAGGAGTCGGACATGGTGGAGAGCGACGTCCTGAGCACCTTGACGACCGCCCAGCGGGAGGAGCTCGCCACCCTCCTCGAACAGGTCATCTCCGGGCTCGACGACCACGTCGCAGAGGCCTGACCGGTATGCCGGGTGCTCACCCGGGGCGCCCAGCGTTTCCCTGACCCGTATGCCGGGTGACCACGCCAGCGCGGCCGTCGCCACGCTGACCCGCACCTGCGGGCGCCCGCCTCACGGTGGTGACGGCGCGGCATACTCCTGTCGTCGACTCCAGGGGTCAGCCGAGCAGCGCCGGCAGCCGGGTGTCAGCCGAGCAGCGCCGGCAGCCAGGTGTCAGCCGAGCAGCGCCGGCCTCCGGGCCTGCTCAGCCGAGCAGCAGGTAGGGCGCCCGCGAGAGAAGCGGACGGCCTGACGCCACGTGGCGGGCCAGCGCCACCGCTCCGTCGAGGGAGGTGCCCCGGGCCGGCACGGGCACCAGCTGCCTGTGCAGGCAGGCCTCCTCGAACGCCCGACGCACCGGGACAGCCTGAAGGAGGCCGCCCGCCGCCGTCACCACGGCGCCGCTGACGCCGCGGGCTGCCGCGGCCAAAGACGACGCGAGCGCCCTCCCGGCAGCGGCGGCGATGTCGGCGGCAGCCGCGTCGTGCTCCGCGAGATGCGTGACCACCGGCGCGAAACCGGCCAGCAGGGCCGGTGCGTCGGAACGCGTCATGACCAGCCTCGGCCAGCCCGCCGGGGGCCCGAAGTGCTTGCTGGCCGCATCGCGGAGAGCGGACCCGCCGGAGCACACTTCGTCATCCGCGCAACGCCGCCCGCAGCCCCTCGAGCTCGATCCAGGCACCCGAACCCCGGTCGCCGAGGACGTGTCCCCAGCCGTCGACCCGCCGCCAGACCTGGGCGAAGTCGGTCCCGAAGGCGACGGCGCCCGTGCCGGCGGCGACGACGGCGCCGGGTCGGACCCGCCCGAGGGCTCCGACGAGTGAGGAGAGGGCGTCGCTGCAGACCAGCGTCCGGTCGGCGCCCATCCGTGCCGCGACCGTGCCGAGCACCGACCGGGGGTCGCTGAGCCCCAGGAGGCCGCGCATCGACCACACCAGCACGTCGACGGCTCGAGACGTGGCCGCCTCGGCCGCCAGGAGGGTCTCGGCCGAGGCCACCAGGGCGTCGAGGTCGATGCCGGCCGGCGTGATCCGGGCACCGGACGCCGTACGGACCTCGCCGACAGCGCCGCCGAGCACCGTCTGCAGCCGCAGGCCCGAGCCCCCGATGTCGATGCCCACGAGAAAGCTCACGGACCCCATCATGGAGCGTTCGTCGTCAGACCGACCTCGCCTGCGTCGTCAGCGCCCCCAGCACCGCAGCGACCGATCCGTCGTGCCGGCCCAGCAGCCGCCGGGCCTCGTCGGCCGGGACGCCGGAGAGCAGGGTGAGCAGTGCCGGCTTGAGCTCACCACCGGCTTCCGCGAGAGCGTGTCGGGCCTCCTCCTCGTCCACTCCGGTGGCGTCACGCAGGATGCGGACGACGCGACCGCGCAGCTTGGCGTTCGTCGCCGAGACGTCGACCATGAGGTTCGACCAGGTGCGGCCGAGGCCGACCATCACGGCGGTGGAGAACCCGTTCAGGACGAGTTTCTGAGCGGTCCCGGCCTTGAGGCGCGTCGAGCCGGTGACGACCTCGGCGCCGGTCGCCGGAGCGAGGAGATGGTCGACAGCCGGGCCGATCTCGGCGTCCGGGTTGGCCGTGATGAGGGCCGTCAGTGCGCCGCGTTCGCGGGCCAGCGCCAGGGCCCCGGCCACGAAGGGCGTCCGTCCCGATGCGGTCAGGCCGATCGCCACGTCGCCCGGGCCGACCGCCCCTGCCTCACGACGGCCGAGCTCGGCGTCGTCCTCGACGTTCTCGACGGCGTTGACGAGCGCCTCCGTGCCCCCGGCATGGTGGGCGACGAAGAGGCCGGGCGGAGCGTTGAAGGTCGGCCGGAGCTCGGCCGCGTCGAGGACTGCGAGACGGCCGGACGTGCCGGCACCGAAGTAGTGGACGCTGCCGCCGACCCGGATCCGGGCCACGGTGCCCTCCACGAGCTTCGCGAGCTCGGGCAGCACCTGCGCGACCGCGACGGCGACGGTCGCATCCTGGGCGTTGAGCAGCCGGAGGACGTCGAGGGTGGACAGCGTGTCGATGCCGACAGAGTCCGGATGGCGCTCCTCGGTCGGGGCGTTCACCCGCACGCCGTGCCGTCTCAGATCCATCCTCACCTCGTCGCCCACACTGAGGAGGTTAGATTCTCCCCACTCTCACGTCAAACTCGTGAATCGCTGACCGGCGTGGCGCCAATTCTATCGCTCGATGTGGTGCCCGGACACGGCGGCACGTGTGTCGGCCACTGCCTTGGCGGCACGGGCCAGATCACGTTGCGCCACAGCGATGTAGAGGCAGTCGACGACCGTGAGAGCGGCGATCCGGCTGGCGGTCGCGCCCGAGCGGAGCGAGGTCTCTCGCGCTGCGGTGGTGAGCACGATGTCGGCCGTGTCGACGAGGCGCGACAGCGGGAAGTTCGTGATGGCGATCGTCGTGGCGCCCTGCCTCTTCGCCTTGCTGAGCGACTCGATCGTCTCGCGCGTCGTCCCTGAGTGGGAGATCCCCATGGCCACGTCCCCCTTGCCGAGCAGTGCGGCGCTGGTGAGGGCGATGTGGGGGTCGTTCCAGGAGAAGGCCACGACTCCGATGCGGTGCAGCTTCTGCTGGGCGTCGGTGCCGACGATGGCGCTGGCGCCGATGCCGTAGATGTCCACCCGGGACGCGCCGGCGATCGCGCCTGCCGCTGCCGTGAGCGAGGCACGGTCGAGCTGTTGCGCGGTCTCCTCGACAGCACTCGCGTCCGTGAAGGCGATCTTGGAGATGATGTCGTCGATCGTGTCGTCCTCGTTGATGTCCGTGTCGGCGACGATCCTTGACCGAGGCTGGGCCGACTCGGCAGCCAGGGCCAGCCGCAGCTGCGGGTAGCCGGGCAGGCCGAGGCGCTTGCAGAAGCGCAGGACGGTCGTCTCCGAGGTCCTGGCCTGGACGGCGAGCTCGCTGATCGTCAGACCCGCCGCGGCCCGGGCGTCGGCGAGCACTCGTTCGGCCACCCGGTCCTCGGCGGGCGAGAGCGAGGGGCGAAGGCCGCGCAGCCGCACGAGGAGACCGGCCGGCGAGTCGGTGCCGTCGCTGGGCCGGCTGGGGTCCCTCTCGGTGCGAGCTGCCATGGCGCCAACCTAACGGAGCCGTCCCTTTTCCCGCGGCAGAGTCGACCATGCCGCGCCGGCGTCCCGCTGGCAACTGTGCGGATGACGACGCGGCCGCCGGCTGACCCTGCCCCGAGCAGAGCAGGCAGCGCCGAGCCGCCGCCCTCCCTCGGCACGTTCCTGCGGCAGCGCCGGATGCGCCTTCGGCCGGAGGACGTG
>JAABUU010001543.1_pt1 | contig 38071 bp, 35 predicted proteins | sample 5559301 | NCBI WGS metagenome assembly JAABUU01 (sample SAMN10711884, study PRJNA513360) | rock metagenome | isolation source: Antarctica rocks | place: Antarctica: Victoria Land, Richard Nunatak white
ACAAGCGCCTCGGCTTGCGCTACGACAGGACAGAACGCACCCTGCGACCCCTGCTCACCCTCGCCGCCACTCTGATCAACTTCCACCGCCTCGCCACGACCGACGGGTTCTGAGACCAGGTCTAAGCCGAATACGCCGAAGCGCCGCTCAGGCGACGGGCACGCGCCAGATGCTGCTGCAGGCGTAGCCGGGCATCGTGCTCAATGCCGTACTCGCGCCTTGGTCGCAACTGCAGGCATCCTCGGTCGCCGGCATGCCCGGCCGCGGCGTGGCGGGCCCGGCACGCCGCAGCCGCCACGAGGATGACTGCAGATGCGACGGCGAGCGCCACGGAGGTGACAGCCTGACGACGTGACACCGGTGCCACCGCTGCCCCTGCGCTATCCCGCCGCCGAACGGCTCGACCTGGTCGAGCGACTGCACGGGCACAGCGTCGCTGACCCCTACCGGTGGCTCGAGGATGCCGGCGACGCCCGGACAATCGCGTGGTCGAAGGCGCAGGACGCCCTCGCCCGGTCCTACCTCGACGCCCTGCCCGGCCGCCAGCCGCTCGCCGCACACCTGCGGGCGTTGCTGCAGGTCCGCTCGAGGGATCCGCCGCTATGGCGCGGCCGGTCGGCGTTCTGGACCGAGCGTGCCGGGGACCAGCAGCACGCCGTCCTCTGGACCGCCATGGCAGCGGGCGGTGGCGACAACGGACACACCGACGACCCCGCCGAGCGCCGACCCCTGCTCGACCCGGCCGCGCTCGAGCGCCTGCGGTCCCGCGACGAGCAGCGGGCAGACTCGGCCCGGTGACATCGGCTCCCGTCCTCGCCCTGCTTCCCCAGCGGCTCACGGACGCCTGCGGGTTGCGGCCCGGTGTGCTGTGCCAGGGGGTGCTCGACAGCACACACAGCCAGTACCTGGCCTCGGGTGCGCAGGTCCTGTTCGCCACCCCGCTGCGCATCGCCCTCATCCTGGTCGTGGCTTTGGTGGTCCGGGCGCTGCTGCATCGCGCCATCCGCCGGCTGGTCTCGGGCTACCTCGACGACACGCCGTCGAAGTGGACGGCGCCGCTGCGCCGCCGTGCGCCGCAGGCCCTGGTCGACGCCATCGAGAACTCCTCCGCGCACGTGCGGCGCCAGCAGCGAGCAGAGACTGTCGGCACGCTGCTGCGCAGCATCGTGTCGTTCATCGTCCTCGGCATCGCCGTCACCGAGATCCTTGGTGAGCTCGGCATCAACCTCGCGCCGATCGTCGCGAGCGCGGGCATCCTCGGGGTGGCGGTCGGCTTCGGTGCGCAGAACCTCATCCGCGACTTCCTCACCGGAATCTTCATGATCCTCGAGGACCAGTACGGCGTCAGCGATGTCGTAGACATCGGGCCGGCGACCGGCACCGTCGAGGCTGTGGGGCTGCGCACCACGCGCATCCGCGACGTCTACGGCACGGTCTGGTACGTCCGCAACGGCGCCATCGACAGGACGGGCAACAAGAGCCAGGGCCACGCGGTAGCTGTCGTCGACGTGCCGATCGCGTTCGGCACCCCCGTCGAGCCGGTGCGGGCAGTCGTGCAGCGAGTCGCCGACGAGGTGTTCCACGACGACGCCTACGCGGGCGACGTGCTGGAGGCGCCCGAGGTCGTCGGGGTCGAGACGATGGACCGCGACGGCCTGACCCTGCGCGTGACGATGCGCACCGCCCCGCTGCGGCAGTGGACCGTCCAGCGGCGGCTGCGCGAGCGCATCAGCGACGACATGGATGCCGCGGGGCTGGAGCGGGTGTCCGCGACGCGCTCGATGACGGTGCCGGGCCCGGACGCCCCGCGCGGGACTCCCGTACCGCCCGGCGACCCCGCCTGAGAGCCCAGCGCTCGGGCGCTCGGGTTGGATGGCGGCATGGGCAGCCCGGGCAAGCAGGCAGATCCGAGCAGGCCGGTGTGGTGGCGCGAGGCCGTGGTGTACCAGGTCTACGTCCGCAGCTTCCAGGACACGGGCGGTGACGGGGTGGGTGACCTGCCCGGGGTGCGCGCGCGGCTGCCGTACCTGGCCGCGCTCGGCGTCGATGCGCTCTGGCTGACGCCGTTCTACCCATCGCCGATGGCCGACCACGGCTACGACGTCGCTGACCCGCGCGACGTCGACCCGCTGTTCGGCTCCCTCGCCGACCTCGACGCGCTGGTGGTTGACGCCCACAAGCTCGGGTTGCGCCTGCTGGTCGACCTGGTGCCCAACCACACCAGCGACGCGCACGTCTGGTTCGTTGAGGCGCTGGCCGCACCGCCCGGCTCACCCGCGCGGGCGCGCTACCTGTTCCGGGAGGGCCGCGGGCCCGATGGCGGCGAGCCGCCGAACAACTGGCAGTCCGAGTTCGGTGGCCCGGCGTGGGCCCGCGTGTCCGACGGCCAGTGGTACCTGCACCTGTTCGCGCCGGGCCAGCCCGACCTCAACTGGCGCAACCCGGAGATCGGCGACGACGCGGAACGCACCGTGCGGTTCTGGCTCGACCGCGGGGTCGACGGCTTCCGCATCGACGTCGCCCACGGGCTGCACAAGGCCGAGGACCTACCGGACCAGACCATCGAGCGCACCGGCTTAATGATCGGCACGGAGTCCTCCGGCAAGTACGACCAGCCCGAGGTGCACGACGTCTACCGCCGCTGGCGCCGCGTCCTCGACTCCTACGACGGCGACCGGACAGCAGTCGGCGAGGTCTGGCTCTCCGACCCCGAGCGCTGGGCTGACTACCTGCGCCCGGACGAGCTGCCGCTGTCGTTCACCTTCTCCCTGACACTGGCGGCGTGGTCGGCCGCCGAGTGGCGCCGGGCGATCGAGGAGGCCCTGCACGCCGTCAGGCGCACCGGGGGGACGGCGACGTGGGTGCTGGGCAACCACGACGTCACCCGGCCGGTCACCCGGTACGGCAGCCTCGACCGCGCCCGCGCCGCGGGGCTCGCCACGCTCGCGCTGCCCGGGGCCTACTTCCTCTACCAGGGCGACGAGCTCGGGCTGCCCGACGTCGAGGTCCCGCCCGAGGCCCGGCAGGACCCGATGTGGCTGCGGACCGGGCACGGCCGGGACGGGTGCCGCGCCCCCATCCCGTGGAACGCCGCCGAGCCGCACCTCGGCTTCACCACGGGCGAGCCCTGGCTGCCGCAGGGCCCTGGCTGGGCTGCGCTGGCTGCCGACTCCCAGGTTGATGACCCGCTCTCGACCCTCGTCCTCTACCGCGGGGCGCTGGCCATCCGCCGCCGGCTGCCGGCGCTCGGCGCCGGCGAGCTGCGTTGGCGGGACGCTCCGGAGGGGTGCCTCGCGTTCGACCGCCCCGGGGAGCCGGCAGTCACCACCGTCGTCAACCTCACCGGCGAGCAGCTGGCGCTCCCCCTGCCCGGACGCCTCATCCTCGCCAGCGCGCCGGTCGGCTACGACGGGCAGACGCTGTCCCTGCCGGCCGACACTGCCGTGTGGCTCGCCTTGGAGTGAGCCCAGCATGCCCGGTCAAGCGCAATGCATCATGGAAGAGATGCCTGTACCGCCAGTGCCGCCGCCCGACCGCCCGACCGCCGTCTCCGCTGCCCGGCCACCGACGACGTACTTCGAGGCCGTCGGCGGTGAGCCGACCTTTCGCCGGCTCGTCTCCCGCTTCTACGCCGGCGTGGCGCAGGATCCGGTGCTGCGCCCGCTCTACCCCGAGCAGGACCTGACCGCCGCCGAGCAGCGGCTCCGGATGTTCCTGGTGCAGTACTGGGGGGGGCCGGCCGACTATGCCGCGACTCGTGGCCACCCGCGGCTACGGATGCGGCACGTGCCGTTCCGCATCACCAGCGTGGAGCGCAACGCGTGGCTGGGGCACATGCACGAGGCGGTGACCTCACTGGAGCTGCCGCCCGAGCTCGAGGCTCCGCTATGGGACTACCTGGTCAACGCCGCGATGGCGTTGCAGAACGCGCCCGACTGAGGCGCACTGTTGCCAGAGCAGGCCGCGCCCGGTGTCAGGCGGGGATGCGGACCCGGCCCGGGCGTCGCTGGCCCGGCAAAACGACCGTGGCTGGTGCCACCGTCGCCGCAGGAGGCGCGGGAGGAGCGGAAGGAGCGGAGGCCGCGGATGGCACCGCCGCGGAGGCCGGCGAGGCGCTCCCCAGCCGCTGGCTGTAGGACGAGTGCGAGGCAAGGGCCGCGACGTAGTCCGCACGCCGGTGTGCCGCCCGTGCACTCTCGTGCGGCACGCGGACGGGACCGTCGTCGAACTGGGCGCGCAGCCCGGCGCGCATCAGAGCGAGGCCCTCGGAGCGCATCTGCGAGACACGCGACTCGGTGACTCCGAGCTCGGCCGCGAGGTCGCTGGAGCTGCGTCCTTCCATGAAGTAGCCGCGTACCACCTGCTGCAGCCGCTCGGGCAGCAGCTCGAGCGCGTCGCGTAGATAGGACGCCTGCTCGCGCTCCTCGAGCTGGGCCGACGGGTCGACGTCGCTGACCTCGACCAGCCCGTCGGCAAGGGTCAGCGGGTCGCCGTCCTCCTCGCCGCATGGAGCATCCAGGCTCAGCACCAGCGCGCGGTGCACCTTGCCCTGCAGCTGGTGCAGCTCACCCACCGTGATGCAGAGGCGGTCGGCCAGCTCGTAGGAGCTCGGCTGACGACCCAACTGGTGCAGCAGGGCGTTGTTCGCCTCCTCGACGTCGCGGGCTGCAGCGCGCAATGAGCGGGGCGCGAAGTCCAGCGCCCGAGCCGCGTCGACGATCGCGCCGCGAACCCGGACGGCTGCCCAGCGCTCGAACGGCACACCGCGAGTGGGGTCGAAGCGGTGCGCGGCCTCCACCATCCCGAGAGTCGCTGCCTGCGCGAGCTCCTCACGGTCAGCGTGCCGCGGGTAGTGCGCGGCCACCTGGTAGAGCACGTGCTGGATGAGCGAGAGGTGCTGCTCGACGAGCGTGGAGATCTCCTCACGCGTCAGCAAGGAAGGCGGCCGCTTGGCCGCCGTCCGCGTGGGGGCGGCAACGCAGGGGGCACTCGCAGGGGAAGTCGTCATGGCGGGTTTCCGTCCTCAAAGAGGTAGGCGGGGGACGAACGAGTGCTGCGGTCAGACCCGGCTGTGGTCGCCGTTGAGCACAGGTGAGCTCCGGCGCGGCTGGGGCAGGGTGGGCGGGGTCGCCGAAGGCACGGGGCCGGCCGGTGCCGGAATGGAGGGCGACATGGCGGGCGCCGAGATCGGGTGGTGCGCGTCCGGAGCGTCCCCGTTGCCGGCCGAGGCCCGCGCGGCCATCGAGACCAGGACCTCTTCGCGGTAGACCGGGACCGTGCGGGGGGCAGTGATCCCGAGCCGCACCTGGTCGCCCTGGACCTCGAGGACGGTGACGACGACCTCGTCCCCGATCATGATCGACTGCTGTGGGCGGCGGCTGAGTACCAGCATGGGAGCGTCCTTCCGTGGCAGACCCCGCCAATCGGCGGGCTGAGACGGTCGGACGAGCAGCTGAATGATCCCCCGACCAAGGTGATGGGTCATGCATCGGCCAGATGGGGGAAAAACCTTGATAGCTCATCGTGGGCATCTTCAGCGGTAACGCTGTGTGCCCAAATGCTTGCTGAACGGCGTTTGGCTTCAGGTGCCTCGTCCTGCGGTGGCCGGCTAGCCCATTCGGACTAGTGCCGTTGCCGCTTCCCTCTGCTCATCGGTGCGGTCGCACCCATGGTTGAGGTTCGGACGGCTCCGGGTTGCTCTGCCCCCGGGTCAGTCTCGGATGAGCTTGCGGTAGGTCACCCGGTGCGGCCGGGCCGCTTCGGCCCCGAGCCGCTGGAACTTGTTGGCCTCGTAGTCGGCGAAGTTGCCCTCGAACCAGAACCACCGGTCGGGGCGTTCGTCGTCGCCCTCCCACGCGAGGATGTGCGTCGCCACGCGATCGAGGAACCAGCGGTCGTGGCTGATGACGACAGCGCATCCGGGAAACTCGAGCAGGGCGTCCTCGAGCGAGCGCAGTGTGTCGACATCGAGGTCGTTCGTCGGCTCGTCCAGCAGCAGCGTGTTGCCGCCGGCCTTGAGCGTCAGGGCGAGGTTGAGCCGGTTGCGCTCCCCACCGGACAGCACGCCGACGGGCTTCTGCTGGTCGGGCCCCTTGAAGCCGAACGTCGAGACGTAGGCCCGGCTGGGAATGCTGGTCTTGCTTACGACGAGGTGGTCGAGCCCGTCCGATACCGCCTCCCACACCGTCTTCTTCGGGTCGAGCCCGGACCGCGACTGGTCGACGTAAGAGATCGCCACAGTCTCGCCCACCGTGAGCACGCCGCCGTCCGGCTGCTCCTCGCCGAGCAGCATCTTGAAGAACGTCGTCTTGCCGACGCCATTGGGACCGATGACTCCCACGATGCCGCCGCGCGGCAGGCTCAGGGACAGATCGCCGATGAGCGTGCGGCCGTCGAACCCCTTCTTGAGGCCCTTCGCCTCGACCACGACGCTGCCCAGCCGGGGGCCGGGCGGGATCTGGATCTCCTCGAAGTCCAGCGGCCGGGTGCGGTCGGCCTCGGCCGCGAGCTCCTCGTAGCGCGCGAGACGGGACTTGCTCTTGGCCTGCCGCGCCTTGGGGTTCGAGCGCACCCAGTCGAGCTCGTGGGCGAGCTGCCGCTGGCGCTTGGCATCCTTTTGCCCCTCGACCTTGAGCCGCGCCTGCTTGGTCTCGAGGTAGGTCGTGTAGTTGCCCTCGTAGGGGTAGGCGCGGCCGCGGTCGAGCTCGAGGATCCACTCCGCGACGTTGTCGAGGAAGTACCTGTCGTGCGTCACCGCCAGCACCGCACCCGGGTACTTCGCCAGGTGCTGTTCGAGCCAGGCGACCGACTCGGCGTCGAGGTGGTTGGTCGGCTCGTCGAGCAGCAGCAGGTCGGGCTGCTGCAGCAGCAGCTGGCACAGCGCCACCCGGCGCCGCTCGCCGCCTGAGAGCAGGGTGACGTCGGCATCGCCCGGCGGCAGGCGCAGCGCGTCCATCGCCTGGTCGAGCCGGGAGTCGAGCTCCCAGGCGTCGTGCGCCTCGATCACGTCGATCAGCTCGGCCTGGCGCGCCAGGAGGGAGTCGAAGTCGGCGTCGGGCGCCGCCATCTTCTCGTTGATCTCCTCGTACTCGCGCAGGACCTCGCGCGTCTCGCGCACACCCTGCTCGACGTTGCCCCGCACGTCCTTGGTCTCGTCGAGCGACGGCTCCTGCATCAGGATGCCGACGGTGTAGCCGGGCGAGAGGATGGCGTCGCCGTTGGAGGCGTGCTCCAGCCCCGCCATGATCTTGAGGACGGTCGACTTGCCGGCGCCGTTGGGGCCGACGACGCCGATCTTGGCGCCGGGGATGAACGCCAGCGTCACGTCATCGAGGATGACCTTGTCGCCGTGGGCTTTGCGCGCCTTGCGCATCTGGAAGATGTACTGCGCCATGGTCGTCAGGTTACGGGGATCTGCCGTGGCGGTGGCTCGCTCGCCACGGCCGGCGCTCAGCCCGGGGACAGCCTGATCGCAGGCGGCGGCGCGGTGCCGAACCAGCCCGCCGTGGCGCCTGGCACCAGCACCTGCACGCCCTGGGGACCGCTGCGCACGCTGAGGTCGTCGTGCTCGGCGATGAGCTGGCGGACTCCGGTGCGGCGCCACTCCAGGCGCACCCGCACCTCACCCGGCGGCAGCGCCACGAGCGGATCGGCGCCGGGCACGGCCACCACCGGGGTGGGCGAGAGGCCGAGCGGCCGCGTCCCCTCCGCCGTCGCCACCAGCGGGATGCGCGTGGTACCCAGCGGCACGTCCCACGCTCGTTGCCGGCTTCCGGTGACGAGGACCAGCCGCGCGCTGGTGGTCGTGCGCGGCAACGCAATGCTCGCCGTGATGGGCACCGTGAAGCCGAAGCGGTGCTCCAGCCGCGTCAGCACGACGCGCGAGCGGTGCCGGGGGTCGTAGGCGCCGTAGATGCGCAGCCGGTAGGTCGGCCGGCCGGCCCACGCGTCAGCGACGCTGAGGTCGCGCGTGCCCCCGACCAGGGCAAACACCCGGCGACCGCCGGGCGTGAGCTGGTTGTCGAGCACAGCGCTGGGATGCTGCAGGAACGGGCGCGAGGAGTCGAAGAAGACGAGCCCGCCGTCAGCCGCACCGAGCAGCGTCGTGAGCGACCGGTCGCGAGCGGTCTGATGCAGGTTGCCGGGCAGCGTCGTTACGACGACGGCAATCAGGCCGGCAAGTCCCAGCGCGAGCGCTGCGACCGCGAGGCGGCGTCGTCCCAGCCAGGCGTCGAGCGCCCCGCGGGCGCCGAGCACGACCAGCGGCAGCAGCAGCACTGTGAAGTAGAACGGCCCGATCCAGCGGATGCCGCCCCACACCAACGCCGCGTTCCATGCCCCCCAGAACGGGATGTAGCCGACGACGAGCGCCACCCCGCCAGCGGCCAGCACCTGGCCGGCGGGTCCGCTGCGCCTCCGGCGGACCCCGTATACCGCGGCGAGCACGAGCAGTATGCCGCCGGCGGCCCACCCGATGCCCAGCGCCTGCAGGTGCCGGCCGACCCCCGCCAGCCCCTCGACAAGCCCGAAGTGGTGCGCCTTGTCGGTGGGGAACAGCCGCCGGGCGCCGAAGCCGAGCTTGTCGCTCTTCTCCAGCAGGTTGAACGGCATCCGCAGCGGGTCGCCGGTCGCGGCACCGTCGTATGCCAGCAGCACGGCCAGCGGAACCGCGGCGCCGGCCAGCACGCCGCCGAGCAGCCGCAGCCGGCGACCTGCACTGGTGACCAGGAGCCAGAGCCCGACCGGGCCGAGCAGCAGCAGCGCATCGAACGGCCGGGCCGTGACGGCAAGGCCCGCGGCCAGTCCCGCTCCGACGAGGGGAACCCACGCCGACGTCCGCCGCCACCGCAGCGCCCCCCACATGGCGAGCTCGATCAGCAGCAGCGAGGGCAGGTAAGGCAGCAGCAGCCCGCTCTGCATGAGCACCAGCGGGCTCGCCGCCATCAGCACCGCGGCCGTCGCAGCGACGCGCCGGTCGCGGTGCACCTCGCCGGCGAGCAGGTAGGTCGCGACGACTGTCCCCGCGGCGACGGAGGCAAGGGCAGGCAGGAAGCTGCCGCTCACCAGCAGGGAGAGCGCGAGCAGCCCGGGCACGACCGGCGTGTATTTCAGGACGTAGTGCCCGTCGCGGACGACGGCGAGCCACGGCCGGTAGGCGTCGGGATTGGCCGGCGCCACCGGGAACAGGTGCCCGCTCGCCAGCGCCTGTGCTTGCAGCCGGTAGATCGGCTCGTCGTTGTCGACCGAAAGGTAGGGAAAGACGTAGTGCGACAGCACCACGGCGACAACGGCGGCAAGCACCGCAGCGACTGCAACGACGAGCTGCTCGCGGCTGAGCCGGCGCGCTGCTCTCCTCGGGCGGCCGGCCCTGACCGCAGCCGGAGCGACCAGCGGTGCGGACACCGGCGCCGCTGTCAAAGTGCCGCCACTGCGCGCAGTCGGTCCTGAGCGCGGCACAGCCCCGAGTCTGCCGCATCGGGGCCCCGCAGGCGCTCATGCAGCAGCGACTGACACCGGTGTCGCCCAGGGGTCGGCAGTTGCATCGGCCGTAGAGACAAAGCCGGGGCCTCCCGCCGGGGCAGCCGGCTCCGTACCGCCTTCGGGAGCCGGCGTCACAGGAGCTGCCGTCACTGCAGCAGCCGCCCCCGAGCGCTGCGCCCGGCGAACGGTCGCCACGCCGCGCGACAGGTCGGGCGCCACGGACTCGGCCTCCACCTCGAACGCGTGGCGCTTCTGCCCGTCGACCTCGTACGCCCGGCGGCGCAGCCGTCCGTGCACCACGACGCGATCGCCCTTGCGCAGCGAGTCGACGACGTGCTCGGCGAGTCGGCGCCAGCAGACGGCGTCGAGCCAGACCGTCTCCCCGTCGACCCAAGCGTCGCTGCCCTTGTCGTAGCGCCGTGGGGTGGCGGCCAGGCGCAGCCGCGTCCACATCGTCCCGTTGCCCGTCATCCTCGGTTCGGGGTCCTCGACGACATTGGCCCCCATCGTCACCAGCACGTCGCTCAGCATCGTTGCGCTCCCCTTCGTCGTGGCCCGCTGAAGCGGGCTCGGAAGGGATGCTGCCCGTGGCCAGCGGTCGGCCGGGCGCAGGAACCGGACCAGTGGACAGTGCCCCACCGTCCACAGATGAGGGCTCCGTCTTGACCACGCACCTCCTTGAGGGGACGAGCGGTGCCCGTAATCTTGGGGGCATGACAACACCAGGGCAGGCCAGCGGCACCATCACGCTCGGCGGCGACACGACAGTCAACCGTCTCGGCTACGGCGCCATGCAGCTGACCGGCAAGGGCATCTGGGGCGAGCCGGCCGACCGCGAGGAGGCCGTGCGGGTTCTGCGGCGCGCCGTCGAGCTCGGGGTGAACTTCATCGACACCGCCGACTCCTACGGCCCGGAGGTCAGCGAGGACATCATCGCCGAGGCGCTGCACCCCTACGACGGCGTCACGATCGCGACCAAGGGCGGTCTGACCCGGCACGGGCCGGACATCTGGCAGCCGGTTGGGCGCCCCGAGTACCTGCGCCAGTGCGTCGAGATGTCCCTGCGCCGCCTGAAGGTCGAGCAGATCGACCTCTACCAGCTGCACCGCTTCGACCCGCAGGTGCCCGTCGAGGACTCCCTCGGCGAGCTCAAGGCCATGCAGGGCGAGGGCAAGATCAAGCAGATCGGCATCAGCGAGGTCGACGTCGAGGAGATCGAGCGCGCCCGCACGGTCGTCGACATCGTCAGCGTGCAGAACCTCTACAACCTGACCAACCGCAAGCACGACCCGATCGTCGAGTACTGCGAGCGCGAGGGCCTGGCCTTCATCCCCTGGTTCCCTCTCGCCACCGGCAGCCTGGCCGGCCAAGGCGGAGTGCTCGACGAAGCAGCCAAGCGCCACGACGCCACACCGGCCCAGCTCGCGCTCGCCTGGGTGCTGCACCGCTCCCCCGGGATGCTGCCCATCCCGGGCACCTCGAAGGTCACGCACCTCGAGGAGAACATGGCCGGGGCCCAGGTGCAGCTGACCGACGAGGAGTTCCAGGCGCTCGACGCGCTAGGCAGCCAGAAGTAGGAGTCAGGCGCGCGCGGTGATCCCGCCGTCGAGCGGGATCACCGCGCCGGTCAGGTAGGCGCCGGCGCGGCTGGCTAGAAAGAGCGCCAGGCCGCCCATGTCCTCGGCGTTGCCCGGCCGCCGCATCGGGATGTTCTCGCTCACCTGCTCGTCAGCGCCGCTCTCGAAGACGAAGGCCGTCATCTTGCTCGGGAACAGCCCGGGCGCGATGGCGTTCACAGTCACCTCGGGCGCGAGGTCGCAGGCCAGGTGCTTGGTCAGCTGGTGGACCGCCGCCTTCGACGCCGGGTAGGCGTAGTTCGGCCAGCGAGGTACGGAGATGCCCTCGACCGAGCCGATCATGATGACGCGGGCCGGGTCGTCCGGGCTCGAGGCGGCCCGCAGCAGCGGCAGCATGAGGCGGGTCAGCACGAACGGGCTCTTCACGTTGAGCCCGAGCACCTTGTCCCAGGCCGCGTCGGGGTACTGCTCCAACGGCGCTCCCCACGCCGCACCCGCGTTGTTGACGAGGATGTGCACTGCCCGCTCGCGCTCGGCCACAGCCGCCTGCAGCCCGGCGCATCCCTCCGGGGTCGACAGGTCCGCAGGAATGGCGGTGGCGCCGATCTCGCCCGCGGTGGCCTGCAGCTCGTCGGCCTTCCGACTGCTCACGTAGACCGTGGCCCCCGCGGATGCGTACGCGGATGCGATCATCCGCCCGATCCCCCGAGATCCGCCGGTGACCACCGCCACCTTGTCCGAGACGTCGAACAGCGAGCCGGCAAGGGCGAAGGGGGAGTCCATGGCAGGTGACGCTAGCTGGCGGCACAGGTGGCACGATGCATAGCTACCGTGGAGGCGTGACCACCACCTCGGGCCCCGGCACGTCGCGATACGCCGACGTCGACGGCGAGCTGCACTACACGACCACGGCGGCCCTGCTGATGGTCCGCTGCTCGTCTGCGTGCACGGCCTGGGTGGGTCGTCGGTCAACTGGCTGGCCCTGGCGCCGCTGCTGACCGACACCTTCCGGGTCATCGCCCCCGACCTCGCGGGCCACGGTCGCACGCTCGCCGGCACGCGCACGACTGACGTCGACGCCAACCAGCGGCTGCTCGACCGCTTCCTGCGTGAGGTCACGGGCACTCCGGCGGTCCTCATCGGCAATTCAATGGGGGGCCTGATCTCGGTGCTGCAGGCCGACCGCAACCCTGACACGGTGGCCGGCCTGGTCCTCATCGACCCCGCGCTCCCTCGCGCCAGGCGCGGCCTGCCCGACCGGGATGTCGCCCTCCGGTTTGCCGTCACCGCCGTGCCGCTCGTGGGTGAGCGCTACATGGCGCGGCGCCGGCGGATCATCACGCCCGAGAAGGCCGTCCACGAGACCCTTGCTCTGTGCTGCGTCGACCCCTCCCGCATCCCGGCCCCCGTCGTCCAGGCGCTGGTCGACCTCGCCAACGAGCGCGCCGAGCAGCGCGGCACCATTCAGGCGTTCCTCGGAGCCGCCCGGTCAGTGGTCAAGATCATGGCCCGGCCCAAGGTCCTGCTCGCACGCGTCGACCGGCTCCGGCCCCCCACGTTGCTCATCTCCGGTGACCGTGACCGGCTCGTCCCCGTCGAGGCCGCGCGTGAGATCGCCGCCCTGCGCCCCGACTGGAGGTATGAGGAGCGCGCAGGCATCGGCCACGTCCCTCAGCTCGAGGACCCTGAGTGGACGGCGGCCACCATCCACGACTGGCTCGCCAAGCAGGGCGCCGCTGCCGCTGTCGCCGCCGCGGATGCTCGGGGGGTCGGGAGCTCGGGCTAGACCGTTCGTTGCCCACCGTCCATCACCCACCTGGGGTAGTAATCGGCGGCCGATCCTGCCCGATAGCGGGGGTAAGGCGCTGGCAGCGGGGGGTGGGGCACATGGCGGACGCTGACGCGCACCGTCTTGGCGCCCTCCAGTCCGTGCTGGATGCTCATCCTGATGCCACGGTCGCAACGATCGGGCGCAACGGCCTGTTCGTCGCGCACCCGCAAGACCTTGACCTGCGTGGACGCTCCCACATCCCCGGGCGTACCGCGATGGAGGTCGTGGTGCCGGAGGACCGGGTGGCGATCATCATGGCCTGGGAGCGCGCCCTGGCCGAGGGCAAGGCAAGTGTCTTGGTGCACCTGCTCACGCCTGCGCCGGCGGCGGACGGGTCGCTGACCACAGCCCACATCCACTACGCCGACCTCACGAGTTCCTACGGAGTCTTCGTCGGCGTGCTGGTCCCGGGCGCCCGATCCGAAAGCCGCGACAGTTCAAGCGCGAACTCGCCGCACGCCGCCCCAGCTCCACCCCGCGTGGCCCGGCTGATCAAGAATGGCTTCGCCATCATCACCGGCGTCGACAACAACGGGGTGGCCCTCTTCGGATACCCCCGCGACGAAATCATCGGCCGCCGCAGCCTCGAGCTCGTGCATCCGGACGACCATCAGGCAGCTATCGCGTCGTGGGTCGAGATGCTCGAGTACCCGGGCATCGCCCGCCGCTCCCAGTTGCGGCACCGCCGTGCCGACGGCACGTGGCTGTGGCTCGAGGTCACCAACACCAACCACCTCGATGACCCCGACGACCCGTGCGTGCACGCCGACGTCGTCGACATCACGGCTGAGATGGCGGCGCAGGAGGAGGTGCACCGCCGCGAGCGGCTGCTGCACCAGCTCGCCGAGTCGCTGCCGCTCGGGGTGATGCAGGTCGACGGATCTGGTGCCGTCCGTTACACCAACCAGCGCCTACTCACCCTGCTGGGGCAGCCGGCCGGCATCCAGCTCGACCAGCACCTGGCGTGTGTGCGCTCGGAGCACCGCCAGCAGCTGATCGCGATGGCCGCGGCCGTGATGTCGCAGTCGATCAACGGCGACCTCGAGGTCGAGATGGCCATCGGATCCGAGGACTGCAATGACCACCCGCAGGTGCTGCACGTCGGGCTGCGGCCGTTGGCCAGGAGGGCGACAAGACCGACGGCATCATCATCAGCGTCTCCGACGTCACGGAGGCCGTTCAGATGCGCCGGGCACTCGAGCAGCGAGCCTCCGTCGACGTACTCACCGGATGCCTCAACCGGGCCGAGCTCATCCGCCGCCTCGAGTCGACGCTGAGCGACGCGGTCGAGGGCACCGCCGTCGTCTTCGTCGACATGGACGGTCTCAAGGCCATCAACGACACCCTCGGCCACCGCGCCGGCGACGAGGTCCTGCGCGAGCTCGCCCAGCGGCTGTTGGGCGAGCGGCGACCGGGTCAGCTGGTCGGGCGCCTCGGCGGGGACGAGTTCCTGGTGACCCTGCCGGCGGTGCCCGACGCGCCGACGGCTGAGGCGATCGGCGAGCGCATTGCCTTCCGCGTGGACGAGGTGCTGACCTTGTCGGACGGGGCAAGCGTTCACCTGCGCTGCAGCGTGGGGATCAGCTGGGCGGCCGCGCGTGCCACCGATGCCGCCGTGCTTGTCGCCGAGGCCGACGCCGCGATGTACGCGTCGAAGAAGGCCGGCCGCGGCGAGGCCGTGTCGTTCCGCTCGCTGAAGCTCGCTGCACCTGTCGCGACGAGTCTGGCCACCGCGCTCCCCCGCGCTCGCTGAGCGGCGGTTCCTGAGCGCCGTGCTCGTCGTCGCAGAATGGATAGCGAGCGCCCGTAGCTCAGTGGATAGAGCAGGTGCCTTCTAAGCACTTGGTCGCAGGTTCGAGTCCTGCCGGGCGCACAGCCTGACCGGCGCAGATGCCCTGTCAGGCACTCACGCTGACTTGCGGCTCTAGACCAAGCCTTGGAACCATCGGCGGCGGCGTGACCAAACGAGACCCCGACCTCAAGATCGTGGATCGAGGCTCAGAGGCTCGGCTCGCAGTTCGTGCTGGGCCACCGTGTGGCCGGCATCGCACAGCAGCCGTGCGTGCACCGGCTCGCCGCACTCCCGGTGCCGGGTCACGGCGGGCGGGCCCGCGGCGCCGGATAGGTACTGGTCGCCCCAGTCCATCAGCGCGGTCAGCACTGGCTGGAGTGCGCGCCCGGAGTCGGTCAGGACGTACTCGGTACGGGTGCGGGCCCCGTGCTCCTGGTATGGCCGGGTCTCCAGCACGCCTACCTCGACCAGGGACCGCAGGCGCGCGGACAACACTGCCGGGGGCGCGCCGGTCGCCTCCCGGATACCGGCGAAGCGCCGATCCCCCAGCGCCACCTCCCGGACCACGAGCAGGGCCCAGCGCTCACCAACGATCTCGAGGGTGCGCGCAATCGAACAGGCTCGGGTCACCCCCTGAGTATGGACAACGAAGTGAGCCCCGTCTAGCGTCTCCCTCATGTCCGAGGCCTGGGGCGATCCCCGCAGCAAGACCGTCACCTGGCACGACCCCACGGCTTCGGCACAGCGCGGGCGGCAGCTCGCCGGGATCGATTACCTACGGGCGATCCGGAACGGTGAACTGCCCCCCGCGCCCATCGCCGTCCTGATGGGGGCGCGCATCGTCGGCGTCGAGGAGGGCGACGTCGTGTTCACGTGCACCCCTGATGAGTCGGTCTACAACCCCATCGGCGTCGTGCACGGTGGCCTGGTCTGCACGCTGCTGGACTCGGTCTGCGGCTGTGCTGTGCAGAGCACCCTGCCCCTTGGCACCGGCTACACCAGCCTGGAGATCAAGGTGAGCTACCTGCGGCCGGTCCATGCCCACAGCGGAGAGCTCACCGCGCACGGCTGGGTACCTCGGCGCGGGCGGCGGGCGAGCTTCGCCGAGGGCGACGTCCGCACGGGCGACGGCAAGGTCGTCGCCACCGCGACGAGCGCCTGCCTGGTCTTCCCACTGTGAGGGGCCAGACGGCGCCCAACCCCACCACGGGGGCGGCAGCCGCGCCGGCCACGCGGGTCTCGTCCCCGGCGGCGGTGCTGGCCGTTCTGTCGCTGGCCGCGTTCATGGCCAGCCTGGACCTGTTCATCGTCAACGTCGCGTTCCGAGCAATCGGCGGCGACTTCGGCGGCACGTCGCTGTCGGACCTGAGTTGGGTCCTGAATGCCTACGCCATCGTCTACGCCGCCCTGCTCGTCCCCCTGGGGCGCCTCGCCGACAAGTACGGGCGCAAGGCCGGGTTCCTGCTCGGACTCGCCGTATTCACCCTGGCGAGCGCCGCGTGCGCCGCCGCCCCGGGCCTGTGGGTGCTCGTCGGCTTCCGGACGCTCCAAGCCGCCGGGGCCGCGCTGCTCACCCCCACCAGCCTGGGACTGCTACTGCATGCCATGCCTGCCGAACGTCGGGCGCGTGCCGTCCGCGTCTGGGCGGCCACCGGCGCCCTCGCCGCCGCGGCCGGCCCGGTCATCGGCGGACTGCTCGTCGCTGGGTCGTGGCGCTGGGTCTTTCTCGTCAACGTCCCGATCGGACTGCTGGCGTTGGCCTTCGCCGCGCGGGTAGTGCCCGAGTCACGCGACCCCCAAGCCGGCTCGATCCCCGACCTTCCCGGCGCCGGCTTGCTGGCGCTCGCGGTCGGGGCACTCGCCCTCGGTCTCGTCGAAGCCCCGACGTGGGGGTGGCTGAGCCCAAGGACGTGGGGGGCGATCTTCCTGGCGGCCTTGTGCCTGGCAGGATTCTGGCGACGGTCCCTGCACCACGAGTCACCAGTCGTCGAACCGGCGCTGCTCAGGGTCCGGGCCTTTGCCTGGTCCAACGCAACCGCGCTCGTGTTCGGCGTCGCATTCGCTGGCAACCTGCTCGTGAACATCCTCTGGATGCAGGAGGTGTGGCACTACACAGCCCTGCGCACCGGACTCGGGGTCGCGCCAGGCCCCCTGATGGTGCCGGTGTTCGCCGCCGTCGCGCAGAGCATCGCCCACCGCGTGCCCGCCGGCCGTATCGCAGCCGCCGGATGCCTCCTGCTAGGGGCTGGTCTCGCACTGAGCGTGCTGCTACTCGGGCGCGAGCCCGCATACCTGGCCGAGCTGCTCCCGTGCTCGATCATCGGGGGCGCAGGCGTCGGCCTCGGGCTCCCCACGATTCTGTCCACCGCCACGACCGACCTCCCTCCCGCGCGCGCCGCCACCGGAAGCGCCATCGTCAACATGAGCCGTCAGGTCGGGACCGTCCTGGGCGTTAGCGTGCTGGTCGCCCTGCTCGGCAGTCCAGTCGGCTACCCCGCGGTCCACGGTGCCTTCGACCACGTGCGCTGGGCCATGGTCATCGCCTGCGTGATCGCAGCAGCCGCAGCAACCGGGATGACTCCACGCAGCAGCGGCGCAACCCCAGAACTCGCGTCCGAACCCGCGCTCCAGCTCGGTCGCTGAGCAGGTACTCCTGACGGCCGGCGGCGAGAACGGAGTCGTTCTTCTTCTGATCATCCGCCGCGTCGAGGGCTACCAGGCACCTACGTGGCCGACTGCTGCAACCCCATGCAGATGCACTTCGACAGGCGAGCCCGTGACTACTCAGGTGAGCCCGTCCCACTGGCTCCCGGAGCAGGAGGACGCTACCGACGAAGGCGGACCCTGTCCCGGGCAGCCGCCATGCCGGTGTCACTCCCCGCAGCCACGCACCGGCGCGCATCCGTCACGCGTGCTCGAGCTATGACGTCGCAGAAGAACTGCTCGAGCCGCAGTCGCGCCTCATCCCCGCCGTCCGGCCCGCGCCACAGCTGGCGCAGGTGGTCGGTGAGCTCGTAGCAGAAGTCGACCGGCACGAGGAAGCAACTGACCCCGCCGCCCTGCTTGTGCAGCAGCACCGCCTCGACGTCGTCGCGGACCGTCTCGAGACCCCGGTTGGCTGCCACGAGGTCCTCCCAGGCATCGCGCGGCAGCTCCGACTCGGTGGCGCCGTCCTGGCCCGGGGACAACGAGACGACCCGGCTGAGGGAGGAGTCGTAGAACAAGAAAGCGATGTCGACCGGGATCGCCAGGCCCTGCCACAGCCCGAGTGAGATGTCCGCGTCAGGGAAGGCGAGGAATCGTCGAGGCACCGAGCGGTACTTCAGCTGCACGTCGTCGTGGGTGAACAGCACGTGGCAGGCCCGGCAGGTGCACATCAGCGAGCGGGTGCGGATGTCGACGACGTGCGAGTGGCGGTCAGCGACCTGCTCCCCGCACAAGTCGCACCGTTCGTCCGCTGCAACCGGGCGCCGACTAGCGATGCGGCGAAGCACGTCCGGGTTGTCGAGCCGGCTCATGACAGGGCGGCCGAGCGACGTGCCGTGTGGGGTGGGGAGAAGGCGCTTCCAGGGCTGGCATGCGTGCCAAGGATGGAGCGGACGGTGTCCGCTTGGCGAACCTTTCGGGCCGTGGGCATCGACGCCCTCCTCTCGGGACCTGTCTGTTCAAGTCCCTGCGCGGGACCCGGCCACGGCACCACGCCGTACGGGATCGCAAGATCATCAATACCACGATGCAGGGTGCGAATCAAAACCCGTTCGGGTGTCAATCGCATCGCCTCGTGCAGCATCCGCTGGGCTGTCAGGGTGATCGGCGGTTGCGGATGTTGACCCACGTCACACGTTCGACGGATGCTGGGATGCCGCACTCGCCGGGTGCCCCACCAGGAAGGCACCGCATGCCGCTGCCCGTCTCCCGCGCCGCTTCGAGGCCGCGACGCCGCACGTTCTGGCTGTTCCTTGCGCTCGTCCTCGGGCTGCTCACAGTCGCGGCCGGGTGCAGCACCGGGACGCCGTACGTCAGCCTGGGTGACTCCTACGTCTCGGGGCCGCTGGTGCCCAACCAGACGCTGAACCCGGTGGGCTGCCTGCGCTCGGACCACAACTACCCGCACCTGAGCGCCCTCGCTCTCGCACTGAGCCTGAACGACGTCAGCTGCAGCGGCGCGACGACAACCAACATGGCGGGACCGCAGGCAGTCACGCTAGGAACCAACCCTCCGCAGCTCAATGCGCTGAACTCGGGCACGAAAGTCGTCACCCTGGGCATCGGCGGCAATGACATCGGCTTCGTGTCCGTCATCGAGAACTGCGTGGCGGCAAGCCCGTACGGGCCGACCAAGGTGGGGCTGACTTGCAAGAGCCACTACGCCCCGGCTGGCGGCACCGACCAGCTGGCGGCTGCCATCAACGCCACGGCTCCCAAGGTCGACGCGGTCCTGAGTCAGATCCACGCGCAGCAACGCAGGCGAAGGTCTTCGTCGTCGGCTACCCCGCCATCCTCCCCGACACCGGCAGCTGCTACCCGCAGATGCCGCTGACCACGACCGATGTCGGCTACCTGCGCGGCGTCGAGCAGGGGCTCAACACGATGCTGAAGGGCCGCGCGGCCGCCCACGCTGCGACCTATGTCGACACCTACTCCCCGAGTGCGCCGTTCAACGCGTGCACCTCGCCACTGACCCGGTGGGTCGAGCCGCTGGCGCCGGTCAACCCCGCGGCCCCCGTGCATCCCAACGTTCGTGGAGAGGCCGGCATGGCGAGTGCCGTCGAGAAGGCGATGAAGGCGCAGGGCGTCAGCTGAGCTGAACGCAGCTGCGCGGCGCCGACGCGTCCGCCACGACCTCGGCTACGTTCGCGAGATGGACTGCCTGGTCTGGATCGACTGTGAGATGACGGGGCTCGACCTCGTCCACGACAGGCTGATCGAGGTCGCGGTGCTAGTCACCGACGCCGAGCTCAACGTGCTGGACGAGGGCCTCGACCTCGTGATCGACGCTCCCGCGGAGGCGCTCGATGCGATGGTGCCGGTGGTGCAGAAGATGCACGAGGACTCGGGGCTGACCGACGCTGTCCGCGCATCGACACTGTCGCTGGCCGACGCCGAGCAGCAGGTGCTGGAGTACGTGCGGCGCTTCGTCCCGGAGGCTCGTAAGGCGCCGCTGTGCGGCAACTCCATCGCCACCGACCGCGGCTTCCTCGCCCGTGACATGCCCCTGCTCGACGACCACCTGCACTACCGCATGATCGACGTGTCGTCAGTCAAGGAGCTGGCCCGGCGCTGGTACCCGCGGGCCTACTACAACTCGCCGGAGAAGCGCGGGGGCCACCGGGCACTCGCCGATATCCGAGAGAGCGTGGAGGAGCTGCGCTATTACCGCGCGGCGGTGTTCGTCCCGCAGCCTGGCCCGACCAGCGAGCAGGCCAAGCAACTGGCGGCAGACGTGCGGGCAGCCTCCGGCTAGACTCGCGGTGTACCTCGTTAGCCGGGGTGCGCGGTGGGTGTAGCTCAGCTGGTAGAGCACTCGGTTGTGGTCCGAGATGTCGCGGGTTCAAGTCCCGTCACTCACCCAATGGCATCAGGCCGCTGACCAGCGGAGACACACTCCGGGTCTTGCTCCTGGGGGCAGAAAGCATCATCATCCGGGGGCAGCTCCTCATCGCAGGAGCCCGGATGGGGGCACTTGATGGCCTGGCTCGAGCACCGCGAGGGGCATGTCCGCGTCGTCTGGCGCGACCCGGATACCGGGGGCAAGACCTACGAGAAGTTCGCCACCGACGCCGAGGCGGACATCTACCGCGGCCTAGTCGAGCAGGCCCGCGGCCGACGTCCCGAGACGCTCTATGAAGAGCCGGGACGCCCCGCCCGACCGCTGGGCAACCTGCCCTGCACGGTCACCCGCTGGGCCGACTTCTGGCTCTCGGGGCTGTCCGGTATCCGTGACCGCACCGCCGCCGACTACCGGGGCACCGTCGAGCGCAGCATCCTGCCGTACTTCGGTCAGATGGACATGCGCGACCCTAGCCCCACAGACGTTGGCCGCTGGGTGCGGTCCCTCGCCGACCGCGGCCTATCACCCAAGACCATCCGCAACCACCACGGCATCGCCTACTCGCTGTTCCAGGCCGCCCTCGAGCACGAGCCCGTCCCGATGCGCACCGCCAACCCCTGCGGACGAACGCGGCTGCCCGAAGTCATCCAGGACGAGATGCGCTTCATGACCCACCAGCAGTTCGACCGGCTGCTAAACGCCGCGCCTGAGTTCTACCGGCCCGTTTTCACGACGCTAGTCGGCACCGGACTCCGCTGGGGCGAGCTGGCCGGCCTGCACGTTCAACAGGTCGACCTGCTGGCTACTCCCCCGGCGCTACGCGTCGTCCAGACCCTGCAGCGCCAGACCAACGGCAGCTACGCGCTCGGCCCGCCGAAAACTAGGGCGGCACGGAGACGGGTCACCTTGCCACAAAACGTCGTCGACGCGCTGCTGCCCCTTGTCGCGGGCAAGGAGGGCGACGAGTACGTCTTCACCTCGCGCGCGGGCACTCCCCTGCGGCACCAAAACTTCATGACCCGCGTGTGGCAGCCGGCGCTCGTGGCAGCCGAGTTGCGGGGCCTACGAATTCACGACCTGCGGCACACTCACACCGCTTGGCTCATTGCCGCCGGACGACCGCTCCCCTCGATCCAGCGACGGCTCGGCCACCGCAGCATCACGACGACAATCGACCGATACGGCCACCTACTGCCCGACGTTGACACCGGTGACCTGGTTGCACTCGACGCCGCTCTGACTAGCCACTGAAGCCGTGAGCCCGGCAAGACTTTGCCGAGGTCAGCAAGCGCCCGCCTGTTGAGCCCAGCCTTGACCCCGAGCCAAAGGTTGGTTGTGCCGAGCGCTTGACCCCTCCAATGAGCAGGTCCTTTCCTAGTTCACGCACCAAGCGCAACGCCGGGGTTAGACGGTGAAGGCGGCGAGGGGAGTCCCCGTCAGCCAGGCACCCCCGCGGTCACGCGAATCCAGTCTCACCGTCGGCCTTGGCATTGGCATTGGCCCGCAAGAGTCCCTCCGGGACGACGTTGCCGTGGTTACGGGCGAGGTAGTCGCGGGCGTCGTCAAGCGACGGGTCATGCTGCAGGCTCTTCTGAAAGTAGTCGAGCCTGCGCTTGGCGTCGTCGATGATCTCGCCCCAGTCGCGCACCCAGACCCGGACGACGGAGTCAGGCGCCTCGGGCAAGTCCGGTTCGAAGGCCAGCCCACGAGGCCGATCCCGCTGCGTCGCCCTCTGACGGACTGCACTGTCCATTTCGCTGGAGATGAGCCAGAAGTCCCAGACGGTACTGCTGCTCGCGAAGCGCGGGTCCGCTACGACGGCCATGGCGTAGGACTCAACCTGCGATAACTCGGCCAGGGTGGCCTTGACCTTTGGAGCCTTCAACTCCACCACGAGGTGCCGGTTACGGTCGTGCTCGGTCGCGGCGGCCGAAAGCAGTAGATCCAGCCGGCCGCTCGTTCCGTCCAGACGTCTGACCACTGTCTTGTCGGAACGACTCTGACCGAGCACGTCAAGGTGCCGGTCCAGCGCGGCCGTCAGACCTCGCTCGCTCACCATGAGGTTGTACTGCTCGCCGAACACCCACAGCTCGTTCTCCAGGATGCGGTGCAGGTGCTCACGCTCACCTAGCATCTTCGATGCTTCGGGGTCGAAGACCATGAGTTCGAGCGCGCGGATGAACTCCAGTCGATTGGTGACACTCGTGGAGGCTTGGATGACACGGGAGAGGCTGGTGCGCTTAAGTAGCCGGTCAAGTTGCTCCCGCTCCTCGCTCGGCAAGCCGAGGAACTGGTGCAGCAAGTCGCCTACGTCGCTGGGCCGCTGCTGAAGCGTCTCTCTCAACAAGCCGAGGGTGAGCGCCTGCTGTTTCTTCGTCGTTGGGATGTGACGTCGCACCGAGGTTGCCACCACGTCGTAGGTAGCGCGCTCGACCTGCTCCTCCTCGGTTTGAGGCTCGCCCTGATAAGGGTAGGTGCCTTTTTCCTTCCAGTCCCGGACAATCTCGCGCCGCTTCTCGGCCCGGCGTTCTTCGAAGTGTTCGTTGAGTCGCTCCATTGCGGTGGCTACGAGAGAGCCGACCGTAGACGGCTCGGACTCCAGACCAATCAGCACTGACTCGCCCCGATGGCTTTTCATGCCCTCCCAGAGCACGTACGCCGAGTAGCGAAAGTCAGGGGCGGGAGCGACCGGTAGGTCCTCTACGGGGACTCCGTCAGCATCGCAAAGGTGAACCGCGCGCTCGGCGGCTTCGCGCCACTCGATGACGCGGAGGCCAGCCGTGTGCGCTGCGTCGTCGTGAGACCAGGTGAGGTCGTATGTCGCTTCCTTCTCGATGTTGGCCGAGGGGTCGACACGGCTGCCGTCGTAGACCACTTCGACGGAGGGGTTCGCTATGAGGTAGGGAGCGAGCACTGACGACACGTGGGCTCGCGTTGAGTCCGCCGCTAAACGGTCGAGCGCATCCCTCCCAGTGGCTTCAAAGCGTGTCCCGGTTGGGTCGTTGGTCAGCGTGGCGTCTGAGACCTCGAAGTCGTTCCGGCTGCTTGCCGTAGCAGTGACATAGGTGCGCATGCGCCTTCCCGCAGTGTTCTCGGCCACTGTCACCCACCGAACCGTCTTGCCCAGCGCGAACGCCCGAAGCCGGCCCTGGCCGTTCCTCCCGTGTAAGGGTCGACCCTCGACCTGGGTGCGTTGAGCGAACTTCTTCCAGGACCCTCCGATCCAGCGGAAGGCGGACTCGACGGACTCCGGTGGAATGCCGTGGCCATCGTCATCGACTGCCGCCCCAATCACCCCGTCGAGGTCATTGCGCTGTAGAGAGACCGTTACCCGGTGCGCGTCAGCGTCAAGTCCGTTCCAGACCAGCTCGATGACAGCGCGTGCGGGGTCGCTCTCGTGAGCCAGCACCTCGACGTGATCGGCCGCAGCTTCCAACTGAATCCTGGGCACGGCGTCAGCATGCCAGCGGTCGCCGACAGGAAACGATCCGGGCCATCCGGGAGCGACACCGCCCCGTTGAATCGACAGGCGGGTGGGCGTCGCCGCGCTGCGCGCCGCGCTACTGACCACCTGCAGTGCAGATCACGACCGGTGTGGCGTCCCACGCGTACGCATCGTTCGGGCAATGGGAACTGGTGCTGCCACCACTTTCACTTCGGGAATTCTGGCCGCGGCATCAACGATCGCACGCAGATCACCCTCGCTGAAACGAAGCGCACGGCCCAGACGCCGGTGCGGCACCTTGCCCTCTCTAGCCCAGGTGCGGAGCGTACTTTCCCGGACGTGAAGCCGCTCAGCGGCAACGTCAGCCGCAAAGAGCAGGCTGACCTCTACGCCAGCGAAGTGATCATCTCTGCCTTCTATGCTGCGCATCGCCGCTCCAGTCGAGCACAGGCTCGTTGCGCGTCCGCTGCAGCAGCACGTGTCGAAGCGAGCCAAGCATCGCCGTCGCTCCGGTAGCCGCTACCGGCGTAGCGCCAGGCACCGGCGCGGGCCACAGCTGGCACCTCGGCGCTTGCGTTGTCGTCCGAGCAGCGATGCCAGTCCTGCCGGGCCAGGCGAAGGGCTTTGAGGGTTGTGGAGTAGCGGCGGCTTCGGGTGGCCCAATGGCCCCGGTAGCCGAGGGTGTGCGCCCAGGCCCGGAGCCTTAGGTCGGCGAGGTGTGGTCGTCGGCCGAGCTGCCAGGCGGTGGCGACCAGGCGACGTAAGTGGTCGTTGACGGCGAGGGTGTCGATCTGGTCGCGCTCACGGATGCGGTGGTCGAGGGCTCCGGAGTCGTCGGTGCTCTTGGTGGCGTACTTGGCGAGGTAGCCGGCGACCTGGCGCGGGCCGCCTTCTGCTCTGGTCTGGCTCGAGACGGTTCGGACGTCGACCTGGCTTCCCCAGCCGATACTTGCGGGGTGGTCGGGGTCGGCGGTCAGGGCCGGGGCCGTCGCCTGCGCAGCGGCGGTGCTGACGGCGTCGGCAAGCATCGTCACGCTGTAGCCGGCCGTGGGCGGCAGCACGAGCAGCGGGTCGTCGGCCGGCGGTTTGGCGTCGAGGCGGATCACGGCGTGGAAGTGCACCAGGCCGCGGGTCTGGTACTCGACGACTTTGGTGTAGGACAGCCGGACCTCGGTGAGCACCTGCCGCACGGGACGGCCCATCTGACGGGCGAGTTGGCGGACTATCGCGATCGTGGTTCGGCGCCACAGCTCCCCGGTCTGGGCCTGCCACAACACCGCGCCCGCATAGTCGAAGCAGTCGGGGCAGACCGGCTGTCCTAGCAGCTCATCCGCCTCGGGATGGCGCCGGTTGCAGCCCCGGCGGGCGCCGTGCGGGCAGTGCCCGGGTGCCGGGTGGCAGGGACGGACCTGGCCGGTGTCGGTCTCCCGCCGGGAGTGCACGGCTCCGAACGACGGGGCGGTCAGAGTGACGAACAGCCGGGGATGACCAGCGACGCTGTCAGGGACTGTCTTCCCTCCGGCCAGGCCGGCGGCGACGAGCTGGTAGGAGTCGGCCCGGTAGGTTTCGGCACAGGTTGGGCACACCGTCGTCCGGCGGTTGCGGCACGACTTGAGCAGCATCCCGTCTGGTTCGCTGGCTGTGTCGAAGCTCGACTGGATCACCCCTGTCGCTTCCTCGACGGTGACGCTGGAGCCGACCAGGCGGACCGGCCGGCGGCAGTAGCCGGCGTGCTTCAGCTGCGCGGCCCACTTGTCGTAGTTGGGGTCGGCCACGCGGGCCAGTACAGACTGGACGGTCGGTGATAGCGCCGCCAACGCTGGAGATAAGGCGCCGGTCATGTGTCCTCCTGACCGCATGGCCGCCAGCCATCCCACGACAGCGGTACCGACAGCGGCGCTGATAGTGGCTGCGGGTTGGTGGCGGCCAGCTCGGTGCAGACCCGGTTGGCGGCTGTCAGCAGCTCGGCGGCTAGCTCGAGGCAGTCGTCGGGACTGGCGTCCAGGGCGGCGGCCAGGCCGTGGGCGCGTAGCAGCTCGACGGCTTCGCGGACCTGCCGGCCGGCGGCGATGAGCCGGGCGGGGAGGCTGTCGCGCAACAGCTCGATCTGCTCCCACGCCAGCCGGTGGGTGGCTGGCAGCTCGGGGTCGTAGAACACGTCCATCAGCCGCCTCCTCGCCGGACGAAACCGTTCATGGCTGGAGCGTCGACAGCCACCGCCGGGACCTCCGTGGCCGTCGGCGGCTGAGCCTTGACCCCGCGGATGAGCTCTGCCTGTAGCGCCAGCTCGGCAAGGTTGTCGTCGTCGAGGTAGTGGCAGCGCAGCCGGGTGGGGGTGCCGCCTTCGTGCAGCAGATGCCCGACGCCGCGGTGGGCAGGGTCGATGGCGCTGGCGGTGTGACCGGCGGAGGCCCAGCCCGAGCCGAGGATGGTGTCGGATGCTTGCGGTGTGTTGCACCGCAACGCCCAGCGGACCCCGAACAGGTCCCGCAACGCGGTGGGGATGACGTCATGCGCCGGTTTCTGCGTCGCCGCCAGCACGATCAGACCAGCGGCCCGGCCGCGGGCGACCAGGTCACGCAGCAGCTCGGCGAACTCGGTCCGGACCTTGCGATCCGGTGCGAGCAGGTAGTGGGCCAACTCGTCGACGACAAGCACATGTAGCGGCAGTCCCATGGTCGGGGTGACCTTGCGGGCCTTGTTTGCCAGCAACGCCAGGTAGCGGGTTTCCATCTCGGCCTGCAAGGCCCGCAGTACCAGGTTGGCTTGTTCGGTGTCCGGCCCGACCGTGTGGTCGGCGACGCCGGCCCAGCAGGCGAGTTCGACGAGTTTGCCGTCGAACAGGTGCAGCCGCACATCAGGGTCCAAGGCGGCGGTGGCGACCAGCAGCGACAGCGCCGCGGACTTGCCGGCGCCTGGTTCCCCGCCGAGCAGGACGTTGCGTTCCGGCAGCGACAAGGCGACTTGGCGTCCGGTGTCGTCGACCCCGACCGGAACCGGCTGCCACAGGTCGAGCCGTCCCTGCTCGAGTTGCGGCCAGGGGGGTGCGGGTTGGGTGAGCGGGTCGCGGCGGACCAGGGCGACAGCACCCCGACGGGCGTTGTCCGGGTCCCGTTCGATCCGAACCTCCCGGACCTGCAGTGCGGCGGCCAGCGTCTCGGCTGAGTCCTGCAAGTTGCTGATGGTGCCGCCGACCGGGACGGCGACGTGCAGCACCTCCCCCGCCGGGACCCGTTCGAGCCGGCGGATCTTGGGGGTCTGGTCCCGGTAGGTCCAGATCAGGCAGGCCCGGACGGCGCCGTCGAACTGCCGGCGGACGATCCGCCCGTACAGCAACCGCCCCAACCCGGCGCGCAACCTAGGCACGGCCAGCACGACGACGACAACGACCAGGACCAGGGCGGCCCCGGCCAGGGGATGCACCACCACGCCCAGCAGCACCGCCGGTGCCAGCAGCAGACCGGTCAGGGTCAGCTCGACCCACACCCCGGCCAGAATGCGCAGCACAAGGTCGAACATTGCCGGGGCTGGCACCGGCCGAGACGGGCCGTAAGCGCCGGAGGCCGGGTAGCCGGGGTTAGGCATGACCGCCCCCGGCGACGAGCTGCTGCAGCATCGACAGCGCCCCCGTCACAGATGCGTGGGCGACCTGAACGAACAGCGCCGGGGCGATTGCGGCGATCAGCAGCATGACGAGGACGACCTTGAAGCGCATCGCCGGCTCACTTACCCGCCGGGCTCGACGCGCCAGACCCGTTGCCGGCGCCTAACCCTGTGGAAGCGGCTGGTGCGGTGGCTTCCATCCGGTCGGCGCGGAACGACACCCCCGACCGCTCGCCCATCGTCCACTGCGTCGCCATCAGGCCCGCGACCACCACTGGTGTGCCTTGCACCAGCCGCCCCGACGGCGGCCCTGACAGGCGGACCGGCATGATTTCTGCGCCGCCGTCGTGCAGCACCACCAGCAGCACCGTGAACAGCGGCACCCCGTTCTCATCCGCCTTGGGCCGCTTGGACTCGAAGTCCACCACCGCCACCGGCGCCGCAGCGCACAGCAACGTCATCCCCGACGTGTCGATCGGCAGGTTCTTCATTGGGTGCCTCCCTGAGTCCGCTACGCCGCGTCCCGGTGACGCGAGCTGCGACACGTGGGACGCTAGGAGCGGTACAGGAGCGCAACCTGGAAATTCCTTCCGGGGTCCTGCCGGCACCGGTTGCGAGGCTGATGCGCATGCGAGGAATGACCGAGCGACTGACCATCGGCGAGCGCGTGGCCTGGTACCGGCGGCGACGAGGGCTGTCACAGGAAGTGCTTGGCGGGCTCGTGGGTCGCACGACCGACTGGCTGAGCAAGGTCGAGAACAACCGTCTCCATGTCGACCGCCTCAGCGTCGTCCGCTCGCTCGCAGACGCGCTGGACGTCAGCATGGGGGACTTGCTGGCAGAGCCCTCGCTGCTCGAGTGGACCGACACCGAGCGGGGCGGCACAGTCCCGGCACTTCGCGCAGCACTGATGGATTACAGGCAGCTCAGTCCGGTGCTCGCCGGAGCAGGACAGTTGGATGCTCCAGAGCTTGACGCCGTCGCGTCCGACGTTGCCGACGTGTGGGAGGCGTACCAGACCTCGCAGTACGCCCGCGTGACCCGCCGGCTGCCGTTTCTGCTGGCCGACGCTCAGGCCGCTGTCCTCTCGCTCGACGGGGACGCACTCGCACGAGCGCATGGCCTGCTCGCCATGAGCTACCAGGCGTCAGCGATGACGCTCACGAAGATCGGCGAGGCCGACCTGGCGTGGATCGCGGCCGACCGCGGCCTGGCAGCCGCACAGCGCTCGGGCGACGACCTGATCGTCGGGTCCTTGTTCCGGTCGGTCACGCATGCGCTGCTCTCGAACGGTCGCTTTGCGGCATCCGTTCAGCTGACACGGGATGCCGGTGGTTACCTGCAGACCTCGCTCGCTTCGGCCAGTCCGGCCCTGCTTTCCGTCTATGGAACTCTGTTCCTGGCCGGCGCGATGGCGGCCGCCCGCACCGAGGACCGATCGACGACCCGCGAGTTTCTGGCTGAGGCTGACACCGCTGCCAGGCGACTGGGACTTGATGCCAACCACGTGTGGACCGCCTTCGGGCCGACCAACGTTGCGATCCATCGCGTGTCGACCGCGATGGAGCTTGGCGACGTCCAGGTCGCCGTCGACCTCGGTCCGCGCATCGACACACGGGGATTGCCGGTCGAGCGGCGTGTGCGTCACAGCCTGGAGATGGCGCGTGCCTACAGCGCGTGGAACCGGCGTGACGACGCCCTGACGACGCTTCTGGAGGCGGAGCGCCTCGCTCCTGAACAGGTTCGCTACCACTACCTGGCCCGAGAGCTCGTCCTGTCGTGGATTCGCAACCAGCGTCGACGTCCGAGCAGCGAACTCAGCCGACTCGCTGGGCGCCTCCGCGTCGCCTGAGGGTGACGCAACTCGGCCGTAGGGTCATCGCGTGAGCGGAACGACGGAGGCGCCCCCGATGGCTACTCCGAGGGTGGCCGCCGGCGTCCTGTTCTTCGACGCCGAGGGCCGCGTGTTGCTCGTGCAGCCCACCTACAAGGACCACTGGGACATCCCCGGCGGCTACGTGGAACCCGGCGAGTCTCCCCTCTCCGCAGCCCGGCGCGAAGTGACCGAAGAACTAGGGCTGAAGGTGCCGCTCGAACATCTTCTCGTCGTCGACTGGGCTCCCAACGAGGGTGAAGGCGACAAGCTGCTCTTCATCTTCGACGGAGGCGAGCTTCCTGCAGCCGCCCGCTCTGAGATCGCCCTGCCAGCAGATGAGCTGGTCGCCTACGCCTTTTTCGACGTCGCTGAACTGACCCGGCGGCTGATCCCGAGGCTCGCGCGCCGAGTCCACGGCGCGCTGGCAGCTCGCAGTCATGGCGTCCCTCGTTACCTAGAGCACGGCGCCGAAGCACCCGACAGCGTCTAGCACTGCCGCGGACGCTGCGCGCCCTTGCCACTGATCGGCGTGGTCCATCTCCGCCGTGGTCCGCTCGTCCGCTGAGGAGCTGGCGCGTGTCTGTTCTTGTCTGTTCTTGTTGTCGTGTGTGACAAACGTCTGTACGGGATCAAGAGGGCGGCTACGCCGCCAGCAGACCTGCGGGCGGGCCTCCTCCGTCGGCCCGTCCTCGGACCGCAATAGGGTTCAGGAGGCGAGTGAAGTCCTATGGGTCTCGCGATTGACATCCTCGCCCGCGAGAGAGAGGACCCGCCATGGTGAGGCTCAATCTGAGAGCCGTCGAGGAACGCGTCGCTCCTCTCGGAGGTCGCGAGGCCTACGACCGCGAGTTCATCTTCGATCTTCTGCTCGCGTTTGGGAAGCCCCATGGCAATGTCACGCGCCTGCGTAACGGCTCCCTGAGTGTCGCGGCCGACAAGGCCACCGAGGTCGCACAGAAGAACGTTGTCTACTTCAAGGAGACCACCGACGACCCGCTCGCGGTAATCGACGAGCTGAAGACCTCCCCGACCGTCGTGCGGTACCGCACCCGCTTCGTAATCGTCACCGACTACGCCGAGTTGCTCGCCGTCGACACGAAGACTGGCGAGAACCTGATGATCCCGATCCGGGACATCAACCAGCACTTCACGTTCTTCCTGCCCTGGGCGGGGATGGAGAAGGCTCAGTACGTCACCGAGGCTCACGCGGACGTCAAGGCAGCCGAGCGGATGGGCAAGCTCTTCGACGAGCTCCTCGTCGCCAACCCAGGATTAATGGATGGCACGCACGGACGTCATGCGTTAAACGTGTTCTTCAGCCGGCTACTGTTCTGCTTCTTCGCCGAGGATACGGGGATCTTCACCGAGAGCCAGTTCACCAACGCGGTCGGTTCCCATACCCAGGCCGACGGGTCAGACGTTGACGACTTCCTGCACGCGCTGTTCACCGGCTTGGACACCGAGGACGCGGCCGACAAGCCGACGCACCTGGCCTCGTTCCCCTACGTCAACGGCCGGCTCTTCACGATGGGCCCACGACACCCGGTACCGACCTTCACCAAGGTCGCCCGTGACTTGCTGCTCACGCTGGGGAGGCTGGACTGGAGCGAAATCAACCCGGACATCTTCGGGTCGATGTTCCAAGCGGTCGTCAACCCCCACGAGCGCAGCGGTCTCGGACAGCACTACACCTCGGTTCCTAATATCCTCAAAACCATCGAGCCGCTCTTCCTCGACAGCCTCCGGGACCAGCTCGACGCCGGCTTCGACTCTGTTCGCAGGCTGGAGGCGCTGCTAGAGCGGATCAGCGCAATCAAGGTGTTCGACCCCGCGTGCGGGTCCGGCAACTTCCTCGTCATCGCCTATAAGGAGCTGCGGAGGCTTGAGCACGCGATCCTGGAGCGCCTCGCCGAGCTTGATCCGAGGCACCAGGTGCTGTTCGCCGAGTCGAGGATCAACATCGAGAGCTTCTATGGGATCGAGCTCGCCGACTTCGCCACGGAGATCGCGATTCTGTCGCTCTGGATCGCCAAGCACCAGATGAACACCGAATTCAAGGAGAAGTTTAACGTCTCCATCCCGCTGATCCCGCTCAAGGAGACTGGCCAGATTCAGCAGGGCAACGCAGCGCGCGTCGACTGGAACAACATATGCCCCAACGACGGCGGCGAGATCTATCTGATCGGGAACCCTCCGTACAAGGGCGGCAAGTCTCAGAACCAGGACATGAAGGCCGACTATCCATTCGTATTCGGGAGGCGGCCGTATTCGAAGGACCTCGACTACATCGCTCTCTGGTTCGTCAAGGGGGCCGACTACATCGAAGGCACCCTTGCTGAGCTCGCATTCGTTGCGACCAATTCGGTGTCGCAGGGTGAGCACGTGGGGCTGATGTTCCCGGTGATCTTCGCCAAGGACATCGAGATCGGCTACGCCTACACGTCGTTCAAGTGGGAGAATAACGCTAAGCGCAACGCCGGCGTGACCGTTGTGGTCATCAACCTCAGGGCAGAGCGGCCTGGCAAGAAGTACATCTACACCGACGGTCTCCAGATCGAAGCGCAGAACATCAATGGCTACCTTGCCGATGCGCCCATTGTCTGGCTGAGGCGTCAGTCAAGGGCAAGGTCGTCGTCCTTGCCCTTGATGGCGCTCGGATCGGTTCCGAAAGATGGCGGCTTCTTGGTTCTTGAACCATATGAGAAGCGCGACTTGATTGAGGCGGACCAACGGGCGTCCCAGTTCATCAAGCGGTACGTTGGCTCGGCAGAGTTCATCAACGACCGCGAGCGCTACTGTCTCTGGATCCGTTCAGAGGACGCGGAGACCGCAGCGCAAGTCCCTGAGATTGCGCGCCGCTTGCAACATGTCAGGGAGTTTCGGGCTGCGAGCACCTCATCGAATACGAGTGCGCTCGCAAATCAGCCCTTCAGGTTCTGGCATATCGCGCACCGAGACACAGAATCTATCGTGGTACCGAGTATCTCCTCGGAGCGCCGCGAGTACATTCCGATCGGCTTCGTCGGGCCAGAGACCGTTGTTTCGAGCAAGGCCTTCATCGTGAATGACGCTGAGCCGTGGGCTTTTGCACTCTTAACCTCCGCGATGCATATGGCCTGGACTCGTGCCGTGTCAGGACGACTCAAGACTGACTTTCAGTACTCGAACACGATCGTCTACAACAACCTCCCCGTCCCGCCACTCTCCGACGCGGTGAAGGAGCGGCTGATCGTGGCGGCGCTGCGGGTGCTCGACGTGCGTGAGTACCACTGCGAGAAGACACTCGCGGATCTGTACGACCCTGACCTCACGCCCGTTGACCTGCGAGCGGCGCACGCCGAGGTCGATGCGCTGGTCGACTCGATCTACTCCAAGTCTGGCTACGAGACCGACGAGCAGCGGCTGTCGGACCTGTTCGCTATGTATGAGGCGATGACAGCCAAGGAGGCCGCGAAGGCCCCGGCATGGAAGCCGAGGAGTGCGCGGAAGTGAACGCGATCAAGAAGCCGCTCAACATCGTCGACGTCACCTACGCCCGCACGGGCGGATCGGTGAACACCGACGCGATGGGCATGCGGGAGATGCAGCAGCGCGTTTTCGGCAAGCGCGACGCCCAGCACCTGCTAATCAAGGCTCCGCCCGCCTCGGGCAAGTCGCGTGCGCTGATGTTCGTGGCGCTCGACAAGCTCTTCAACCAGGGCCGCAAGAAGGTTATTGTGGCCGTGCCGGAGCGGTCGATCGGCGCGTCGTTCGCTTCGACGAGTCTCACCCAGTTCGGGTTCTTCGCGGACTGGGAGGTTAAGCCGGCGCACAACCTCTGCGACCCCGGCTCCTCGCAGGGCAAGGTCGGCGCGTTCATCGACTTCCTGAACGGCCCGGACGCGGTCCTGATCTGCACGCACGCGACGCTGCGGTTTGCGTTTGAGAAGCTGTCTTCAGATGCGTTCAACGGCACCGTGCTCGCGATCGACGAGTTCCACCATGTCTCTGCCGACACCGAGGCCAGTCGCCTCGGCGCGCTGCTGCGCGAGGTCATGAACGGATCGGATGTCCACATCGTCGCGATGACGGGCTCGTACTTTCGCGGCGACTCGGTCCCGGTGCTATCGGCCGAGGACGAGGCGCGCTTCACGCCGGTCACGTTCAACTACTACGACCAGCTCAACGGGTACGAGCACCTTCAGTCGCTCGGCATCGGCCACCACTTCTACCAGGGCCGATACACCGACGCGATCGGCGAGGTCTTCGACCTGGACAAGAAGACGATCATCCATATCCCGAACGTGAACTCGGGCGAGTCCAGCAAGGACAAAATCGAGGAGGTCGGGTTCATCATCGACTGGATCGGTCACGTCGAGTCCACCGACCCTGACACCGGGATCATCAACATCCGCAGGTCCGACACGGGCGCGATCCTGCGCCTGGCTGACCTCGTGGATGACACGGACCAGAAGCATCGCGCCGACACCCTGCACTACCTCGCCACGGTCGCGTCGAAGGACCGGGACGCCGTGGACGTGATCCTTGCGCTCGGCATGGCCAAGGAGGGCTTCGACTGGCCATCCGCCGAGCACGCCCTCACCGTCGGCTACCGGGCCTCGCTGACCGAGGTCATCCAGATCATCGGCCGCGTAACCCGCGACTCCCCTGGCAAGGAGCACGCCCAGTTCACCAACCTGATTGCGGAGCCTGACGCCTCGCAGAGCGAGGTGAAGGTGTCGGTGAACAACATGCTCAAGGCGATCACTGCGTCGCTGCTGATGGAACAGGTGCTGGCGCAGAACTTCGAGTTCAAGACCAAGCGCACGGGCGACGGTGCGCCGACTCCGCCGGCTGTCATCAAGATCAAGGGCTTCAAGGAACCATCGACGCCACGGGTGAAGCAGATCGTCGAGACGGACCTCGACGATCTGAAGGCGACCATTCTGCAGGACGACACGTTCGCGAAGGCCGCTGCCGGCTCGGTGGACCCGGAGACGACCAACAAGGTGCTGATCCCGAAGATCATCCGCGAGCGTTACCCCGATCTGGACGAGTCGCAGGTCGAGGAACTGCGCCAGCAGGTCGTCGTGGACTCTGTGATCAAGAATGGCGAGGTCCGCGAGGTCGGCGACAAACGGTTCATCAAGATGTCGGAGAAGTTCGTCAATATCGACGACATCACCATCAATCTCATCGACTCTGTCAACCCGTTCCAGCGAGCCTTCGAGGTCATCTCAAAGTCCGTCACGCCGTCGGTGCTGCGGATAATCTCTGACGCGATCACCGCGACTCGTGTGGAGGTCACCGAGGAGGAAGCTCTTGCGGCGTGGCCGAAGATCCAGCAGTGGGCCAAGGTCAACGGGCGCAAGCCGAACGTGCGCTCTGACGAGCCGACCGAGAAGCGGTACGCCGAGGTGTTGCTGTTCCTGCAGAAGAAGAAGCAGGAACGCGACGCCGCTGAGGGCACCACCTAGATGGCGGACGACTCATGAGCGTCAGCGAAGGCGACGAGCCGGTCGACAAGATCCTCCTGACCAGCATCAAGGCGATCCTCGACTCCGACGTCGACGGCCTACTCGATGCTCCCGAGCTGCCCACGAAGGTCACCTCAGGCGATCGCCTAGTGCGCGCGTTCCTGGAGATCCTCGAGTTCCGACGCACCTACGATCGGCTCCCGAGCTCGACGACGCGCGAGATCGCCGAACGCAAGCTCGGCGCCCGTCTCGACGGCATCCTCGCCAACGAGGAGAAGATCGCTGCGTTGAAACCGCTCGACGAATTCGGCCTTCTGGAGAAACCCGAGGCGCCGGCGTCGCTCGACGACCTGCTGGGCGGTGATGACCTCGACCTGCTCGTTGACGAGTCGGGACTGCTGGACGTCTCCGACCTGCCAGCGCGCCGTCAGGTTTTCGACAGCGGGAACGGTGCGCGCCGGGAGAAGGCTCAAGGCTTCGAGCAGTTTGAGCCGTTGTTCAAGCAAAAGCATGCTGAGTTGCGAGAGGGTGCGAGCAAGCTCCTTCCGTACCCGGGAATGAGCCACATTGTCCCGGGCGCATTCTTCGTCCTCAACGGACTCATGCTGTTTATCGTCGAGGTCGGCGAGACCGAGTACAAGAAGACGACCGTGCGTGAAAACAAGCGGGAACGTCTCCGATGCATCTTCGAGAACGGTACCGAGTCGTCGATGTACCGCCAGTCGCTCGCGATCAGACTGAGCGACGAGGACGGTCAGATCATCGCTCGCACCCAGGTACCCGAGATCCTGACCGAGGACACAGTGAGCGGCTACATCTACGTGCTGCGATCCCTTAGTGGAGATCCTCAGATCGCCGCCATCAAAGACCTGCACAAGATCGGCTTCACACGCGACTCGGTCCAGTTGCGGATCAAGAACGCCGAGAAGTCGCCGACGTACCTGATGGGTCCCGTAGACGTAGTGGCGAGCTACCGCACCTACAACCTGAAAGCCTCTGCGCTCGAGAACCTGCTGCATCGAGTTTTCGCGGAGGTTCGGCTGGACATCACCCAGGCCGATCGCAAGGGCCGCGCCTACGACCCGTCGGAGTGGTTCGTCGTCCCTAGGGATGTGATCGACCAGGCGGTTGATCTGATCATCTCGGGAGACATCGTCCGCTACGTCTATGACGCGAAGGCGCAGAAGCTCGTCGAGCATGGCGGGTAGGTCGAGACCGGGACGTCTGACGTCCGCTTGCGCGCGTTGACTCGGGCGTGCGAACGGGAGGGACATGTCAACGCTTGCGTCCGGGCGCAGGGCTCGATTCATGAGCAGTCACCCCATGAGGTCTGCCGGGGGACACTCCGGAAGCGCGATCCAACCCTCCTTCTGTGCGGCGACAAGGAGGTGCTCGGAAGGCCGCACGGTCAGCCCAAGGGCCGCAGCGCGCGCAGTCACAGCGGCAACGACCGCGTCGAAGGCATCGTCGCTACGCCGGCAGAGCTCAAGGTTGGGCAGGCCCAGCTCAAGCGGAACCAACTGCAGGAACTGGTCCACCAACTCGAAGAGCACACCCAACCGATCCGCGCCCTTGTATACCCGGTGTGGCAGTCCCCACCGCTGCAGCGACGCCGATGGGTAAACCTCGACTATCTTTCCGCCCCCGGCGCGGTCGACCGGCTCACCGTCGGCGAGAGCCAAGCGAGTAGCCCCGCCGATCTCATGGCCGTGAGAGCGATGCGGTCTGTGGCAACACTGAGAGGAACGATCCCCGTCTGTTCTCGGACATGCTCGTCCGTAGCGCGGTAGGCGAGGGTTCGTCGCCACTTTTTGTCGAGAGATCTCGGCGCGACGAACTGACCTCTTGCTGAGCCGCAACCAAACTGACAAAACTGTTGGGCCTGCCGAGCGGGCAGTCGATACCAACTCGGTCTGCCTGAGAAATCAGTTGCAGGACAGCATCGTCGTCGGCACCCACTCGCAAGATCACGAGCCGTGCAGGTGCCCTCTGCAGCGATCGCCGTCCCTGACGCTTCGGCTGCCAGCTCAACTCCTGCTGTGAGCATGTCCGACCACTCCCCCATGCCGCTTAGAAGATCTTGCCGCGGAGCTCGAGACACCTACATGGTGTTTGTACTCAATCGAGGGTTAGAACCCGAGGAACACAGAGAACTGTGATCCAACTGGGTGGGACCTCCCGAGTCCTGTCGGGGGCGAGCCTGCCAGTAGCCCTTACTGTTTACCCCCGTGAGCACGACGCGACTGCCCTTTCGTGGAGCCCCCCCGGCGCGGGACGAGTGGGTACTCGCACAGCGTGTCAGCTTCGACCCGGCGCGCTGGCAACGGCTCCTGCCAAGCAAGTCGCTGTGGCCTCGTGAATTGGACGCGTGCCCTCGCGGCAAGAAGTGGCCGTTCGTCGACCGTCGGACCGTGCTGCAGATCGGTCATGAGGCGCAGACGTTAGTCGGAGCAGCTCACACTTTCGTGGCAGCGGCCGTGTGGGGTACTGGAACCGGAGCCCAGAGCGTCGAGCGACGAGCGCGCGTTCTCGCCGTTGACCCGAGGCGAACGAGCGAAACGCTCGCCTCGGTGGCACACACCTTGCTCGATGAAGGGCCGGTCGCCGCCTACGCGACTCTGCACGGCAATGGCAACACGATCAAAGCCCTCGGTCCTTCATTCGGTACGAAATTCCTCTACTTCGCCGGCTTCGACCGCACCCCTGGTAACCGGCAGCCCTTGATTCTCGATCAGTATGTCGCGACTGCGATCAACAGGTTCTGCGAGATCGACTTGCCGACGACCCAATGGTCGGCACAGCAATATTCCGACTACCTGGACCTCGCGCACGCCTGGGCAGACACTTGGCACAGCAAGGCAGACGTCGTCGAGCGGGTCCTGTTTGCCATCGGCAAGAGCAGCCCGCTCGCGGTTGGCGTACTGGCCGGCCTTCCGCTCCTCTGAGCGCCAACACTTGCGTATGTCGCTGCCTAAACGACGCTCTCCGACGTCGTTTACCGGCAGCACTTCGCCGACACCGAACGACAACCCGAGACGGGCCGGCCCGGGAGGTCGCCCTGTCACCGAGTCTCGCGACCCGTCGGCGCCGCGGAGCTGCCGCGTCCTGCTGACGCGCGACACGATGCTGCGTGGCCCAAGTCCAGTGCCGTGTACGTCGCGCCCCTCCCCACTCCCGCTCCATCTTCAAGATCTACTGGGGGCACTTCTGGGGGCAGCGCAATGATCGAGGCTCACGAGAGCTGCTCGAACCTCACCCTATTCAGCGTCCAGAGCTGCGCTTTTACCATTTCCCCTGCTCACGAGACCCTCACCAGGCAGGTTCAAGTCCCGTCACTCACCCGAATATATCGGTTTGACCTGCAGGTTGTCGCTTGAACAAGATCAGTTGAGGTTGCTTCGGGAGCATACCGACGATCGTTACACGTGCCGGGTACGCGATCACCGCACCCAGTCGGCGG
>JAABUU010001544.1_pt1 | contig 38060 bp, 31 predicted proteins | sample 5559301 | NCBI WGS metagenome assembly JAABUU01 (sample SAMN10711884, study PRJNA513360) | rock metagenome | isolation source: Antarctica rocks | place: Antarctica: Victoria Land, Richard Nunatak white
GAACCCAGGCTCTAGGGCTAAAAAACTCAAAAAAAGGTAGGTCACATCCGAAGCAGAACAATACTTTTAGAAGTCGGATATCCACGCAAAGGTTACTTGATTTCACTCACTATACGTGGGCCGGCGAAAGTAATCTTAACAATCTTGTTTATAAACCCCCAAAAATGCATAAATAAGTTCGACATAGAATCAAAGGAAGTTCGTCACTAACCTGACCATTCAGAACGACGCTGACCCCGACTGTATCTTCGTGAGCTTTCACCCACATCTCCAGTATCATTAGTCAACACAACCACATCAACCAAACCAAGAGTGGCTAACACCTGGAATATTGCTACTTTATACAGGTACTCTTCGAGATAACGAACGCTTGCCAGAGATGCTCCTTTGAAACCTGGAAGATCTCAACGCAATTGCGCCATTTTTCCATTCTATGTAGCTTCGAGGACACGACCGGGAGATACCTCCCCGCTGATGCCCGAGATTCGGAAAGGGCCATGCCTATCGCTAGGCAAAAGGTAGGGGATTTCAAGTACTGTTCGCTTAGTAGATATCAGTCTTGACCATAAATTGTGGTGCTACAGTCGGCGCATTGAGGGAATAACCTTACTCTTGGTAGGTAACCATGACCACATCTCGATTCAATGACTCCATCACGAGCACAGGTTGAATAAACAGTCGATACTGGATTAATATGAATATCGTACAGAACCCCGAACAGAAGAAAGCGTTGAATCTACGGAGTACCGTCTACGGAGAAAATCTGCGGCTGCAGGGATCCGTCTTCCGCGCGTCTCTTGTGGCTTTGTCCTCTCCCAACCAAAGTCAAGAAGATGCGCCTGGGGACGACGTCTCGACAACCACATCATGGTAGACAGAGAATGGCTGAGTTGTACAAAGATGCCCTTCTCTCCCACGGCTACGTAATTGTCCCGTCAAATCTATCCCAATCTCAAATCAACGACCTCCGCCAAGCTTGCGAGCACGTCAAATCACTGGCCGTCGCTGGGAAATGGCCCCATATAAGAACCCTTCCTAAACAATTTCCGCCGTGGTCGTCCGACGTATCCAAGGGTATCTGGGGGGTCCAGCACTTGATGCATCCTGATCTACCTTTCCACGACATTTTCACCACAAGCTACTTCTCCGACTTTGTAGTTCAACCTGTAAAAGAGCTGCTTTCATGCTCAGAGGAGCAACTTGTGATGGAACTCTATAATCTGCTTGTTACGCCTACATACGACTTCTCTCTTCGCTGGCACCGAGACGACATCTCGCCCTCTGCGACGCTAGCAGAGGAGCTCGCCAAGCTCTCTCAACCAGCTTGGCATGCGCAGTGGAACCTCGCGCTCTATGATGACGCAAGCTTGGTTGTTATTCCCGGCTCTCATAACCGTGCCCGCACAGAGGTGGAAAGGGCGGCAGACCCATACACGGAGGATTTGCCTCACCAATTGTCCGTGCGCCTCCGAGCTGGAGACGTAGTGTTCTACAACAACAACATTCTGCATCGAGGAGTCTATAAATCAACCGCCCAAAGAATGACGTTGCATGGGTCAATAGGCCATGTTGCTGCGGGGCGCGCCAGGGCCAGGAATGTTCTACAACATGGTGTTGGAGCCTGGGCTGATAGATGCAAATTTGATGGTCTGAAAGACGAGAGCTTGAAGAAAAGGGCAGAAATAATGCGGGAGAAATTGCTAGAGTTAGGACGAGAGGCAGAGCATGTCGGGTTCTCCCAAGAGGATTGAAGCCACAACTTTTTCGATAGCTCTTTGCATAATTAAGTACCCACACATGGCACAGTTCCACTGTTGAGCTAACTGGGCCAGCTGCGACTGGATCACTTTCTTACCAAGCATGGTCTTGTAGCTCACCCTCAACTTCGGCCTGTTTCGAGTGGAGAATCAAAAAATTTCCACCCCTTATGGAACAAAAGGAATGGTATCGGTTACTTCATTCCTTGGCCGATGAGTAGATAATTCTGGTCCTCGAACCTTACCCTGAGCTTATACTTAGCTTCTACCAGATCATCAACCCTCTAAATTGATCCATAGTCGAGTCCTAGACACAGATGAGCGCGTCATAATTCTTCAACAGAGGTTAAGAATACAGGACCATAGTCCAAACACATGACACCTTCCAGATGAATCTATACCCGGACACACCTTTGCAGAGGATGACACGGAAAGCAAGGAAACAGCCAACACCCAATGAAGTAAGATGGTCAGGCAGGTGAAGCCCTCATAATGCTGGATAGAGGAAAGAATAAATCACGATGGTTAGGGCAGCTGCTCACCTGGCACGCCCTCTTCATGTATTTTTGGGAGAGTCTTGCGACTCGTGCCGCATGTCTAGAATGTCAGCCATATCTTGCATCAAGAGCGTCATGCGAGCTGTGTCGCAAGGGCTGGTCTATTAGGAGATTTCGATGATCCTCGCGCACTTGGTGTGGTTGCACGAAGGGGGATACAGATACAGGTGAATGGGGTCCGGGAATGGGCAGTAGGATGTCGCTCAAGAAGGAGTTCCAGCTTTACGATCGATTTATTGCGGCGAACGGTGAACCTTTGGTACAAATTGGATCTGAAATGACATTGTAAGGGAGGCGCATTCAAAAGCACAAGTGAAACCATAGCCGAATGTCTTACATTCTTTGTCTTTCCATATAGGTGTCTTTCGGGAGGAGTTGGCTTGAGTGTAAGGGGCTTTCGAAGCTTCATCTTTATATACCAGGTCTTTTCTGATGGATGCTCGCCAGATGCCTAACTTTCATGGATTGGGAGGTCGCAGACTTATTCAGGACATGCACTCTACGGCAGTCATATTTGACTGTCCCGCCCTGCGCGCGGTACTTCTAAGCTTCCGCCATAATAGTTCGATGAGGGTTGGCTTATCAAAATTCGTTGCCGTGTGGCCGAGGAATCAAATTTTTTCTGGGACAATTGCCAATCTCTACCTCCTATCACTATTACTATCACTACTATTTCTTCAGCAATTTTCTATTACGTCTGGGGGTCGACATGAATGATTTAAAAGCCTTAATCAACAGTGGTGGATCCAGCGCCTGTAATATCGTCCATCTCTCTTTTCGAGACTATCATCACTACCCCTACAGGTTTACTACTATCAATCAGCTATGGCGCTATATCGCGGCTCCTCTTCGGTCCACTCCCTAGAACCAGGCTTGCCGTATTGGCTCTACGATAGGAGTACTACTTCGATATTTAAGAAAACAATGGCGGTCAGCATGTGTGGGTGGCCCAGGGATTGCTGAGGAGCCGCTGGTTGGCTACATTGAGGTGAAGTAGATTTAGCTAAGCCTAGAGTAACCCTGAATGCCAAGCGCAGAAGAGATCTTGAAATGAGGGCGCTAGGTTGCCCGGAGGAAGGGTACCCAATAGTGTGCTGAAGATATTACCAGTCGTTTCTCGATGAACCCTAGAATATATGTCGTTTGCGGTTCAAAGATTATATTGCATGTAGATGGAACACGTACCTGTTGGGTGTCATTGAATATTACTTGTTCAATTTTCGTCTCCTTTGAGTATTTCATGCACTCGTTCTATATTAGTGTCTAATTCATAAGAGGTAGAGGGGATAGCTTTTCAGAAAGTGCAATGCTTAATAGCGTTTACTGCCTTCTCGACGGTTATCATCATGGTCATCACAGTCTTTCTTTGAGTTACTTAGTCCATTCTTATCTATCCTAACCACGACTTCTTTCAGTGGGTTTCGATCTACGTAACGTTCGGAGCAATGGCTACCGTGATACGTTCTGGATGAAAGATGGCATTAACAAACTTCTCACCCGAGCCAGAGTATTAGGCCACTCAGTCACGGGTCATCTGAGCTTGGCAATCGTCAGGGCATACGTCAAAGTGAGTAAAACAGCAGCAAAGCTGCAGGCGAAATTGCTGTTTGGGGATGAATCTTGTTCTACTTTAAAAGAGGTTGTCTCAACAAATTCGGCATACGAGGGGCTTTGTGAGATTCGTCTTGAGCTACCCGTAGCTTTTAGAAACACATCAAGGGATTCTAAAAAGGGGTGGCCGCTTGATAGAGAGCTCTCGGGGATTGGGGAGCTCTAGTATTTACTGATACGGAATTGTTTTGTCAATCATTGCCCCTGAAATAGTTCAGGTATTCTGGTTTCGGGTTCATGACTATTATTAGATGTACTACTCGGTTGACACATCCAATGATCGTCGGTCTCGGGCATCAAGAAGCTACCTCGAGACTTAAAGCAGTCGCTAAGTGATTGAAAGTATGGTATGACAAAGGAAGGCCAAAAAATCGCAGCAAGACAGCGCAGTGGCTCGAGACAACCTCAAAAGCGCCAGTCATCGGGACCAGTCCATAAATCCTGAGTCCCAACTTATGACAGGACCATCTTCGGTAATTGCCTTAGATACAATCAGGCTTGCCTCGGCATTCTGTAGAAGATAGACACAAAGTTAGCGAGATACGGTATACTGCCATGATGAGGGTTCTCAAGGATTACTTACGGACGTGGCAATGCTTGTATGGATGCTCATTCTCACACCAGTTCTTCCAGTCGTGATCACACTGGCCTTCGTTCTGGTGGGGGTTGTACCATTGCTTGTTTGGAGCGCCCCAACCGTTATGTTCACCATCCTCATCGCAGACGAGATAGAGGTCCTCTTTCTTGCAGCCATGGTCCTTCCAACCGATAAACTCCTCAATCAGACGTTCGAGCTGTCGCGACTTGTTATTCCCAGCTCCGAGATACAGGCCCGCAATGCCTTGGGCACATTTGTTGCCTTCGTCGTAGCGTGGACAGTTCCAGCGCTTGTTGATGAGGCTGTCTGTGGTATCAGGTTGAGGCTATAGCAGTGATACATTAGAGGCTGTCCTTTGGTATGATACTGAGGGGGGAGTATGAGGCTTACAGCAGCGACGACGGCGGTGGAGAAAGCTGCTAGGGCAACAATGGTTTTGAAGCTGAACAACATATTGTAGAGAAGCTTGTTGACTAAGGTTGTAAGTGTTTTGAGGTGTAGTTACTCGCTTTTGATTGATGTGATCAGAAAATGGCCTTTTCCTCAGGAATTGAGGCGGTTCTTATAGACATTGTCCTTGCTCACTGAGCCAGTCCCGATGCTATAGATAGTGGGAATCCGGATCTGTTCTTGGACTCGAGGCTCGCCAAGTCTGGGCCGAGAACTTCCTTTCTCGTAATTGAAGCCTGAAAGATTCAGCTCCACATTTGGACAGTATTTTCAGCCTACATTATGCCAAGCACAAAGCCGAAAACCCTCCACCTCGTAGAGTAAGCTTTGAGTTGTTCCCATGTTACGTAATGTGATCGTATAGTGAATTACAGGATCGACGATACCCCCTCATTGACTGATCCGGATTGCTGCAGCTTGGTCAATACGGACCATGGAAGGCGGTCTCCAATAGTATCTCGAATCTTCAGCATCTTAAGCGAACAATGGAGCCACAGGCATCCTATGGAAGTCTCGTATTAATCATAGAAAGAAAGGCGTAAAGCTTGCAGCATCAAGCTCCGTAATAAACCCTCTGTATTCTTGTAGATTGGAGCTTTGATTCGAGGAGTCATGGTTCTCAGGCCCCAAGATATCTAGCAAAGATGGCTTAAGGCTGAGAATTAGCATCAGCGCAATGAGATGTTAACAGTTCACCTCGCTTCGCCATCCTACTTGCAGACGGGTAGAGTTGAACGGTGGAGTCACATATCTGGAGGGATTGTAGCGTCTGATGACAAAAATAGTACTTGACGACACGTTCTTGAACGCAAGAGTTCCAAACGCACAGTGCTCAAAAGACAATTCTTTATACGGTTAAAACTTCTGTAACGTGGTATGGCTTGTCCAGAGATATTGTTCCTATTACGAGAGAGATATTGGAACCCGTCCTAACTCAGCATGAACTCTCTCCGCATCCATATAGCTGAAAGCCATGTGCTTGAATGCAGCGAAGGAGACGCTGGGGTAGGGGGGGCGACATCGCGGTTAATGACGGATGGGTTATGGAAGACAGTTGGCAAAGAGGGGAAGCAGTGAAATGCTTAGCATGCAGTTGGGATTTCGTATCTGAAAGTGAAATATGGAACCTGTACGAGATGACTTGGCAGGGCGTTTGTCCCGAGGGAAGTTCCTTGGACGTTTACTCAGCTAAAGGCTGGGCTGAGGTGGTGGGAGTTGGTTGGAGGTTCGAGAGGTTGGAGAGACAGCAGGACGAAATAAGCGGGCATTAGTAAGCCAGCCATGATGGAACTCGCCAAAACCTTCCACGAACATACAGCAACCTCATCGTCGATTAGGCCCAACTATTCTCTAAGCACCCGCAAGGCTACTCGTACAACATCACCCCACCCCCAGAGCCTCCAAATACTGACATAGTCTTGTCGCTCTGACCTCTAAACAAGCAGAAGATGTTCTGGAATATGGTTCGGCCGTTGCGCCATTCTCCACCCCTGATGGTACGCTTCGCTTTCTAGACCAGGGAAGCACTGGGACTATGTTTCCTCGAATCAGAACTCCGAACTACAAGAATACAGGCTCCACCGCTCGCGATCATCTCGCCGCTGGACGTACCTTCCGCGCCTGGCTGCGTACAGGTCTTGGTTTTATGCGCTAGGCATTGCGGTCAACAGATTCGGCCATTTTGATCTCGATTCATTACGACAGTCTCCAGCAAATGCCCTTCCTTATATAGCGCAGCTGGAAATGGCAGCTGAGAATCCTTCAACGAGAGATCTAAGCGAGATCAGGCACCAATAGGCCTAGTTCTGGGGCTTCTGGGCTCGGGAAGTGGGGTTGTCGTGTATGGTGTGGGGCGATACTTCTCAAATACGAGGATGCTGGAGAAGGGGCTTTCAAGCCAAGTGTTGGTGGGGTAGGCAGGTTGGGCGTTGTTGTCGTGGGTCTAACTGCTATGGCCTACACGGGACTACTGAAGGATGAGCATCCTGAGAATACGGCATGAGAAGTACACTGCAATGTGGCGATGATATAGAACATGGAAAAGCTAATAGCGTGTAGAAGGGTTCTTTCTTCCGGAGGGCATAGGGTCATTGACGCTTCAGGCCGTGGTTGTAAGTGCGAATACCACAAACAAATGATAAATATGAAACAAGTCTTGATCTAAGTGAAAATTTAGAAAATTTGTAAAACGCATACTGCTATGGGATTCCCGGAAATTAGGCGAAGAAATAAGACCTTGAACCACAAATGCATCACCAATACAAACGAAATAAATGGTAAGATATCGTCGCCCTTACATTTTCAGAGATCCATAGGGCTAACTCTACTGTAAGGCTATATCGAACCAGTCGAGCCACCCTAAAGCTACATATAATAGCCAATAAACTTAAAACCATGAAATCTACTAGCACCTCAATGCAATTCTTTGATGAAAGATGCAGCATTAACTGAACATCTATAGAGATTCCAATGGACAGTTTCCAAGGTGGTATTGTGAGTAAGAAGAACATTCCTTTCAGTGCTTTGACAATGGCTATAGATAATTCAGATTTTCGCAAACAAGCCTGTTAGGGGCCAGCATAGAGCGAGTCATATGGGTGTAATGTAACGAGTATATAAATGCTAAGGAAGGAAAGTATCTAGAAGGGAAGAACCGGCTATCTATATGGCTCAGGAGAACATAAGCTAACCCTGAATAGGGTTGGCTTCGGAACAACTCGATAGCCTAGTGACGAGCGACCGGCGATAGCCAGGAACATAGCCATCAACATAGTCACCAACATAGCTATCAACATAGGTGCGTAGCTAGGATCGTAACAAAGCCACCTATTCACCTGCCACAGTTGCAGGAGCCACCGAACCTAGTCGAGACCTCAGACCAGAAACCTGCCTCCTCAGCTCATTCATGTTCGTGTTGTATGGCTCAAAACTCGAAACACCGCTTCAAAGTCTCTTCATGACGTGAGAGGTGTTGAAATGTGAACCTGACATCTATTGAGATGGAATTATGACGTTTGATCCGTCTGTTACCAACACCTTCGTTCGACGTGATTTCATAAATGTGACTCAGCATGAGAATGTTAGCGGGTGTTGGACATATTCACCTCATAGGGCCAAACGTCGGGGATTCTCTTGTATTTGTACCCCCTTTCCTTTACACAGCTCTTATATATATTTGGTCATCATGCTATATATACTATAATACCTTCTATGTATATAGATCGTCATGGGTATACGGTAACTCTGATCTGAAATCTCATGGACAGAAAGGCCCCCATTGCTGCTGTGATGGTTCGCGTTGCTCCTGAATTGGAGCAAATCGCAGATAGTCTAGCAACCCCTTAAAACCAGCGAGAGGTTGTGAATAGCAGTCTTATTGGGTTGTAGACGCTGATCGCGCCATCAGATGATGTCTAATAAGCATTGTAGTTGTCGGTAACAATTACCATCATTAAGGGGTTCTTTGTGGCTATTGTGGTTGATGTGCTAAATCTTTGTTTTAGCACCGCTGGATGTGAAGAAAGAAAAACTCAACACAATAATTAGCGACATTGAAATTGATAACACACGGCCGACCAGCACTTTCCTAGGCTTTCCATGGTATTTATTCGTACAACTTTCTTGATCCACACCGCAACAACCTTCTTGATACAAACCATCAATATCAAATACTTTTGATAATTTTGGCATACCATCGAAGGTTTGAGCTCACACATCATACACTGCACACGGTCAGAAAGCATAAAGTCGAGCTCCTCACTCCATAACTCAGAAGCTCACCATACTCTTATCACCGATACCGCTTCACCCTTTGTTGAAAGATCTCTCCGAGAGTCAGCTATTTTTATTTAGTCAGCTCAAATTGAGAGTACAATCTTTGTCTCGTCAGCAAACATCATGGATACTATCATACCATGGCATCTTGCTCTGGCGGTGATCTTTTGCTTGATACTTCGAAAGGCCTTACGAGTCCCGGCTCTCAGTGCCAGTGTCGCCTGCATCTTAGGTGCCGCGTACCACTTGTATTATCAAGATGGCTATGAGGTAAGTCTAAACTCCAGAGCTTGGCATAGGAAAAAGCTAACGTGTGGAACTCTAGCCTTTACAATCCTTTATCTCCGACCTCATAACCGTTGTTCTCCTTCTGGCCATGGGGTACTACCTCTTAAAATGCTATTTTTCGGACCACGGAATTTTTGGGACTATCACACAGCCCCAGAAGCCTAGCTCGTCGATAGTCATCTATGAGCAAGACAACTCACAAACCGTTGATTCGATCGACCACTCAATGCTTGCTACTGTCGACAACACACCCAGTGGCTCTGGACCAGCGCTCGTCTTCCGATGCCCTAGCGACTCCGAAGATGATACCGAGGACGACGTGGAGTTATTTGAACATCCAAACACAGTTGCCAGGATACAAGCTTGCTCGAGGATCTTTAAGGAGATGAGAGATGAGGACGAGTCGCTTAAAGCCTCAAATGTAGTGTTAAGAATGAAGCAGAGAAGAATGGAGAGGCAGGCAAAGACCTGGGACAGCAAGAATGCGCGGGTGAACATAAAGGTGAGTCTTGTCACTGGTGCATTCCTGGAGATGAAGCAAATACACCATCAAACATGAGCTGAATTATCGGCGGAGGAACAGGCGAGAGAAACGGAAATTCGCTTGCGTGACGCTACCAATGGAACGGAATTGGCGAAGCTGCAATCCCTATACAAAAAAGCATCAGCCGAGCTCAATTCGGCATATAGAAAAGCCGGAGATCTAGAGACGGAGGCCGGTATACACAAAGGTCTCATACAAAATCTGAGAAGTGAGGTCGACAGAGCTGAATTGGACAAGGCAGAACGTCTTGACAGTGAGCGCAAACTTGAAGATGAGTGCAGTCTGAAGAGGATACAGGAGCTAGGCGATCTTCGAGGAAAACTGACTCTAGAGGCCGACGCTGGGATCTCGAAGAAAAGCGAGATTGTACGTTTAGAGAATGAGCGTGCCTTGAAAGTACGGGATGAAGAGATTGAGAAGCAACGCACCCTACAGGAGGCTTCAAACGAAGAGCTTGAGAGATTACGACAAGAAGTACAAACTTTAAAAAGTGCAGCTGTAATCGAGAAGCAAAAGTTGACCGAAGATTTGGAAAGCACGAACAAGTGCCTAGAAGAAGTAAGTGACGAACATAGCGAAGCGGTCGTTCAAGTGGTCTCTTTGCAATACCAACTAATGTCCTTAAGCAGCTTAGCGACGTGACCGAACAACTAGAGACCACCAGGAACACAGCCGAGTCTCTGCAAAGCCAAATAATTAGCAAGGAGGCTGAGAAGGCCGACCTCTCTCGGGAGCTGAATGAGCTGGCCTTGGAACTGAAAGAAGCCAACGGCAAAGCCACGTCATTGCAACGCCAACTATCTCGCAAGGAGGCTGAGGAAACCGATGCCTCTCGGCAGCTGAAAGAGCAAGCCAAGCAGTTGGACGCAGCCAAGAGCACAGCCGAATCCTTACAGCTCCGGCTAAACGAAAAGAACGACAATGATGAAGAAATGGAGGATGTCACAGCGCCCCATGTGTGCGACCATTCGGAATGCAAACGGCAGCTTGATGACGAGAAACAAGTCTCACAAGCATTCAGAGAGAAGGTGCTGGTGCTGGAGCCACGAAATCAGCGTCTGGAGATGCCTTATAATGAGGCACAGGCTCCTCTCAAGAGGCAGTTGCAGGACGTTAAGCAAGCACGAGATGCCGCTTATGCAAACGTGGCAACGCTAAAAGCAGAGAAGAGAGACCTGGAAGAAAAACTGAGGAAAAGGGATGGCACGGTGGAAGCGGGGATTGCAGAGAGCGCTAGGCTAGAACATACGATTCAAGGCCTGAAAGATATTGCCAAAGCAACTCGTGACGTACAGGCGGCTTCACACCCTGGTGGTGACAACCTCTCGACCACAAAAGTAGGTGGAGGTGGGCGAAGAAAGCGAGAGGAGGATGAAGAACAGGGCGAGCGTCTAGGTAGTGAAGCTCACGCTCAGAGAGTGGAGACTACCGGGCCAATAGCCAAACACATCAAAGGCCCAGTGCCTAAAGAGGTGGTCGAGGCCCCCGTCCAAGCTCCAAGCCGAGACCTGCTCAAAGGGAAATTCGGTCATGAGGTTGGGAATCAGATCGAACAGTGGTTTGGGATCATGGGCGAAGCAAAGCGGCCAGGGATATTCTCGACGGCTTTACAGACGTGGATGAAATTCCTGATGGAAGATTTTGACGCCCTTCAAAACGCCTGCCAGACTGTGGCCTTGCACCTAAATATGATCACAGTCGTCAACCTTCAAGACCACGGCTTGATGCTATTTGCGCATCACCTCAAGGACTTGGTGCACTATTGTCTCAAGACGGGCATATGGAGCCCGGAGAAGATCGAGAAGATGAAGAGCGTGGAAAAATATGCGCAGATGATTCTGAAGTACGGTGTCGAGGCCGGAGCAGAATTCAAAGACTGCAAGGACCCGAATACTTTCTACTACCGAAGATGAAATGGTCTCTGCCAGTCAACCCCGGGGCCATGCCTTTCTTTTAACATCCCGTTGAGTTGAGGTTTCGTAGCTCTGTTCTGGTGGGACCACGATGATTCCCTGGATTGGCCGAGGATTTTGCATCGACATCGTGTGTCCGCTAAGCCGCGCTGGTCGCTGGCTTGATAGCTGGCTCGAAAAAGCGTGCGACTATACAGCTGTTGAAGGCTATGTTCTGCGTCGTCTAGGGTGGAGTAAGAAGCGATGTGGATTTCATTTACACGACTGAGCAGCATTCGAAGTCGGTGTCGGCATGCGTTTTCGTGACTTGAGGACCCAGGAGTCGCTGCATGTCTTTCTATCTTGTGATTTTGGGGCGTTCGGCCCAGTCTTTATTTCTGGTGATTTTCAAAGCGATTATGATCTCAATTCTCGGCGTTTTCGTGATTTTTAGACGTGGGCAGGTTTTCCATTTTTGTATCGCGGTAGCATAGCGCAATCAAGTCAGTGCAAGAATGAAAAATCAAATAAAGAGTATGATGGCGGAAATTCGGGTTGCACCTCGCGAGAGCCGGAAAAAATTCTTGGCATCGAGCCGGACTTCATGAGCCTCGCCTATGTAAAGAGGGTTGAAATACCTACTTAGAGTGCTTGTGCAATGCCTATGCTAATTTTTTTTAATAAAATTTGATGTTTTAATATTAACATTTACATATGATTTGCCCATGCAAAACATATGCTGCAAATATTATTATAATGTCATAAATGTCATCGGCAAAATGTTTGACAGGTCGCTTTTTGGTCGATGGCGAAATAAAAACCGGCTAAAAACATGTACACAGGTAAAAGTCACCTTTATATTTGAATGCAATGAGTAAACGCCTACATACATGTTCACTACTCTACTTGCCACCCTACATGCTCGCCACCCTACTCACCAGCCTACTCGCTTCAAAACATGCTTCATGCGACGTGTTCAAACACGCGTCATTCGCTCTATGGCCTACTTCATGGCCTACTTCATAGTATGCTTCATACATGCTTCATAGCACATGCTAACTGGCTCAATAGAAAGCACCCTTCATGGCTCGATACCAAACTCCCTACCAAACTTCCTATCGAGCTTCTTATCAAGCTTCTTATCGAGCTTTCTATCGAACACCCTACATGCTTCAAAATACGCTTCGGTCGAGCGCATAACAAGCGTCAAACAGTGCTTCCTACATGGCTTCCAACCTACATGGCTTCCTTCATGCCTCCCTCCGTGGCTCCCTACCAAACACCCTTCACGGCTCCCTCCACGGCTCCCTCCGTGGTTCCCTACCAAACACCCTCCATGGCTCCCTTCATGATTCCCTACCAAACACCCTTCATGACTCCCTTTCATGATTTTCTACTAAGCACCCTACATAGTCAAAAATTCGTTTAAATAGATGGTTAGATAACTAGTTAAATAATCAATTCATTGATTTATTTAAAGATTTATTTGATATTAAATTCATTGATTCATTTATTGATTTATCTAACATGATGCAGAAAGTCGAAAAAGTTGCTAATGCTGCTAAGGTTGCTAATGTGGCCCTCAGCAATTAGAGCTGCTCAGCGGATGCTATTGTAGCTCAAGAGCTGGTACATATGCAAAATTTGCGACGTCAAGCTGAATCAACTTGACATTTTCAGCGATTTTCATCTTGGAAAGCGCATATGATGATGTTGAATCATCTGCAAGTTGTATCGTAATGGTCGTCGGGGTTTTGGCAAGCTCTTCCTCGTCCCGATGAATCGTGGGGAATGCTGGCTCGCCGTCAATTAAGAGACATGCAATGTTTCCCTGTCTTACAATATGACGATTTTCCTTCAATAAGCCTTTCCGCTTGTCTGACTGGATCTTTTTCACATGTGGTAGTTCCCCCTTGCACTTTAGCACAACGCCCCACGGCAGCCGTTTACGATCAGTCCCCATCTTCACTCCTGCTAGAGAGAGATCATTCACGATAATACTCTTGTGGTGACCAGCCTTTGTACCGGTCAAGATTTTAAATTCGTCTCGTATTTCGTCGAGCATGTCCTCGCGAAGAAGTCGGAACTGATTATCAAGGTTTTTCGGATCATCGGTAAAATTAGCAGTTCGGAAGAAGGGACGGTCTTTCGATAGAAGCCCTGCGAAGGGCATGATTAAGATCTCTCTGTGGTCCGCATAATCGTTGTCATGTCTGCCTTCAGATTTCGCTTCTGCATCGTTGTGAAGTTCTGATCCATCCAAAGGTAAGGCGTGATTGATCTTCTGACCCAGATTTCGTGTTTCTCCGTCAGTTGATTTCAAGATTGTGTCCAGAATGTTCGACGAATCTGCTATCACTAGGTGAGGTGATGATGCTTTGCCGAGCAAGGAGACAAGCTGTAGCAGTAGCCATGCGAAGGCCTGAGAAGCGTTTGGATCCAAGACACCGCCTGTGAATGACTTTGTGAGAGCCTCCCAGAAGAACGGCGGTTCCACCATGCTGAGTAGCAGCTGTGCAAGAACGGAACCAGAATCAATGGCTTTCAAGAACGAGGTTTGCAGATAGCGAAGCAACGACACAGCATCTTCGTTGAGAAAGGTAATCGAGGTATCCAATCGTACTGATGCTTGAAGGCAAGAGAGCCTAGAAGGGCTTGACAGGATTTCATGAGCGCAGGTTGCTGAGTCAGCTTGAACACACATGGCTTCGATGAATTGCCTCAGGACGTCATTCCCCTCTTGGGCCGGCCCTTGGCGGCCCACTCCTCGACCCTGGTCGTGACACATATGAAACGATAGGGCAGAAGTTCTAAATTGTCCGAATCACACCTATCAAGATCCTTTCCTTCCTTTTCTAAGCACCGCCAAAGACCAAAAGGCTTTGAATATTGATTCTGCCAAATCCACGTTGGCGCAACAGTTCCCGGCCACGGTGAACCGGGATCTCGGCCACGACCATGATGCTGACATCTTCGGCGTCGATGCCAGCTTCATCTAATAGCTGTAGCATCGCACAAAGCGTCTCCCCCGCGGAAAGCACATCGTCCACCACCACCACTGACGCACCCCTGGGGACCACATCCCGCTCCATCTCGATCCGCTTCTCTTTCGAATTGCTGAATGTCAAAGACGAGATATGCGACGGGGGCTTGATAACAGAAACGGTGGGTGGGGGGAGCTTGCCAGCTTCGCGAATCAGCACCAAGGGCACATCGACCCGTGAGGCCAACGCCGACGCATAGACAAAGCCGCCGACCTCGCAACACGCCACCGCATCGACTTTGGCCCAGTCACCGGTGAAGTGGGTTTGCAGCAGAGACGTGCACAGGGCCAGCCCACCCGGCTGCTGAGAGATGCCGAGCACGTGGCGGAACTCGACGCCCGGGCGTGGGAAGTCAGGTACCGGGCGCACCATATTGGCCAGTCGCTGCAGGTCCTCGTGAAAGAAGGGAAGCAGGCAATGTTCGACAAACCATTTTGCCGCCTCGTTTCCGGTCGTGTCATTGTCGAAGATGAGACTGGGGCGGTAGTTCAAGGCCGTCAAATTTGATTTGCTATTGTTGCTGTCCTTGTTGTCGTCACCATCGTCGTCACCGCCGTCGCACCCTCGGCGAATCTGCCGCGTCTGTTTACTAGCCTGGACGTGAACCTCGAGTAGCCTGCTGTCGGGCACCAAATGCGACAAGGCTGCGACGGGCGCCTCGTCTCTCATTCCGGTGATTAGCAGCACGTCCACATCTACGGCGTCGTACACCACATTCATAAAATGCTCCTCTGGAAGCCGAGATCGTTGCCGCACTTGTCCCTGGAAAAATGCGGTCAACGCTGGCCGGTGATGCTCCTTGTAGGCACGGTCCCAAAGCAGGCGGCTCAGGTCGGCATCGGTAGCCGCCGCGTATTCGCGCTTGGTCGCATCGCTAATGCTGACTGCACGCGCCGTGAGGCTCTTCTGGGTGCATCTGATGAACACGGAAGCCCAGACGTCGGCACAATAGTCCTTGCCGGCGCAGCTTTCGCCCGTGACAAGAATAATGAGCTTCGGTTCCATTGACGCTTTCGGGAGCGGGCAGGCGAAAGCCAGCACGTTACGCGGGTCCAAGCTGTGTTTGAGACGGGCCAGGCGCGGCCGGTTCGGCCCAAAAGCCTTGGCCGCCAGCGCGGCGTCTCGAGGGTCCGGCCCGAGGTCGGCGCCGTAAGCTCCGCTACTCAGGGACAACAGGTCCCCAACGACGTTGTAAACCCACCGCACGGCAGATCGTGCGGCTTCGGTGTCATCTTGGTCGCGGGCCCAGACACCGGTTATCACGCAGGCAAAGTCCCAGTCTCGACAGCCGAAAGCAGTGGCATCGGCCGCAACGTCGCCGACCGCTCCGCCACCTTGCAGCAGATGGAGATAGCAGCGTGGCGAGGGACGAGTCTCAACGGCCGCTACCAAGCGGTCAACGACGTTCGCTTCTCCGATGTCTTTTAAGAATAAACATCGCTTGAACGAGGAGGTTTTGCCGCGGCCGTGCCCGCCGTGCATCCCGGAAACGTACATGTCGGCCTCGAACAAACCGACGCCGTTCACGGCCTTGAAATCGTCTCCCGACTCCCAAATTCCACCTACGGGCGTGGGCATGGGTGTCGCAAAGGCGCGCCTAGTCGTGAAAGATTCGAACATGGTCACGCCAAGATGCAGCTGGCCGGCATGCCAGTACAGATACGCGTCTGCAGAACAGTTCCGGGGGAGCTTCCTGGCAACGAGTTTATCAAAGTCGCTGAGTCTGAGCCGCGCCTCGAGGTTGTCTCTTAGCGGGACCACCCAGTTTCGAGTCAAGTAGGTTGGAGCCGCATAAGCCTTGAAAGTCACGCTGACCACGATGCCAAAGTTGGTTCCGGCGCCTTTCATTGCCCATAACAGACCCGGTTCGTTTTCCGGGCGAACGACACCGGCCGGCCGGTGTGGGCTTGGTACACGGCCGATGCAGAGAACCTGGCCAGAGTCGACGCTGACCACAACGGCACCGACAATGGCGTCGCATGCGAGCCCGTGCAATCTAGCCAGGTGCCCGATGCCGCCTTGTAGCCACAGCCCCGCGCCTACGCTTGGGCGAGCCCCCAGGGGTACTGTCACGCCCGCAGCCATGGTCTTGCGGACAATATTCCCCGTCTTGCAGCCGGCCTCGGCGACGACCAAGGAACCGGAATTGGAACCGGAATCTCCTTCATCCTTCCCCGTCGTGAGAATGTTTACTTGGTCAAAGGCGCCCATGTCGACCGAGACAACGTTTGGCCAGAGACAGTGGCCGCTATGACCCCCGCCGACGACGGTCAGGCCGACCCCGTGCTTCAGAGCCCATCGAACGCACTGCTGAACGTGTCGGACCTCTGTCGGCCTAAAAATCGCGGCGGGGCGGTGGAGGCGAGCCTCCCGGTTTTTAATCGTCTGGTACTCCTTCACCAATGGCACCTGCGCCGTCAGCTCCGGCAACGTGGTCGCATGTTGGGTAAAGGCCGCCATGACGTTGGGCGAGCTGAAAAAGAGATGGTCTGGGTGAGCTTCCTCACGACGACTCAAAGCGCGGCACACCTTACGCCACTCAACTCGAATAGCCTTGTTCACATCTACATCCTGCATGACAAACCCCGCGACGAAAGGAGCAAAACAGTCCAGTACCTCGTCGTCATTTGTCACGCGAACGACTCCGGTAGGAAAAGAAGCCGTTCGATGGCACACCAAGCCGTCGAGGTGCAGGGCCCCGTCGCGATGGAAAACCGCCACCATTCCGCCTTGTGGCCGCTCAACAAGCATTTCCAACGCCCGTTCGATGAACCTGTGTTTGGGCTTCATGCCGTACATGCTGTGGCAGAATAGGATGATATCGTATTTTTCGTCGTCATCACTCGTACCTGTATCGGTACCGCTCCCTATGTTGTCCTTTAGAACGAATGGAATTCGATGAATATCGGGCGGGCTTTCCAAGCAGGGCAGCGGGGACTCCGTCTTGGAGGTAGAGCAAAGCCATTCTTCCAACCTTGTGGCAAACAAGCCGTTAGGCTCGAATGCAGTGTATCTCCTGACCTTCCCTCTCAGACGGCCGGGAAGATATCCAAGTATACTCTTCGGGCCGGGTCCGATTTCTAGTGCCGAGATATGAATACGCGAGCTGAAGAGAGGGGCTAGCAGCTGAGATAGTTGAGGGATAATGAAGTCTTGGTACGTCATCCATCCTGAGCCCCGCACCAAGATATCGAAGCCGGCGCTGTACTGTGTGTCGGACAACGGCTGCTTCGGGGACGACGCCGTTGCCCTGACTTTCTGCCTAAGGGCTCGCTTTAGGGAGTCGAGGGTAGCCATTTCAAATCGGCATGCCTGTGTGAGTATCTCGCACTAGTGATGGCGACGATGGTTGATGTGAGCCTTATTGAGATCAACAGCTGTACATTGAAGCGGATTGAAGGCAATGATGAAGCAGCGAAAGCATCGACAAATCGGAAAGCGGTTCAACAAAATCGTTCGAGCTAGAACGGCTCAGGTAGCTCAAGTCGGCCCCAGGCCATTTCGTCTGCTCTTATTGAGTTCTGAGCCAACTTTGAGCTAGATCAAGGCCATTCCGCCTGCTCTTATTCATTTCTGAGCTAGATCTGGGTTATTGCAGCAGGCAAACAGCAGGCAAACAGCAGGCAAACAGCGGGCAAACAGCAGGCAAACAGCGGGCAATCAGGCATCTTCGCTTCATAGGGCTGAACCTACGTCGGCATTTCGGGAAGCTCAGCGCCGAGGGCTAAAGGAGCCAGGGGCCGTGTGGGGCCAGTGTGCGCATGTCCCGGCCCAGGGGTCGCTACCGACCCACTCTATTTTCCCGCGTCACTTTGACCCATGCGGGCTCAAAAAGCTACATTAGCAACTTTTTCAACTTCAAGCATCATTGTTCAATAAATTATTAAATCAATGAATTAAATATTGAATAAATCATTAAATAAGAAGAGAGCCATGAAGGGTTTTAGGTAGGGAATTACGAAAAGAGTCATGAAGGGAATGATGGAGGGAGCCATGAAGGAAGCCATGGAGGAAATCATGAAGGAAGCCATGGAGGGTGTTTGGTAGGAAGCTCGGTAGAGAGTTTGGTAGAAAGTTTGGTCGGGAGTTTGGTCGAGAATTTGGTCGGGAGTTTGGTCGGGAATTTGGTCGGGAGTTTGGTCGACAATTTGGTAGGGAATTTGATACTAGGGAATTTGGTAGGGAGTTTAACATCGAGCCATGAAGATGTTGAAATATGCTATACATACCTGAATAGAATTGTTCCAAAGTGTGTTCACATTTTGGCCGATTCGTAAACCAACATCTTGAACGTAGACTAAGAGCTATCTTGTGATTCTTCAAGATGTTGAGAAGTTTCGATATGATCTTTCGAGATTCTTGCTCGAAACTATTGATAGCAGCAGTTAGAAAGGGAACCTGGCTCGAAGCCTGGTAGAACCTCTGAGGTGAGTGAATAGAAATCATAACTGAAAGATCGTCAGACTTTAATATTGCATCACGATTTCATTCTGTCAGAAAACCCTCCTTACTCTTTGATGCTTTTGTATCATGGGACCCTTCAGTTTCAGCAGAGGCTTCACAACACTGAACGGTACCACTCTATCCTTTTCCTCCCCCGTGTTACCGATCAGAGCTGGGTACACTCAACAAGGCATCGACCATACATGAAACAAAAATACCCACAGAAAACCCACGGCCTTCGTGAACCGCGTACTGGACTTGCCGCCACACATTCGCCATATCTTCTCTGCAGTATCCTCCAAAACCACACCCATGAACTGCGTCACAAAGAACTGAACGGACCCGAAGTGTGACCAGAATATGCCCTTCGCCATGTCGGTCAAGCCATGTCGAATGCCGAAGATAAGGAAAACGAGGAAATAGAAAAGGTAGCGTTCGTGAATACTACGTTTGCGGCATTGAAGAAAGGAGTACGTGAGCCAGGAGGCGGACGCTGAGAATTTTTGGCGGTTGGTTTGGTGCCAAAAGTGGCTGTGGACCGGAAGTAGGTAGAATTAGTGATGTTTGTTCTTCAAAGATGGGCAGATTTGTGGTGCAAAAAGCCGAAGTCAGAATAATTTTCAAGAAGGTACATACCTCCAAAAGTGTCGAATGGTGTAGGCATCGCCTAGCGAGCCAAACAAAGGCCGCCAGGTCTTGTGTTCAGTCAGGCCAGAAGCTACGGCAACGATGGCCACGAAGCTGTGCAAAACCTGCTTTATGCAATAAATACTAAGCCAAGTGGCAATCATGATGATGGCTCGAACAATAGTCTGCTCCACCGTCACTTCGTTCAGCCGGCTGAAAAATGGGACAAGGCGAGGAGAGTACGTCTTCGCATTGTTTACCGGGTCTGCCGCCATGGCAGTCAACAAGTCCAGTATGATGTAGTTGATGAGCAGTTTCTGGGCTGTGCTGCGAAGAAATTGGCTGCGCGTAGGTACGTAGCGTGGGTCTTTATAAGAGAAAAGAGGAACACCCTTTACCTCGAATGAAGTTCCATTCCTTCGACTATCAAAGCATACGAAGAAGCCAAATCGTATACGATTCCACACTGTGTCGTGGTTCTTGTTTCTAAGAGCTTTGATCTTGGCCGCGCCGTTTGCCTGGCCTATTTCGCCAATCGTACATTTTGATCCGGGGACGCAGGGCCCAGACCTTCGAAGGCATACCGGCCAAGCAAGGCGACTTCGAGGTACTGTAAGAGATAGCCGCTGCTGTGACTGTCGAGAATACCACCCCAGATGGTTCGCTGCACTCGCTCAAAACACTCGGGAATAGAGTACATCGGGATGGCTAGAATGAGAGGCAAGATAGCTGAACGTATAATGAATGATGCAGGCGTAAAGCTTATCACAAGAGCTATTGCAGTAATCTGAAGGGTATCAAGAACTACGGGATGAGTGATGATTGACGAGAAAGTGAGATCAGTGTTGAAAATAGGAAACATGATAATCTTCGCCTTCATAGGGCTGGTAGGGCTGAGGCCCGCCAGTAGAGTTTTCACCTTTCACCTTCTAGATAATCTTCTAACAACAACAACAACCAAAATGTCAATATGCTCTCATATGATCTCATATTTCAACAATCAGAGATCATCTTGAAACGACGAGGCTGAAGATTTCTGATGAGAGAAAGTCTTTGATAATAGATGTAGAAGTGATGATGACAATGAAAGATGTGAAAGATTCGAGAATTTCATTTCGAAGAAGGAAAATTGTAGGCAGTCGCTCATGTTTCTGCGCTGTGCATGTGTCTTGAATACACAAGAATCTAAGATGCAGTGAAACAGCACAAGCTCAGACTCAAGCTTCGTGCTATCACATTATGATTGTATCAATAAGTGTAAGACTGTCTCGAAGCTTTGTTGATCATCGCAACTAGCGTTTCTTAGCTTAAATACAGATAGATAGAAGTTTTTTGCAGACAGAAAGTAGAGTGTGAAATGTATTAAACATGTTTATTGCCTAATCAAATTAAATTAGTCAAAAACGTGTTTTAAACATGTTTATTAAAGCATGTTTTAAACACAGAGATATATATAAATAGCATCAATTATTTGAGTGCTTCATTGTTATCTTATCATCAACGATGCTATTCAAAAAATTCTTCAGCATGATCTGTTGATGTAAATAGTTAGACTGATTGCGTCAAGTCTAGTACTTGAGTTCAAGTTGAATACTTGACTTGAAAAGTGTTGAGTTGAATTGAAATTTTTTTGAAAAAGTGTCGAGTTGAATTAAAAAGTTGAACTCAAGAACTTGAGTTGAATTGAGAAGCTTGACTCGATAACTCGATTCGAAAACTCGACTTGACTCGACAAGATATTAGATAAATGTAAATAGCTTGATTGAACAGTCTTCATGATTTTCTTCATGACTTTCTATCATGATTTCTCGTCATGACTCTCTATCAAAGTCAAACGATCTTCATGTTTTTCCTTCATGTTTCTCGTCATGTTTCTCTTCATGTTTTTCTTCATGTTTCTCATCATGTTCTTCGTCATATTTCTCTTCATGTTTCTCTTTATGTTTCTCTTTATGTTTCTTTTCATGTTTCTCGTCACATTCGCAATTTGTAAAGAGTGACAGTGACAGATTTTAGCGCTTTTAACAATTAATATTTCAAATATTTATTTAATCTCATGTCTCAGATTTGCGTCACTTTTAGCTGAGACATATTCATAAAAGTGTCAATATTCTCAACATTTCTAGCATTTCTAGCATTCTCATGAGCGCAGTATGCATCTTTATTATTTGATTCAATAAACACAACTATTTTGACATTTGTAACATTGATACGTAGTTGCAACGTTCAATAATTAATGATTGATTTAACTATCTAAATAATAGCTATTTAATATATGCGTCGAGAAAGTCAATGAGAAAGTCAATGAGAAGATCAATGAGAAAGTTAATGAGTAAACTAAAGAGATAGAGAGTTATGTAGAATGACTGATAGAATCATGTTTGAAGCTTGATAGAGAACAAATTTGATTCTTGATTGCAAAGCAATTCAAAGCTTGATGAAAAGTCATGTAGAAAGTCATGTAGAGAGTCATGTAGTAAAAAGATCAGTAGATGACTCAATCAAAAGATCAGTAGAAAGCTTACTAGTAAAAAGATCAATAGAAAGATTGATTGAAAGATCAGTAGAAAGCTCATTAAATGACTTGATCAAAAAATCAGTAGAAAGATCAGTGAAGATGCTTGATAGAAAAACATGAAGAATGCTTGATAGAGAATCATGAAGAATGCTTGATAGAAAGTCATGTAGAAAGTCATGTAAAAAGCATTGTTTGATTCGTGTTATGCGCTTGATCGACGCGTATTTTGAAGCATGTAGAATGTTTGATAGAGTGTTTGATAAAAAGCTCAGTTCATAGCTCAATAGATGATTCAGTAGAAAGATCAATAGAAAGATTGATAGAAAGATTGATAGAAAGATCAATTGAAAGATCAGTAGAAAGCTCACTAAATGACTCAATCAAAAGATCAGTAGAAAGATCAGTGAAAAGCTCAGTAGAAAGCATTGTTTGAAGCATTGTTTGACTTGTGTTATGTGCTTAATCAACACGTCTTTTGAAGCATGTTTTGAAGCGATAGACTGATTACTAAATGAATGAGTAAATAGCTGAGTAAATAGCTGAGTTGATAGCTGAGTTGATAGTTGAGTTGATAGTTTAGTTGATAGCTAAGTTGATAGCTGAGTTGATAGTTTAGTTGATAGCTGAGTTGATAGCTGAGTTGATAGCTGAGTTGATAGCTGAGTTGATAGCTAAGTTGATAGCTGAGTTGATAGTTTAGTTGATAGCTGAGTTGATAGCTGAGTTGATAGCTGAGTTGATAGCTAAGTTGATAGCTGAGTTGATAGCTGAGTTAATAGCTGAGTTGATAGCTGAGTTGATAGCTGAGTTGATAGCTGAGTTGATAGCTGAGTTGATAGCTGAGTTGATAGCTGAGTTGATAGCTGAGTTGATAGCTGAGTTGATAGCTGAACATGTTAATATTTTGATTGTTGTTGTTCTAGAAAGTAGAAACTACAAAGAAAAAAAAAGATGAAAACTTTGAACTTTCTAGCATCAGCGTAGATAAAAAGTTATATAAAAAGCATTGTTTGAAGCACTGTTTGATGTGTTTTGTGCGCTTGATCAACGCATTTGATAAAGCGTTTGATAAAGCATTTGATAGAAAGTTCAATAAAGAGTAGAGTGATGAGTAAATGAGTGAGTAGATAAATGAGTAGAGTGAAGAGTAAATGAGTGAGTAGAATGACGAGTAAATGAGTGAGTAGCTAGACGAGTAAAATGAAAAGTAAATGAGCGAGTAGATAAACAAGTAGAATGAAGAGTAAATGAGCAAGTAAAATGATGAGTAAATGAGCGAGTAGTTAAACAAGTAGAATGAAGAGTAGATGAGTGAGTAAAATGACGAGTAAATGAGCGAGTAATTAAATAAGTAGAATGAAGAGTAGATGAGTAAGTAGAGTGACGAGTAAGTGAGCGAGTAGAATGATGAGTAAATGAGCGAGTAGAATGAAGAGTAGATGAGCGAGTAGTTAAATGAGTAAATGAGCGAGTAAATAAGCGAGTAGATAAATGTTAGAACACGACTCGAGTTGAGATAGAAACTACGTGATAGAACGTAGTTCGCAGCATGATGAATTCTGATCTAGTAAAGATCATGATCACGTGCTAGTGATTCATTGTAAAGAATCATTGAAATCATGAAGCGACTCTCATGATTCAGAGTCTGAGTCAACGAAGTCACTCAGCGACTCAGACGATCGCACGAATCTTCTATGTTTATATAATGATGATCGTTCTCTTAGATAAAAGCTTCGTGCTCAACTCATGTAAGTAGTCAATACATATTATTGTCTCAGCTATCTTCAGATCTCAAGTTTAGTAATAGTAGATTACTGTTTGATCTCTGTATATATCTTGTGTTGTTAAAGAAACAATCATTACACTTTGAGCATCACTCTTTCACAAGATATCAGAGACGTTCATTTCTTTCAATCATGTCTAGTCAGTCAGAACGAGTCACACTCAGTCAAGAAGCAAGCATCTTCAGCGCAGATAAAATCAAGATCTCAACATTGAACTTGTATCACGATGATCAAAATAAACTCGAAGCATATCTAGTACAGATAGAGCTATACATCAAACGACACTCATCTCAGTTCAAGTTCATCGAGAACAAAGTACTCTTTGCATTCATCTATCTAAGAGATAATGCATTCACATGATTTCATCACTATCTAACGAATTATCTGCAGAAGAAGTCAGAAGAACGAGAAGAAGAAATCAACACGATATTTCGTGATTCTCAGACGTTTGAGAAACGTCTAAGAAGAGTATTTGAAGACATTGACAAGAAATGTACAGCGAAACATCAGCTGTACAATCTGCGGCAGAAAATCTTCGCAGCGACTTATTCGATCAGCTTTCAACATATTGCAACGAATACAAAATGAGATGATGCAGCTCTCATCAGTCAGTTCTATCAAGAACTGCGAAAGAAAGTCAAGAATGAAATCGCTAAAATCGATAGACTTGTCGACTTGCAGAAGATGATATTCAGAGCGATGATCATCAATAACAGACAGTATGAGAGACGTCTGAAAAAAGATAAAGAATCAGTCATGTCAGTAGTATTGAGTCGAAAGTTCAAGAAGAGACGACGACAGTCATACTATGATTCTCAATCTATGAAGTTAGACGCAACTCGTAAAATATCAACGAACGCTCGTGATAAAACAGCTCAACAAAGCAAGACATGTTACACATGCAAAAAGCTGAATCATTACTTCAAGAACTGTACTCAGAATAAGTACAGAAACAAGTCAAAGTCTTATGATAAGCAAGACAGATCTTTCGCAGCAACGAAAGAAAATCAGAAAGACAAGCATCAAGCGTTGTCATGAACAGCATGTTTCAAGAACAACTGTTGCACTCATCTGAGCGATAAGAAAGATTCTGAATGATACTCGAAATTCTCGCAAAAGAATCGTTTCTACGCAGCAACTCATCGTCAATCAGAAGCACATGATGAAGATAGTGATGAAAGTTCGTTCACTATGATCGCGAAATCAGAGATTCTCGACAGCGAAGCATATGATTCGAATAAGTCGAACGACATCGAAGAAGCTATTCATCAAGCAGTTGAAGAAGAAAATCGACTTAGCGAAACTCTACGAGCATTCACTATCGCAGCAGAAGATGCTCTCGATCAAGAAGAAGATCATCTTGAAGTAAAGAAAGATTTCAGAAAGCTTACAAGTCAAGCAAGCTTTATAAGCATGTACAACGAATTGTACACTCTCTTTAGACAGAAAGAGAAAGATTTTTCACAGCGAATGCAACAGATCAAGAATGATATACATCAAGCTATTTATGACACTATGCAAGATAAGTCGATTGCATCGCGCAAAGACATTCAATATCGTGACATAGTCATGAAAAAATCATTCATAGAAGTCAAGTTCATTAAGCAAGAAGAATATGTACTCTCTAATGAAGATCACATATTCAAGAAGCTTAGACAGATGACAAAAGTCATCAGAAAGAGATTTGATCTGTGTGATTCAAAGAAATATTCACTTAAGAAGATCAATTCGAATTGATTTCAGTACATAGAACAAGTTTTGAAAGAAAGAGCTTCTAGTTCAAAAAACTAGAAGACTCTTCGATCGACAGATCATCGAAAAAGTCTAGTCGAAGATCGAAAATCGAAAGCATATTTGTCTTCATCAATGACTCGTCACAATTACGAGTCTGAATCAGAGTTAATGATCACGCAGCACGACTATTCATAAACAGCGACTGCACGAGAAATTACATATCTTCAGAATTTGCAGAAAAAATGCAAATATCTACGCAGAAGAAGAAAGAATCTTACAATCTGCGAAACTTCGATGAGACATTCATGAAGTACAATAACGAACTAATAGATCAAGAAACTTGACTCATTCATTTGAAACTCGAACGACATTGAGAAAAGTTACGTTTAGATGTTACGAAGCAGTCAGACAGTGATATAGTTCTAGACATATCATGACTTTGTACGATCAATTTGATGATTGATTGAATCAACGAGACAATCGCATTTCTAGATAAAGAAACGACGCGATTGCACTCGATATTGAAGTCATCACAAGAAGTGAAGATATTCATCATGACGAGCAAAGAAATGCGCGAGAAGTTCAGAGAAATCAATGACGCACAGATGTTATGAAGCAGAGAGATTCAGAGCGATCATTCGAAGAATCTCGCTATCGCTATTATCTTTAAAGAATATCAGAAATACAAGATTCTGTCTGAGAAAGAAAGTGATCAGAAGACACTATTCAAACATCAATCATGAGATCACGAGATTAAGCTTGTTGACGACAAGAAACTCACGAAACAGTTCATATACTCATTGTCGACAGAAAAGCTCGATGCTTTACAACAATATCTGAAAGAGAACATGCAAAAAAAATTCATCAGAGAATCACAGTCGTCAGCAGAATACTCAATTCTGTTTATTTTGAAATCGAATGAAAGTCTAAGACTATGTGTCGACTACAGAACATTGAATAACATCACGATTAAAAACAGCTATTCATTATCGCTCATAGCAGAACTGCAGAATAGATTGCAGAGCACACAGTGATTTACGAAATTCAATATACTTGAAGCATTCAATCGAATACGAATTAAAGAAGAAGATGAGTGAAAGACAGTCTTTTGCACTCGACTAGAACATTACGAGTATTTGATCATGTCTTTCGACTTAATCAATGCTTCAGTCACGTTTCAGATCTTTGTGAATAACGTATTACGACGTTATCTGAATCAATTCATCATAGTATATCTGAACGATATATTAGTATACTCAAAGATGAAGAAAGAACATGTGCAACATGTTAAAAAGATTCTACAGACTTTGAAGAAAGTCGATCTGCGCATTAAGTCAGAAAAAAGTGAATTTCATGTACAGAGTGTACAGTTTTTGAAATTCATAGTCACGTCTCAGAGTCTAAAAATGAATTCAAAGAAGATAAAAGCTGTTACGACTTGATCGACGTCAAAGTCAAAAGTCGAAGTTCAATTCTTTTTAAAATTCGCGAACTTCTATAGACGTTTTATAGAGAGATACTTCAGAATCCTCTCGTCACTTACGAATCTTATGAGAAAGAACATATCGTTCGTGTGAACTGAGAAAGCAGAGAAAGCTTTCAAGAAGCTGAAGAAATTGTTCATCTCTCAGTCAGTACTGATCATGTTTGAATCAGAAAAACTCATTACGCTCGAGATGAACGCGTCAGACGAAGCTATTGAAGCATATATCAGTCAATCAGATGATAAGAAACGTCTGCATTTCATTGCATTTCACAGTAGAAAGCTTACAGATGCTGAACTGAACTATGAGATACACAACAAGAAGCTGCTAGCTATTGTTGACTCATTCAAACAATGAAGAGTGTATCTGAAAGAATCTAGACATCAGATTCAAGTATATACAGATCATAAGAATCTGCTATACTTTACGATCACGAAAGTTCTAAATCGAAGACAGATTAGATGATCAAAGAAGTTGTTGTCATACAACTTTCAAATTCAATATCGAAAGAAATCTGAAAACTCAAAGATCGACGTCTTAAGCAGAAGAGCAGATCATATGACAGATAGATCACAGATAAATCAGACTATCTTGCAAGAGAATTCAGACGATTCAATTGTCTATAATAGACAAAACGCAATCACTTTACGAATCAACAACAGAGATCTCGAGAAACGAGTAAAGATAGAGCTAGCGAAGAACTCAGTCGCGCAAGATATCATAGAGAATATCGAGAACAACGCGAACTTTGAGATTATCAATGAGATACTAACATTTCAGAATCTGATCTATGTTTCAACAAAATGCAGATAAGAGATGATAGACGATCATCACAAGTCAATGATACACGAACATCAAGATTCGAATAAAATCATTGAGAGAATATCTAGAACCTACTATTTCTCAAAGATGAGAAAACAGATAGAAGATATTATCAGAAAGTGCGATGTGTGTATTTGTATGAAACACAATCGACATAAACTCTATGAACTTTTGAAAAGTCTCAGCACATTGAATCGTGCGTGAAAAAGCATAGCTTTGAACTTTATAGTCAAGCTATCTAAGTCAAAGAAAAGAGTCATTGAAACAACGTATGACTTTATACTGATTATAACGAACAGACTAATCAAGTACGAATACTTCTTGTCATATAAAGAAGCAACATTCGCAGAAGATTTGACTTACACGTTTCTAAGAACGATTGTAGCAAATCATGAACTATCAGATGAGATAATTTTGAATAGAGACAAGCTCTTCACATCAAAATTCTGAAAATTCTTGATGAATCAGCTAGAAATTCATCATAAGCTGTCAACAGCTTATCATTTGCAAACGAATGAACAAACGAAAAGAATGAATCAGACACTGAAACAGTATCTCAGATGCTATATTAACTATAAACAGAACGATTGAATACAGCTACTATCAGTAGCACAGTTGATTTTCAATAGCGCAACAACAGAAGTAATCAGCATGTCATCATTCTTTGCAAACTACGAGTTCGAGTCAGAAACTCTTAAGAAATCACGTGAATTTGCACAATTAGCTCAAAAAGCTACGCTACAGATAGAACAATTGCAGCTGCTACAGAAAGAATTACAGAAGAACATACAGTTTCTTAGCAAGCGCATGACTCTGTATGCAAATAAAAAAAAGAGATAGAGAATCTACTCTTAAGAAGAGAGACAAAGCGTATCTACTAAGATGAAACATTAAAACGAAAAGATCAAGTAACAAACTGAATCACACGAAGCTAGAATCTTACAAGATTCTAGAGATCAAAGAATCGATTAACTACAAGTTAGATCTGTCAGCATCTATGAAAATACACTCGATATTTCATATTTGTCTCTTGAAATCTGCAGATCAGAATACATCAATTCAAACAGAATCTTCAAAGATTGATTCAGAGAGTCAGAACGTCAAGTACGAAGTAGAAGATATACTAGATCAACAGAACATCAGAAGTCAGTCTCATTGATTGATCAAGTGAAAAGATTACGATCATATCGAAGACACTTGAAAATCAGAGAAAAATCTCAAGAATTGTCAGAAGCTTCTTCAACAATTTCAGCAAAGAAATTCAACAATCAGTCAAAGTCAGAAGAAATTTCGAGCTGTTCGAAATCAACGTTAAGAAGAAGATCGTTGATAAATGACTCAATCGTTCAACGACGTTCATTCTTCTTGAGTTCTTCAATATTCTTGAACTTTCGTTGCATCATATTCTCTCAGCGAGACTCAATTAATTCTTGTTGCTTTTGCAGATGAGCTGCTTTAGCTAGAGTCTCACTCAGCTCAGCATGAAGACGAGCTCGTTTCTTGCGAACTCACTTTCATTCAGTCTCTGAGACGATCAGATCGCATTTGCGATCTAGATGCACACACTCGACACAACGATCGAAGTCAGCGTCAACACGACACTTCACGAAATGATTGAAATAGTGATTGCAAGAACGCATAACTGAACTATCGTTGAAACGAAGTTTCTTCGAAAGACGACGACGCTTTGCGACAGAACTTGATGATTTGAATATTTGATTCAAATACATAGAAATGATGATTTCTGAGAACAGAAATCTTGAAGAAGATCTAGTGTTAGAACACGATTCAAGTTGAGATAAAAACTACGTGATAGAACGTAGTTCGCAGCATGATGAACTCTGATCTAGTAAAGATCATGATCACGTGCTAGTGATTCATTGTAAAGAATCATTGAGATCATGAAGCGATTCTCATGATTCAGAGTCTGAGTCAACAGAGTCACTCAGCGATTCAGACGATCGCACGAATCTTCTATGTCTATATAACGATGATCGTTCTCTTAGATAGAAGCTTCGTGCTCAACTCATGTAAGTAGTCAATACATATTATTGTCTCAGCTATCTTCAGATCTCAAGTCTAGTAATAGTAGATTACTGTTTGATCTCTGTATATATCTTGTGTTGTTAAAGAGATAATCATTACAATAAACAAGTAGTAAACTGAATGCAACGAAAGAAACAAAAGTGATGAAAGCAATGAAAGTGATGAAAGTGATGAAAGCATGATTCAGTTCAATGATATATGAATAAATGCAGATTTTATTCATAAAATCTGATCACATTCAGATGAACTCAGCTAAAATTTCAACTTTATTTCGCTTTAAGTGACAAATGTTTCTTTAGTTAAACTCAATAATTCAGTTCACTTTTCAAACTATGAAAGTTCAAAACTGCTACATTTGTTAGCGATCAAAGACTTTTCAAAATAAATTCAATGAACTATTACATTTTCTACTTATACTTGAACAGCAATGAAAGAACATAGTTATGAATTTCATCATCAACTTATTTCTTTCAGAAGATAAAAACATCATACTAACAGTGATATGTAAATTGATAAAGAAACAACATTATATTTCTTGCTTCATTGATGACGAGAAATTCACAGCAGAAAAAACAGATGAGCTAATGCTTCAATGAATATATCAAATACACAGTTTACTTGATTTCATTGTTTTGAATCAAGACTCTCAATTTATCTTCATTTTATAAAAGTCACTTTGCAAAAGATTAAACATTAATCTTCAACTTTTCACAGTCTATCACTTTCAGATCAATAATCAAAGTGAACAAGTTAATCAGAATGTTGAAAGATATCTTTAATTCTTCTGTTTGTACATGCAGAATGACTGAGCTAAGCTACTACTCATGATCAAGTTTGTTGACAATAATGCTTTGTTCTCAGTCATTTTCTCAACTTCTTTCTTTCTAAACAAAGACTTTCATTCTCATATAAGCTTTAAACTTAATGTCATTGAATATGAAAGTTTTCAAGAACGCTTGCAGATGACTAAAGTCAAGAATATATCTGAACATATGAACAAAACATTGAAGTTTGCTTGCGAATCACTAGTCAAAACATGAAAACAAATGATGAAACAAGTCAATAAGCATAAAAAAGAAGTTAATTATAAGATTAAATCAAAAATGTTTTTGAATGAAAGAAACATCATTACAACAAGATCTTTTAAGAAGTTAAATGATAAAATGCTTGATTCTTTCATCAATCTAGATTTCATTGACTTTTCATATAAATTAAAATTATCAAAGTCTATGCATGTTCATGATGTATTTCATTCTGATCTGCTTTGCTTTGTCATTAATGATTTCTTGTCTGATTAAAAGAATGAACTCTCAGATTCAATAGTGATAAATGATGAAGACAAGTGAGAAATCGATGATATATTAAATTTTCGTTGATATCAAAGACAACTTTAGTATAGAGTCAAATGAAATGACTATGACAATGATTTCAATTGATACAACGCTGATGATGATGAATTTATGAACACTCAGAAGATCATTGATGATTTTCATATTCAATACTTGAACAAATCATGCTAATTAACAATTCAATCAATCATGATTTAAATTGAGCAATTAATTGAGTCGAGCAGAAAATACATTCATGTGAACATGAATTGTTGAAGAAAAGAAGTAATGTCATGATTCTAGTCTTGTCAGACTCAATCTTCTAGTCTTGTCAGATTTGTTCTCACTTCGTCATCTTGATTAGTTTCTATTGAGTTTAGCATCAACTGAGAAACACATATATGTAGTCAGCTTCTTTTCTGTAACTATCTTTTTTTCTTAGCATTTATCTTCTAGTTAAATGATATCTTTATCTGACTCACTCTAAACAGATTTCTAACACAGCTGTTCTGTTTATAACAAAGAATAATGTTGATTCAATTGACAATGCAATGTTTACTCATGTTCAGAAGCAGTCAGCAATCATTAACATGAAAGAAAGCAATGCAAATGATACAACTGTTCTGTTTACAACGAAGAATAATGTTAATTTAATTAATAATGCAGCATTTATTCATGTTCAAAAGCAGTCAGCAGTTATTAATATAAAAGAGAATGATGCAAATGACACAGCTGTTCTGAGTACAATAAAGAATAACATTAACTCAGCAAATAATGCAGCAAGATCTGATAAATTTGTAAAAAGTGTACATTTACAGCGAATTGACAAGAGTGAAAATTTCATGAACAAGATTCACACACTTTTATATTTTTCTATCTCTTATTTTCGATCGTCAGAAAAAGTTATTTATTCAATGATTTTCTACAGCAAAAGCATGATTCTTGCTGAAATCAATTATCACATTTATGACAAGAAATTGCTAATCATTATTCAATGCTTTGAACATTGATGATTCAAGCTGAAGTGCATTGAATTACTCATTCAGATGTTCATCAATCATTAGACTTTGAAAATCTTCATGAAAAACAAACAGTTGAGTCAATGACAAGTCAATTATCTGAACATTTTATCAAAGTTCAACTTTCAGATCATTTTTAGATCAGACAAAATGAACATTAAAGTCAATGCTTTAATCAAAATGTTTCTAATGAACGTTTCTGAATCAGCTTAACATCTTGAAGATCATTTTCAAATTATTTTAATCTTTGATAAAGTTAATGTTTTATCTGTTGAATCAAAAGCAAATCTCTATCAACAAGTATATATGATCAATTAAATAAATGAGTTTTGCAGCAAATATAAACAAGCTATGAATGAAAACAAGATTAAATTTCATATCACTAAACTGAAGAACTGCAAAATCATTGATGACATTCTATTTAAAAAAAATCTACTGTGAGTTTCTGAGAACATGCATACAAAATTACTACAAGAAGTGCATGATCAATCTTTAATCTTTCACTTCAACAATAAATGAATCATTGATTTAGTTCAACATTTCTACTATTAATCAGATCATTAAGTTACTATTTGATGATACATTTGAAACTGTCATGCTTATTAGCAAAGCAAAGTCTTTAAAGATAGCATCAATGAACTTCATCATTCTCTTTCGATTTCACAAAAATGCTGAAAAGATATAATTATGAACTTCATCATTGAACTATCTTTGTCAGAAGACTATAACATCATTTGCACAATCATATGTCATTTCATCAAAAAACATTATTATGTTTTTTGTCATTAAAGAAACAATGACATTTCAGTTGAAGAAATGATTTAAATCATGCTATGAAACGTTTGTTAACTGCATGATTTATTCAATTCTATTGTTTCAAACAAAGACTTTCAATTCATATCAACTATATGAAAAAGTCTTTGCAAGTGACTGAGAATCACAGTTAATTTATTCACAGTTTATCATTTTGAAATTAATGATTAATCGAAACAAGTCAATTAAGATGTTGAATATGAACTTAGAATTTACTGCAATTACATGCAGAATAACTGAGTCAAATAAATATTTATGATGAAGTTCAATGATAATTTCAATATTTTCTCAATCACTTTAATAACTTTCTTCTACTTCAATAAAGAATTTCATCTTCAAATGAGTTTTGATTCAGATACAACTGACTACAAAATAACTTGTGAATGATTTAAAGCTAGAAAGACAAATGATATTATCATTTAAATGAAAGAATTACTGAGCTTTAATCATCAACAATTGAAAAAAACAAAGTTGATCATTGAAGTTCAGATCAATAAACATAAATGAAACATCACATATAAAGTAAATGACTGAGTTTGATTATCTTTCAGAAATGTCAAGATAACAAGACTTTGCAAAGATTTAAAAAATAAACAGCTAAATCTTTATTAAATTACTGTTAAAGTAAGTATTTTCTATCATCTTCATTTATCAGTCAACATAAAGCATTTGCATTCAATGTTCAACTTGAAGTTATTACAATTGTATTTAAAAGACTTTTTATTAAAATGACATTCAGAATCATTCAAATCAATCATGATTGAAAATGATGAACATTGAGAAATAAATGATATATTGAACTTCAGATGCTATTAAGATTGAATACAGTACAAAGTTAAATGAAAAGATTTAAATAGAAACAACAAATGATACTATGTTGATAAAGAAAAATTTGATGATTCAGAGAAAGTTTTGAATGAATTTCATAAGCTATATTCAAGCAAATTGTGCTAAATATGAGAATAATTATCAATAAAAGCAAGCAAAGAAGCTACATTCATGCAAACATGAATTTTCAAAGAGAAGAATAATGTTACAAATGTATCAAAATTGATAAAATTGAATAAAACTGAAGTTTTAATCAATTTGCAATGCATGCTAGCAAATACTTTGCATAATGATTAAAGTTAATCAATGATCTAGTCAAGATCTGATCTAGATCTGATTCAGATTTGATTCAAATATGACTCAATACTTTTTTTCTTTCTCAACACTCTTTTTCTTTCATCAACATTCATTTGCAGTTTTTGTTAAAGATCGATCTAAAGCGAGTCATAGAAATGTCATTTAACTAATAAATAAATGCTAAGAAAGAAAAGTATCTATAGAAAAGAACTCAATTTTTATATGTATGTTTCTCAGCTCTGTGCTAAACTCAATTGAGTTGATGTCTTACATATATGATGCAGAGTCTCAATGATATCATTTCTAGATCAGATTCTCGCTAAACTTGATTAGAATGAAATCAGACGAAGACTAAATGAAGAATAGATGAAGATTAAAATCATAACATTATTTCTTTTTCTTGACTATTCATGTTTGCATGAATGTTGTTTCTTAGTGCGCTTTTCTTGAATATTTGATATGAAAGTCATCAATCATCTCTTGAGTGTTTATAAATTCATCGTCGTCAGCGTTATATCAGTTGAGATCATTGTCATAGCTCTTTCATTTGACTCGATATTGAAATCATCTTCTATAGCATCGAAAGTTCAGTATATCATTGATTTCTCATTCATCTTCATCGTTTATCACTATTGATTTTGAAGATTCATTCTTTTGATCAGATAAAAAATCATCGACGACAGAATGAAGAAGCTCTGAATAAAATACATTATGTATATGCATAGTCTTTGATAGTTTCAACTTATAGAATGAGTCAATAGATGCAGTGATCTGAAATGAGTCAAGCATCTTGTCATTCAATTTTTTGAAAGATCTCGCTGTAATGATATTTCATTCATTCAAAAACATCTTTGATTTGATCTTATAATTGATCTTCTTTCTATGCTTATTAGCTTGATTCATCATTTGTTTTCATGTTTTAATCAAAGCTTCATGAGCGAAGATTAAAGTCTTGTTCATTTGTTCAGATATATTCTTGACTCAATTGATCTGCAAGCGTTTTCGAGTGCTTTCATACTCGATGATGTCAGAGTCGAAGCTCATATGAAAATGAAAGCTCTTGTTCATGAAGAAGAGAGTCAAGAAGATGATTGATGACAAGATGTTATTATCAACAAACTCAATCATGAGTAGTCACTTAGATCAGTAATTCTGCATATACAAACAGAAGAATTAAAGATATCGCTTGATGTTCTGATTGACTCATTCGCTTTGATCATTGATTTGAGAATGATAAATGATGAACAATCAAAGAAAAATGCTCAGTCATTTGCAAAGAAACTTTCATAGTATAGAGATGAATTGCAAACTTCGATCAGATACTATGAAGCTTGATAAATCATGAGTTCAATATATTCATTAAATCAGCATTTCAGCTGTCTTTTTAGCTGTGATATCTTCATAATCAATGATGCAAAAGATATAATGTTTTTCTTTTGATAATTTGCAGATGACAGTCAGAATAGCATTGTAATCATACAAATTAGATAGATTGATAATAAAGTTCATTGCTATGTCTTGTCATCACTGTTCAGATATAGATAGAAATTGAAGCAAGTCATTTGATTTATTTCTTGATATCTTTGAACGTTGACATACGTAGCAGTTTCAAATATATCGATCTATCGTTTTTTGCATAGAAAATCAATAGTAATTTCACTTTATGATCTTCACTGTTCTAAGAATTTCAGAATGATCAATCAATGATTGATCATGTATCTCATGAATCAGATTCATTTGTAGAAGCTTGTTGAATGAAACTCATAACTGACTATCATGATACAAAATTTCATTCTGAGTTCAACAATTCTTCAATTTGATATCTTCATATTATGTCTCATCTCTTGTCATTGTTTCGCGAAGTAGTATACAATTCTTGTTGATTTCATTAATTTCAAAAATCTGTTTATAGATTGATTGATCATTATTCTTCTTTAGATCAGCAATCTTCATTCAATTCAATGTCAAAATAATAGTTCTTTGATATTAAATGCATTCATCATCAAGATCTCTAGATACAAAGTCAGCTTAACAAGTTAATGCATCAATCTTAATGTTCTGTTTGTCAAATTGATACATTATCTTGAAGTTGAAATCAGCTAGCTTCTGAACTCAACGCATCTGATATCTGTTCAGCTTTTTATTTTTCATTAATGAAATGAGTGCTTGATGATCAATGAACATCTTGATAGAAATGTCAATTAACTTCAGTTTGAATCATCAATGTTCAAATGCTTAAATAATGATCAAAAGTTCTTTATCATATATTTTGTAGTTGCATTCAGCAGAAGACATGTTCTTGCTATAAAAGACAATTGAATGTAGAACATCTTCATCATCATATTGAGAAAGAACTTCATCGTTGACGTAGTTGAATGAGTTGATTTCAAGAATAGTTTCACAAGTTTGATCAAAGTGACGTAGTATAGAAGTCTTGATCATACGTTTCTTCATATGATTGAAGACAATCTGACAGACTTCATTTCATTCTACCTCTTATTCTCGATCATCAGATGAGCATATGACGCTCTCAACTCTCTCTCGACGACGATCGTCTTGACACGTCGATTCGTCATATGCTCTTCGATCAATTCGTCATATAGGTCGAATTTCTACTAGACGTTCTCGAGCTGTGTACTTTCTATGACATGAATCGTAGAGTCGATCGAGGTGACTTCAACGCTTCAAAAATTCTCGAAAAATACGCAGATTTGATGCAGCAAATGCGTTCGGGAATATGAGGGGTTTGATCGACTCGATCGCTCAGCTGCTCTCATCTTTCCCCGCCCGAATTGATTTCGACACGCTGACTATCTCACATACTTTGAGAGGCATAATTGTAGCGCTGATTCAGCTGAATTCAACGCTTCAGAAATAATTGAATAATGTCAAGATTTGATCTAGAAATCGAGATTGGGAAGATTCACTGCGCTGAGTGATCGTCGCTTCCCCTCGTAGTAGTTCTTTCCTCGCTCGAATCAATCTATGCGCGCTGACTATCTCACATACTTTGAGAGGCATGATTGTAGTTCTGAATTAGCTGAATTCAATGTCGTCAAAATAATTGATTTATATCAAGATTTGATTGAGTAAATGAGGTTGAGAATGTTGATGTCTCGAGATCTATCTATTTCCACCTATGCTCAGCTCTAGAAGCAGTGATCAGCTCTATCGAAGGCTTTCAGCCCTAGAAGCAGTGATCAGCTCTATCGAAGACTTTCAGTCCTAGAAGCAGTGCTTAGCTCGAGCAGCAGTGATCAGTTCTATCGACGGGGCGAATGAGTGAATTTTCTACCTGCTATCGAATTATTCGCTCGGATCAACCTCGATGCGCGAACTATCTCACATACTTTGAGAGGCATAATTGTAGCGCTGAATCAGCTGAGTTCAACGCTTCAAAAATAATTGAAAAACATCGAGATTTGATCTAGTAAATGAGGTTGGGAAGATTCACTGCGCTGAGTGACCGCCCACCTAGTAGTAACTCTTCCCCCGCCCGAATCAATTTTTGCGCGCTGACTATCTCACATACTTTGGAAGGCATAGTTGTAGCTCTGAATGAGCTGAGTTCAATGCTTCAGAAATATCGGAAAAATATTCAGATTTGATCTAGTAATCGAGGTTGAGAAGATTCACTGCGCTGGTTGATCGCCTAGTAGTAATTCTTCCTCCGCTCGAATCAATTTCTGCGCATTGACTACTTGACATACTTTGAAAGACATAATTGTAGCTCTGATTGAGCTGAATTCAATGCTTCAGAAATAATCGAAAAATATCAAGGTTTGACCTAGCAGTCGAGGTT